>ENA-OPZN01000100-OPZN01000100.1-human-gut-metagenome-genome-assembly--contig:-NODE-100-length-34062-cov-5.241550_pt1 | contig 34062 bp, 36 predicted proteins | sample MGYA00242483_ERZ504503 | MGnify/ENA primary metagenome ERZ504503 (study PRJEB26092, sample SAMD00036285) | human gut metagenome | host: Homo sapiens | study: EMG produced TPA metagenomics assembly of... | reverse complement strand
GCATCCTGATGCTTTTATTGTGGTAACTGGCTGTTATGCCCAGTTGAAACCTGGACAGGTGGCTGACATAGAAGGCGTGGATTTGGTATTAGGAGCAGAACAGAAGGGTGAGTTGATGAATTATTTGGGCAACTTGCAGAAACATACGCATGGAGAGGCTGTAGTTACCGCTACCAAAGACATCCGTACTTTTTCTCCTTCCTGTTCCCGTGGGGATCGTACCCGTTATTTTCTGAAGGTACAGGATGGATGTGATTATTTCTGCTCTTACTGTACCATTCCGTTTGCACGAGGAAGAAGCCGTAATGGAAAGATAGAAGATTTGGTGGCACAAGCTCGTCAGGCAGCTGCCGAAGGAGGAAAAGAAATTGTGCTGACCGGAGTGAATATCGGTGATTTTGGAAAGTCAACGGGTGAAACCTTCTTTGATTTAGTAAAGGCTTTAGATGAAGTGGAAGGCATTGAGCGTTACCGTATTTCTTCTATTGAGCCCAATCTTCTGACGGATGAAATCATTGAATATGTAGCTCAATCTCGTCGTTTTATGCCTCATTTCCATATTCCTTTGCAGTCCGGGTGCGATGAGGTACTGAAGTTGATGCGCCGTCGTTATGATACGGCTTTGTTTGCAGTCAAGATTGCAAAGATAAAATCTCTGATGCCTGATGCTTTTATTGGGGTAGATGTCATCGTGGGTACTCGCGGAGAGATTCCTGAATATTTTGAAAAAGCTTATGAGTTTATTAAGGGGTTGGATGTAACTCAGTTGCATGTGTTCAGTTACTCAGAACGTCCGGGAACTCAGGCCTTGAAAATTGATTATGTGGTTCCTGCTCAGGAAAAGCATGCCAGAAGCCAGCGTTTACTGGAGCTTTCAGATGAAAAGACGAAAGCTTTCTATGCCCGTCATATTGGTGCAGAAGCAGAAGTGCTGATGGAGAAATCTAAAGCAGGTACACCCATGCACGGTTTTACAAAAAACTACATTCGGGTGGAACTGGCGCACGATGAAAAACTGGATAATCATCTGGTAAAAGTGCGTTTGGGTGATTTTAATGAAGACGGAACGTCGCTTAAAGGAACTATTTTATGATAAAGACAGCTGTAGTCATCTTAAACTGGAATGGGGAAGCCATGCTTCGCCAGTTCTTGCCCTCAGTGATTGCTTGTTCGCGTTTGGAGGGAACGGAAATTTATGTAGCCGACAATGCTTCCACGGATGCTTCGTGTGAGGTGGTAGAAAAGAATTTCCTTCTGTCCACCTGATACGTCTGGACAAAAATTATGGTTTTGCTGATGGCTACAACTATGCTTTGCAGAAAATAGACGCGGAATACGCTGTCCTGCTCAACAGTGATGTAGAGGTGACAGAAGGATGGCTTCAGCCAATGGTTGATTATTTGGATACTCATCCGGAGACTGTGGCCTGTCAGCCGAAAATCCGTGCGTATCGTCACCGGAACCTGTTTGAATATGCCGGAGCAAGTGGAGGCTTTATTGACCGTTATGGTTACCCCTTCTGTCGTGGACGCGTTTTTGAGAGTGTAGAAGAAGACAAAGGACAGTATGACGAGGTGATTCCTGTGTTCTGGGCTACGGGGGCAGCTTTGATGATTCGTCTGGACGTATATCGGAATGTGGGTGGACTGGACGGACGTTTCTTTGCACACATGGAAGAAATAGACTTGTGCTGGCGTTTACGCAGTCGAGGCTATCAGCTTGTCTGTATTCCTTCAAGTACGGTATATCATGTGGGAGGGGCTACCTTGAAAAAGGAAAATCCCCGTAAAACTTTCCTGAATTTCCGTAACAATCTGCTGATGCTGTATAAGAACCTGCCGGAAGAAGAATTAAAGCCTGTGATGCGTGTCCGTACTTTCCTGGATTATTGTGCCGCTGCAGTTTGGGTTTTGAAAGGAGATTTTGCCAATGCCAAAGCTGTGTGGAATGCCCGTCGGGAGTTCTCCCGGATTCGAAGCCAGTTTACTGCCGGTCGTCAACAAAACCTGTCCCATACAGTGTTGAAGACCATTCCCGAACGTCGTTCTTTCAGTTTGGTGTGGCAAGCAAAAGTAAAGGGCCGAAAAACCTTTTCAGCCCTTTCACATTAAAGTTTCTTGAGTTCCTGATACAAGCGTTGTACCGGAAGGCCCATGACATTGAAATAGGAGCCTTCCAGTCGGGAAACTCCCACAAAGCCAATCCATTCTTGTACTCCGTATGCTCCCGCTTTGTCCAGTGGCCGGAATTTTTCTACATAAAATTCAATTTCATCCTCTGTCAGTACGTCGAATGTGACTTGAGTAGTAGCCGAGAACGTACGTTGCAGGTGACGGGTCATCAGACATACTCCGGTAATTACCTGGTGTGTCTTGCCGGAAAGTTCCCGTAACATTTCTTTGGCTTCTTCCAGTGTTTGGGGTTTTCCCAATACCTTTTCGTTGATGCACACCACCGTGTCGGCTGTAATGATTAACTCGTCTTCCGCCATGGAATTACGATAAGCTTCCGCTTTTTCACGTGAGATGTACATTGGAATTTCTTCCCCTTTTAACGTGTCAGGATAGCTTTCATCTATATCCGGAAGTACCCTTACCGTATATTCTAAATTCAGTCCGCTCAGCAATTCCCTTCGTCTGGGAGAATTGGAGGCAAGTACGATTTTATAATGCTGTATGTTTTCTAATGGTTTCATCTCTTGCATACTTATTGGTTACCAGCCAAAGGCAGCCTGCCCGGCCATCCATTTTCCCTGTGCTTTTAAAACCTGTTCAATGACGTCGCGTCCGCAGCCATATCCTCCCTGTCGGTGAGAAATGTATTTGCTGATGGCTTTGATTTCAGGTGCCGCATCTGCCGGACAACAGGGGAGTCCCACCAACTGCATTACTTCATAATCGGGTATATCGTCTCCCATGTAAAGCACTTCTTCCGATTTCAGGTTATATTTTTCTAACAGTTCCTTGTATTCACGGGTTTTTACGGCAGCACCTAAGTACACATCCTTTATACCCAGTCCTTCGTAGCGTTTCCGAACGGCTTCCGTCTTTCCCCCTGTGATAATGGCCACATGCAGTCCGCATTTCACAGCCAGCTGCAACGCATACCCGTCTTTGATATTGACAGAACGCATGGGCTCTCCGTCGGGATGCAAAAAGATTGTTTCGGCGCTCAGTACTCCGTCTACATCGAAAAACAGCGCTTTTATTTGAGTCAAATCGTAATTTATCATATCTGAAAAATTAAATGGTCAATGATTGGTTGTTTCATATAAATGAATGTGTTCGCTCAGTAACCGATAGATTTCTGCCAGCTTAGGCTCTTCTTCCAGCATATTCAGGTGGCGGTTAATCACATTTTCATCGTAACGTCTTGACGGACCGGTTTGTGCTTCCACCGGAGATAATTCATGTACCTTTCGGGCGGTTTCATCTATCAGTGGCAGCATAGATTCGAAAGGAAGTTGGTGTGCCTGAAGCAAATGTTGGCAGATGGCGTACATGTGATTGCTGAAGTTACAGGCAAAGACAGCAGCTATGTGCAGGTATTTACGTTGTTCTGAACTGGCTTCGTACACTTTCGGGCTAAGGCTTCCGGTTATTTCCTGAAGAAGGGATAAGTTCTCCGGCGAATTGGCTTCGAGAAAAAACGGCACTTCTTCAAAATTAACTTCACGTTGTTTGCTGAAAGTTTGCATGGGGTAAGCTACTCCGTAATTTTTGAACTTTTCCTTCCATACTTCCATCGGCATACTTCCGGCAGTATGCAGGTACAGAGCATCCGGATTACAGTGGACAAGTTGTGAAATGACTGTTTCCAAAACGGCATCTTTCACCGATACAATGTACAAATCAGCGTGTTCGTCTACTTGTTCCAGGCAGGTGGTCCACGCACATCCTAATGTCTGTGCCAAAGCTTGTGCTGATTCCTGTGTCCGGCTGTAAATTTGTGACAAGTGGAATCCCTTTTGCTGCAGAGCCTGAGCCAGATGGGTGGCTACATTGCCTGCTCCTATACATACAATGGAAAAATCTTTTTTATTCATCATCCGCGTGAAGATAAGAAGTAAAGTAAAACTCCGGTGACCAGCAAGGTGGCGGGCAGGAGAAAAGTCGACATCTGTCCCAGCAGAGAGATGACCAGTCCGATATTCTGAATCAGCCAGATACCTAATAAAATGAGTCCGACCGATTTGTCACTTTTGAGCCACAGAAAAATAATGGCTGCATACAGCAACATCGTATCTTTTTGCATCACCCACGGCAGTCCGAGGTGACCGAATCCTACCCATTTGTCTATCAGGTAGAGCAATCCTGTCAGTACAAGAAAAACGGCTGTAGCCCGATAGGTATCTTTGTGTTTGCCCGATGCTGCTGCCATTATTTTCCTCCGAATTTATTGATATGTACCTTTTCCCATTGCAGGTGGGACTCATCAAAAGGCTTGCGTTCCATCCCCTTGTGTCCCACTGCGATGACGGACAGCACTTGCAACTGTAAAGGAAGGTCCAACAGCTCATGGATATATTCGTTGGCCGGTGTGCCGTTGGCGGTAAATCTTTCTCTTACTTGTACCCAGCAGCTTCCCAGTCCCAGATCTTCTGCCTGAAGCTGAATCATGATTGACGCAATGGAAGCATCTTCAATCCACACATCGCTGGCGAGCGGGTCGGCAGTCACTACAATAGCCAGTGCAGCATCTTTTACGAATGCCGCTCCCGATTCCTTACAGAAAGACAATTTTTCCAGTGTGTCCTTGTCGTCTACGACGATGAACTGCCAGCAATTGGAGCGTTTGGAAGACGGAGCCATCAGGGCCGCCTTCAGTAATGTGAGCACCTGATCCTGTGTCAGTTCCTCATCCGTAAATTTTCGCATGCTTCGCCGGTTTCTGATTAAATCACTGAAGTTTTCCATAAAAATTTCGTTTGTTTGGACAAATATAAGGCTTCCCCGTTAAATCCTCAATAAAAAAATGTAAATTTGCATCACATGAACATCCGTTTAGCTACATATTATCACGCTAAGGATGTACCCGCTCTTCCGGGTTCAAACATCTTTCATTCTACAGAACTGTTTCATGTGCTGGAACAGACAAGGGGAGTTCGTCCGCTTTTGCTGGTAGCCTACGAGGGGAAATCTCCTGTGGGAAAGCTGCTATGCATTACTCGCCGTTCCACTAATCTGCTACGTTTTGCCGAAAAGAGTTATGCGTACGGCACAGGTGAATACTTTCCTTCCTCCTATCCGAAAGAACATATTTTTCAGGAACTGCTTTCCTATTTTACGCAGCAGTTTGCAGAGAAATCTTTTCTTTTAGAATTTCGTAATCTGGAAGAACCTTTGTTTGGTTACCGTTATTTCCGGCAAAACGGATATTTCCCGATACGCTGGCTTCGGGTGCGCAACTCTTTACACCATGATTCGTTGGACAAATGGATGAGCACCTCCCGCAAGCGGCAAATTCATCAGGGGATGAAGAATGGAGCCGTAATTGATGTGGCACGTACAGAAGCAGATGTACAGGCTTTTTTCAGTATGCTCAAGCATTATTATTCGCCCAAGATTCATCGTTACCTGCCCGACATCGGTTTCTTCACTACTTTGCTGACGCATTCATCCCATTGCGGACGGATTTTTATCATTCGTTATAAAAACAAGATTATCGGAGGTTCGGTCTGTCTGTTTTCCGGGGAAGATGCCTATTTGCTTTTTTCTGGTGGAATGAGAAAAACGTATCCGCTGCAGTTCCCGGGAGTGCTTGCCGTATGGGGAGCCATGCAGTATGCCCGTGAGCACGGATATGCTCATTTTGAATTTATTGAGGCCGGGTTACCTTTCAAGAAATACGGTTTCCGTGACTTTATTCTGCGTTTCGGCGGAAAGCAGATGAGCAGTCGCCGCTGGTTTCATGTGCGCTGGAACTGGCTGAATCGTCTGCTGACAAAATCTATGTATCAGCCCCTTCTCATACTTCTGTCAATGGATTAAACTCTTTTTAAACAACGGGATTTCTTTGAAAAATCGTCAAAAAGTTTCTTTTTTCAGCACAATTTTCTTTTCTTTGTCTGTGTGTATATTAAACACGTACTTTAATTTAATACCCATAAAAAACAATTCTATTATGAAAATCTCTCACATTGAACATTTGGGCATTGCGGTCAACAGTATCGAAGAAGCCCTTCCTTATTATGAAAAACGTCCTCGGATTGAAATGCTATAACGTAGAAACCGTAGAAGACCAGAAGGTAAAGACTGCGTTTTTGAAATGTGGTGACACAAAAATTGAATTATTGGAACCAACCGGTCCTGACAGCACGATTGCCAAGTTCATTGAAAACCGTGGCATGGGCGTACATCATGTGGCATTTGCAGTAGAAGACGGAGTGGCCAATGCGCTGGCACAGGCAGAAGGAGCAGGCATTCGTTTGATTGACAAGGCACCGCGTAAAGGAGCAGAAGGCCTTCACATTGCATTCCTCCACCCGAAATCTACCATGGGCGTATTGACGGAACTTTGTGAAAAATAACCACCGGGAAAAGACCCTTATTTAATTATCAAATATAAATACTAATACCATGAGTAACCAACTTGAAAAAGTAAAAGAATTAATAGAGCTTCGCGCACAGGCCCGTCTGGGTGGAGGTGCGAAAGCCATCGAAAAACAACACGATAAAGGTAAGTACACAGCCCGCGAACGTATTTCCATGCTCCTTGACGAAGGCAGCTTTGAAGAAATGGACATGTTCGTACAGCATCGTTGCACAAACTTCGGAATGGACAAGAAGCATTATTTGGGAGACGGCGTCGTAACCGGATACGGAACAATCGAAGGCCGTCTGGTTTATGTTTTTGCCCAGGATTTTACGGTATCTGCCGGTTCCTTGTCTGAAACCATGTCACTGAAAATCTGTAAGGTGATGGATATGGCCATGAAGATGGGAGCTCCTTGTATTGGATTGAATGACTCTGGTGGTGCACGTATTCAGGAAGGTATCAACGCTTTGGCTGGCTATGCAGAGATTTTCCAGCGTAACATTCTGGCTTCGGGAGTTATTCCGCAGATTTCCGGTATTTTCGGTCCTTGTGCAGGAGGTGCAGTGTATTCTCCGGCTTTGACAGACTTCACTTTGATGATGGAAGGTACTTCTTACATGTTCCTTACCGGTCCGAAGGTAGTAAAGACTGTGACAGGCGAAGACGTATCACAGGAAGATCTGGGAGGTGCCAGTGTACATTCCACTCGTTCCGGTGTGACTCATTTCACAGCCTCTACAGAAGAAGAAGGGTTGGCGTTGATTCGTAAATTGTTGAGCTATATTCCACAGAACAACCTGGAAGAACCGCCTTATGTAGATTGTACCGACCCGATAGACCGTCTGGAAGATTCTTTGAATGAAATCGTACCCGACAGCCCGAATAAGGCTTACGATATGTACGAAGTAATCGGTGCTATTGTCGATAACGGTGAATTCCTTGAAATCCAGCGTGATTTTGCCAAGAATATCATTATCGGTTTTGCACGTTTCAACGGACAGTCAGTGGGTATCGTAGCTAATCAGCCGAAGTTCCTGGCCGGTGTGCTCGATTGCAATGCTTCTCGTAAGGCAGCCCGTTTCGTACGTTTCTGCGATGCCTTCAACATTCCTATCGTATCACTGGTAGACGTTCCGGGATTCTTGCCGGGAACAGGTCAGGAATACAATGCAGTCATCCTGCACGGTGCAAAGTTGCTGTATGCATACGGTGAAGCTACTGTGCCTAAAGTAACAGTAACCCTTCGTAAGTCGTATGGAGGTTCTCACATCGTGATGAGCTGTAAGCAGTTGCGTGGCGATATGAACTATGCATGGCCTACTGCTGAGATTGCCGTAATGGGAGGAGCTGGTGCCGTAGAAGTACTGTATGCGAAGGAAGCAAAAGAAGCACCCGATCCGAAAGCCTTTATGGCCGAAAAAGAAGCTGAATACACCAAGCTGTTTGCCAACCCGTATAATGCAGCTAAATATGGTTATATTGATGATGTGATTGAGCCGCGTAACACGCGCTTCCGCATCATTCGTGCCTTGCAGCAGTTGCAGACCAAGAAGCTGACCAATCCGGCCAAGAAACACGGTAATATTCCTTTGTAACATTCACCTTTTTAATGCGTTTAGTTATGAACAAATACATAGCCGGAATATTCTTCGCATCTGCTATGGTCGGTGCACTCAGTTCGTGCACCGCACCGGATACGGGCAGTAAAATCGTCATCAACGAAGTCTTGGTGGATAATCAAGACAACTTTCAGGACGATTATGGCGTGCATAGCGGATGGGTGGAAATATTCAACACATCTTATAATAGTGTCAACCTGGCAGGATGTTACCTGAAAGTGAGCAGTGAGCCGGGCGACACCCTGTCTTATTTCATTCCCAAAGGAGATGTACTGACTGCCATCAGCCCTCGCCAGCACGCTCTCTTCTGGGCAGACGGAGCGCCGCGACGGGGCACGTTCCATACCAATTTCGTATTAAGCAAGACCCGTGACAACTGGGTAGGATTGTACGATTCGGGGCGGAAACTGTTGGATGAAGTGGTTGTGCCTGCCGGTGTACTGAAGACGGACCAGTCGTATGCGCGGGTAAGCGACGGGGCAGACCAATGGGAAGTAAAGGATGACAGCGAGACCAAATACGTGACTCCAAGCACAAACAACCAGACGCTGGAAGGAAACCCGAAGATGGACAAGTTCGAACAACACGACTCGGCGGGGCTGGGCATGACCATTACTGCCATGACCGTGGTTTTCATCGGGCTTATTCTATTGTACATCAGCTTCCGCATCATCGGCAAGGTTGCCGTCAAGCTGCGTAAACGCAACGCCATGAAGGCTCAGAATGTCACCGACAAGCAGGAAGCGAAGGAGCGCGGACTGGGAGAAGCTCCGGGCGAAGTCATTGCCGCCATTTCCATGGCCTTGCATGAAGCACAGGGAGCCGACCACGATGTGGAAGAAACCATCCTGACCATCAGCCGGGTGAAACGGAGCTACTCACCGTGGAGTTCCAAGATTTATACCTTGCGTGAAACGCCTCATAAGAAATAACCTCTAAAGTATAACGAAAACCATGAAAGAATACAGATATAAAATCAACGGAAATCTCTACAAGGTGACCGTGGGAGATATAGAAGACAATAACGTGCATGTAGAAGTAAACGGAACGGCCTATACCGTGGAAATGGAAAAGAAGACCGGGCCGAAAATCAAACCGGTACTCCGTACGGCAGCTACCACACCGGCAGCTCCTCCTCCCGCCGTGAGCCGTCCGGCTGTAGCAGGAAGCAAGTCAGGCATCAAGTCGCCGCTTCCGGGCGTGATTCTGGAAATCAAGGTGAAGGAAGGAGATGCCGTGAAACGCGGACAGACATTGCTCGTACTGGAAGCCATGAAGATGGAAAACGACATCAAGGCCGACCGTGACGGTAAGGTAACTGCCATCAAGGTGAGCAAGGGAGAATCAATACTCGAAGGTACAGACCTTATAATCATTGAATAGTTATGGGAGAATTTATCAATTTCTTACAAAGCAACCTGGCGGATTTCTGGACTTATACCGGCTTCTACAATGCGACTTACCAGCATTTCATCATGATAGCCGTCGGTATATTCTTCATTTATCTTGCCGTGGCGAAGGAATTCGAGCCGATGCTGCTGATTCCAATCGGATTCGGTATGCTGGTGGGCAACATTCCTTTCAATATGGAGGCCGGCCTGCAAGTCGGTATCTACGAACAGGGTTCGGTTCTCAACATCTTATATCAAGGAGTGACATCGGGATGGTATCCGCCACTCATCTTCCTCGGCATTGGAGCCATGACCGACTTCTCGGCATTGATTTCCAATCCGAAGCTGATGCTTATCGGTGCGGCAGCCCAATTCGGTATCTTTGGTGCCTATATGATTGCACTTGAATGGGGATTCGACCCCATGCAGGCAGCTGCCATCGGCATCATCGGAGGTGCAGACGGTCCGACCGCCATCTTCCTTTCATCGAAGCTGGCACCCAACCTGATGGGAGCCATCGCCGTGTCCGCCTATTCGTATATGGCATTGGTGCCGGTTATCCAGCCGCCTATCATGCGTTTGCTGACCACCAAGAAAGAACGTCTCATCCGCATGAAAGCCCCACGCGCCGTATCTCATACCGAAAAAGTATTGTTCCCCATTATGGGTCTGTTGCTCACCTGCTTCCTGGTTCCTTCGGGTCTTCCGCTGTTGGGTATGCTGTTCTTCGGTAACCTATTAAAGGAAAGCGGTGTGACCCGCCGTTTGGCAGAGACAGCCCGCGGTCCGCTGATTGACACCATCACCATTCTGTTGGGGTTGACCGTAGGCGCTTCCACCCAGGCTTCAGAATTCATCACATGGGATTCACTGAAGATTTTCGGCCTGGGTGCCTTGTCATTCGTGATAGCAACCGCGTCGGGAGTGCTCTTCGTGAAGATATTCAATCTCGTATTGAAGAAAGAAAACAAAATCAACCCGCTTATCGGTAATGCAGGTGTATCTGCCGTGCCCGACTCTGCCCGTATCTCGCAAATTGTCGGTGCGGAATATGATCCGACCAACTACTTGCTGATGCATGCCATGGGGCCGAACGTAGCCGGTGTAATCGGTTCGGCAGTGGCCGCCGGTATCTTGTTGGGATTCCTGATTTAAAAATTGTGTTTATAAGATAGAAGGAGGGATGCATCGGGTGATGTATCCCTCTTTTTTATGCTTAATGGAGTAGGCGTAAAAACGCAAGTGCGTTTGCTTTTAAACGTAAGTACGTTTTACTTGAAACGCAAGTGCGTTTGACTTTAAACGTAAGTGCATTTGGGATTGAACGCAAAGGCGTTTTGGCTTGAAGTGCAAATACGTGCTGAAGTGTACTGAGATTTCTCTTTTTCTTCATTTGATTTTACCTTGTTTTATAAGTAAGCTTCGGTGTCTCATTGGTATAGAATGACTACTCTTTTTTAGGTATCTTTCAGGTGTTAGATGAGGTGAATCAGCAGGCTGAATTATTCCTGATTTTTATATGTGATAGTAAATCAGTGACTTATGCGATGTGCCTCTTGAACTATAAAGAAACTTCCTTCTACCTATAATTGGGTATTTTTTGTTCGTTAAATTCGTAATTTTTAGGTATTGATAGCCTTTTTTGTGTAGTCTACCTTTGCGGTGTTCAAAATCGCAGAGAAATGAAAAAAAGTATGTTTTATTTTTAACCGCTCTTTGCTGTGCCGTAGGAGCTGTTTCGGCCAGTGAAGTTGATTCGGTGCAGGTGGCTGAAGTGCATGGAAATGTAGCAGCACGTAAACAGCGTACGGACAATGATGAATATACCCGTTTCCGTGTGGGAGGCTATGGAGAAGCTGTGGCTAGTTTTAAGGATTATGGCATCAACCGTTATTACGGAAATCCAAATGGAAACACCCGTGATCATCGGAACACAATTTCTATTCCGCGCTTTGTGCTGGCAATGGATTATAAGTTTACTCCGAAATGGATTCTGAGTGCAGAAATCGAATTTGAAGCTGGAGGAACCGGGTCTGCCATGGAGCTGGAGAACTCGGAAAACGGCGAATATGAAACGGAAATGGAAAAGGAGGAGAAGTGGCCTTGGAGCAGTTTCATATCACCCGCCTTATTCATCCGGCTTTCAATGTGCGGGCGGGACACATGATTGTGCCGGTGGGACTGACCAATGCACATCATGAGCCGATTAATTTCTTCGGCACAGTGCGACCGGAGGGTGAAACCACCATCCTGCCATCTACCTGGCATGAAACGGGTATTGAGTTTTTCGGTACGTTGGGAAAAGGATATGCCACTTTCGACTATCAGGTGCTGGTGGTGGCCGGACTGAATGCCAACGGATTCGACCGGAATACCTGGGTAGCCAGCGGCAAGCAGGGTTTGTTTGAGGAAGATAATTTCAACTCTCCGGGTTATGTGCTTCGTGTAGATTACCGTGGAGTGCCGGGGCTGCGTGTGGGAGGTTCTTTTTATTATTGTGCCAATACGGCAGGTAATTCCGACAAGCCCAATTTCTACGAGGGACAGAAAGCATCGCTACGGATTTATTCAGGCGACTTGCAGTACAAGAATGACTATGTGACCGCACGGGCCAATGTGGTCTATGGTAACCTGACGAACTCCAAATTTATCAGCAGCAAGAATGTACGTTTGTCGAACAACGCTTCTTATAGCCGCGTGGTTCCGGTAGCTAAAAATGCGGTCAGCTATGCCGGAGAAGTGGGTGTGAACCTGCGTTCCATTTTCAATCACAATCCCAAAGTTCCTGTGATTTATCCGTTTGTTCGCTATGAATACTATAATCCGCAAGAAAAAGGAGAAGCAGGGCAGACCATGGACTTGCGCAACAAGGTCGAGCATGTGGGTGGCCGGGTTGAATTGGTTTGCTTTGCCTAATCTGGTAGTGAAGGCAGACTATACTACCCGTCAGATTGGTACAGGAAAAATGTTCGGTACCGGACCGTATACCAGTGAAAATGAGTTTTCCATTGGCTTGGCCTACATCGGCTGGTTTTTCAAGAAATGAATCATTAATTCCTAAAACTATTATGTATATGAAAAAGAATTTCTTTTATGCGGCAGCTTGGCAATGGGGCTGACCTTTTCGATGACAGCGTGCAGTAACGAAGACACACCGACAGAACCGACTGATGCGGCCAACATTGACTATACGTCGGAAAACGCGACGAGCTGGAACAACTACATGAAGGCAGTGGTTACCTTGCTTCGTAAAGATGCTTCCGACTTGTACGGCTACTGGGCTACCAGTTACAAAGGAGGTGAAAGTTATGCCGTGACCTTTAAAAATCATGGGGCACCGTTCAACAGTGCAGGTTCTTGCGTGCAGCAAGTGATAGACGGTTGTGTAGATATTGCCAATGAGGTGGGAGAAACAAAAATCGGTGACCCGTATTCCAAATACCAGGCAGGGAAGGTGACAGAAGCCCTCTATGCCGTGGAATCCTGGTATAGCTGGCATTCGCGCGAAGACTATTCCAATAACATCGTATCTATCTGTAATGCTTTCTGTGGTGTGCGTAGTGAGGCTTTGATTAGTGGAGCCGCTATTGATAAAACTCAGGTGGCCGCACAATCCTTGTACGCGGTATTGGTGAGCAACGGGCAGCAGGAACTGGCAGATAATACTTTGTCGGCTATCAAGAATGCTTACGATAAGATTTTAGCCATCCCGCAACCGTTCCGTAACCATATCAACAGCGAACAGAGTCTGGCGGCTCAGGAGGCCTGCAGTGAACTGAGTGTCTTGCTGAAAGATGAGGTAAAACCGGCTTGTGATGCATTATCGGAAGCAGTACTGAGTCCGGTGGTAAAGAACTACGTGGATGTAGTGGTATTACCCACTTATTCAGACTTGAAAGACAGAGTGGCTACTTTGTATGATAAAGTGAATGCGCTGGCAGCCAACCCAACCAACCAGGCTTTCAAGGATGCTTGTGATGCCTGGATTACTGCCCGTGAGCCATGGGAAAAAAGTGAGGCTTTCTTGTTTGGCCCGGTAGCCGATCAGGGGCTTGACCCGAATATGGACAGCTGGCCGCTTGACCAGGCTGCCATCGTGAATATCCTGAATTCAGGAGATTACAGCCAGATGGAATGGAGTGGCGACTACTCAGAAGACAGTGAAGCCATTTCTGCCGCACAGAATGTACGTGGTTTCCATACCCTGGAATTCCTGTTGTTCAAAGACGGACAAGCACGTACGGTAGATTAAGCATGAAGACAAATTTTTGATGAATAACAGGCAGGGGAGTAAAGAAGGGGAAGCCCTCCTTTGCTTCCTCTGTATGTTTCCGAAAATGAGAAGAATAAATGAGAATAGTAAAACTTTTGTTATACGGGCTTTTTCCCTGTCTTCTATGGAGCTGTGAGAAAGAAGGAACTGACCAACAGTACGTGGAGGTGCCGGAAGGCTTTGCACTGTCAGCCGGTACAGCTACCAATTTTCTGACTTCTTCGAAAGCTTACGACTTTGAAGCGTCGTGGCTGTCGGGTATTTACAGCAGCCGTTTCAACGACGGAGATGGATTGTATGACGATGTGCGTACCAGTAGTAACCAGGATGGCGGATTGGGTCCCGTGTATGCCGGTTATTCCTGTGGAAGTTGTCACCGGAATGCAGGACGTACCAAGCCTACCTTGTGGAGTGAAGGCGGTTCGGGAAATTACGGTTTTTCTTCCATGTTGGTATATATCACCCGAAAGAACGGAGCGTTCTTCCAGAACTATGGGCGTGTGCTTCATGACCAGGCTATTTATGGGGTGAAGCCGGAGGGTAAATTGTCTGTGAAGTATGATTATCAGACATTCGAATTTCCCGATGGAGAAACTTATGAGCTTTGCAAGCCAACCTATACCATTACGGAGTGGTATGCCGACAGTATCCGTCCGGAAGATTTGTTCTGTTCTGTCCGTATACCGTTACGTCATGTGGGAATGGGGCAGATGATGGCGCTCGACCAGAAAGAAATTGAAGCATTGGCTGCCAAAAGTAATTACCCCGAATACGGCATTAGCGGACGGTGTAATTATATCAGTGAGCGTGGAGTAACTCGTTTGGGACTTTCGGGCAACAAGGCACAGCATGCCGATTTGACGGTGGAGTTAGGATTCTCCAGTGATATGGGGGTGACCAACAGCCGTTATCCCGAGGAGATATGTGAGGGACAGATACAGATGGACCAGGGCAGTATGATGGGACTTTCGTACGACCAGTTGGACGTATCGACCGAGGACATGGAGGATGTGGACTTGTATATGCACTGTCTGGGTGTGCCGGCCCGCCGGAATGTGAATGATCCGCAGGTACAGAAAGGAGAACAGAAATTCTATGAGGCGAAATGCCATCTTTGCCATGTGACTACGCTGCACACAAAAGTAAGAGGAGCCACCCTGCTGAACGGTACGGAACTGCCGTGGTTGGGCAATCAGACCATCCATCCGTATTCAGACTTTCTGCTGCATGATATGGGGTCGGAAATTATGGGTGTGGGTTTGAACGACAATTACGTGAGTGGTTTGGCCCGGGGTAATGAATGGCGTACCACTCCATTATGGGGCATCGGCTTGCAGGAAGTGGTGAACGGACATACCTATTTCCTGCACGACGGACGCGCCCGTAACCTTGTAGAGGCTATCATGTGGCACGGGGGAGAGGCAGAAGCTTCGAAAAACTTGTTTAAGCGCATGAGCAAGGAAGACCGTGATGCCTTGATTGCGTTTTTAAATTCACTTTAATCATTAAGTATAGAAACTGATAACTTATGAAAAAAATACTGACTGCCTTGTGCCTGTCTGCGGTAATGCCATTGGCAGCACTGGCACAACATGAAGAAGATACGGAAAATGGTATCGTGTCGCTGGCTGGAAGAGAGGGATTTACCATGCTTCCAAGAAAGGCGATTTTGTGTTCAAGCCTTATCTGTTAGTACAGACAAGTGCCAATTTCAACTGGTATGACGATGAAGGGCTGGACAAGGCCTATAATCAGGACAATGTGGCCAATTCCGGTTTTGCTATTCCTTATGCCGTGTTGGGCTTTACAGGAAAAGCGTTTGGAAAAGTGTCGTTCAACTTATCACTGAATGCAGCGGCTACGGGCGCAGCCTTGTTGCAACAGGCTTGGTTTGATGTGGAACTGAAAAAACAGTTTTCTATCCGCGTGGGTAAGTTTAAGACTCCTTTTTCGCATGCTTACTTGACTACGTTGGGAGAAACCTTGATGCCTTCCTTGCCGCTGTCGCTGACCGCTCCGGTGATTCTGCCCTATTCGTTGAATGCCGTGACTCCCAATATCGGAACGGGATTCGACTTGGGAGTGGAAGTACACGGTCTGCTGGCGGACAAGTTTGGTTATGAAGTGGGACTATTCAACGGTACAGGTATTTCGGTGAATACGGCAGGAAAGACGTTCAGTGATGACTGGCACATTCCTTCCTTGCTTTATGCCGGACGTTTTACCTACATGCCCAAAGGAGTGATGCCTTCTACGCAGGGAAATCCTAACCGGCTGAATGAAGACAAGCTGATGCTGGGAGTATCCACTTCATTGAATGTGGAGAGTGAGAACGAAAGTACGAACGATTACCGTGCCGGACTGGAGTTTGCCATGTTGAAAAGAAAACTCTATCTGGGAGCGGAAATGTATTACATGCACGTGGGCTTTACCAAACGGCAGAAAATTGACCAGGGGTATCACTATCTGGGAGGATACGTGCAGGGAGGCTATTTCGTGACTTCCCGTCTGCAAGCTACGGCACGTTATGATTTCTTTAACCGCAACGGAATGGATACAAACGGGTTCATGAATATGCCAGCTGTGGGAGTAAACTACTTCTTTAAAGGCTGCAATCTGAAACTGCAAGCTATGTATCAGTTTGTAGGGCGCTGGGGGCACGATACACAACTTGACCGCGATAATGACGACTTGGGAATAGCGACCCATAATGCCACGGTGATGCTTCAGTACACGTTCTAAAAGGAAGGAGGGTGTGATGAAAAGAAAGGTATATGGATGGATACTCTTGGGGCTGGGAATCCTATGGCTGGTTTCCTGCGACGAAGGACGTATCTATGAAGCGGTGCCTGCCACGGCAGAAGGCGGACGTACGGTGAAGTTCACCGGAAAGGTAACGGGTATGGATACCTGGCCTTCCGGATATACGGTAGCCGTGGCCGGTTTTGATGCGAAGAGTGAATATGCACTGACTTCTGCCAATGTGATGCCTTCGCAGGCAGGAGAAGATGGTACGGTGCAGGTGGTGATGTCGGGAGTGACAGATGAAGTCACTCAAATCGAATTGTGCGTGATTAACCGCATTCGGGAGCGGGTAGTGACCTTTGCCAGGGTCGATTGCTCGGAAACGGCAGAAGACACGATTCGTATGGACGTGGGTGAACAGCAAGTCGGCATGTTCCAGGCTGTACAGCAGCAAGTGTTTGATTCCCGCTGTGCCAGTTGCCATGGAGGAAGCACTTCAGCGGCAGGGCACTTGTTTCTGACATCAGGGAAAAGCTATGAACAGCTGGTAAATGTCCCGTCTGTAGTGAATCCAGACGTTATGAGGGTGAAACCGGCAGATGCGGAAAATAGTTTTTTGTATCAGGTACTGCATGAAAACGGTCATGTGCACCATGACCATCAGGATATTCTTTCGGCTGAGCCGGTATTATTGAACTTGATAGATGATTGGATAAATGGAGGTGCCAAACCTTGAATATTAAAATAGTATGAATATGAGCCACAAACAACTACGAAACCACAAGTCACAAGAAAATACATTAGTAGAAATTTCACGTTTTGAACCGGCTGAAGGAGTCGCTGAATACCATGTGGTGATTCATGTTACTCAGCCTTCTTTGACGTATCAGGAGCAATTGGATACTTTGCTCGATACGTATTATCAACTGTTGGAGAATGAGTTGAAGGGAACTGTTGCCGTGTTCAAGCGTTATTTTTTAAGCGATGCCGCCAATCAGGCCGACTGGCTGGCGGTACAGGTGCCGGAAAGCTCGGTCTGTGCCTGTTCGATTGTGGAACAGCCCCCGCTGAACGGAACAAAAATAGCTTTATGGGTATATCTGCAATCCGGAGTGCAATGTCGTGCGCTGGAAAGCGGATTGTTCGAAGTGGCACACGGGGCTTACCGCCATCTGTGGGGCGGTTCGGCTTGTAATCGGGCGGCCAATTCGGAATACCAGACCCGCTTGCTGCTGAATGATTATATCCTGCAACTGATTGCACAGGGAGGGCATCTGGCCGAGAACTGCATTCGTACCTGGTTTTTTGTACAGAATGTAGATGTGAATTATGCTGGAGTGGTAAAAGCCCGTAACGAAGTGTTTGTGACGCAGGGCTTGACACCACAAACACATTATATAGCCAGTACCGGTATCGGCGGGCGTCATGCCGATAAGCAGGTGCTGGTACAGATGGATACGTATGCCGTATTGGGTATCCGTCAGGAGCAGATTCATTATTTATATGCACCGACTCATCTGAATCCTACGTATGAGTATGGAGTAAGTTTTGAGCGTGGTACGTATGTGGATTATGGCGACCGACGTCAGGTTTTCATATCCGGTACGGCCAGTATCAATCACAGGGGGGAAGTGGTGTATCCGGGTGATATCCGGAAACAGACCGAACGCATGTGGGAAAACGTGGAGACCTTGTTGAAGGAAGCAGAAATGTCGTTCGATGACATCGGACAGATGTTGGTTTACCTGCGCGATGCGGCAGATTATGCCGTGGTGCGGGAGATGTTCGACCAGCGTTTCCCGGAAATGCCAAAAGTGATTCTATTGGCTCCTGTCTGTCGTCCGGGTTGGCTGATAGAGATGGAGTGCATGGGCACAAAAATGATGAAGCATACACCGTATCCTGATTTTTAGTTTGTATGAAAGAACGTCTGTGGAAAAACGTCTGGGTAGTTCTTTATGTGGTGCTGATGGGAGTATTGGCCATAGCTACTTTTTTAGAACATGCATACGGAACAACTTTTGTCCAGACACATATATATCATGCTTGTTGGTTTTGTGGCTTGTGGGGTGCGCTGGCTTTCGGGCTTGTGCGGGCATGTGGCAAATGCCGGCTGTGGAAGCGTCTCCCGGTCTTGTGGTGGCATGGTTCTCTTTTAGTAATACTGGGAGGGGCCATGCTTACCTATCTGACAGGCGAAAAAGGGTATGTACATCTGGTCCAGGGGCAAGAAGTGAAGAGTTTTATCCGGACTTCCGATCAGCAAACGAGGATGTTGCCTTTCAGCCTTTCTCTGGACAGCTTCAGGGTGGTTTATTATCCGGGAACGGAAGCCCCTTCTGATTACAAGAGTTACGTGAGTTATAAAGTGAATGGAAAATGGAAAGAAGAGGTAATTTCAATGAATCACATTCTTTCTGTAGAGGGTTATCGTTTTTATCAGTCATCATACGAACCGGATTTGTCTGGAAGCTGGTTGAGTGTAAACTATGACCCTTGGGGAATTGCTGTGACCTATGCCGGGTATTTGTGTCTGGCTTTCTCTTCCTTGTGGTTGTTAGGTAGCCGGAGGGAGACATTTTTTCGCTTGTTACGTCATCCGCTATGGAGAAAAACGGGACTGGTATGGCTGGGAGTATGCGCTTTCCAGTTGACGGTTCAAGCTCGTCCGGTCAGTGTCCTGGCCCGACAGGATGCGGAAAAGCTGAAGATACGTCAGGTGATATACCACGACCGTGTGGCACCCTTCCATACCCTGGCCCGTGATTTTGTAATCAAGTTGAGTGGAAAACCTTCTTATCATGGTTTGACACCGGAACAGGTGGTAGCCAGTTGGTTACTTTATCCCGAAGAATGGCAGCACGAACCGATGTTTCGAGTGAAAAGTGAACGGTTGAGGCAGGAATTGGGATTGAAATCGGAGTATGCCGCACTCGTAGATTTATTCGATGGAAAGACCTATCGGTTGAAGGGATTGTTGCAGAGACTACAAGACGAAGTGCGAAATACGCATGAGAAAGGCTGGTTAGAGAACCGTCAGGCAAAAAGTTGGAAAAAGAAGTGTTGGAACTGGATGAGAAGGTCGGTATGGTACTGATGCTTCAGAAAGGTACTTTTATCCGTCCTTTGCCGGAGGATGGAAGTGTCACTCCGTTATCGCCGTTAAGAATATGTGCAGAGATTTTCTATCATGCGGTACCGTTCACTAAAATTTTGTTTATGGCTAATCTTTCTTTAGGCTTGCTGGCTTTGGGCTGGTGGGTCTATTCCTGTGTGATGCAAGAAGGCGATAAGGCAAGAAACTGGAGGAGTAGGTGGCGACAGATATGGGTGGGGGCTGTATGGATGGCCTGTCTGTTTCATTGGACTTCTTATTTGCTTCGCTGGTATATTGGAGGACGGATTCCTTTGGGAAACGGACATGAAACGATGCTTTTTTTAGCGGGATTTCTGTTATTGTGTACTTGTATATGGCAGCGGCGCTTCTCGTTTTTGCTTCCAGCCGGTTTATTGCTTTCCGGTTTTACCTTGCTGGTAGCTTATCTGAGCGAGATGAATCCGCAGATAACCCCGTTGATGCCGGTATTGCTGTCACCCTGGTTGAGTCTGCATGTATCATTGATTATGGTGTCGTATGCCTTGTTTGCTTTGATGTGTCTGTGTAGTATCCTGGCACTGGGTATTCGGCGGCATACGTGGCAGCGGCAACGGCTGACTTTATTTTGTCGGGTCTTGCTTTATCCGGCAGTGTTGTGCTTGGGAATCGGAATTTTTATCGGTGCGGTATGGGCCAACGTGTCCTGGGGAAGCTATTGGGCCTGGGACCCGAAAGAAGTCTGGGCTCTGATTACTTTCATGCTTTATGGAATGGCTTTTCATGTGCAAAGTATCCCTCGTTTCAGAAATCCGTACTTTTTTCATTGGTTTTTAATCGTTTCGTTCTCTGCCATACTGATGACCTATTTCGGCGTAAACTATGTACTCGGAGGAATGCACAGTTATGCCGGATAAGAGCCGGTTTGTTATCCTTTTGAGTGAATGATTTGTTTATTGATACTTTTTCATTACCTTTGGATGGTGAATCTAAAAAAGGACGAAGTATGAAGTCATTAAATTATGCGCTAGTCAGTTCGCTCTGTGCATTGGTTATCGGTATATTATTGGTGGTAAGACCAGATATAGCGGTAAATTATTTGATTATTGCCATCGGGGCTTTATTTTTGATTCCCGGGTTGGTGGGGATGTTGAGCTATTTTTCTGTGTGGAAGACAAAGAGTTTTGATAAGAATCAATGGTATATTCCTCTGGTCGCTTTAGGAAGTATCTTTTTAGGAGTCTGGCTAATCCTGAGCCCCTCTTTTTTCGTGGAAATATTAATGTATGTATTGGGAGTCTTGTTAGTCTTGGGAGGTATCGGACAGTTGGCCAATCTGATTGCTGCCCGTGCATTTGTGCCTGTCCCACTGGGTATATATGTAGTGCCTGTGCTGGTGCTGGCTGCAGGGGTTACGGTATTGTTCAATCCGTTTGCTACGGCTGAACTCCCTTTCATCGTGCTGGGAATATCTTCCATTGTATATGCATTGATGGATATGGTCCGTTTGTTGCGCTTTCATAAAAAAGACAAGAACGTACAGGATGTGACACCTATAGAAGAGACGAAAGAATGAAGCGGTTTGATAAATTAGATTTGCTGCCGGAAGGTCAGGACATGGTGGCAGGCATAGATATGACAAACGGCTTCGGCCGCTTGTTTCAGGTCTCGGCCCCTTCTCCGGGATGCATTTTTCTGTTGTGCATGAGAGGGAGTTGCCGTGTGAAAATCCATCTGACGCATTATGACCTGAAACAAGGTTCATTGGCCATTGTGTTTCCGGGAGTGTTTTTCCAGCTGCTTGAGCAGAGTAAGGATTGCCGGTTTATTTTTTGTCGGTTTTTTCTAAGAAGCTGATAGAAGGAGCCAAATTGTTCTCCTATACAGTGGAATACACTCCTTATATACTGGAACGTCCGGTAATCGAAATGAGAAAAGAGACGTATGAACTGTTTCGTGACAGTATCCGTCTGTTGATTCGTCGCCAGAAGATAAAGGAAGAAATGGGTGAGATGCAGATAAGCCTGATTTATACGCAGCTGCTGCTTTCTTTAGGAGGTGTGTATAAAAAGAGGGGAGATGATGATTCGCCAAGGTATAACCGGAACCAGGAGATTGTGAAAGAGTTGCTGCGGATTATTGTGCAGTATTATAAGACAGAACGCAATGTGTCTTTCTATGCCGAGAAACTGCATCTTTCTCCACAACACCTGAGTACAACGGTGAAGAAAGTAACCGGAAAAACGCTGACCGACATACTTTCTTCGTTTATCATACGCGATGCGCAGGCCAAGCTCCGTTCTACGGACATGACCGTACAGGAAATAGCCTATTCGCTGAATTTCTCGGATATTTCTTTTTTCGGAAAATATTTCAAACGCTATACGGGCATGTCGCCCAAACAGTATCGGAACATGTAAAAACAATAAGGGCAGGTGTATTTGTTTACGCCTGCCCTTATTGTTTCTGAGGACTATCTTTTTTATCCAAACATTGGAGTGATATATTGTGTCAGCAAGTATCCTCCGCCTACCAGCCAGATGTAAAGCAGTCCTGCCAGCAAGAATGGTTTGGCACCAGCTTGTTTGAATTTCTCCAGACTGGTATCTGTGCCCAGTGCCGTCATGGCCATTGTCAGCATGAAGGTATCGATGTACTCAATGGCACCGTTCAGTGGAATATCTTTTACGGTCTCGGCTCCTGTGAGGTATTGCAGCAAGGAGTTCAGACAGATGATACCGATGAATCCGAATGCAAACCAGGGAATAGTGATTTTGCTCTTTTCGGCTTTACCTTCAGGATTTGCTTTTTTCCGTCCTGCTAATGCAAAGCTCATGATGACCAGTACCGGTGCCAGCATCATGACGCGAATCATCTTGGTGATGGTAGCTGTTCCGGCAATTCCTAATGAATCGGTCGGGTCCATGGCATTTCCTGCTCCTGCTACGTGAGCAACTTCATGCAAGGTACTTCCTGTATAGATGGCTACTCCCGTATCTCCCAGTGCATCCAGCATACCGGCACGGTACATAATCGGATAGAGGAACATGGAAATGGTTCCGAAAATGACTACCGTAGATACGGCAATGGCCGTTTTATGTCCTTCACATTTTACCACCGGTTCTGCACCCAGTACGGCTGCTGCTCCACAGATGGCGCTACCAGTAGCTGTCATGAGAGAAGTATCTTTGTCCATTTTCATCAGTTTGCCCAGCCAGATGCCCAGGAAAATAGTACCGGCTACGATGATGGTATCGATAACCACAGCAGGGAGTCCTACGGCGGCTACTTGTGTCAGTGTCAGACGGAATCCGTAGAGTACGATACCGGCACGCAGCACCTGCTTGGTGCAGAACTTGATACCGGGAACCCATGTCTCAGGCAGTTTGTTGCGCAGGCTGTTGGCATAAAGCATTCCCAAAATGATACCCACAATCAGCGGACTGAAAGAAAGACTTTTCACGAAGGGTATTTCGGCAATGTAGAAGGCTGCAAAAGAAAATAATGCAATCAATAAAATACCATGGAGGGTATTGGCTCTGTTTCCTTTCTTGAACATATCAGTTTGTTTTTAGTGATTTTGATTTTATTTCGGGCGCAAAGATAGGAGATTTCCATGGAATGTCCTATTTACATTTTTATATGCGTGATAACTAAAAGTAATAATGTGTATTGCCCTGGCCTTTATTGGGTGGTTTTGTGCTTCTTGCTTTTTATGCTATCTTTGCATGGAATTAAAAATGGAAAAGAAATGAAATTATTGATCAAGTCATGTCTGGCGGTGGCTTTATTGGCTGGCATCTGTCTGGCTGGATGTAAGGAAAAGGACATGTCAATGAAAATGAACAATCCGCGCAATATCAGGGGAGTTATCAGCTATAAACGTTCGTTTGGAGATTTGAATGATGTGCAACTGGCTACAGCCAAGAAAATAGGTATCCGTCCTATCAGTACCCGTGAAGAGGCGGAAGAAATGAAGGACCGGTTGATTGAAATTGCCGCTTGTGAACGGTATGGTCTGGACTCTTTGACGCATTCCATTCCTTACCTGATACCTCAGGCCAGTGCACTGCTGGATACCATTGGAGTTAATTTCTTGGATTCACTGGAAAATAAAGGACTGAACCCCAATAAAATCATTGTAACGTCTGTGACTCGTACGAAGGATGACGTGAAGCGTCTGCGGAGAACCAACGGAAATGCTTCGATGAACTCCTGCCATTTTTATGGAACTACGTTTGATGTGAGCTGGAAGCGTTTTGAGAAGGTAGAAGACCCTGATGGTCGTCCTATGCAGGATGTAAGTTCGGATACATTGAAGCTGGTGCTGTCGGAAGTATTGCGTGACCTTCGTAAGGCAGACCGCTGTTATGTGAAATACGAATTGAGACAAGGTTGTTTCCATATTACTGCCCGATAATTCAAGAAGCTATGTTCAGGTATTTTATTTATTTGGCCTACGACGGCACTAACTATCACGGCTGGCAGATACAGCCGAACGGAAGCAGTGTGCAGGAAACATTGATGAAAGCGCTGCATACTTTCTTGCGGGATGAGGCCATTGAAGTGGTGGGAGCTGGACGTACGGATGCCGGAGTACATGCCCGCCTGATGGTGGCACATTTTGATGTGGAATGGATGCTGGATGAAGATACGGTGACGGATAAACTGAACCGTTTGCTGCCGCCGGATATATCAGTGTACCGTGTGCGGAGAGTGAATCAGGATGCGCATGCCCGCTTTGATGCGACTTATCGTACGTACAAATACTACGTCACTACACAGAAGAATCCGTTTAATCGGGCATATTGCTGGCGATTGTTCCAGCCTCTGGATTTTGCAAAGATGAATGAGGCCGCACAGACCTTGTTCGATTACACGGATTTTACGAGCTTCAGCAAATTGCATACGGATGTGAAGACCAATAACTGCAAGATTATGCATGCCCACTGGGACCAGGTGAGCGAAACGGAATGGGTATTTACCATTCAGGCTGACCGTTTCCTGCGGAATATGGTTCGGGCCATTGTCGGTACGCTGGTAGAAGTAGGCCGCGGCAAACTTTCGGTGGAAGGTTTTCGGAAGGTGATAGAAGAGAAGAACCGCTGCAGTGCAGGTACATCCGTACCGGGACATGCACTCTTCCTGGTCGATATAGGCTATCCGGATGAATTATTCCCGCTGGGTTAGTCTTTCTCTGTAAGATATTTCCAGAAACGGACCGGCATATCCTTTTTGTGCTTTACGGGATTCAGTCGGGATTGAATACATACACTGTGAAAATAGCTTTTCCAGCCCTCCTGGAAAAGCTTTTCGTTTTTATCCAGCAGCTCATCTTCCAACTTTCCGTGTCGCAGGAAGGCAGCACGAGAGTCTTCAAATGTGATTTCGCTGACTTCTTTCAGGTCGTAATAGTAGCCGTAGTGACGGCGGGCATCGTAGATTATCCACGGCTGGTCGGCAAACCGGTCGCGAAAATGATGGATGGTCAATGGATAGACGTTGTAAAGAGGTTCCATGATACCGAAATATACCTGGTCGGCCGTTTTTTTGAAAGCGCATGAACTGAAGTACCCTCATTCGCTCGTCCGCTACTTTTTTGCTGAGTTGATACACTCCTAACACATCCGGGTCTGCGAAATTTTGTTCGATAGAGGCCGGTGCATCGGTTACTTTCCGCATGTAGCGAAAAAGGAGCATGGCAGCTTCCGGTGTTTCCGAGAGCCAGCAATAGGTAAGAGAGGCAAGTGCCCTTCGGGAAAGTTTACGTGATAACAGTTTCCAAACCCGTTCTGTCTTTTCCGCATCTGTTACCACCTGATGTACCTCCTCATGAAAAAGCGGAAGCGGTTCCTTCTCTGCAAGCAGCAGGTCGGGAAAAGTCCGGCGATAATAGGCATCGAACAGGGCGGTAAGCAAACCTTCAAAAGTGGAATCGTATTGAAAAACTGTCATAGTTTATGAGAATTTCGTATCTTTGTGTATAGAGGATTTCAGGGAGCAAAAGTAGTAAAAACGATAAACTGAAACAAAAGGAACAGTTTTTTGTTATATAATAAAAACAGATTGAATGATGAATTATAAATCTATGCTCTTGGGACTGATGGCCACAGTGGCCGTCTTCCAGTCACAGCCTGCTCAGGCTTGCACAGGTATCACCTTGACAGCAAAAGACAGCACACGCATTCTTGCCCGTACCATTGAATGGGGGGGAAGTGACTTGAACAGTTGCTATGTGGTAGTGCCACGTGGCTATACGCTTCAGTCGTATGTGCCCGGCGGACAGGATGGCATGAAATTTACGGCAAAATATGGATATGTGGGCCTTGCGGTAGAACAAAAGGAGTTCGTGGCAGAAGGTTTGAACGAAGAAGGTCTCTCTGCCGGTCTGTTCTATTTCCCGAATTACGGACAGTATGAAGCGTATAAAGCAGAATATAAATCGTCTTCCATTGCCGATTTGCAGTTGGTTTCCTGGGTATTAGGCAACTGCAAGACGGTGGATGAAGTGATGGAAAGCCTGAAGCAGGTACATGTAGTGGCCATTGACCCGCGTGCATCAACTGTGCACTGGCGTTTTGCTGATGTATCAGGACGTCAGGTAGTATTGGAAATAGTAGATGGTGAATTGCATTTCTTTGAAAACAACTTGGGAGTATTGACTAACTCTCCGGGATTTGAATGGCAACTGACCAACCTGAATAATTACGTCAATCTGTATCCGGGCAGTGCCCAACCTCAGTCGTTAGGGAATGTGGCTCTTCGTTCTTTCGGAGCCGGAAGCGGATTCTTGGGTATTCCCGGTGATGTGACTCCTCCTTCCCGTTTTGTGCGGGCTGCCTTTTATCAGGCTACAGCTCCTGTGCAGGACAATGCCCGTCAGACCGTACTTCAAGGATTTCAGATTTTGAACAACTTTGATATTCCATTGGGAATTGAGTTCGCGGAAGGGAAAGTGCCTGTCAATATCCCAAGTGCTACACAGTGGACTTCGGCCACGGATATGCAGCATCGGATGATTTATTATCGCACCATGTATAATTCTGCTATACGTAGCATTGATTTGAATAAGATTGATTTTCAGCGTGTCAAGTACAGAGCGGTACCATTGGATACCATAAAGGAACAGCCTGTAATGGAAGTTTCTATCCGCTGAAAATGCTGGATGCATAAAAGTAAGGAAGCTGCCTTCACTCGTTTGTGGGGGCAGCTTCTTCTGTATCTCCAAAGTCAAAACTCAGCTGACGCTCGTCTATCTTCTTGCGGGGAGTAGGGAGCAGAAGTTTCCGTACTCCGTAGGCACCTAGCTCATGAATGGTCTTGTCGGGAAGCTCATTGCAGGTGATGAAGTATTTGGCTTTCTTCATGACGGCTCCCATCTTCTTCAGTTCGTAGAATCCGATACGGGAGAAACGGCGGGAAGCCACAATCAGGCGGGCGGATTTTACTCCGATGCCCGGCACACGCAGGATGGCTTCATAATCGGCGGTCTGTATATTGATGGGGAAGAACTCCGGATGGCGAAGGGCCCAGGCCAGTTTCGGGTCAATCTCCAAGTCCAGATTAGGACTCTGGTCGTCCACTATCTCGTCTACCTTGAACTGATAGAAGCGTAGCAGCCAGTCGGCCTGATAAAGACGGTTTTCGCGTACCAGAGGCGGTTGCTTCAAGGTAGGAAGTCGCTTGTCATACGTATTTACCGAAATATAGCCTGAATAATACACTCGTTTCATGGTAGGTTCTTCATACAGCGAAGAAGATACCTGCAAGATGTCTTTGTCAGTTTCGGAGGTGGCTCCTACAATCATCTGGGTACTTTGTCCGCCAGGAGCAAAGCGGGGAGTGTGACGATAGTGCTTGCGCTCTTCCTGATAGGTCTGTATGCCTTGCTGGATGTATTTCATCGGAAGATACACACTCTGGTGGTCTTTCTCCGGTGCCAGCAGTTTTAAATTCTTTTCTGTCGGAATCTCCAGATTGACACTGAGACGGTCGGCATATAGTCCGGCTTCCCGTACCAGTTCTTCACTGGCACCGGGGATACTTTTCAGGTGGATATAACCATTGAAACGGTGCACCAGCCGCAGGTCTTTGGCCACCCGTACCAGGCGTTCCATGGTGTAGTCCGGATTGCGTACTACTCCCGAACTGAGAAACAATCCTTCTATATAATTTCTCCGGTAGAACTCCATGGTCAGCTCCACCAGTTCCGTGACGGAAAGAGTAGCCCGTGGAATGTCGTTGCTTACCCGGTTGATGCAGTAGGCACAATCGTAGATGCAGTAGTTGGTCAGCATAATCTTGAGCAGGGAAATGCAGCGTCCGTCTTCCGAAAAGCTATGACAGATACCCCATCCTCCTACTGTATTGCCGACTCCTCCCCGTGTGTTTTTGCGGGAAGTACCGCTGGAAGCGCACGACACGTCGTATTTGGCGGATTCGGTCTAGTTATTTTTAGTTTTTGTATTACCTGTTCGTTCATTTCATTCAAAGTTAGAGAGAGTTTTTGAATTGTGCAATGAGTTTGGGATTTTTGTCGTACCTTTGCGGCGGTTTACAAAAATCAAGAAAACATGTGGTTATTACTGGCTTTTTGCTCAGCGGCGTTGCTGGGCTTTTATGATGTCTTCAAGAAAAAATCATTGGCAAACAATGCGGTTCTTCCGGTACTGGGACTGAATACGCTTTTTCGAGTCTGATTTTTTACCGTTTATTTTAGTTTCGTACTTTCATCCGGCGGCGTTGCAGGATACGCTTTTCTACGTGCCTTCAGCAGGTTGGGAGGTGCATAAGTTCATTATCCTGAAATCATTTATCGTGCTTTCTTCGTGGACGTTTGGTTATTTCGGTATGAAACACCTGCCCTTGACCATTGTCGGCCCCATCAATGCTACCCGTCCGGTCATGACGCTGGTAGGTGCCTTGCTGATATTTGGTGAGCGCCTGAATGTGTACCAGTGGATTGGTGTGCTGATGGCCATCATTTCATTTTCATGCTGAGCCGTTCGGGAAGAAGGAGGAATCGATTTCAAGCACGACAATGGATTTGGTTTGTGGTGCTGGCGGCTGTGTTAGGTGCTGTCAGCGGTTTGTACGATAAATACCTGATGGGACGCTTCAACAATATGGTGGTACAGGCGTGGTACAATGTGTACCAGCTTTTCCTGATGGGAGGAGTGCTGATGTTCTTGTGGTGGCCCAAGCGGAAAAGCAGTACACCGTTTCACTGGGACTGGTGCATTATTCTGATTTCCGTATTCTTGTCGGCAGCTGATTTCGTGTATTTCTATGCGCTTGGTATGGACGGGGCCATGATTTCCATCGTGTCTATGGTACGACGGGGAAGCGTGGTGGTTTCCTTCCTGTTTGGTGCCATGATATTCCGCGAGAAGAACCTGAAGAGCAAGGTGGTCGATTTGATATTAGTGCTGATTGGTATGTTCTTCCTCTATTTAGGAAATGTATTAGGATAATTACAAGGTCTTTTCTTGAACGACTGGAGATGTCAGTACTTCCTTGGCAGTACTCCAGTACTTTCTAAGAAGTACTTTGGTACTTTCACGGCAGTACTTCAGTACTTCCTAAGAAGTACTGGGAAAAGAAGGTTGTACGGATACTTTTGCCTGAAGAAGTCTGGTGTAGTATCTTGATAAGATAAAAAAATGCCGGAACGCACTTTTTTACGTTCCGGCATTTTTTATATCCTGTCTTGGACAAGGCCTTTTTTTAGTTTCGCATGTATTTCTTCATACCCTCAGTAGAGTAAGTCTGCAATTTCCCGTCTTTGTCCGAGTAGATGAAATAGGCATCCAGTTCAGGATGGGCACTACAGATGGCCTTGGCTGAATCCAGTCCCAGTACCATGAAGGCAGTGGCGTAGGCATCGGCTGTGGCACAATCCTTGGCGATGACGGTAGATGAAAGAATATTGTGCTGTACCGGGTATCCCGTGCGAGGGTCGATGGTATGTGCATACTTCTTTCCGTCTTTGTAATAGAAATTGCGGTAGTTGCCCGAAGTAGCCATACCGGCATTGGTGATTTCTAATACGGTCTGCAGTTCCTGATTGACAGACAAAGAGTCGTCAATAGGTTTGTTTACGCCGATACGCCAGGTTTCCATTTTGCTGTTCTGTCCTTTCAATACCAGTTCTCCACCGATGTCAATCATGTAGTTCTTGATACCTTTGCGGTCGAACAACCGTGCCACACAGTCTACACCAAACCCTTTGGCGATAGAGCTGAAGTCGAGCATCATGCGCGGGTCGGCTTTAACCACTTCTCCTTCTGCATTAAGCTGTACTTTGTCGATGCCTACAAACTGGCGCAGGCTGTCGATGGTCAGCGAATCAGGAAACTGAGAGTGCTTGAAGCCGAATCCCCAGGCGTTGACTAACGGAGCCACGGTTACATCGTAAGCCTTTCCGGTTTCGTTGGAGATTTCTTTGGCCATATTGAATACATACACAAACAGGCTGTCGGCATGCATGTCTGTATTGTGGTTGATGCGGGTAATGACCGACTGCTTGTTGAACGGCGACAAAGAGTTGTCTACCTTCTGCAGTTCTTTCTCAATCTCTTCTTTCAGGTTTTCAGATGACTGATAAGTAATTTTATAGACCGTACCGAACACCAGTCCCTGGTCGGTCTGGTAAGGAGATTGTTTTCTCAGAATCAGTACCGTTCCTACGATGAGCAGCACAAGAAACGGCAACTGCCATTTTAAGTTGTTTTTGTTCATGATTTTATTGCAAGAATAAATGTTCTACTAATATTTTGATACCGATGCCAATCAATACCAGTCCCCCGAAGATTTCCACCCGCAGGTGAAAACGCTTGCCGAAGAATACGCCGATGAGGCTTCCTGCCAGTGAGAGTACGAAAGAGGCAATTCCAATGCTGGTCAGAGGCATCCAAAGACTTTCCAGTTGTTTGAATCCGGCAAAGGCAAACGAGATACCGATGGCCAATGCATCAATACTGGTAGCTACAGCCAATGCCAGTGTCACTTTCAGGCTGGTAGGATTGAAGGAAGCAGTCTCTTCTTCTTTAAACTGCGCACGTATCATGCGGATACCTAAAAAAGCCAATAGGGCAAAGGCAATCCAATGGTCGTAGGCTTCAATCAGATGCTGGAAACGGCTGGCACCTAACCATCCCAAGAAGGGCATCAGTGCCTGAAAGAGTCCGAAGAAAAAAGCCATTCGTAAAAATGTGCCCCATTGAATGCGGTGCAGAATAATTCCGCTGGTTACGGATACGGTGAAACAGTCGATAGCCAGACTGACGGACAATAAAATGGTTTCAATTAAATTCATGTGAATCAGAAGGGTAAGTTGTAAATGAGATTATACGTCAAGTTAAAGCTGCTCCCGGCATTTTTCCCGAATCCGGGCACATACCATGGAATGGAATTGTCATGACCTTCCACGTTCATCCTCATTTTATATCGCACGCTCCAGCCCATGCAGAAACCTTTGTATATTTTCACTTTAAGTCCGAGCACTCCTTCCAGCCAGCTGGCACTGCTCTTCATACCGGAATATGCAAACGGATAGGAGACTTCTCCGCCATAGTTGGGGTCGGTCATGCTGGGGCCGTCTACATCATAGCTGAAAGAACTCATGCCGTAGCGAAGTCCTACATACAAATAGCCCGGAAGATGTGTCTTTTTGTAAAATACATTATAGTCCATTCCGATACGGAAATAAGGAGCAGAAGTCTTGTAGTGCAGGTTGTTTCCGTCATTTATGGCATCTGCCTTTCCGTATCCCACTTCAATGACGGGAAGAAAGCGATTTTTCAAGTTGGCTTGTACGGCAATTTCACTGTTCAGGATGTCGCTGCCTAACAGATAACTTCCCAGTCCGGCAATTTCCACTCCTATGCTCGTGCCCTGATAGAACGGGACAGACTCTGTCGGTTCAGCTTTCTTCTTGTCTTCCTTTTTAATCTCTGCGGGAGTTGCTTTATGCACGCCCGGTTTCTGTGCCTGCACGGGAGAAAGCAAAAGACAGCTACTCGTTAGTATCAGAAATAGTGAAATATATCTTGAAATTCTCTTTCTCATAATTATCTATGTTCGGATTGGTAATGACAAGCGAATCGAGCATACGGGTAGTAGTTTCCGCACCGGTGACTTCATAAAACATCATGGTACCGCAATCCAGGTTGATAAAGTAAGGAATATTGCGGTGGGTGATTGTAAGGACGTCTCGCTGGCGGTTGGCATACTGAAGGATAAACCGGGTTTGTTCTCCGTAGCTGAGCGGCAGGCTGAGCGTACTTGTGTTGGTTGACTTATTAATCAGTGTGTCGTAAATAGTCGTATCAGCGGTTTCCAACTGCCCGATGACCGTCAGTGTATCGGTGTACTGTACAGACCGTCCATATTGGTCTACAAATGCAAACTGGGCATACGCCAGCGCATTGGGCGGACAGTTTTCCACTTCACAAGCTGGAAAAAGGAAACGACTGCCACCAAGAGGATACCTAATACAATCGGTAGTTTCTTCATTATTCAATTTCTTTCTCGATTTGATAGTTGTTTCTTTCAGGAGAATTGCGTGCAATCAGTTCTCCGATAAATCCGGCCAGGAAAAGCTGGGTTCCTAATATCATGGTGGTCAGTGCCAGGTAGAAATAGGGACTTTCAGTTACCAGGCGATATGGATTGCCGCAATACATGTCATAGAGCTTGGTGGCACCTACCACAATGACAGCGATAAATCCCAGGATGAACATGATGGAACCTAAGAAGCCGAAGATGTGCATCGGTTTCACACCGAAGGTAGACAAAAACCACAAGGTAAGCAAATCCAGGTAGCCGTTGACGAAACGGTTCAGTCCGAACTTGGTCTTTCCATATTTGCGTGCCTGATGATGTACAATCTTTTCTCCGATACGGTTGAAGCCGGCATTTTTAGCCAGGTAGGGAATGTAGCGGTGCATTTCACCGTACACCTCAATGTTTTTCACTACGTCCCGGCGATAGGCTTTCAGTCCGCAGTTGAAGTCGTGCAGATTATGTATTCCCGAAACTGCACGTGCGGTAGCATTGAATAGTTTGGTCGGGATTGTTTTCGACAGCGGGTCATAGCGCTTCTGTTTCCATCCGGAAACCAAGTCATAGCCGTCTTCTGTAATCATGCGGTAAAGTTCCGGAATCTCATCCGGACTGTCCTGTAAGTCAGCATCCATGGTGATGATTACATCTCCCTCTGCTTTCTTGAATCCGCAGAATAAGGCAGGTGATTTTCCATAATTACGGCGGAACTTGATGCCTTTCACTTCTTTTGACTTCCGGCTAAGCTCTTCGATGACCTGCCAGGAGTGGTCTGTACTACCATCATTTACAAAGATAACTTCGTAGGTAAAATGATGCTCATGCATTACGCGTTCAATCCAAGCATACAGTTCGGGTAAGGACTCCTCTTCATTATATAGAGGTACGACTACAGATATATCCATATTTATATTGCTAAAGCGATTAGTTTTTCTTTTTCATGACTACCAGACCGGTGGGAATGGCTAACAGAATTCCATAGAAGAAGTTCTGCGAAAGCAGCTGAAAGGTCAGTTGCAAAGAACTGAGAGAAGAAATGACATTCAGACTGCCGATAAGTTGTTCTACGGAAATCTTCATGTCGCCGGTTACGGAATCCTTTATAGTTTCCAGTTGGTCCAGATACGTATTCAACAAGTAACCCTGATCAATGAAGCGGAAATACACGTAGTGTGCCAGCGCTGTCAGGATAGAAGCAAAAAGATACATCAGAAAGCAGAAACTGAAAGCCTGAGTGAAAGAAAAATTGCCTTCATGATACTGGTTGCGGTAGCGGCGTGCATAAATGTAGCCTAACACCGGTACAAAGAGGGTCATCAGGATAAACAGGAGCTGAAGCAACGGGATGGAAAAGCCTATGGGGAGGAAGATAAATTTGAAAATCCAGAACAATCCCATGTAAGTTCCAAACCGCATGGCGTATTCCTGTAAGGTTATCGGTCTTTCTGTTGTCATGATAGTTACGTTTGATAATGGTTACAAAAGTAGTCTTTTTCAGTGAGCTGTGGTATATAAAAAGACTGAAAAATCATATTCTTTACCATTTTGGTATATTTTTTTCATTGAAGGTATTGCGTATTTCAAAAATACCTACCTTTGCACCCGCAATCGAGAAACATCGATAAGATGTCTGTCGAGAACATGTTGAAATACGGGTAAGTCCCATACGGCCAGCTCCCTTCGAATCCTCCAGGGCTTGATCGCAGCAAAGGTAGTTGGTTGTAGCGGCGCGATATGGTAAGCTTACCCACCCGCCTCTTTAGCTCAGTTGGCCAGAGCACGTGATTTGTAATCTCGGGGTCGTTGGTTCGAATCCGACAAGAGGCTCAAAAGAAACGA
>ENA-OPZN01000099-OPZN01000099.1-human-gut-metagenome-genome-assembly--contig:-NODE-99-length-34194-cov-2.764787_pt1 | contig 34194 bp, 40 predicted proteins | sample MGYA00242483_ERZ504503 | MGnify/ENA primary metagenome ERZ504503 (study PRJEB26092, sample SAMD00036285) | human gut metagenome | host: Homo sapiens | study: EMG produced TPA metagenomics assembly of... | reverse complement strand
CCTTTTTGCGGTAAATATTCAAAAATACCGCCCCCATCGTTATTAAACAATACAATTACTAAGTTCAGGCCTTCATTTTGCCCATCACAAGACCGTTCAGGTCATGGAAAGAACGGATAAATCGCCCGTCACGAGTAAAGTCTGCTCACCTAAAGCGGCCGCAATCCCCAACGCTGTCGATTCGGTGCCGTCGATACCGTTGATACCGCGGTTTCCGAACACGCGCGTATTCGGTTTACCTTGGCGCCAAAAATAGTCAAAATCGCGAATCGGCATGCTGTTGGCCACCACCACATTCACCGTCTGTGGGGCCCCGTGTTTGATGAAGGTTCGCTCATCGAGACCATCGTTCAAGAGGGCCACGAACTTGCCCTCAAAGAGAGTTTTCTCTTCCCTTACGCGGGCCATGGAAAGACTCGTTCTATATTGTGCTTTCAGCCAACTTTTCGTATAGGCATTGTCGCTTAATTTCTTATGAAGATTTTTCCTTGGTCTTTAAAAAGGTCCTCAACTCGCCTTTGGTGGTTAAGAGATTATCAATCATCTCCGGCGCCCATAAGGTATAAATCAACTGTTTTGCCACATCCAAGGCAAAAGCAATGGGGTCGCATTGAATAACACGGTTCGTCGTTACCGTGCCGTTGCGATACCCGGCCCCCGCATCAATCTGATAACAAACAGCTGCGGAATGCTTTTTGATGAATTGTTGCAATCGTTTTGAAACCGGCATTTGACCCATCATCAAGATGTACTCCGGTGCCAACTCACTTTGCCATTCCTCATTACTCAAAAACGCATCATACTTGTCAATGATGAGCGGATGATTCAAAGCTCTAACCGGCGATAGGGGATCAGCCAGTACGGGCGCTTCCAAAGCTTCACCTAAGGCTAGCATGGCCGTGCCATAGGCATTGTTGATTACGTTTTTAGGATTATCGTAAAAACCGGGCCGTATTTCTACGCCCTGGCAAAATTCAAAGCCATTGCCGTAACCATTAGCTCGGTAGTACTCATCATCACCGTCGCGTCCCGTAGCGGGGCCGCACAAAATAATGCCTTTACGACCTTTAAGTTCTTCAATCAGAGGCTTTAAGGCATTTTCACTGAGACGCATAATACCCGATTGAGTTACAAAGCGCTTAGCTCCGCTCAACCGGCCTTTAGCAAACTGCTCGGCGCTCGTATCCGGCACCAAAGGCTCACGAAGGGGTACGTTAATATGTACCGGCCCCGGTACCACATCCATGGCTTTCATATAGGCCCTTTGGATTACCTGACGCGCATACAGGGACGACTCAAGAGCGCCGCTGCCGGCAATATCGGGACTGAGGGTTTCAAAATGATGCACGAAAGAACCGAAGAGTTTTACTTGGTCCATCGTTTGCGGTGCCCCTACAAACTGAGCTTCCGGCGGACGGTCCGCAGTGAGCACGATTAAAGGCACTCGGCTGTGAAACGCTTCAATAACGGCCGGAAAATAATGAGCGCCTGCCGATCCGGAGGTGCATACCAAAGCCACCGGTGTATGCAAACGTTTTGCCAAACCGAGGGCAAAAAAGCCTGCCGAACGTTCATCAATATTCATATATGTTTTGTAGCCGCCGTGAGCCATGAATGGTACGGCCATACTCGTCGAGCGAGATCCCCCGCTGAAAACCACATGGCGCACACCAAGTTCAAAAAGCTCATCCACTGCGGCTGCTATATATTCGTTCATCCTGCACCTCCATGAAAAACAACGACCACTACACGTATCCTGCTTTTTTATTTTATCATAATCTTCGATATACGCCTATAACCGGCTGGTTCAAAGAGCCTATAACCGGCTGGTTCATAGGGCCTATAATCAGATGGTTCAAAAAGCCGTTAACCACAAAGGAACCTGTTAGCCACGAAGCTGTAGGTACCTAAGCCACTTACAAGGCCCGCATAATAGTTTGTAATTTAGTCATTGTTTCTTTGTATTCCGACTCGCAATCGGAATCAGCCACGACACCGCAACCCGCATAGGCATACAATGTCTTGCCATGAATCAGGGCCGAACGAATACCTACGATTAAGAGTCCGTCGCCCGCTTCACGGAAAAGTGGCGTATTCCCGCAAACCCAACCGATAGGTGCCGCATATAAGCCCCGTTCATACGGCTCATATTGCTGTAAAAGGGCCAACGCCGCTGCCCGCGGTTCACCGCCCATGGCCGGTGTCGGATGAAGGGCTTTAGCCATGGTCAAAATAGAGTGTTCCGTATCATGACCGTAGAGTAAGGTACGCAAATGATACAAATTCGGTAGTTCCATAATATGCGTATCTTTCACTTCTACCCTATCGCATAAATCACTCATGGTTGCTTTAATCATATCCACCACAATATTGTGTTCATAGCGGTTTTAGCTATCCGCCAAGAGACGCGCCCCTTGATCATGAATGTCATCTTTTTTCATCGTACCGGCTAAGGCATAGCTCATGAAGTCCTGACCGCGCTTACGCACCAATACTTCCGGCGATGCACCGAGGAATACGGCGTCACCCTTGTTATAGGCAAAAATAAACGCCCCTTGGTTCTGCGCCACTAAGCGACCGATAATCGAGGTACTGTCAAACGGTGTATCGCTTTCCAGCGTCACTTTACGGGAAGCCACTACTTTAGTCACTTCGCCCGACGCAATACCTTCTTGAATATGACCGAACAAGGTCTGCCAGGCTTCATAATCATCGGCCCCCGCTTCGCGATAGCTGTGTGCTACCGGCTTAATCGGTTCCGATTCAATAACCGGTGGCGCCGCAGCGGCGGTGACCCAATAGGCACGTCCTTCTTCCTGTACATAGTAATGGGTGAAAACAACCAATTCATTCCCCATGTTTTGCCATGCTTCATCGTTGACTGTTTCAAAAAAAGTCTGACCGTACCAAGCCCACCGGATATCCGGTAATTCCGCTTCCGTAATACTTTTAACACGCCGGCCGCCACGATAACGCGATTAACCTGCGTATCATGCCAATAGACCCTTTCCTCGCCCTCAAAATGTTGCCAAACAGCTAAGGGTTCCCATATATCTGTTGGAAAGATTGTATATTTCATAAACTTCCTCATTCATAAATAACGTTAACATCTTATTATACCACTCTCACCAGTCAAAAGAAAATGTCTCTCATAATGCGGCTTACCACGATTTTCAACTGCTTCATATAACAAAATTAAACCGCTGCCATAAAATTAAGTCTGCAACATTGTATTTACAGAACAAAATAAAACCGCCTTTGCAGGCGGTTTTACGTTTAACCCTAGGCTATTCTGTTTTTACTTGATGGGATGACGTGCTCAATCCCCTGACTGAGAAGCATAACCACGTGTTCGTCATTAAGGCTGTAGTACACGGTTTTCCCTCCTTACGAAATGCTACCAAGCGCGCTTGGCGCAACACTCGCAATTGGTGTGAAATAGCGGATTGCCCCATACCCATGGCTTCAGCAATATCCGTTACACACATTTCTTTATTCAATAATTGCTGCACAATGCGAATCCGCGTAGGATCTCCCAGCACTTTAAACAAATCAGCCAATTCTTGCACATCTACTTGTGCATGAGCAACATCCATACCTAACTCCTATTACACCATTTATATTCTCACGTTCTAATACTTATAGACTTCTATTTGCTAACGGTTACTTAAAGCTTTCAGAGCCTGTTTAATTATTATATAACGAAACAAGCAAATTTAACCAGTTTAATTTTGACCCGCCCCGTCAATGGCGGCCGTTGCTTCAGCAGTTGCCTGCGGTTCACCGATTTGATTGATTGGTGTGCGGCTGTCAATTTCCTGTTGTGCTTCACTCTCAGGGGTAGCCAATTCTAAAGGTATACCGCGCGAATATACGCCCGTAACGATACCGTGGCCGTCTTTGATTTTAAGCGTAGCCAATAAAGTTCCTTTATAGGTCGTGTAAAATCGGGATTTACTTTATTTAAATCCAAGGTCACACGATTAAATAATAGTTTAAATTCTACATCCGTATTATCTACGCGAGTTACGCGCGCAAAAATATAATCGCCTGTAGTCGGCTTTTTATCGGACACGCCGGTTACTTCCAAGATGCCGTTCGGCTTAGCCGTTACCCACACATATACTTCCTGGTCATACACCGGCAAACGACCGCCCTGCCATGGTCCGCGACTGCCTAAAATCTGACTTCCAAATAATCGGACGGAATCCAACCGGCTGTACGCGACAAGGACACGGGCCATTGATATTCACCGCCACCTTGCAACAATGAGGTGGACCGATGTTGAATAAAAAACGGCGATAGCAAAGTACAAATACCGACTACAATAAAGAGAATCCATTTTATATAAACTCTATTGCGCATCAGAGGATTCCCCCTTTCGTGCCGTCGTTTTATCAGAACTTACAGCGGCCGCCGATTCCTGCTCGCGAGCAGTATAGGCCATATTACCGTCTTCTTTAACAGTGGCAGATTTCGCTGCGTCTGCCCCCGTTCGATCATCGCTCGGCGCACTCGTATAATTACCGGCCGATTCGGTATGTTCACCGGTATCCGTCACTTCAATATGTTCATCATCACCCAAGGTTTGGCGACGACGTAAACGTCGATTGGCTCTGGCTACCGATGTATTCACCTGCGCCTGTTGCGATTGCTTACGCCACATGTAGAACAAGTTAACCGCAAAAATAGCTACGCCTGTTACCATAAAGGTAAAACCGCGTTCAACAAAGGAGAACGTAGGATCAAAGAAGCGCGCCGCAATCATAGCTAAGAAGGTAAAATACAACCATTTACCAAACCTACACGTTTGGTTACCGTACCTTGCCACAAGAGGACAATGGCTAATAATACTACATATACATTAAATAGGATAGAACCGGTTAGCGGTGTCACACCCCAATGAACAGACAACATCAAAAGCCCTACTACAATAGGACAAAACGTGATTAAAAGATCCGTGCCCATTCGTTTTTGCCAAAGTGCATTTAAGCCGCCCGCAACCAAGATTAAGGCAACTATTCCTAAGCCGATACTGAGCCAATCAGCCGAAGCCGCCGCTTCTTCCTGCCAGGTACTGATAAATGTACCGTATACGACCACATACATGAGGCCGAGTACCCCGATACCGCGGAACGGCAAAGACCAGAGACCCTGTTCGCGGGACAAGCTGCCCAGTGCATAAGTGGCCGCCGATAAAGACGCTACAAAGAATAGACCGAGCGATAAGTTATACGACGTAATGGTAAAAAAGAACGCCCCGAAAATAGCCGCCACATAGGCCCATGAGAGCCACAACGTGGACAAATATGAGCGTGTGCGTTTACGTAACTGCTCCGCAAAGAACGGACTGCCCGCTGCCAGAAGAAGCCATAACCAAACAGGTTCACCCCACATGGTAACTTCCCGCGCCGATACGCTCCATAAAAGGCCAATTAAGAGATAGGCCATCATGGTGAAGCCGGATCCCAACAGATATATGACCGGCAAGGTGAGGAGCATTATGATGAGGGCGTAAAAGCCCCAGCCTTCACCCGTATAATAGGTATCGCTCATGAGCACCGTCGAGATGGTAAGGGTCGCCACATAAAAAAGCCCTATGCCTTCCGCATAGATGCTCCCCCTAGGCGCTTTCCAAAGACCTAAGCCTAAAGCGATAACCGCCAAGAGCAAGAGCGCAATACACCAGTCCATACGACCGGCCGGTGAAAAGCTGTACCAATAACCGGCAAAGAGTAAAAATACACCTAAACTCGTTAACAACAGCCCTAATAATAACACCAATAACCTTCTGAGCGAAGGCCCCTGAGTGGTGTCTACGGTACCATAAAACACGCGCATCTGTGCCGCATGTTCTTTAGAAATCCAACCCTTTGCCCTCCCACTCGGGCAGTTGTTCATGAAGCCAAACAATCCGTTGTTTATTCATAGTACCTCCATTCTAAAAAGAGGCTTTGCCCCTTGGCGAGCAAAGCCCCTCATATGTGACTATTTATTTGACAACGAGCACCGGGCAAGTAGAATGACTGGTTACATAGCTACTTACACTGCCCATAAATAAACCTTTCAAAGGTCCAAGGCCTCGGCTGCCCATTACGATTAAATCGGCATTAAACTTCTTAGCTACCGCTAATACAGCCGGGCCGGGAGAGCCTACTTCAAATACATTTTTAACAGCAATATCAGCAGGTACATCTTTGGAAACGTCTTCCAAAATCTTTTTACCTGTTTCTTCCATGTCTTCCGCGATTTGTTCCGATACATAACCGCCACTGATAGGGGTCTGGTCAAAATTGGAAATAGCGGACACGATATTGGCTACGTGTACGATAACAAGCTGTGCTTCGTTACGTTCGCAAATCGAAACAGCATGCTGTAATGCACGTTTCGAGTTCTCGGAACCGTCAGCCGGTACAACTATCGTCTTGTATACTACTTTAGCGTTATTTTGTTCTTGCATATGAATCCCTCCCATTGGTGATGATTCGATTCATTCACGATGACTTCTTCTATACTTAAGTATTCTCTACGGAGTTACAAAAGTCCTTTTTTATTTCAAAAAAATTTTCAAAAAAAAGTTTAGAATTTTTAAATTAATGCGGAGATACTCATAATATCACCGTATGCGAACCTAAACAGAAGCTCTTGCACACGCTTACAGTATAACCGTACCGCCACTCAAAAGGCCTTTGTGCTGAATGCGAACACCTTCGACCATTTTCATCAAGTCTTCGTCGGTAAACTGACCGTTATCCGGCGCCATAACGCGAGCCACAACGGCTTGACCGGAGTCGGTAAGGGTGATGTAAGAAGCAAACTTAATGGCTACCCCTTCACCACGTTGTAAGCTGCCTACGATTAAGGAGCCCGTATTATGGTTATCAATCAAAGTTTTATAACCTTCAATCGTAGCGCCATAATTGGTGACTAATTCATTTACATAGAAATCGGCAATTTCCTGACGAGCCGTCATAGTCGGATAGCTGGCTCGGGAATCGATGGATACGGTTTTATCCATCGGGAATAGGCCCACTTCGATGCGATAGAAATCTTTGGTTAAAACGGCACCGTTTCTATTTTGTGTTACCACTTTAAAGCCGCTTGGTTTAATATAACTGATTTCATCGGTTAATACCAAGTTGCCCGTATTGCGATATTTTTCTTTCATAAGTTTAAACGAAGGCACGACATTCTTTACAACACCCTGCATCATATAATCATTGTATTTGCTAGGATACATCATGGTCATGGTATATCGCTGCGTAGGGTCCGCCGCCATGATAAATTCAGCATCAAAGAAAGTAGAACCGGTTTCGCCAGCATCACTGCGCACGAAGGAGTCCCAACGAGCCGTCGTAGCCCCTTTGAAATCGAATAAATCGCCGTCTAAGGTGTACCCGCTTAAGTCCTTGCGGTTTTCACGCCACAAAGCAAGGTAGCGTTCTTTCGTCATATTCGTAACAGATTCGTTATACCAAGTAGTGTTCCACTGTTGCAAACTCACATTGCCTTCCACAATATTGTCACGTTTGGTAAAAGAAACAAGGAATGGCTCGGAAATAGAGCTTTCCGCCAAGTTAAAGAAATAACCGCGTTCGGTGCTGCCGTCATCTTTAGCTTGTGATTCATAACGACCATTGGTGAGACGCCATGGCACGGTAAATGTATAACCGTCAGAGTAATCGCGAATTTCTGTGATCATCGTGGTAGCATACGATTGATACGCCGCCGGTAAATCGGATTCACTGTGAACCCCGCGAGCTTCAAAAGTCTGAGCTTCCGCCGTTGCTTTCGTCGTATCATAAGTCGGTAAACTCTTAGCATAGCCGGTGCCGACTACGCCCAACAGTGCCCCTACCGCTAAGGTAGCAATTCGCATTTGCCATCGTTGCTTCATTACATATGTCTCCTTTACTTATAGCATAGAATCTAAATGCCTTGGTACGTGGTGACTTTGGATTGGTAAAAACGTCTTCCGGTTTGCCTTCTTCCTGAATGATGCCGTCCGCCATGAAAATGATGCGATCCGCCACCTGACGGGCAAACGCCATTTCATGGGTTACGATAATCATCGTCATATGCTCTTCCGCCAATTGTTGAATCGTACGCAGTACTTCACCGGTCAATTCCGGATCAAGGGCCGACGTCGGTTCATCAAAAAGCATGATGCTCGGATTCATGGCCAATGCTCTGGCAATGGCCACACGCTGTTTCTGGCCGCCCGACAATTTGGACGGATATACATCCTTTTTCTCCCAGAGGCCTACTTTTTTAAGTAACGCTTCCGCCGTCGGAGCAATATCAGCGGCTTTCATGCCTTTTACCATTTGCGGGGCAATCAAAATATTATCCCAAACCGTCATGTGTGGGAATAAATTGAACTGCTGGAACACCATGCCCATTTTAAGCAAGAGTGCCTGCTGTGTCTTTTTATCAGTATACACGGCATTACCGTCCCCTTCAGTCTGTACCAAAGGTGTACCATCTACTACTATTGTACCACGGTCTATCACTTCCAGCTGACCTAAACAGCGTAAAAATGTAGATTTCCCCGAACCGGATGGTCCGATGATAGCCACAACCTCACCTTTATCCATAGCCAGGGATACTTTTTTAGAACAGGTAGGCCGTCAAAGCTTTTTTCTACTTCCTTCATTTCAATAAAGCTCATGTGTAGTCCTCCTATTCATCGTACACAGCGTAACGTTTTTCCAAATAGTTAAAAATATTAGTCAATACAAAGGTCATTATTAAATAGAAAATAGCCGCCACGATAAAAGCAGACGTGTCAAAATCACGTTGCACAATACCGCGCGTAATTCTAAGAACATCGTTCATAGCTAAAATATACACCAAAGACGTATCTTTGAGCAAGTTGATTGTTTCATTCGCCAACGGCGGTAAAACGCGTTTGATTACCTGGGGTAAAATAATTTTGCGCATGGTCTGTACATAGGTAAAGCCCAAAACCTTGGCCCCTTCATACTGGCCTTCGGAATGGATTGAATAGCCGCCGCGGAAGATTTCACACAAATAAGCCGCATAGTTGAGCACGAAGGAAATAACCGCCGCCGTCGTATCGTCGAGTTGCACGCCGACGTAAGGAATGAATGGCAAGCCGTAGTAAAATAAAATAAGATCTGTAACATTAACGGGGGTGCCACGCATAATATATACATAGAATGCCATAATTTTGCGTACAATGCCGATAGGTGACAAGCGCAACAGAGCCGCTAAAACACCGAACGGCACGGACAATACCAATACGATTAAAACAGGGAGACGGTTACTCCCAGCCCGTTGGCGATGACCGGCGTAATCTTCAATAAATAGTCTATTAATTCCATCAAACTGACTCCTTTCAAAGAAAGAAAGGAGGTAAGGACTACCTCCTTTCTTCACTGCTATATTAACCGGGTTGTGTAAACGGTTACAGCCTTACGCCATCACTGCCACAAAGCGATTATTTAAAAGCATCTTTATTTAATAAGTTACTGTTGCCGAACCATTTTTCAGCAATCTTGTCGGCTGTGCCGTCATTCATTACTTGTTTTAATACTTCATTGATTCTGGCTTGTAACGCTTTATCGTCTAAGCGGAAACCAACGCCCATTGTTTCAGCGCCATAGTCGCCGTTAGCCAAGCGGAATACGCCCGGTTTTTGAGTCATGGTAAACTGACCAACGATACCGTCAACTACGAGGGCATCAATACGACCGAGTTCCAAATCCATGAAGGCGTTAACGAAGTCGCCATATTTTTTCACTTCTTTAAAACCGCGTTCTTGCGCATCTTTTTCAACAGCCGCTTCTACGCTACTACCCTGCTGGGTACCTACGATTTTACCTTTTAAGTCGTCTTTGCTTTGGATTGGGGAATCAGCGCGCACGGCAATGATTTGTTTATCCTGTACATATGGGGTGGAGAATAAAATATTCTTTTCACGTTCCGGTGTAAGGCTTAAGCCATTCCACAAAGCGTCGATACGTTTACTCTTAAGTTCTGCTTCCTTGCTGTCCCAGTCGATTGGTTTAAATTCTACTTCCATACCGGCTCGTTTCGCCACTTCTTTGGCTAAATCGATATCAAAACCTACGATTTCGCCCTTATCATCACGGAAGCCCATTGGTGGGAAATTGTCATCCAAACCGATTACAATTTTCTTCGGTAATTCAGTGGCGGCCGCTTTATCTTTATCGGCGTCATTACCACAACCGGCTGCAAACGCCGCCATCGTAAACATTGCCAGGCCCAAGGCCAACATCTTCTTCAACTTCATAACTAAGTCCCCTCTTTCTGTTTTCTCAATCCAAAGCATTAGTTTTAATTCATGAACTCATTATACTTTATCTAACTAAAGAAATAAAGAGTTAAATTTTAATTTATACTTCTAATTAATCATAGGAACTTTTACCAAAAGTCATAGTTATGAAATAGACCGGCCGGCCTTTTTAATTTCAAAACAGCAAATTCGGCCTATACACTAACAAAAAACGGTCCGACAAAAGCCGGACCGCTGCACGTTCACTGTTATTTACATGGCAGTATGACTGCGTTCATCAATAACCGACAACAATTTAAGTTTATCCTTATAGGTTACGAACTGTAAGTCCACCATTACGATAAGGATACCCCCGCTTTCGGTTACCATGTGGATTTCTTCCCAATTAGCGGTAAAACCGATAATTTGAGCATACGGAATAAAATTGTAGTAATGGTCACCATTCCAGAGCATGTCAATGCGCTCCCAAAGACTACTCGGCCGACGCTGATGACAATCCCCTTTTCACAAACGTAGACCAACGGGCGTCTTTGTCTTGTCATGCGCCATACACAAAACCTACAATGATGTAGTCAATCGCGATATGATTCCAAACCACACCGCGTTGTGAATGCCACACGGCCCAAGTAGCCACGGCACCAAAAACAGCCACATAACCCAAGATACTAATATATAATCGGCAAACGTTTCCTCTACTTCACCGCAAGGAAAGCGTTCGGTTACTTCACGTACTTCCATATTCCCACCTCCAGCATCAGCCCAAGGTTCCCCTAAATACAGATAATTATTTACGATGAAGGCCCATAGCAAGCTCTACGTCACGATATGTTTTGCTTGCCTTTTCACGAGCTTTAACGGCCCCTTCGTCGAGAATGCGATCCAATTCAGGACTGTCGATTAAGTCATTGTAACGTTCATGAATCGGGCGTAATGTGTCTACCAACAATTCGGCTACGTCTTTTTTAAACGTGCCGTAGCCCTGACCCACATAGCGTTGTTCGATGGTTTCATACGATTCTTTGGTGATGGCCGCATAAATTCCCATCAAGTTGGAAATGCCCGGTTTATTTTCTTTGTCATAATGAACGGAGTTTTCCGAGTCAGTCTGAGCTCGTTTAATCTTCTTAACGATTGTCTTTTCATCATCCAACAAGCGAATGGTAGCCATCTGATTGTCATCGGATTTACTCATTTTCTTAGTCGGTTCTTGTAAGCTCATAACGCGAGCACCGCCCACGCCGAGTTTAATTTCAGGAATAGTGAAAACTTCGCCGTACACGCGGTTGAAGCGCTGGGCCAAATCGCGGGTCAATTCCATATGTTGCTTCTGGTCTTCCCCAACCGGTACATAATTGGTCTGGTAGAGCAAAATATCCGCAGCCATGAGTGGCGGATAGGTCAACAAACCGGCCGGAATGGAGTCACCCCGTTTTGCGATTTATCTTTGTACTGTGTCATGCGTTCCAATTCGCCCACGTAGCTGATCGTCGTCATAACCCAACCTAAGCGTACATGTTCCGGTACTTCGGACTGTACGAACAAGGTAACTTTCTTAGGGTCGAGGCCTACGGCTAAATATAGTGCAGCCAAGCGACGAGTGTTGGCAAAAAGTTCTTTTGGATCTTGCGGTACCGTGATAGCATGCTGGTTTACGATACAGTAGTAGCATTCATCGCTCTCCTGATAATCCAAAAAGTTACGCAACGCGCCTAAATAGTTGCCTAAGGTCAATTCACCGCTCGGTTGAATGCCTGAAAAAATAACTGACATAAAAATTCCTCCTATAAAGATTTCGTCCTCTCTCACACCGGCGAAATCTTTTGTATGTATTATATATTATTGTACCCCGAAAACGTCATTCTGTACATGAAAAATAACCGTGGCTACATCTTCATATAGACACGGTTAGGATTCTAAAAATCAATAAGCAATTATTCAACCGTTACGGATTTAGCCAAGTTTCTTGGTTTATCAACGTCGGTACCGCGCGTAATGGCTGCATAGTAAGCCAATAACTGCAATGGCACAACGGCCAAAATAGGGGCCGTAAATTTATCGGAGCGTGGTACAAAAATTGTGTGGTCCACATATTTGGAAATTTCCGTATCACCGGCCAGACCGAGACCGATAACAACCGCATCACGAGCTTTAACTTCCTTAATGTTGCTCATCATTTTTTCGCGTACATCTTCCTGGGTTGCCAAGGCGATAACCGGCACACCTTCTTCGATGAGGGCTAAGGTACCGTGTTTCAATTCGCCGCCGGCGTACGCTTCCGCATGGATGTACGAAATTTCTTTCAATTTCAAGGAACCTTCCATGGCTACGGCATAGTCGATGGAACGGCCCAAGAAGAACGCATCTTCACGGAAACCGTAGTTTTTGGCAAATGCTTTAATATCATCAACCGTTTCAAAGATTTCATTGCATAGAGTTGGCAATTCATGTAAATCGGTTAAGATTTTTTCTGCCAAAGCAGCATCCAATTTGCCGTTCAATTTACCGATGTAAACAGCGAGTAACAATAAAGCTACGAGCTGCGTTGTGTAAGCTTTCGTAGAAGCAACGGCGATTTCAGGGCCGGCCCAAGTGTAAATTACTTGGTCTGCTTCACGAGCGATGGAAGAACCTACAACGTTAGTTACCGCCAAGGAACGAGCGCCGCGGCGTTTTGCTTCTTTTAAAGCCGCCAAGGTGTCGCTGGTTTCACCGGACTGACTAATAACAATAGCCAAGGTATTTTTATCAGTCAACGGATCGCGATAACGGTATTCGGAAGCGATATCTACTTCTACCGGAATGCGCGCCAATTGTTCAATATAATATTTAGCTACCAAACCTGCATGATAAGCGGTACCGCAAGCAGTAATCAAAATACGGTTAACGGACGCTACATCAGCCGGTTCCCAACCCAATTCTTCGAAGATAACATCTTTGTTATCTTTGGAAATACGACCGGTCAAGGTATCGCGAATTGCTTTAGGTTGTTCGTAGATTTCTTTTAACATGAAATGTTCAAAACCGCCTTTTTCAGCTGCTTCTGCATTCCAAGTTACATGGTATACTTTTTTATTGATTAAATTACCCGCCAAATCGCTTACACGTACGGAATCTTTAGTAACAACCGCTACTTCACCGTCGTTCATGATAAAAGTATCACGGGTGTGATTGATAATGGCCGGAATATCGGAAGCGATGAAGTTTTCACCTTTACCGAGACCGATAACGAGAGGGTTATCTTTTTAGTACAAATGATACGACTTGGATCGTCGGCGCACAAAATAACCAAAGAGTAAGAACCTTCGATGCGTTGTAATACGCGACGAACGGTACCTTCAAAGTCTCCGTCGTATAAGTCAGCCAATAAGTGGGCTACTACTTCCGTATCCGTTTCGGATTTGAATTCGTAACCTTTTTTGATTAATTCTTCTTTAATCGGTAAGTAATTTTCTACAATACCATTATGTACAACGGCAAATAAGCCTTTAGCATCGGTGTGCGGATGAGCATTCATATCCGACGGACGGCCGTGAGTGGCCCAACGAGTATGACCGATACCTATATGACCCGGATTTGGGTCGTTTTTAACAATGCCTTCCAAGTTAGCCAAACGGCCCACTTTTTTCTGCACTTTAATTACATTATTCGGACCGATTACGGCAATCCCGGCAGAGTCATAGCCGCGATATTCGAGCTTAGACAAACCATCCAACATAAACTGGGACGCATCTTCAAATCCAATATATCCTACAATACCACACATGGTTGTATCCTCCTGTAAACAGACTACTCCAATTGCTTCGTATAAGTCTTTTGTTCTCATCGTCACCGATAGACATTGTAACTTATATAACGACTGAAGCCGGCCGAGAGGCATCCGCTGATGTTTCGATACTCCTCTACCTCTCTACTGAAATCGGCTGTCCCCGATCCAGTGCCTGCGCTATTCGCCTTTACGAATTTGGTTCTCTCCTTTACTTAAGTTGCGACAGTCTTGCAGTAGCCTGCTGTACACGCATTAGAGACTTTTATTTAATCATCTGTAAGCATATAGAGAGCATACAAAAGTTTCTGAATATCTCTCTCAACAAAGCATACTGCGTTAATATATTATAACCGATACCGGAATTAAAGTAAAGAAGGCCAAAAAGCGTGAAAAATCCATAGCAGGCAAGCATCTTGATACTCCAAGACGCTTATCATGCTATTGATTTGATTATTTTATATCTTTATTCTTTTATGCTCAATGAAGAGCCCCTAAGGTCATTCAGCTATGCATCAATTAGCCTTACTCTTCTACAAGACCTTGTTCACGACCGATGGTTTCAGCCACGGTATGACAAATGCGTTCCAATTGTTCATGGTCCGGACCTTCCGCCATAACGCGGATTAACGCTTCCGTGCCGGATGGGCGCACCAAGATGCGACCGTTTTCACCAAGCTCACGAGCGGCTTCGGAAATTTCTGCCTGAATGAGCGGATTTTCATCCCAACCCGTTTTTGTTACTACATGAACGTTGATAAGCAATTGCGGATATTTCACCATAACTTTTGCCAATTCCGATAAAGGTTGACCGGATTTTTTAAGCAATGCAAGCATCTGCACGGCGGTCAATAAACCGTCACCGGTGCTGTTATAATCGAGGAAAATAACGTGACCGGACTGTTCACCGCCGATGGAATAACCGTCGGCACGCATTTTTTCAAGTACATAGCGATCGCCTACAGCGGTAGCAAAGGTTTTCATACCCATTTCTTTAGCCGCTTTGTGGAAACCGATGTTACTCATAACGGTGCCTACAATCATGTCTTGCTTCAAACGGCCCTGTTCTTTAAGCTGTTTGGCGCAGAGTAACATGATTTGGTCGCCGTCGAGGGCCTGACCTTTTTCATCAACCAAAAGGCAACGGTCCGCATCACCATCGTTGGCAATCCCCACATCGGCGCCGTATTTCACAACAGCGGCCTGGAGGCCTTCCATATGAGTGGAACCGGCGTTTTCATTGATATTAACGCCGTCAGGATCAACATTGATGGCGATAACTTTGGCACCTAATTTCTCAAATACTTCAGGACCTACAGCCGAAGCGGCTCCGTTGGCACCATCATATACCACAGTCAAGCCTTCGAGGGACACATCTACGGTACTTTCTACGAAAGCGGCGTATTCATGAGCCAATTCACGGCTGTTCAAAATACGACCGATATCGGCACCTGTAGGCCGTTCCAAATTATTTTCGCTGCTTTGACTGCATAATTCTTCCAATTCATCTTCTACGGCATCCGGCAATTTAAAGCCTTCGCCGTCGAAAAATTTAATCCCATTATCAGGGAATTTATTATGAGATGCGGAAATAACAACACCCGCATCCCAACCATGTTTGCGTACTAAATAGGCAACGGCAGGAGTCGGTACAACACCGGCTACCACTACATCGCCACCTACGGAGCAAATGCCGGCAGCCAATGCGTTTTCAAGCATAGCCCCGGAAATACGAGTGTCGCGCCCGATAAGGAATACGGGACGTTTCTTTTGACGGCCGAAATATGATCCTGCCGCACGTCCCAAATGATACGCCAATTCAGGCGTCAAAAAAGCATTTACTACGCCACGCACCCCATCGGTGCCAAATAATCTAGACATTACGCTTCTCCTTCCTGCGCCTTCAACGGCTTATACGCAACCATAACACGAATGGCTGTTTCCGCACCATCCAAAGCGGCACTCATGATACCGCCTGCATAGCCGGCTCCTTCACCCATAGGGTATAGTCCCTTGACCGTCGGCGATTGCCGATCATCATCCCGCAAAATGCGCAATGGTGAGGAGGTTCTCGTTTCTACACCGGTCATACAAATCTGAGGTTCATCAAATCCTTTAATACGACGTCCGAAATACGGTAACGCTCGCTCCATTACGTCCGTCACATAGGTTGGCAAACATTCATGGAGGTCTGCCGCCACTACGCCGGGACGATAGGAATGCGGTGCTGCCGCATTCCCTTCCGGCACAGTCCCTTTTTGACGGGCCAAGAAATCGCCTACCGTCTGCAGCGGTGCTTTATAGTCATGACCGCCCAACTCAAAGGCTTTCTTTTCCCATTCACGCTGGAAGGCTACGCCGCCGAGCGGATGGTTCCCGAAATCATCAGGCCCAACCGTAACTACTAAGGCACTGTTGGCCACACCGCTGGCACGAGCATATAAACTCATGCCGTTCGTAACCACGTGACCGTCTTCCGACGCGGAGGCCACCACTTCACCGCCCGGGCACATACAGAAGCTGTACGCCGTACGCCCGGTTTCTTTATCATGGTAGACAACAGAGTATTCCGCCGCCCCCAGGCCCAATTCAGCCGGCTCGATGCCGTACTGAGAAATATCAATCATGGACTGCGGATGCTCGATACGCACGCCTACGGCAAAGGGTTTACTTTCCATGGCAATGCCCGTATTATAGAGCATTTCATAGGTATCGCCGAGCACTGTGACCGACCCCGGCCAATACCAGGCTCGTGGGAATTATTTCTTCATCATTCACTTCAACGCCGACCACCTGATTAGCTGCCAACTGAAGTTTGGTAAGTTTCGCACCGAAGCGCACTTCACCGCCCCAGGCGATAATCTGCTCGCGCATGGCCTTCACCATACCACGCAAAACATCGGTCCCTACATGGGGTTTATGTTTGTAGAGAATCTCTTGCGGCGCCCCGAATTGAACAAAATATTTGGCGATTTCATGGAGTCGCGGATGGGTAACGCGGGTGGTTAATTTACCATCCGAGAAAGTACCGGCACCACCTTCACCGAATTGTACATTCGATTCGGCTTTGAATTCGCCGGTTTGCCAAAAGGTTTCCACATCATGAGAGCGTTGATCTACATCTTGGCCGCGCTCCAATACGATGGGACGATAGCCTTCACGGGCGAGGTAAAAAGCCGCCAACATGCCGGCCGGACCAAAGCCGACCACCACCGGTCGCTCTTTCAGAACCTGCTCGCCATGTACAATCGGTTCCGGTTCGATAGGCTCCATGGTGCTCACATTTTTATCACGGCCAAGCTTTTTCATAACCACCACTTCGTTCTGCACCGCTACGAACAAGGTATACACGAAGGTAATATGCGGTTTTTTACGAGCATCTACGGCTCGTCTCACTACATGAATCTCTTGAATCTGATCTTTTAAGACAGGAAATTTATGAACAAGTAAGGCTTCCAGGGGATTTTTATTTTTTACATCCACTCGAAAATTAATTATTCTGAGCATTAGTGTCTCCTAAATATTTTTTGACGATTTCTACAATTACGTGCACTCTCGCCGGAGTTGCCGTATAGTTTTCGTTCGATACTAAATCATAGTCCCCTTCAATATTGGCAACTTGGCCGTTAAGCGGAATATCTATAGTACGAACTTCAGTGAGGTCTTTAATGACCCCTTCTTTGCCGCTCACAAGAACTTGTTGCGGCTCTACGGTAACGCTCTTAACTGCATACTCATTGCTCAAGGTACCGGTTAAATTGGCTACAGCCGGTAAGTTTTTCTCAAAACGAATCTGCTCTAAGTCAATTTGAGCCTGCCCTTGGCGTGGCGTAATTGTTACATTGTCTACCGCCTTGCCCGCTGTATCAACAGCCACCATCATACCGGAGGCAGTAAAATCAGCGCGGCGATCATTCATTTAACGCGCAGTACCACATGGGCTACTGCATCAACTTGCTGTTTCGCACCGCTTACGGTTACCACTTTCGGCACCGTGTTTATGGATTTAATGGCCACGTCTTCAGGGACTTTGCCGAGCTGTTGTACCTCTACCGGTACTTCACGCAAGGTATATTCATCCACATTTACGTTCACCGAATCCGGAGTCATGCTCACGAGGCTTACCCCGGAAGGTGGGGTAAACTGCACCTGAATATTTTGCTGACCCGGTGCCACATCCCCCATATCCATATAGGCTTTAAGGGTGCTTTGATTAATGGCTAAGATGGAATTACGCGGTCCGCGCAAGTGGATATGCACTTCCGACGGAATATTTTCAACTACATATTGGGAATTCAAATTTTGCATCTGCACCGGTACGGTGTAATTAATATCCACAATCGGATTTTGTTCCTTCATTACAAAGAACCACAATAAAATGGCACCTAAGAGGGACAAAATTTTAGCCATCCAATGACCTTGAATTTTATGAATAAAACGCATCATTTTTTAGCCCTCCATTTCTTCAAGAAGGACAACGCGTTCTTAGGACGTTCCATGAAGGCACGCAAGGATTCGCGCAATTGTTCTTCCGGTAAATGACGATAAATATGACCGCCGTAAGTATAGGAAATTTTACCGGTTTCTTCACTCACTACCAATACTACCGCATCAGCCTGTTCACTGAGGCCGATAGCCGCACGGTGACGCGTCCCCAATTCAGTGCTTAAGGACCGATCCTGCGTCAACGGTAATAAACAGCCCGCCGCCATAATGCGATTGCCGCGAATAACAACGGCACCGTCATGAAGCGGTGTATTCGGAATAAATATGTTATTTAAAAGTTCTCTAGACACCTTACCGTCAATCTCGATGCCTGTATCGATGATTTCGCCGAGCCCCACTTCACGTTCAAATACAATGAGCGCACCGATGCGATCACGGGACATGACTTTCGCCGACGCATTACTTCATTTACTAAACTATCGATTTCAACTTCACTCACATCTTGTGATTTTGAAAAAAGTCGTCCACGGCCCAATCGTTCCAACGCACGGCGCAATTCCGGCTGAAATACTACCGGCAACGCAACCAATAAGACCGTCATCCCTTGCTGCAACAACCAGCTGATAACGTGTAAATCAAAGAAACGGCTGGCCACATTAATAAGACCAAGTACAATAAGGCCTTTTAACAGCGCCATAGCGCGAGTGTCTCGAATTTGTTTATATAGATAATATAATAAAACCGCTACCGATAAAATATCGACTAAGTCACCGAAGCGGAATGTTTCAATTAAACCTTGCAACTGTGCCATCATATATAACCACTCCTCAGGAGGTTCACAAATAAATAAAGAGTACACTGCGCTAACGCACAGGTACTCTTTTATTTTACCTTATTTTGAGAGTGCTGTAAATTTGATAACCAATAATTACAACGGATTATACATTCTGCGTTTCAATCCAAACGTCCAGGTTACCGCCGCATACCATGCCTTCTTTAACAGCAGCATCATCATTCAAATCCACCATAATTCGACGATGAGCTTCTTTTAACTTAAGAGCCTCTAAGGCACTCAAACGGATTTCGTTTTCTGCCCGGCCGCCGCCGATGGTACCAAAAATAGAGCCGTCCGGATGTACCACCATAGTGGTGCCCGCTTTGCGCGGTGTAGATCCGTGAGTCTGCAAAATTGTGGCAATCGCCAAGGTATCTTTCTCATGTCCTTGTAAATAGCGGACAAATTCTCGTTTCATGCTTACTTCGCTCCTTCCGATAAGAAACCGCCCTTATGACCACGAGTTACTGCCAGATATTCGCTTACAATAGATAAGGCGATTTCTTCCGGTGTTTGTGCGCCCAACGACAAGCCGATAGGTGCGTAAATTTTATCTAATTCCGTCTGGGTCCAGCCTTCTTCTTTTAATACTTCAAAGGCATGATACACCCGTTTATGACTGCCCATCATGCCCATATAGGTGGCATCTACCAAATGGCGTACCTGATGAAGACAAATGCTGTCGTATTCATGAGCTCTGGTTACGATGATGATACCCTTATAGTTGTTAAGCGGCAACTTTGCTGCCAGATTATTAAAATCAATGCATTGACGACGAACGCGTTCATCGAAAAAGTCGGGCCGTAAATATTCGGGACGGTCATCGGCTACGGTTACATGACAGCCGATAAATAATAGCATATCCGCAATACAGCGACTCACATGGCCGGCGCCCAGCACTAATACTTCCGGATCTTTTTCAACCGGTTGTACAAAGCATTCCATAGCTCCCAAATTCAATACTTCGGGGCGTTGTTCCGGATTGATGCAGATGCCATCAACCGCATCACCATATACCACTTCGCCTTTTTCACTATACAATACTTTATCTCCTTGTCGTTCACCACTTAAAACAGTCACCATGATTGATTTTTCATCTTGTGACAAACGCTTTTCAATTACATCATATAAACTCATAAAAACCTCAAATTCTACCTTAATGTAAATCTATATCGGACGACATCCCTTTATGGGCCGTCTGCTTTTTAGATTCTTCATACAAAAATGCCATTATAGCTTCCATAACACCGCCGGCTACCGCCAAGGCCTTATCGGAAATGCTATAGCAGTGAGATTTCTCGCAACGAGCGTCCACATCGGCTAATTTAAAAGCCCTTCGTTACCATCAAACCGGATGCCAACACGCCGCGCAAAATGCCGGCAATCTGAGAGACAACCGGTGTTCCGTCAACAAAAACCGATGGTTTCACCGGCTTCCACTTCTTCACCGATATGACGCGCGCCGAATAAACTATCACACGGGGAATGCATAACCCGCTCAATGGTATAGCCGCCTACATTACCGGGCACACCCGTATTCGGTAAAGCGGAGCCGTCATAAATACAACGGCCCAAAGTGTGACCGCGCATAGTTTCCACTACGACATTTACATCATCACCGGCGGTGAAGCCCGGTCCGCAACCGATTACCAGCGGCGCATCGTCATTGCGCGTACCTACATTGCGTTTGGCCAAAATGGCATCCACCACCACATCCGGCGTCAAGGCCTCCAGCACGGTTCGGTAGTCCTCAGTCACTACCGGTATTATATCTTCGCCGCGCTCCAAAATAGCTTTAGCTTCCGCCAAAGTCACATGGCGCGCCACGTAACGTTCCAATAAAAACTTCCCCGCGATGCACAGCCGACCCATAACACACCTTGCGACGAATCATCGTAGGAATCGGTAATTCATTAATCACAACAGGAAAACCGGCGCGGCGTAAGCGATACACACAACCGGAGGCAATATCGCCGCCACTGCGCATTAATATTAATGGTTTCATATTTTTCCTCGCCTATTATACAACTGTTCATATTCAAACGGCGTATCTACATCAACGCCGATAGGTTCTGAAATTTCGATAAATTGCACATACTCTTTAGCCGCCCCTCGAATCAGACGGCGACCCCCTTCATCCCCCACTAACTGTTGTAAAGCGTCTTTCCAATCAGGTGAAAAAATAACCGGATTGCCCCTTTCTTTATTCGGCCCATACAAAGGACACAGAATGGGCTTATCATTTTGCTCAAGTTTACTGTAGGCAACTTGCATTTGCCCTGCAGCCTCTTTCGTCATCAGCGGTTGATCCGCCACGGCGCAAAGCACAGGCCTTGCAGAATCAGCCAGGGCGGCGATTCCCAGAGCCAATGAACGGCTTTGCCCCGCTTCCGGTTTTTCGTTATAAACAGCAGTAAAGCCACATGCATTTACTATGCGTGCCGCTTCCTCTGCCCGTTCTCCCCCTATAACTACAATTCGTTTGCCTCCCAAGCCACCGTATACCTGACAGGCGGCTTCTAACAGAGTACCTCCGCGCCATGGCAACAAGACTTTGGAGGTCCCCATGCGGCGGCTGAGCCCAGCCGCCAAAATCACTACATCAATTTCCATTGTGTATTCCTAATCACTGCTGATTTTTAAAAACCCGGCTTATGCATCAGCTTATGCATATAACCTTGTTTTGTGCGAAAATTCCTACAGTCTTTCTATTGCCACTGAATAACGCGGGCAATTTCGCAGCTGGCTTTATAGCCGTCGGCCAAAACAATCATAGAGAATTTGCTGTCCGCTAAGGCGTCAAGGAAGGAATCGATAATGCGATGCTGCACCGTATCATAACCGGTACAGAATAAAATTCGCTTACCTTGGCTGTACTGGAACAGACCTTGCGGATGCAGTACCAAGCGCGCCAACATAGATGGCGTAACTACGGCCCCTTCGGCACGTTCCATAATCTGCGCTACAGCGCCTAAATTATGAACATGTTCCTCCGTAAGTTCAGTGCCGAGCATTTGTAAATTTACTACCCCGATGGTAGTCGTCGTTTTGGATGGGATAATCGGTTCCGTCGTTTTTGGTGCTTTTACCCATTTTTCTTTAGCACCATCCGCTTCAACCAAAATTTGCCAATTTGGATGTACCATATACATCGCATCAATAGCCTGGGGCTTCAAGGAGGTTACTTTGGTGCCGTCCACACCGCTGAACCAAGCTGCACACCGTCCCCGCTGCATAGCTTTGTGACATGCATCTTCCGCATCATTAAAATCAGTCCCGTAATAGGGATTCCACAAAGCTACCTGAGATTCATACAGTTTGGTAGTCGTCGTAACTAATGTCGGCTGTCCTATTAAACCTGCATATTCTACCAATTTAGACAATACAGTTGTCTTACCGCCAGCCCCTACAATGGCTGTAATCCCCGGTTCAATCAACGAATTCCAATGTTTAGCTTGAATCATCATGGCCGTTCCTCCTCAGTACGAGCACGTTTAGCTACGAAATTAATACCTACCTTTTATTCTTTCGCATCAAGGCTGAAATACCTTTTCTGAAATCATAGGTAATGTAGTTAATTCTGCTCCGCAAGCATTTAAGATGGCCCCTTGAATGGCCGGACAGGATGTGTTAATGACTACTTCGCCGATAGATTTCACACCGAAAGCGCCGGTCGGCTCATGCGATTCTACAAAATCTATATGGAGCGTTCCCATATCGAGGCGCGTCGGAATCTTATAACGCATCAGATTATTAGTTTCCAAACGGCCCGTGCTCGAATAGTTAATTTCTTCCGTCAAAGCCATACCGATGCCTTGCACAATACCGCCTTCCGCCTGCACTTTGGCAAGCTTCGGATTCACCACCGTACCGCAATCTACTACAGCATAATAATCAAGCGGTGTTACCTGACCCGTTTCCGTATCGACACTCACTTCCGCAATACCTACCATGAACGGTGGCGGTGACGTATGACTACCCCAGGTGGCAAAACCGACGAGTTGCTGTGCTTCATGACCAAAGCTGACCATCAACTTCGGTGCCAATTCCTGAGTCGTCATGGATTTTTGGCCATCCTTGGTTCTGGCCGTTACGCCGTCAAAATCAATATCTTCTTCGGCCACTTCCAAATACATAGCAAACGTCTTAAGCAATTTAGCCCGTAAATCTTCCGCGGCCAATTTAGCGGCCGTTCCCGTTACATAGGTTGTACTGGATGCATACGAACCCGGATCGAACGGTACTACGTCGGTATCTGCTTCATAACAAGTCATATGATCAATCGGACAGCCCAATACTTCACAGGCCATCTGCATCAAAATCGTGTTAGCCCCGGTGCCCATGTCAGTGGAACCGGTATACAAAGTGTAATAGCCGTCATCTTGGAGCTTAATTTCTACCGATGCCGTATCCACATTGGCTACGCCGGACCCTTGGAAGGCCAAAGCCACGCCCAAGCCGCCGCGATGCGTTTCGTCAATCTGCCAACTGTAAGGGCGTTCATCCCAACGAGCCATCGTTTTGGCTTTCGCAATCGCTTCTTTTAAAAGACCGGATTCAAGCACTTCGTCCGGCGCGTAAACCTGCGAACGTTCGCCCACATTAATAAGGTTTTTGAGGCGTAATTCAATTTCATCGACGCCCATCTTTTTAGCGAGTTTAGTCACCGCACATTCGAGCGGCCACAAGGCTTCCGTAGCACCGTAACCGCGGAACGCACCGCCGGCCATGTGATTGGTGTACACAATATTGGATTCATAGCGAACCGCTTTGCCCTTATTGTAAAGGGGCACCGATTTATGTTCGCCCGCCGTAAAAGTGGTAAAAGCATGAGTGCCGTAAGCGCCGGCATCCGAGATAGCCACCATGTCGATAACTTGAATGATACCGTCTTTAGTGGCACCCAAACGAATCTTCCATTCACGAGCGTGACGGCTGGTTGAACAGTTATTAGCTTCATGACGGTCATAAATCAAAACGGCCGGTTTTTTCAAAGTCCAAGTGACAAAAGCGGCATATAGTTCCGTACAGGCTGTTTGCTTAGAACCAAAGCCTCCGCCGATACGAGGTTTAATTACGCGCACTTTCGTAGCGGGAATTTCCAAGGCTCGGGCAATATGTCGACGCACATGGAACGGAATTTGCGTCGAACTGGTACAAACTAAACGACCAAACTGATCAAGCGTACAGAAGGTACGGAATGTTTCCATCGCCGTCTGCAATGTGGCCTGATCAAAATAGGTGTCTTCCACCACATAGTCACATTTAGCCAATTCCCCTTCAATATCGCCTACCACACGGCTGTAAGAACAGGCCAAGTTGCGCTTCGGATCGCCGCCTACGGGCATATTGTAATGAAGATCATCTTCCGGATGAATCACCGTCGGATGGTCCAGCGCCGTACGCATATCGAGAACCGGCTCCATCACATCATAAGTTACCCGTACTACTTTCATGGCCTGCAACGCTGTGGCTTCGTCCTTCGCTACGATGAGAGCGACCGCATCCCCTACATAACGTACATACTGATCCAGAATCAAGGAATCATAGGCGGATGGTTCCGGATAGGATTGGCCTGCCAAAGTGAACCGCGTCTTCGGCACATCTTTATAAGTAAAAACCGCTTCCACGCCCGGTAACTTTAGAGCTGCCGTAGCATTAATGTCTAAAATTTTAGCCATCGGATGCGGACTGCGGAGCACCTTAATAACCAACGCATGAGGCGGCACAAAATCTTCGGTATACGCAGCACGGCCGCTCAAAATCGTAGCGGCATCTACTTTTTTTATAAGACTTGCCTACATGTTGGCGCGCCTTTAATGCTTCACTCATGCCTCTACCTCCTCCAAGTAACGACGAATGCCGCGTAAATGTGATTCATAACCGGTACAACGGCATAAATTACCTACGAGAAAATCTTTAATTTCTTCGTCGGTGGGATTCGGATTTTGACGGCGTAACGCCATGGCACTCATCATCATGCCCGTCGTGCAGTAACCGCATTGATCGGCCCCTTCGGCAGCCAAACAATCCGCTAAGAGCGCCGCTTCATCGGCGAGGCCTTCCAACGTTGTCACTTCATGACCGGCCGCCCGATAGGTCGGATAGGAACAAGATAAGATAGTCTTACCATCCAGCCATACTGTACAAAGGCCGCAATTCAGCGTATCGCAACCGCGACGCGTACTGAAATAGCCTTGACCGCGCAAGGTAGTCAATAACATTTCATCCGGTTCAACCGACACTTGTAGTTTTTTACCATTTATTATCAAACTTACCTCCACTGCTCTACCTCCTGCACCAAAACGTTTTACCAATACCTTTGTCATAGCTGCGCGATAATCTGCCGACGCATGCGAATTCGTCTGAAACGCGATTTCATCGGCCGCGGTAGCCATCGCCTCTTCGAGGGCCGTAATCCCTTTAGCACTCAATAATTTACCGGCCTTAACCGCTTCACGCACTGCTGCGGGACGACAGCCGATATAAATGTGATAGCCTGTTTCATCTTTACGAATTGAGCCGGTCAAAAACGGAAAATCACTCGTCGATTTACGCAAAGTATGAATAGCCACGGCTGTTACTTTCTTAGGCACACGGATTTCAACGAGCACATCTTTTTCCTTAAAATTCATGTACTCGGATAATGGCATGACGCCGTTCTGATGAAGCATAACTTCTGCTTCTAAAGCCAATAAAGCGGGTAAAATATCCGAAAAACCGAAGCGTGCCGCCACGGATCCTCCCATAGTGGCCATATTGCGAAATTGCACGCCCAAAATCGGATGCACAGCTTTTACCAAAAGGCCTTTCGCATAAGTCTGAAACGGCGCAAACCGTTCCACGTCACCTTGCGTAGCCATGGCACCGATAGCATAATAATCGTCTTCTTCACGAATATAATCAAGTCCCAACCCGCTCATATCAATAACCGAAGGCCAACGCCATTTCCCTAAGCCGATCCAACAACCGCCGGCCAAAAATGGAGCTGTTTTTAATTTCAAGGCCATTTCATAAGCCTCGGCAACCGTCTTCGGCTGCAATAATTGCCGATACATCAACATGATGTCCTCCTAATTATACCTATAAAACTTGAATTGTTGTACACTTTTTATTATAAAAGTCTACCGTCAGCAATACATAAAATTCTCGCTTTTTTGAGGAAAATTTGTCATAATAACTGTATTATGATAACACGAAACGACATTTTTCAAATAGCCAAAAAATTAAATATTCCCGCCGTGGGCATTGCCCCATGGCCGTTACCGGACGATGCGGCAAACTATATCGACACGGCCAATCCCTGTCCGTTCATCAACGGCACATTAGAGGAACGCCTCAGCGCCAATACGGCGTTACAGTCACCTAAGAGTGCCATCGTTTGCCTTTTTCCCTATTATGTAAAAAACCGAAAAGCCCGTCAATTTACCGCGTTACGCCTGGGGGCCCGACTATCATCTGGTCATTCCCGACTACCTCAAACGCTTCGGCACAGCCTTACAGGAAATGGACAGCACCATGGAATTTGAAATTCACTGCGACACGTCCCCTATGGCGGATCGTTACATGGCCTACCTCGCAGGGCTTGGTGTGTTTGGTAAAAACCGCGCCCTCATTCATCCCGTTTGGGGCAGCTACACCTCCATCGGCACCCTCCTAACCTCCTGCGAATTGGATGCGGACAAGCCCATGGAAGGTACCTGCTTAGGCTGCAACCGCTGTGTTAACGCCTGTCCCGGCCAATCGTTGGGCCGTAAAGAATTCGGTTTTGAAACCTGCAAAAGTTATCTTACCCAGAAAAAAGGCGACTTGCCGCCTCATGAAGTGGCCATTATTCAAAAAACGCCGCTCATCTGGGGCTGTGACATTTGCCAGGAAGTGTGCCCTCACAACCGCAATGTGCCTACCACACCAATTCCGGAATTTCAAACCGTTGAGCCCTATGTCAATCCGGCAGAGCTCGTAGGCCTTACCAATAAGACATTCAAAGCGGCCTATGGCGACCGTGCTTTCTCGTGGCGCGGTAAAGCCGTACTGCTGCGCAACGCCGGTTATGTGGCCGACACGGCAACCACCGGCGCCATCTCCGCTACTGAATCGTCCGCGCCTACCGACTCAACCTTATCTGCCGATTCAGCCGTCATAGCGCCGGCATCAGCTAAGCATCATTCGTCTAAGGACGAATAATTCAGCGTATCCAAGGACGCACTCATAGGTTCCAAATATAGCGTTAAAAACTGCTCCACTGCCGGTAACTCCATGGCGTGGAGCTTTTTTAATATGCTGTCGTACGCTTCGTTAAACTCCTCATTGCCGGCTTTTTTTTCTCGATAGCGCATTTCATAAAACGCCGCCATCGTGTCAGCCGCTTTGAGAAGCTTTTGTTTTCTACTTCGTCGAGTTCACCCAGCAAATACGGCTCATAGGCCTTTTGAAGTTCTGCCGGCAATGTGCGGAGCATTTTTTCCTGTGCCAATCGTTCCACCTGACCATACAATTCACGTAGGGTCGGATGAAAATACTTGATCGGAGTCGGCATATCGCCGGTAAAAATTTCACTCACATCATGATACATGGCGGCTACGGCCAGACGATTAACGTCTACCGTGCCGCCGTTTAAATTGTGTAACAACGCCAGGTTATGAACGATAAACGCCACATCAAGGCTGTGTTCCTGATTATTTTCAGGCTCCATATTACGCATCAAGCCCCAGCGACGAATAAATCGCAATCGCCGCAAAAATGCAAAAAAATGCACTGGTCTTACTTGTTGCTTCTTTCATACTATCCCTCATCCTATACCTAATCTCTATGTATACTAAGCTCTTTTGCCGGGCTCCGAATTTATTTAAAATTCCCGGCTGCGACCAATTTTATTACACCGACCGGCCCTATTTACCGGTTAACGCCCAAATTTGGCAAAACCGTAATCCAACAATGCCGGCGCATCGACCCAACGATTATCGTCATTCAAAAGGACCACAATCAAAGTATGGCCGTCGCGCGTTGCGGATGCAATCAAACATTCACCGGCGGCTTCGGTATAGCCCGTTTTGAGGCCATTCGCCCCTTCATACTTGCTGCGAATAAAATGATTCGTCGTGCGCACCCAAACCGGTTTACGGTTTTCATAAGGAACTTTGTAAAAATCATCGCCTACAAAATCACGGAACATGGGAATATTCATGCCGTATGCGGCTATTTTAGCCAAATCCAACGCCGTCGAATAATGGCCCACTTCAGTGAGTCCATGAGGATTCAAAAAGTGACTCTTTGTGGCGCCCGCTTCTTTGGCTACCTCATTCATTTCCAAGGCAAAACGATACACGCTGCCACTTACATTTTCAGCCACTACCACAGCCGCATCATTGCCGCTGGCCACCATCATGCCTTCCGCCACAGCCTGCAACGGCAATTGATCTGTCGTTTTCACCCCTAAATTGGATTCCTCCATGGATGCCGCATAAGGACTAATCGTAGCCAATTCATCAAGACGCGTCCCCTGCAATTTCAAGGCCGTTAATAGGGTCACCATTTTAGTCGTGCTGGCCGGATGCATCCGTTTATTTTCATTGCGGGCCACCAATACTTCACCCGTATCGGCATTCATCAGAACCGCCGCTTCGGCGGCAAAACCAGGCACAGCGACCGATTTTGCAGCGCTATTTTTTTCACCCAAAAACACCTCTGCCTGCTTGGCTAATTCAGACGTACCGGTTTGGCTGCCCGAAGATACCGCCGCCTTCGAGGTTACGGCGTTATCAGAAGCAGCGCAAACCGCTGCTCCCGATAGTGCCGCGCCGGTAAACAAGCTACCGGTTAATACAAAAACACTTACTATTTTTGCCAACATTTCATAGTCTAACAATCCTTATTTTACATATTGACTCATATCGCTCAAAGGTTTCGCATTTTCATCAAGACCACTGCGCTGAATATGAACAACGCGTTGAGGATATGGAATATCAATATTTTCTTCATCAAAACGATCTTTTACGGACGACATGGTATCATAGAACACCTGCATGTAATTGCGGTTTTCCACCACCGGATATGCCGCGATACGCACGGAGTTATCACCAAATTCGGAGATGCCGATTTCAACCATTTCACGGTTGACGATGCGCTCATCATTTTCCATAACCTCACGAATAACGTCAATCGCTTTATGATGGTCATTATCATAACCGATATCAAACACAAACGGTACCACGCGCGTATCTTGATACGTAGCATTAGTAACCTGCTGAGACGTGAGCATGGAATTCGGAATAAAGACAGTGCGCATTTCTTTAGTTACAATCGTAGTGTTCATGAACTGAATGCTACGAACCGTACCCGTCACAGAACCTACCGTAATCACATCACCGGCTTTAAACGGTTTGAAAATCAAAATCAACAAACCGGATGCAAAGTTTGACAGGTTGCTCTGCAAGGAAAGACCGATGGCCAAACCTAAGGCACCAAAGGCTGCCAATAAGGACGTTGTCGGGAAGCCTGCTGAGTTAAGAGCCGTCAAAAGCACAATAGCCAACACACCGTAGTAGATAATTTGGCTCACAAAAGACACAACCGTGTGATCATAGTTGGCACGGCGCATCATGCGCATGGCTACATCACGAATAAAACGGGCAATATAGACGCCCCACAATATAAATAAGAACGGCCACAATCAGGCTTGGTCCGCGATCAATAAAGAAATTAATAAGCTTATCCACATAACTCATGCTGTCCGCCACTTGGTTTTTAACTGCATTCGACACCGGCTCAGCCGCTTGTACACTTGCAACTAACATATAAACGCCTCGCTTTCTTTTAATAATTAACTAACGTTTTACTACTTGTTTTATTGTGTTTTTTGAAAAAACAATGGATGACAAAATATAAAAAAACATATATGATAACACTATGTGTCGATAGGCCCTTTATATATGGGCTAACATATGTCAGGCACATCACCCATAGTATAACTGTAGTACAGAATATATATCATATACATCAAAATAACAGGAGTCAGTTATGACAAAACCAACTATACAGAATCCATATACGGCCCCTTCGGAATTAGCCGTAAGCGGTCAAGTCAACCTTCACCACACGGCCATCGTCGTTGCCTTTGACGATGTGCGCTACAGCTTGAGCACCGGTCCTTTGAACGGCGGTCTCCATCACATCATGCTATCCGCAATCAAAACCTGCCGTTTTTGTAGAAACGGAAAAGGAATTGCCCGGTGGTTCCGCGGCCGGTTATTTGAGCGCCGAATTCGAGCAGGAAGATTATCCCTTAAACTTCTGCACCGGTCTCATTACCAGCGCTACCATGGAGTTTCATGCGTATGCCAAAGTAACAGCCGGTGATGTCATTGTAGAAACCATTGCTACCGGCGGTTTTGAAGCGACCGCTCATTGCGCCGGCGACGGTTATTACTATGAAGAAAAGGACGGTAAATTCCGCCAACCCGGGACAATCAATCTCTTAATTTTTACCAATAAGGCCTTAACCGACGGGGCCTTAACCAAAGCCTTAATCACCGTAACGGAAGCTAAATGCGCAGCCTTTCGGGACGAGGAAATTCACAGCCTCATAAGCGGTGCCTACGCCACCGGTACAGCCACCGACGGCGTGGTCCTCACCATCGATACGAATGGAGAGTTATTAACCGATAGCGGCACCTATTCCCTATTCGGCGACACCTTAGCCAAATGCGTTCGTCTCGCTATGAAACGGGCTTTTGAAAACATTCAGCGAAAAGCAGCCTATGAAAAAGCTAAAGCGGCCTCTGAAAAGGAACAAGCTGAGACTGAGGCCTAAACAAGCCCACGCTCTCCTAGCTACTCTAACATACTCTAACCTACTCTACCCCACTATATGCGTGCTATCTATATACGTGCTATCTTAAGAAATACCATGGCTTAAGATAGCACGTTTTTATATGCAAAAATCTAAGCTACTTATACTGCTACTTATACTGCTACTTACACTTCTACTTCTACTTCTACTGCTACTTACACGGCTACTTACATTAATATTCGTAAAAATATTCCTGCAATGCGGCTCTATCTTTCGTCTTAGTCAAACCTAAGGTCAATAAAATGCGTGCTTTCGACGGCGCCAAGGTATCGCTAACGATGAAGCCGTGGCGGCTGTCATTCGGCATCGCCGATACCATGCCGCTACCGGTGCGCGAAGAACGAACCACCGGAATATCAAGGTTTTCAACCAACTGACGGATACGTCCCGGCAAAATACCGTGACCAAGCCCTGCGAGCACTAAACCATGGGGCTTTGTTTGTAAGACGGCGTGTAATACATTGGAATCAATACCGCCATACAGATAAACAAGCGCCACCGTAGGCATTTCGTCTGCCGCAAGCGGTGCAAATTCACTGGCCGCCGTATGTTTACGCAAAGATTCATAGTAAAAACGCGCTATGCCGTCCTGCACAAACCCGATATGACCGAAAAAGGCATTGCCGAACGCATCGGAACCGGTTGTATGTTGTTTAACCACTTCGCGGGCACAGTTAATCGTACCGTTCAAGGTAACGAGCACCCCTTTACCTACCGCCTCAGGAGAACGGGCTATTTGCATAGCCTGTAATAAATTGAGCGGTCCGTCCGCGCTGATCGCGGTGGCCGGACGCATAGCGCCCACCATGACAATAGGTTTATTCGTTTGCACCGTCAACTGCAAGAAATAGGAGCCTTCTTCCATTGTATCGGTGCCATGCGTAATGACTACCGCCGCTACATCCTCACGATCCACGGCAGCTTGAACCGTCCGGGCAAGCTCCATCCATATAGCCATCGTCATATCTGAACTGTCAATATTACAGAGTTGTTTACTTTCAAAAGGGCCATAATTTTCAACGCCCGGCACGATAGCCAGCACTTCGTCAATGGTAAGCTCCCCCGCCTGATAAGCCGTCAAGTCTTCGGCCGAACCGCTTTGTCCCGCAATGGTGCCGCCGGTGCCGATAACAACAATTTTTTTAGTATATGCCATAGCATACCCTCCTCTTAATTCAAGGTTTTTACAATATTATTATAACAAAGAATTCCTTTCACTGGCTATGCAAAGGGGTAATTTTATCTATAAAAATCAATGTGTCGATAATTTCAGTGTACAACTTTTTTAATGACATTTCATCATGAATTCCAATTTCTATACTATATAGTTAAGAATATTTTTGTCACAAATCAACATAAATGTGTTACTATAAAGTTGTAGTTTTTTCTTCGTATACATTTGTATACAATCTTAAACAATATTTAGTAAATGGGGTGTATTTATGAGTGCACAAAAAGTATTAGAGTTTTTTAAAGCAATGAATCAAATTCCACGTGGTTCCGGTAATGAAAAAGCTGTCAGCGACTGGCTCGTTGCGTTCGCCAAAGCACGTAATTTGGAAGTTGAACAGGACAGTGCCAATAACGTACTTATTCGCAAAGCGGCTACGCCGGGTTATGAAAACCGCCCCAGCATCATTTTGCAAGGTCATATGGATATGGTTTGTGAAAAAAGTGACGCTTCAACCCATGATTTCTTAACCGATCCGATTGAACATATTATTGACGGCGAATGGCTCCATGCCAACGAAACAACCTTGGGCGCCGACAACGGTATCGCCGTTGCCATGAGCCTTGCTGTACTCGATTCCGACGAAATCGAACACGGCCCATTGGAATGTCTTTTCACAACAAGCGAAGAAACCGGTATGATGGTGCTTTGGCTGTTAAAGAAGGTCAAACCCACGGTCAATACCTCCTCAATATAGACACCGAAGTGGAGGGTGAATTTGTAGTAAGTTGCGCCGGCGGGTGCCGTGTGGACGTTGAAATTCCACGCCTTCGCGATAATCGCGACTCCCAATTCACGCACGGCTTGAAGTTAACCTTAGACGGCTTCTTGGGTGGCCACTCCGGTATTGAAATTCACAAAGAACGGGCCAACGGCAACCAAATTCTCGGCCGTCTCTTATATGAATTAGCGTCTCAATATAATTACCAATTAGCTTCCTTCACGGGCGGCACTAAACACAATGCCATCCCTCGCGTAGGTTCAGCCACTATCCTCGTAAAAGAAGCGGATGTTAAACCGGTAACCACTTGGATTCAAGCAAAAATGAAAGCTTATCGCAGTGAATTTACACCACAGGATGAAAAAATCAATATCCTCGTAAGCGATGCCGAATTACCTGATACCGTATACGGCGGTGACACGGCTGAATCCTTACTTACCTTCTTATACCTCGCACCAAACGGTGTGTTTGCCATGAACCATTCCTTGGAAGGCCTCGTTGAAACAAGTAATAACATCGCCATCGTGGAAGAAACGGAACACACCATTCACTTGTTGATTTCCATCCGCAGCCTCTCCGAAAGCTCCATGGACTTCTTAACCAAGAAAATCCATCTCTTAGCTTCCACCTTAGGTCTTCCTTCCAAAATTGCGGGCTCCTATCCGGCTTGGGAATATGAACCGGGTAGCGCTTTGGAAGAACAAGCCATTGCTCTTTATGAAAAAGTAACCGGTCAAAAACCTAAAGTAACCGCTATCCATGCCGGTCTCGAATGTGGTCTCTTGAAAGCCGTTATGCCTAATACCCAGATGATTAGCTTCGGGCCAACCATTACCCCATGCCCATACACCACAAGAAAGATTGCATTTGCCATCAGTAGAGCATATTTTTGACTACTTAAAGGTTTTATTGAAGGAGCTCAAGTAGGAAGGCGCCTATTCTTTACTTATTGCTAAAGGATTAAAAGTTTTGGTGGCCTTATAATACAAAAAAGTATTGTAAAAGACACCCTTCCTGCAAAAATGTTAGAATAGGTTTTGGTGCAACCGAATTCCTAAAAATAAA
>ENA-OPZN01000098-OPZN01000098.1-human-gut-metagenome-genome-assembly--contig:-NODE-98-length-34822-cov-3.802940_pt1 | contig 34822 bp, 42 predicted proteins | sample MGYA00242483_ERZ504503 | MGnify/ENA primary metagenome ERZ504503 (study PRJEB26092, sample SAMD00036285) | human gut metagenome | host: Homo sapiens | study: EMG produced TPA metagenomics assembly of... | reverse complement strand
CCGACCAGGTCGAGAGTGGAGGAGAGCCTTCCCTACGACGAGACGCGCGACCAGCTCGACGCTATCGCCGATATCAAGGCCGACATGGAGTCGACCAAGCCCATGGACCGCCTGCTCTGTGGCGACGTGGGCTTCGGCAAGACCGAGGTTGCCTGCGCGCGGCGTTCAAGTGCGTGGACGGCGGCCGCCAGGTCATGGTGCTGTGCCCCACGACCATCTTGGCGCAGCAGCATTACGAGACGTTCTTCGAGCGCTTCGCGCCGTTCGGCGTGGAGGTCGAGGTCCTATCGCGCTTCCGTACCCCCGCGCAGCAGCGCCGCGCGCTCGCGGCCTTTGCCGAGGGGCGCGTCGACGTGCTCATCGGCACCCACCGCCTGCTCTCCGCCGACGTCAACCCGCATGAGCTCGGCTGGTGATCATCGACGAGGAGCAGCGTTTCGGCGTGCAGCACAAGGAGCAGCTCAAGAACATGCGCGAGCAGATCGATGTGCTCACGCTTTCGGCGACGCCCATCCCGCGTACGATGCAGATGGCCATGAGTGGCGTGCGCGACATGAGCCTCATCACCACGCCGCCCACCGGCCGTCGCCCCGTGGCGGTGCACGTGGGCGAGTACGACCCCGACGTCGTGAGCGCCGCCATCCGCCTGGAGATCGGCCGTGGCGGGCAGGTGTACTACGTGTCCAACCGCGTGAAGACCATCGACGACGCCGTTGAGCGCGTGCTGGAGGCCGCGCCCGAGGCGCGCATCGGCGTGGCGCACGGCAAGATGAGCCCGCGCGAGGTCGAGGACGTGATGGTGCAGTTCGCCACCAAGAAGATCGACGTGCTCATCGCCACCACCATCGTGGAGAGCGGCATCGACAACGCGAGCGCCAACACGCTGATCATCGAGGACTCGCAGCGGTTGGGCCTGGCGCAGCTCTACCAGCTCAAGGGCCGTGTGGGGCGCTCCGCCACGCAGGCGTACGCGTACTTCATGTTCCCCGGCGAGCTGCCGTTGACGGAGGAGGCAACGGCGCGCCTGACCGCGCTCTCCGAATTCCAGGACTTGGGAAGCGGCATGCGCATCGCCATGCGCGACCTCGAGATCCGAGGCGCCGGCTCGCTGGTCGGCGCCGAGCAGCACGGCAACCTGTCGAGCGTGGGCTTCGATCTGTTTACGCAGATGCTGGGGCAGGCGGTCGCGGAGGCACGCGGCGAGGGCGCCGGCGACGTCGAGCAGGCGACCGTGGGCATCAACCTGCCTGCGGACTTCTTCCTGTCCGAGGAATACGTCCCGGCGGTCGACCGTCGCGTTCTGGTGTACCGCAAGCTCGCGGCTGCGGACATGCTCGAGCAGGTCGACGAGCTCCAGGAGGAGTGCGAGGAGACGTTCGGTGCCCTGCCCGAGGCGGCGCAGAACCTGTTCGACCGCACGCGCATCCGCATCCGCGCCGACAGGCTTGGTCTCGAGAGCGTTGCGCTCATCGCGGGGAAGCTCACCTACCAGGGCGTTGACGTGCCCAAGGGCGTGGCGTTCGATCTGCGCACGAAGCTCGGCGCGATCGCCTTTCCCAAGACGCGAAAGTTCACGGTCCCCTACAAGGCGGGGGCGGGCAGCGGCAGCGGCGTCGGTCGCGGCATCAACGCCGATGTGGCCGCCGGCGGCATGGGCCCCGTGCAGGCGGCCTTGGGGATTCTGGCTCAGCTCGGTCCGAGCGGCGACGACGACTAGGTGCCTATGAAAAGAAGAGGCTACGAGCGCGAGTTTGAGCTGCACTTGTAGCCTCTTCATTTCGATAAATATCTGGAGCGCTGGGCGGTATAAAGGTTTAGCTCACTCGATCATTTCCGGCCAAGAAACCGTTGGACCGAAGAGGGGGTTTCCCGGCGTTTTATATTTCGTGATGTAGCGGGAAGAAAGAAGGTCAAACAGGTACGTGATGGCGTACTTCGAGTAAACCCCTAGCTCATCGATGCCGTCTCCTCGCCCGCTCAGGTAGTACGCCTTATCAAAACGCGAAGCGGTGTCTTTGCTGGAAAACGCCGTGATGAGCACCTTCTTCGCCGTTCGTCCCCACATGCGTTCGTCAAGTTCGCGTGCGAACATGCCCGAGACCGAAACCACGATGACCAGGGAATCGTGGTAGGTCTCGACGCGCATCGGCGGCTTACCGTTGTCTTGAGTGTTGAGGCGCACGATCTTTCCTGCAAAGAACATCTCTTGTTGGAAGCGCATGAGATTTCCGCTCACATTGTTGGTGCAGAGCAGCTCGACATTGCGATGTTGGGCTATCTCGTATGCGAGTTCGTCGAGAAGGGCATCGGATATTCTGCTCTCCACTTCCGCATACATCTCCATCATGCGAATATCGAGCTCAGCACGATATTCGTTAAAGCTGAGATTAGGGTCGCGGTGCCTGAAGTCCGAGGGGAAGACCAGTTGAGAAAAAGAGTTCTTGAGTTCGCTCAGGCTCTGGTACCCAAGGCGGTTGCAGAAACGGCGAACAGCCGATCTCGTCACGTGCGCGCGCTCTGTTATGGCGCTCACGTTGATGGCCTCGGAATTGCGGAGGTTGGAAATAAGGTAGCGCGCAATGGCGACATCGTTGCCGTCGCGCTCCTCGTTGATTATTGAACTGATGATGTTTAGCAGGCCAAAGCCGTGATTGCTCAAGATGACCCCTCGCGAACGGTCTCCAAACAGTGGTTCATTTTATGAATCATAGCAGGCAAATTCCTTTTCTATACTTCAAATCAGATGGCGCCATGTTCGAAAAAGGGCGGGAAAACCGCCTGCGTAAAAGGAGGGGAGGATGGTCGCATGAATGTTCAGGGACACGCGAATCTGCAGTTACCGGACTTCTTGTGGGGTTCTGCCACGGCGGCATATCAGTGCGAAGGTGCTTGGGACGAGGATGGCAAGGGGCTTGGCGAGTGGGATTATTTCAACCACACGAGCGCCAAGAACATCAATAACGTCGACGGCGACGTCTCGTGCGATTTCTATCATCGTTACGAGGAGGATATTCGGCTGTTGGCAGAGGGCGGCCAGAACACTTATCGATTCTCTATCGCGTGGAGCCGCATTTTGCCCGATGGGGTCGGTGAGGTCAACGAGGATGGCGTCGCGTTCTACAATCGCGTGATCGATTGTTGCGTCAAGTACGGTGTCGTCCCGAATGCCACGCTGTTCCACTATGACCTTCCCTATGCCCTGGCCTGCAAGGGCGGCTGGCTCAATGCGGATGTCGCCAAGTGGTTTTGCGACTACGCCAAGATCTGCTTTGAGCGCTTTGGCGACCGCGTGAAGGTGTGGGCAACCATCAATGAGCCCCATTTCTATAGCTACTGCGCGAATATGCTGGGCAACTACCCGCCCAACAGATCCCTCGACATGCAGTCCTTTATGCAGTATCAGTACCACCTGATGCTTGCCAGCTCCATGGCCGTACGCGCATATCGGGAGATGGGCGGCGACGGCATCATCGGCGTCGTGCACGACGGCGGTGTGGTCGAGTCGATCCGGCTGCGGAGCATCCCGAGGAGGTGTTCCGCGGTGCCGACTTCATGGCGAATCGCATGATTCTCGCTCCATGTTTGCAGGGCAGGCTTCCCGAGGAAATGGACGAGATGCTCCAAAAGCTCGACGTCTTGCTGTATCGCGTGCCGGGCGACGAGGAGATCTTTGCCCAAGGCGTTGGCGACTACATCGGCTTGAACGTCTATTGCCGCGAGTACGCAACGGACTGGCGCGGTGGAGCGACCCAGGTTTCCGCCAACAACAAGGGCGGAGCGAGCAAGAAGCTCGAGGGGAAGGTGATCGCACCGCTGTATCAGACCACGTGCGATCCGAATGTTCCCCGCAACAAGTGGGGACGCGAGATTCTTCCGCGTGTCATGTACAGCACGATCATGGACATCGCGGAGCGCTACGGCAACCCGCTGATGTTCATCACGGAAAACGGCCACGGTGCCTACGAGGATCCCGACGCCGAGGGCATGGTTCACGACGACGAGCGCATCGAGGTACTGGATCAGTTTATCGAGCACATGATGCGCGCTCGCGCGGAGGGTGCAAACGTCCACGGGTATTACGTATGGTCAACGATGGATTTGTACAGCTGGATCAACGGTTACCAGAAGCGCTACGGATTGGTTCGAGTCGATTTCGACAATGATCTGAAGCGTGTTCCCAAAAAGAGCTGGTATTGGTATCGCGATCTGATCAACGGCTATCTAAATCAAAGCGAATAGGAGGCGTGAAATGAAATACGAGAAGATGTCGCACTCTATTCTTGCCGCGATTGGCGGTGTGGAGAACATCTCGTCCGTCACGCATTGCGCGACCCGCTTGAGGATTGATGTAAAGAAGCTCGATGCAATCACCTCGATGCGGTCAAGAAGGCGGAATATGCGCTTGGAGCCGTGGTGAGCGGCGGCCAGCTGCAGGTCATCATCGGTCCGAACGTGACTGAGGCATACAACGATTTCCTCGAGGTCGCGGGCATCGATTTCGGTGCAGGTGTCGTCGCAGACGATGAGGGCACGATCGCCGACATGGCCGCCTCGGTGAAGAGCAACGGTGCGGTCGGCATTGTCGAGAAATTCGGCAACATCACCGCCCAGATCTTCATGCCCATCGTCCCGGCGCTTATCGTCGGCGGTCTGATCCTTGCCATTAAGAACCTCCTGGTCAATTACTGCGGGTTTAGCACCGATAGCGGCACGGCGCAGGTGCTGCTGGCGATCTTCGACGCGGCCTTCACGTTCCTACCCGTCTGGATTGGCTATCAGCTTGCCTCCATTCTCAAGATGCAGCCGATCATGGGCGCGCTTCTCGGCGCGATCATGGTGAGCCCGTCGATCAGCGGCGTTGAGGGCCTCGATTTTCTCGGGATGCCTATTCCGGCGATCGGCTACGGTGGAACTGTCGTGCCCATCGTGCTCGGCGTCGTGTTCATGTTCGCGGTTGACCGCTTGCTGCAGAAGGTCATCCCCGATGTTGTGAAGTTGTTCGTCAAGCCGCTGCTCACCATGTTCATCATTGTCCCCGTGACGCTTCTGGCTCTCGGTCCTGTCGGTTCCATGATGGGTTACGCGCTGAGCGACGCCGTTACGTGGCTTATGGGGCATGTCGCGGTGATCGCCACTCCGATATTTGCCGCGATCAACCCGTACCTCGTCATGCTTGGTCTCGATAAGGCCTTTATCGCAATCGAAGTGAATAGCCTTGCCCAGCTTGGATACGCGCCTATTATCTTTCGGCTTCATTTCGAACCTGTGCATCGGAGCTACCTGCCTGGCGCTTGCGAGCACCATCAAGGGAGATTCTGCTCGTAAGGGCATGGTGACCACCTTTGGCATCACCGCGCTGTGCGGCGTTACCGAGCCGGGATTCTACGGCGCGCTCATCGAGCGTCCCCGTCTGCTTCTTGGCACTGCTATCGGCGCCCTGTCTGGTGGTCTCATCGCCGGCATTTTCGGGCTCGTTGAGTACGTTGCCGCGCCTGTCCCGGTCTGCTCTCGGCGTTGATCTTCATCGCCCCGGACGGCGGTATGGATAATTTCTTCCTCGCCTGTGTGGTCGCCGCGGTGAGCATCACGGTGTCTTTCATCGCGACGCGGGTGATCATAGCCAAGTTTGAGAAGTAACTTACCTGAGGAACAGTTCGCTTGGGTTCCCGTTTGGCTGGTTGATCGGCCGGCCCGCTCACGTGGCGTGACCGTTTGATTTTGTTGATGGCGGTCCGCTTGAGAGAGCTCTGCCTGCACTTCGCCGGCTGAAGATCGGGGCATATGCTCCGTCCTCGATGCGTGCGTCGAGGACGGAGCTTTTATATGGCGAAGCCTCTGCATGCGAACCATGGAGGTTGTGGATGCAAGTTCGTTTTGGATATTTTCTTGTCCTGCTTGGCGCCCTGCTGTGGGGGAGTGTAGGCGTCTTTTCGCGTGCGCTGGGTCAAATGGGCTTGACTGCGATGGAGGTCGCGGCGCTCAGAATGTTCGTCGCCAGCATATTTCTCGTCCCGATTCTCTTGGCGATGGGGGCGGGCAAGGATTTCGAGAAGGCAGGAAGACGGGGGCTCCTCCGGTTTTTCCTGATCTCACCTCGAGGGCTGTTTTGGAGCGCGCTTGTTGGTGTTTTTGGCCTCGCCCTGTCCAGCGCAACCTACTATATATCTATAGAGCATATTGGCATGTCAACCTCTTCGGTGCTCATGTGCACGTCTCCTATGTTTGGCATCGTGCTCGGTCGCATACTATACGGCGAGGGGATAACCAATCAAAAAATCGTCTCACTTGTTTTCAACGTCGCGGGTTGCACACTTGCCGTCACGGGCGGCGCGCTCGAGATCGAGTCGATATCCCCAATTGGAGTTGGAACGGGCGTTTGCTCTGGCTTGATGGGATGCCTGCTCACAATGTTCAGCAAGGCGGCAACACGTTACGCCCAGCCGCTCACTGTCGTATTTTATGGCTTTGTGGCCGGTGGCGCCCTTTTGTCCGCCTTCGCGAACCCGTTTGCGAAGATAGCTGGGGGCATGCCATCCGGGTTCTACTGGGTCGCAGCCGCTTTCGGCTTGTTCCCAACGGTCCTCGCGTACTTTTTATATGACTGGGCTCTCAAAGGGGCTTGAGGCATCCAAGTCCCCGTGATCGCCACGTTCGAAACGGTGACGGCCGTGATACTCGGCGTTGCCATATTCAGAGAGCCGTTTGGCATGGGAAAGCTGATCGGCGTCTGTTTGGTCCTGGCTTCCATCGGTATAATGAGCATCGATGTGGCGGCTCAGCGCAGAAAGCTTCTGGAAAGGGTCCGTTCCGTGTAGTGCGCCGTAGGTGCGAGGGAAGGGTTCGGTTGCGATCGGTTTCGCTTCTGAGCTGCGAGATGATCGGTTAAAGCCAAGGCCCGACCCCTTGCGGGGTCGGGCCTTGGTCATGCGAGGCGATGATGACAGGCCTGTACTAGTCTTCGGCGATCTCAGTGATGGCACCGGCGGGGCAGGCGTCCTGGCAGGCGCCGCAGGCGACGCAGGAATCCTCGTCGGCGACGGTGGCGACGTCGTTCAGCTCGAGAACGCCGGCAGGGCAAGCGTCAACGCAGACGCCGCAGGCGATGCACTCGTCAGCATCAATAATCGGATGAGCCATGATAAACCTCCTCTGTTGCGCCCGGTGCCACAGGCGAAGAGGCAACGGGTCTTTCTCAAAAGAAAGATACCACGCGGCTCCTTCAATGCAAGTCTTCGCAAGGTCCAATCGCGACCGTTCACCGAGTCAGCCAAGGCTGACTGTTGTGGATGCTGCATGGGTTGCACGCGGAAAGTATTGATCATTTACCACTCCCGCATTTCACTCGCCCTTCCCACGCTGCCGGCCGAACTTCCGCGCACGTGCCTCCTGATTTTCCTCAGTGTGTGTCCGATAATACGCAAATGCGGGGATAAAATTCGAATCGGGGAGTATCGTTCCGTTTTGGTTTATAAAACCTGCAGGTACAGGCTTTGGTCGTTATATCGCTACTTGCCCATGCCGAATATTAACCCCGCATTTGCGTATTTTTATCTTTCCCACTGCCGTTGGTGGCCTTTTTTCGCTTGGTGAAGTGCCCCGGTTTGCGTCGGGCCTTGTTGTCGAGCCTACGTTTCTTGAGTTCTTGTGCGGTCGGCTCCCTTGTGAGGCCGAGCCAGTCACCAAAAATGTCTGCACGTAGGTTGTTCTCGGCAATGAGTTGCCTTGAGGTCTTGTTTGGCCATACGATCCCGAGTTTCTCTGACAGCAACATGAGCAAAACTGCGAACTTATGCTGGTCACGAAGCTGGTCGCTCGTGATCAGGGTCACCCCGTGCCCCATTGCTTGCAGGGCAGTAGCCCGAAGCGCATCTTTCGTGCCCGCGCCGACTCTGTCGTGGACAATCTTGCCCTGGCATTCGAGCATCCACTCCCTTGTGCCGGCTGGAGACACCACGCGTAGGTCAATCTCGGCGCCAGGTTTTCCCGTGAGGATTCCTGCGCCATGTGAGTATTTGACCAGATAGTTGTTCTCGAAGTGCTGATAACCTTGCCCTCCAAGCGCAGGATCCATCCATAGCAACATGGAAATCTGAGCCTCTAGCGGGGAGGCGGTCATGCCGCTCACGCAATCGAGGGCTCGCTCGAACAGCTTGTGTCCTCGAACCCCCTTGATTCTTGCGGCAAAATCTCGAAGAGTTGACAGGTTTGTCAAGGGTGGCCGCGTCCACAGCTTCGAAGGCTTACCGTCTTCCGATGAAACGCACGACCAGCCGTCATGCACGTCGGTTGCGTGGCGAATGAACAGTTCGTTTGAGAGCGCCTCGCTTGGCTCGTACAGGGTGAATCTCCCACACATTTCGTACATTGCCATAACAAGCTGATTGAAGGTCAAGGTTCGTGAGAGCGTGAAGAGCGTGAGCTCGGGCGATGCGACGTGGAAGCCGTGCAAGGTTTCTCTAATGCAACCGCGGAGAAGTTCACGGTCGATCACATGGAACCGAAGCGTCACACCATGCGAGCGTTTCTGCGCGCTGTCCGTAATCACATGTAGGGGTGTGCCTAGGACTTCCGTTACGAGAGGCTCTTTGCGCAGGGTATAGTAGCGTGGATCGCGGCTATATAAATGCAGTGGGGGACACGCCTCGAGGAAGCGGGGCGGTGTGCGGTAGTACTTATAGGCGGTCTTATCGCAAATGATGCTTTCCTCGGTAAAGATGTCGATTGCCATGAGGGCCTCCCAGGGACCTGAGCGGAATGAGGACGTGTATTGGAGCTGAGGCGACCTGATGTGCTTGATTGATGTGCTTGCGAGATGCTTAAAATACGCAAATGCGGGGTTAGTTTCGGCAACGCTAGATACGCGAGAAAAATGACATGCTATCTACCTGCGGATACGCTGAATAGTAGAACCTTTATACCCGCAGGGCCTCGAAAACATCCCCGCATTTGCATATTTAGCGATTGAGGTGGGGGCGGACGCACCCGAATTAGACGAAAACTCTCCATGAGCGCACGGGACTCGGAGCTCATGCTGTGCTTGCGGGCACGCTTCCCGCGCGATGCATTGCCTTATGCCTTGGGTTGAGTTGTGGAGGATAAGAAATCTTATATGAATTGACTTAGATTTGTATAACTCGGTGCATAAGGGGATACACTATGCCATGAGCAAAACGCAGAAGCGCCGTGAGCATCCGCAAATGTGCGCCACGCAACCCAAGGAAGGGAAGTAACTATGAGCAAGATTCTCGGTATCGACCTGGGCACCACCAACTCCGCCATGGCCGTTCTCGAGGGTGGCAGCCCCACCACGATCGTGAATGCCGAGGGCGACCGCACCACCCCGTCCGTCGTTGGTTTCCGCGCCGAGGGCGACCGCATCGTGGGCAAGGCTGCTAAGAACCAGGCCGTCACTAACCCCAAGAACACCGTCTTCTCCATCAAACGCTTCATGGGCCGCAAGTTCTCCGAGGTCCAGGACGAGCTCAAGACCGTGCCCTACGAGGTCAAGGAGGGCAGTAACGGCCGTTGTGTCGTCATAATCGACGGCGAGGAGTTCACGCCCGAGCAGATCAGCGCTATGACGCTCGCCAAGATGAAGGCCGACGCGAGAAGTATCTTGGCGAGCCCATCACCGAGGCCGTCATCACCGTCCCGCGTACTTCAACGACGCCCAGCGTCAGGCCACCAAGGACGCCGGCCGCATCGCCGGCCTCGACGTCAAGCGAATCGTCGACGAGCCACGGCCTCCGCGCTCGCCTACGGCCTCGACAAGCAGGACAAGGAGCAGAAGGTCCTCGTCTTCGACCTCGGTGGCGGCACCTTCGACGTTTCCCTGCTCGATCTTGCCGACGGCGTGTTCGAGGTCCTCGCCACCAACGGCGACAACCACCTGGGCGGCGACGACTGGGATCAGCGCGTCATCGACTGGATGGCCGACAAGTTCCAGTCCGAGAACGGCGTCGACCTGCGCAAGGATCCCATGGCATTGCAGCGCCTGAAGGAGGCCGCCGAGAACGCCAAGAAGGAGCTCTCCGCCGCCCAGCAGGCCGTCATCAACCTGCCCTTCATCACCATGAACCAGTCCGGCCCGCTGCACCTCAACTACACGCTCACCCGTGCCGAGTTTGAGAAGATCACTCGTGACCTGCTCGAGCGCTGCAAGGCGCCGGTCACCAAGGCGCTGAACGACGCCGGCGTCTCCCTCTCCGAGGTCGACGAGGTCATCCTCGTTGGCGGCTCCACCCGTATGCCCGCCGTGCAGGAGCTCGTCAAGAACATGACCGGTAAGCAGCCGAACATGTCCGTGAACCCCGATGAGGTCGTCGCCAACGGCGCGGCTGTCCAGGGCGGTGTGCTCACCGGCGACGTCGAGGGCATCCTGCTGCTCGACGTGACCCCGCTGTCCCTCGGTGTCGAGACCATGGGCGGCATCATGACCAAGATGATCGACCGCAACACCACGATCCCGACCTCCAAGACCGAGATCTACTCCACTGCTGCCGACAACCAGACCTCCGTCGAGATTAACGTGCTCCAGGGCGAGCGCGAGCTTGCCCGCGACAACAAGTCCCTCGGCAAGTTCCAGCTCTCCGGCATCCCGGCGGCTCGCCGCGGCGTCCCGCAGATCGAGGTCACCTTCGACATCGACGCCAACGGCATCGTGAAGGTCTCCGCCAAGGACAAGGGCACCGGCAAGGAACAGTCCATCACGATCTCCGGCTCCACGGCGCTTTCCGATGAGGAAGTCGATCGCATGGTGAAGGACGCCGAGTCCCACGCCGAGGAGGACAAGAAGCAGAAAGAGGAGGTCGAGGCCCGCAACCAGACCGACTCCCTGTGCTACTCCACCGAGCAGACCCTGAATGAGCTGGGCGACAAGGTTTCCGGCGATCTCAAGTCCAAGGCCGAGTCCGCCATCGCCGACGCCAAGAAGGCGCTCGAGGCTCTGACATCGAGGCCATCAAGGCGTCCGGCGAGGCTCTGCAATCCGTCGCCTACGAGCTCGCTCAGATGGTGTACGCCGATGCCCAGGCCGCTGGCGCGGGCACTGACGGCGCCGCCGCCTCCGACGACGTGGTCGATGCCGACTACGAGGTCGTTGACGACGAGGAGTAAGCTCCCCGCCCGCGGGTCCAAACCCGCGGCGAATATGGATGAAAGGGGCGGCCGGCCTGCCAGCTGGCGAGTCGGCCGCCCAGGCTGTAAGGAGACGGACGTGAAGATACCCGTGAAGGATGCCGTAGAGGCGTCCGATCAGGCACCTGAGCCCGCCGAACTGGTTGTTGAGAAGGAGGAGGCCGATATGGCCGAGGAACCTGCTGAGATGACCGAGGAAGAGATGGTCGAAGCTGCTATTCGCGCTGGTGAGGAGGCTGCTGACAACGACTTCAAGCTCAAGTACGAGAAGGTCGAGGCAGAGCTTGCCGAGCTCCGCGAGCAGCTTGCCGCTGCCGAGGATTCCAAGACGGCAGCCGAGGCCAAGGCCGCCGACGCCGTGAGCCGTCACGCGCGCCTGCAGGCCGATTGGGAGAACTACCGTCGTCGCACCGCGCAGGAGCGCTTGGACGAGCGCGCCCGTGCAACCGAGAAGCTGGTCGAGGCCCTGCTTCCGGTCGTTGATGATATGGAGCGTGCGCTCGATCACGCGCGTAGCCAGGAGATGGCCGAGGACTTCAAGCAGTTCGTCGACGGCGTCGATGCCGTGCGCGCCAAGCTGCTCGGCGTGTTCGACCGCGAGGGCGTTGAGCCCATCGATCCCAAGGGCGAGGCCTTCGACTGCAATATCCACCAGGCAGTCGGTCGCGTTGAGGACGCGTCTCAGTACGATGAGACCGTGAACGACGTGTATCAGAAGGGCTATCGGATGGGCGGCAAAGTGCTGCGTCCCGCTATGGTCACCGTGACCTACGGCGGCGACAAGCGCCCCGCGCCGGCGCCCGAGGCCGACGCTGCGGAAGGCCAGGCCGAGGAATCGGCCGAGTAAGTAGCGTTTCGACCTGCGCGTGTTCGATGGGCCCTCAGTACGGGTCCACGCGGCACGCGTTTTCGATTGATCAGGCGGGGCCCTGGGACGATAGCCCGGGGCCCTTTTTAAGAAGGGAGGGTTCACATGCCTTCATCTAAGAGCTTCTACGATGTCTTGGGCGTATCGAAGAACGCCTCCGATAAGGACATCAAGTCGGCTTTTCGCAAGCTCGCGCAGAAGTACCATCCCGATCGTGGCGGCGATGAGGCCAAGTTCAAGGAGATCTCCGAGGCGTACGAGACGCTCTCGAACCCCGAGAAGCGCAAAGAGTACGACATGATGCTGCAGTTCGGCGGCATTCCCGGGCAGGGCGGCTACGCATATTCGGGCGGAGCGGGCGGTCCCTCGATGGCGGACATCTTTGGCAGCATGTTCCGAGGCGAAGGGGTGAGTGGCGCGTACGGCTCCGACCCCACCGGGTTCGACTTTGGCGACATGTTCGGTGGGGGCGCGCGCCGGGCGCGCAAGGGTAGCGACCTCAAGGCCGTTATCGATGTGACTTTCGACGAGGCGCTGCACGCGCCCGCAGGAGCGTGACGCACCGTATTCCGTCGACGGGCGAGAGCGACACCATCGAGGTGACGATTCCCGCTGGCTGCTATGACGGCATGAAGGTCCGCTACAAGAACCATGGCGAGTACGGCGTGAACGGCGGCCCGCGCGGCAACATGCTCATTGAATTCCATGTTGCCGAGCATCCGGTTTTCAAGCGCCGCGGCAAGACCGCCGATGTATCGGTCGAGGTGCCCATCTCGATGTACGAGGCCGCGCTCGGCTGCTCGGTTGACATCCCCACGCCCGAGGGTAAGAAACTGCGCCTCAAGGTGCCCGCGGGCACGCAAACGGGCAAGAGCTTCCGTTTTAAGGAGATGGGCATGCCCGACGCCAAGCGCCGTGGTCACATGGGCGCCCTGTTGGCGAACGTGACCGTGCAGATCCCGACGAGCTTGACCGACAAAGAGCGCACCGCTTTGGAAAAGCTACGCGATTCCGATGAGCGCGACTATCGCACCAAACTCTAACGTGTAATGTGGTGGCGGGTGCGTCTTTGCGCGCGGCGCGTACAATAAAACGCAAAACTTGGACCTAATGGGGGAAGCATGACCGAGGAGAGCCGCAACAAACCGCTGTATATGATTTCCGTGGCCGCGGAGCTCACGGGCATGCACCCCCAGACGCTGCGCGTGTACGAGTCCAAGGGCTTGGTGAACCCCAAGCGCTCGGGTGGTAACACACGTCTGTATTCACAAGCCGACATCGAACGCCTCGAGCTCATCAACCAGCTCACGGACGAGGGCATCAACCTCGCTGGCGTGGTGCGCATCCTCGACATGAAGGAGCGCGCCCAGGAGCGCGAGCGCGAGGCGGAACAGCTCCGTGCGCGCGTGCGCCAGCTCGAGGACGAGCTGCACGAGCTCAAGATGCAGAAGCGCATCACTGCGCTCGCCCCGCGCGACGGGTCCGCGGATCCCGAGAAGGTCCTGCGCGGCCTTCTCGGCGGCGGTGATTTGTAGGTTGGCGCGGGAGGCCGCCCGTTAGGAGGGGCTCTGCATGCCCAGCACGGAGTCGTACAAGTTCTTCAACCACTCCACCTGCGAGTTCTATCCCTGTCACGACATGTCGGCGGCGGACCTCAACTGCCTGTTCTGTTTTTGTCCGCTGTACCGGCTAGGCGATGCCTGCGGCGGGAATTTCGCCTACATCGATGGGGCAAACGGTGAGCGCATCAAGGATTGCAGCGCCTGCACGCTGCCGCATCGCCGCGAGAACTACGACTACATTATGGGGCGCCTGGCGGAGTGACCCCATTGAACGCGGGACGTCCTCGGTCATGTAGCTAAAACTTGCTAAAAGAAACTAAAAGAATTTGAAGCCACACTTCAAGCAAGTCGGTTGGGTCTTGGCGGTAAACCGCCCTTGCCAGCGCGTCCATGTGGTCGGCGAACTGCGCAATATCCATTTCGTGATACCTAACTTAGAAAATCTTATATATGTAGACTTAGATTTATGTATAGAACGAGGCTCCATCGGCAACAATACACCTCGATAGAACAACGCGCCGCCCCGTAGGGCGGCCAATGCAGATGTGTAAAAAGGGACTGTCCCTTTTACACATCGAGAGAGGTGATTCCATGAGAATCGACAAGCTTGCCATGACCTCGCGCGAGGCGCTGCAAAACGCCATCGGCATCGCGTCCGACGCGCAGGCAGCATCGGTGGAGCCCATCCACCTGCTCGCCGCGTTGCTCACCGGCGGAGAGCGAAACATATCCGTCATCATCGAGCGCATCGGCGCCGACCCAAAGCAGCTCGCAAGCGCAACTCAGCAGGCTATCGACCGCGCCCCCAAGGTCGAAGGCGCTCAGCAGCAGCTCGGTAGCGATCTCACCCGCGTGCTTGAGCGCGCTGAGAAAAAGGCCTCCAAGATGGACGACAACTTCGTGGTGACCGAGCACCTGCTCATGGCACTGGCGGAGGACAAGGGCGAGGCTGGTCGCATTCTGGCCGCCGCCGGCGCGACCCGCGAGCGCATCGAGGAGGTCTATACGGAGCTCCGCGGCGACGACCGCGTGACTTCGGCGGACTCGAAGACCGAGTTCGAGGCCCTCGAGCAGTATGGTCGCAACATCTGTGACCTCGCCCGCGCGGGCAAGCTCGACCCGGTCATCGGCCGCACTGAGGAGATCCGCCGCACCATTCAGGTCCTTTCCCGCCGTACCAAGAACAACCCCGTGCTCATCGGCGAGCCCGGCGTGGGCAAGACCGCCATCGTCGAGGGCATCGCCCAGCGCATCGTCGCGGGCGACGTGCCCTCGACCCTGCGCGACCGCGACCTCATCGAGCTTGACATGAGTGCGCTCGTTGCGGGTGCCAAGTACCGTGGCGAGTTCGAGGACCGCTTGAAGGCGGTGCTCAAGGAGGTCGAGAAGGCCGAGGGTCGCGTCATTCTGTTCATCGACGAGCTCCACACCATCGTGGGTGCGGGTGCTACGGAAGGCTCGATGGACGCGGGCAACATCTTGAAGCCGGCGCTCGCCCGCGGCGACCTGCACGCCATCGGCGCAACTACGCTCGACGAGTATCGTAAGTACATCGAGAAGGACGCCGCGCTCGCCCGCCGTTTCCAGCAGGTGTTCGTGGGTGAGCCGAGCGTGGAGGACACCATCTCCATCCTGCGTGGCCTACAAGAGAGTACGAGATCTTCCACGGCGTGCGCATCACCGACGGCGCCCTCGTGGCGGCGGCAGACCTTTCGAGCCGCTACATCGCCGACCGCTTTCTGCCCGACAAGGCCATCGACCTGGTCGACGAGGCGGCGAGTCGTCTGCGCATGGAGCTCGATTCCATGCCGGTTGAGATCGACGCCATCACGCGCCAGCTCACGCAGATGCAGATCGAGGAGCAGGCCCTCATGAAGGAGACGGACGCCGCCTCCGCCGAGCGCCTGGAAGCGCTGCGCCAGGACATCGCCGAGACGCAGGAGCGCCTCAATGTGGCTAAGGCCGGCTGGCTCAACCAGAAGAACGCCATCGACCGCGTCCAGGAGCTGAAAGCCAAGCTCGATGAGGCTCGCGGCGAGGAGGCGCGCGCCACGCGCGACGCGACCTCGCTCGCGCGTCTGAGCTGCGCTTCAGCGTGATCCCGGGCTTGGAGGCTCAGGTTCGCGAAGGCGAAGAGCAGCTCGCCGCGCAAAAAGAGGACGAGAGCGCCCTCAAGGAGGAGGTCACGTCCGACGAGATCGCCGAGGTTGTGAGCTCGTGGACCGGTGTGCCCGTGGCGAAGATGATGCAGGGCGAACTCGAGAAGCTGCAAGGCCTCGAGGACGAGCTGCACCGCCGCGTCATCGGCCAGGACGAGGCTGTGCGCGCCGTCGCCGCAGCCGTTCGTCGTAGCCGTGCGGGGCTTTCCGACCCCGATCGCCCCATCGGCAGCTTCTTCTTCCTCGGCCCCACCGGCGTGGGCAAGACCGAGCTCGCCAAGGCGCTCGCCGAGTGCCTGTTCGACGACGAGCGAGCGCTCGTGCGCATCGACATGTCCGAGTACATGGAGAAGTTCAGCGTCCAGCGCCTCATCGGTGCCCTCCCGGATACGTGGGGTATGACGAGGGCGGTCAACTTACCGAGGCCGTGCGCCGCCGCCCGTATTCCGTCATCCTGCTCGACGAGATGGAGAAGGCGCACCCGGATGTGTTCAACGTGCTGCTCCAGGTACTCGACGACGGTCGCCTCACGGACGGCCAGGGCCGTCAGGTGAGCTTCAAGAACACAATCATCATCATGACGAGCAACGTCGGCTCGAGTGCGATCGCCGAGAACGCGGGTCATGACGACGCTGAGATGCGTCGCCAGGTGGATGAGGCCATGAGCCACACGTTCAGGCCCGAGTTCCTGAACCGCATCGACGACATCGTGGTGTTCCACCCGCTCGGCATGGCCCAGATCGAGAAGATCGTCGACATACAGCTCGCCGACGTGCGCGCCCGCCTCGCGAAGGAGCGCATGACGCTCGTAATCTCGCCTGAGGCCAAGCAGGCGCTCGCAGAGGGCGGCCTGGATCCCGTCTACGGCGCCCGCCCGCTCAAGCGCCTCATCCAGCGCGAGGTGGTCGACGCCATCGCCCGCGCCATCATCGACGGGCGCGTGCGCGAGGGCGGCGAGGTGAAGATCGACGTTGACGGGGACGGTTCGTTCGTCGTCGCGTAATTAGGGCGGCGCTGGCAGTTGTCTAAGAGTGGGATGGGCCGGAACTCATGTGTTCCGGCCCTCCTTTTTGAGTTTTGGCTAGACAGCTTTATTGAAATGAGTTCGAAGGGGATTGCAGGTTGTTTTGCATGTTAAGCCCTAGATATGGCTTAAACTTAATAGGCAGTTCGTTCTACCCTGGAAAACGCGTTGGAGAGACGACTTGACGATTAAAGAAATTGCGGAAATGGCCGGGGTATCAAGCGCGGCGGTTTCTCGATATCTTAATGGGGGATATATTAGCGATGAAAAGCGTGAGCGCATCCGTCGCGTCATCAAAGAGACGGGCTACGTTCCTTCGTCGCAAGCTCGCGCACTTCGCACGAAGCGGGCACGGCTTGTAGGTGTCGTCGTTCCAAAAATTAGCTCAGAATCTATTGCTCGCATTACCGCTGGAATTGGTCAAGTCCTATCTTCCCGCGGATACCAGATGCTTCTGGCGGATACCGGGAACGACCCAAAGAAGGAAATCGAATACCTCGATCTGTTCGATGCATATCCTGTAGATGGGATAATACTCGCGGGTACCGTTATATCCAAGCAGCATAGGTCTTTCTTTAATCGCTCCCATGTCCCCATTGTTGTTATTGGTCAACGTGTTGAAGAAGTTAGCTCTGTTTTTCACGATGACTATGGAGCGGCAAAAAGAGCTGGGGGGCCTCCATTGCCCGCTCTTTGCCAAGCGGTGCGCGTGCAGCCTATATCGGCGTGACGCGTGATGATGTCGCAGCGGGCGCGGCTCGAGAAGACGGTATGCTCGCGGGCCTGCGGATGGGCGGATGTAGAGTGGACGAGCGTGATGTTGTCCACGGCGATTTCACGTCCGACTCCGGGCGATCTCATGCATTGTCTTTAATTAACAGCGGCAAAGGGCTTGACCTGATCGCCTGCGCAACCGATTCGATTGCGGCGGGTGTAATGGGCGCGGTTCAGCAAGCGCAGCGTGCGGGCACACTGCAATTCTCATCGCCGGTTGTAAGCGGATTCGGCGATAACCGCGTCATTTCGGCGATTACGGGAGGAATTCCGACAGTTCATTTTGCTTACTTGACCAGCGGACTCAAGGGCGCTGAAATCCTTCTGGAGGCAATTGAGGGCAAGAGCCAGGTTCCTGTTCAGATGCAGCTTGGCTTTGAAGTGTGCATGCCTACGCGCTCATTCAGGTGAAGAGAAGCGTTTTAGCTGCTGAGTATGAAACCGTTTACAGATAAAAATATAACCGTTTACGGAAAGGCAGCAGGGAGATGTACGAATAAAAGTGAAATCGATTACAGTCTAATTAGCAAGTCAAGGAGGATGAGATGCCGTCCCGTGAATTCATAAAGCGTTATCGCAAAGAGGTTGACCGCCAGATGCGGCAAGATGACGGACGCTTTCGTCAGCATATCCACGTGGCTCCTCTCGTGGGTTGGCTCAATGACCCCAATGGGCTTTGCGAGCTCAAGGGGACTTTCCATGCTTATTTTCAAGCTTCCCCGTTTGATGCCCGCGGCGGTTTGAAATGTTGGGGACATGCCACGTCCAAAGACCTGATTCACTGGACATATGAGGATCCAGCGCTTGAACCGGATTGCTCATATGATCGGGATGGGGCTTACTCTGGCTCGGCATTAGTTGAAGATGGACACATGAGCCTGTATTACACTGGCAATGTAAAGAGCGCCAACGCGCAATGCGATTACATCACCAGCGGGCGTGAAGCCAATACGATTTTGACGCGGAGCGAAGATGGTTTCGCTTTTGGTGCCAAGCAATTGCTTATGACACAGGCAGACTATCCGAGCAACTTGACGCAGCATGTTCGCGACCCCAAGGTGTGGCGAGCAAAAGGCGAAGAGCTCGAAGCCTCGGTTCGTTTGGGCTTGGGTCCGTATTTCATGTTGCAAGGGGCCAGAACGCTTGAGGACAAGGGCGAAGCTTTACTGTTTTCCTCACCAGATGGATTTGAGTGGCAGTTCTTGCAAGCCCTAAGACAAGTCGACTCAAAAGGCTATATGTGGGAGTGCCCTGACTACCTTTTTGTAAAAAGCAAATGACTTCTCAAGCGCACCCAAGCACATCCTCTCCGCCTCTGTTCAGGGGCTTGCCGAGCAGATGGACCGAGCTGCCAATTCACATCAGTCTGGTTACTTCCATTTGACGACATGGCCGTGGAACGACTCCAGTGAGGTGGAAGGCGATTTCACGCCCTGGGACTATGGCTTCGATTTTTATGCACCTCAGAGTTTTGTTGCCGATGATGGCCGAGTGATCATGATGGCGTGGATGGGAGCGGTTGATGAGTGCACATTTGATAATGAGCCAACGGTTACGCGAGGTTGGCAGCATTGTTTAACGATACCGCGCGAAGTGGAACTTGGACCTGACGGAAAGGTAAGAACCCCTCCCGTCAGGGAGCTCTTCAGCTTGCGAAACAACCCTTGCATCGAAGCCGAAGGACACCTTGGGCTTGATGAAACCGAGTGCTTTGACTTGGAAATCGATGGCATAGGAACTAAAGGCGCCCGCGTGGTCATTTCCAATCAGCTCGTAGTTTCGCTCAGTGATCATGAGCTGACGGTCCAATTCGAAAAAACGGAACGGGACTCAATAGGTTGCGGCAGAACGGTGCGAAAAGCGCTGGTTAATGCAGGATCATCCCTTCGTATTATCGGCGATGCCTCAAGCATCGAAGTCTTCGTTGATCAGGGGGATACATGCCTATCTACGAGGTATTACCCCAAGGAGTACGGAATTGATGTGCTATCGCCCGGGAGCCGAATTGCCTGTTGGAAATATGAGACGGAAGAGTGAGGATGAGCTCATGAGCATGTTTCCCGAAGTCCGCGATGAAGATGTATACGAGTACCGTTGTCAGAAGGAGATTTGTTACGCGCAATACTGCAAGGAAATCCGTGCGTCCGATGATTCAGAGAAGATATCGGTAAAAACGCCGATTGGATATGTGGATTGCTATTTGTATCGCCCAGCGGAAACGAGTCCTTGCGCTGTCGTATTTAACTTTCACGGTGGCGGCATGGTTTTGGGCTATTGGGAGCTGGATGCGCCCTACTGCAGGGATCTTGCCAAGGCGGCTGGCGCAATTGTGGTGAATGTGGATTATCCTTTGGCGCCTGAGTACCGACACCCAATCGGGCACCGAATGGCGTACAAGGCGGTGCGCGGAGTCATCGAGCATATCGAAACATCCGATATGGCGGGGTTGCCCATTATGGTGGGAGGAAGTTCTGCGGGCGCAAATGTTGCTGCTGGAATAAGCCAATTGGCGTACGAGGACGGGAACGTGGTCATTGCTGGTCAATATCTGAACTATCCCGTTGTTTTATGGGACTTACAGGGGCTCTCCGCCCCCGATCCGTCAAAGGCAATTCCCATTTCCCGCATGAGACAGTATGCCGCTTGGGCATTTGAAAACGAAAGCCAGATGGGAATGCCCCTCGCCTCGCCGCTCAATGCTAGGGCATCGGTGTTCCCTCCAACGCTCATTAACGCTGCGTCTTATGACAGCTTGTGCCCGGACACGGTCTTGTTTGCAGAGAAGCTTGGCAAAGCGGGGGTTGAGATTGACCTCAAAGTATTTGAGGAATGCATGCACGGTTTCACACATAAAGATCTAAGCGAATATCGGCCTGAGGACGCTCAGGATGCATGGGCTCGTATCGCAGGATTTATACGCAACCATTCATAGGGAGGGGTAATGAGAATCGAGGAAGTACATCTTGAGGGAAGCCGAGATGCATCTTTTGCCGCGTATCTTCTCGATCCTGAGATCTCATACCAGCAGGTCAAAAAGCGCCCGCTCATGGTAATTTGCCCAGGCGGTGGATATTTGATCCATGCGATCAAAGAGCAAGAGCCAATTGCCATGCGCTTTTTAGGCCTTGGTTACCATGCAATTGTGCTGCGGTATTCGAAGTATTTTATGACGCGCCCACAGTCATCAGAAGCGCCGATTGAGACTAATCCCGAAAGCGCGTATCCCGGCCCGCTCGTTGAGCTTATGCGGGCGGTTGCTTGGGCGCGGGACAACGCAGAGCGATTCGCAATTGATGCAAGCCGTATATACGTTATTGGGTTTTCAGCCGGAGCCCATCTTGCTGGCAGCTTGGCAGAGCATTGGGCAGACGAGGATCTTCTTGCGAGAATTCCCGACGCATCTCCTGAAGACGTGAAGCCCCGGGGAGTAATCATGGGGTACCCGATGATCGGCGCCCAAGAGCTGCTCACCCGTGATGCATCAAAGGTGCCCGCTTCTTTTGATTGGCAGCGTCCGCATATCGCGCGAGCGCTGTTCGGTACCGACGCGCCAAGCTCAGGGCAGCTTGATGCCATCGATTTGCGTAAACACATCCGCCCCGATATGCCGCGGATGTTCGTATGGCAGACAGGCGAAGACCAGATCGTCAGCGCGGCAGAAACTGCGGAATTCGCCTCGGGGCTATTGATGCGGGCGTTCGTGCGAACTGCACATATTCGAGTCGGGACAACACGGAATGGCGTTATGCGACGAAGCGTCTGCCGGCAGTGCGAAAGACGTGGATGCTTGCGCTGCGATGTGGGTCCCCATGGTTGAGGCGTGGCTGCAAAAGGACATGCCCAGCAAAAAATAACAAGGTGTCAACACGAGCAAGGAAGGCTCGTCGAGAGAAAGGTTGAAACATGGCGGATTATGCAGAGACAGCAAAAGGGGTGCTGGCGGCCATTGGCGGTGCGGGAAACGTGACGCACGCGACCCACTGCGTGACGCGCCTTCGGTTCAACGTGCGCGATAAAGAGCAGGTTGATCGAGAAGCCGCCAAGGACGTTCCAGGGGTGCTGGGTGAGCAGTTCTCTGGTGAGCAGTATCAAGTCATCATCGGCGCCACGGTCGCAAAGGTATATGAGGAGGTGTGCGCACAGGGCGGTTTCCAGCAACAGGCTGCCATCGATGAGAATTTGGATGGCGAAAAAAAGCCAGTTAGCCTTAGGCGCTTGGCTCTGAGATTCTCGATGGCCTGTCGGGGACTCTTGTACCCATGCTTCCGGCAATTGTCGCAGCCGGTCTTCTGAAGCTAGTTGTATCGCTGTTTGGCCCGGCGGGCATGGGTCTGATGTCCGAGGGCAGCGACCTGCTGACGCTCTTCACGGTTTTGGGCGACGCCGCCTTCTACTTCCTGCCCATGATCGTCGCCTATACGGGCGCTCAAAAGTTTGGCGGCAATCCTGTGCTTACAATCACGATTGCTGCGATCATGATGCATCCGACCATCGCGGGACTTGCGGCGGAAGGCGCTCAGTTTACCGTTTATGGCATCCCCGCAATTATGGTTAGTTACGCCAACAGCGTGTTCCCTATGGTCATGATTGCTTGGGCGGAGTCCAAGGTCGAGATATTCCTCACAAAGGTCGTCCCCGATATGGCCAACCTCCTTGTGGTTCCCCTGTTCACCATTCTTATCATGGCTCCCATCGCGCTGTGCGCGTTTGGCCCTCTTGGGAGTGTGCTCGGTGTCGTTTTGGAGAACTTCCTGCTTGGATTTAAGCAGGTCTTCGGCCCGGTTGGAATTGGCCTCATCAGCGCTATGTTCACCCCGCTGATTGCCACGGGAATGCACACGCCCATTATTCTGAGCGGTTTTGCGACTCTCGCGGAGCAGGGGAGTGAAGGCGTGATTTTTGCCGGCGGCGTCGCCATGACGTTCTCCTGCATTGCTGCTGGATTGGGCTATATGCTTAAGGCTAAGGACACGAATGATCGCGAGCTTGGTCTGAGCTGCTTCACCACGCAAACGCTCGTTGGCATCGGCGAGCCCACCATTTTTGGTATCCTGCTCCCCAACCCCAAGATGTTGGGGTTTCAGATGGCGGGTGCATTTGCGGGCGGCGTGTACGCTGGCATCATGAACGTCGCGATATTTGCTCCCCTTGTTTCCAACGTCACATGCGTGCTTGAATATGCGGGTGGCGGTACCGTGAATCTCGTGAACGCGGTGATATCGGGTTTGATCGCCTTTGCTGTCACCTTCGTGCTTACGATGGTTTTCGGTCCGAAGATGGCCCAAAAATAGAGATTGCTGGAAACTTGAGGTAGGTAGTCATGGCGCGATTCACGCATGAACGCATAAGTGACCACATAGTACGTATTGTCGATCCGTGTAAAGTTGCCGTATACCTTGTAACGGGGGGCGAACGATGCGTGCTTTTAGATACGGGATGCGGGTGCGTCGGCCTAAGGAACGAAGTTGAGTCATTGACAGATTTGCCGGTAACGGTTCTTGTTACTCACGGGCATGTTGACCATGCGTTTGGTGCCGGAGAATTTGGCGAAGCGTTTATCAATATGAGCGATGTCCCGGTGTACCTTGACCATTCCGACAATGCCTACCGTAAGCAATTTGTACGCGCGATATTGGGCGAAGGCGCTTCCTTCGAGCTGGTTGACCCATTGCCGCTGGAGCGGTTTTCGCCCCTGCGCGATGGCGACATATTCGACTTGGGCGGCGTTGCGGTTCGCGTCCTATCGGTGCCCGGACATACGATGGGCATGATGGTTGCCTACATAGATGCCGATGAAACGATGCTTTTAGGTGATGCTTGCGGCCCAGGAACGATCTTGCTCGAGGACTGTTCAATGCCAGTCGATGTGTACTATAGGGCGTTGTGCCACCTCGAGCAGGAAGGCCCTCGTTTCACTCGCGTTTTGCGCAACCATGGAACGTTCGAATCGTCTCCGGCATTGCTTCCAAACGTCATCGAGGTGTGCCGGCGTATCCTGAATGGCGAAGACGATCGCGTTCTCTTGGATGCCTCATTGGGGGCGATTCTCCCGCGGTCACGCAATTTGCCAATCTACCAGGCAGTTAAAACAGTTTACCGCGATGGTCATCCCGTTTGCGCCGACGGTTTAGAGGGCAACGTGACATATCGATTTGATAAGGCATAGTGATAAGAAAGGTCCTGTCTAACATGAAAAATGTCATCTTTCGCGCAGATGATTTGGGTTATAGCGAGGGTGTCAACTGCGGGATTGCAAAGGCCGTGCGCGAAGGAGTTGTAAGCTGCGTTGGTGTCATGGCAAACATGGATGCCGCTCAACACGGTATCGATTTGTTGGTAGATGCCGAGGCTGTGCTGGGGATGCATGCGGTCATGAGCGCAGGCGCACCTGTTTTGCCTCCCCACGAAGTCGCGTCGCTTGTGGATGGAAATGGCTTATTTAAGTCAAGCTCCTTCTACCGAGAAAACCAGGGGAAGGACATTGCTTTTGAAGAGCTTATTAACGAGATAGATGCCCAAATTGAGCGCTTTTATGCGATGACGAATCGGCTTCCGGCTTACTTGGATTTCCATGCCGTATTTGCTCCATGTTTTGTTGAAGCTGTTGAGGAGGTGGGCTCTCGTCGAGGCATTCCTACATGCACGGGCTTGTCAGGTTTATGCATGGTTGGCAATGCAAGTGTGACGATATTGCCAATCTGCCACGAAGAGACGCTGGAGAAGCAGCGTCGTGCCGTCGAGGAGCAGCTGTCTAAGGTTACTGCCGGCGGCACATCATTATATATCTTGCATCCAGGCTATGTTGATATGCCGCTGCTGGAGACTTCTTCAGTTACGCTTCCGCGGTGTTTTGACGTCGCGCTTGCATGTGATGGCCAATTCAGGGAATGGCTGCGGAAGAACGATTTTGAGATAACAGATTTTGCATCTGTACAGCAGTTTTAATTGGCTAAGCCGAAAGGTGAGACATGAACGATTCGGGGTTATTTGGCGCACTCGAGGCGGGCGGCACAAAGATGGTGTGCGCGGTTGGGTATGCAGATGGCACGATAGCCGGTAGTTGTCGAATTGACACGGGCAATCCAGATGACACGGTGGATGCCTGTGCGGAATGGTTTTCAAAATGGAACATAGATGCGCTTGGAATTGGCGCATTTGGACCCACCGCGGTCGACCCGTCTTCGCCGAATTATGGCAGTATCTTGGAAACGCCTAAACGCGCATGGTCACATTTTGACCTGCTGGGATCGTTGAAGGCTAAATTGGATGTGCCAATGGGATATGACACTGATGTCAACGCCGCATGTCTTGGAGAGGTCGTATATGGCTGCGCTCGAGGCTTGAAAAATGTGGTTTATTTGACAATAGGGACAGGAGTTGGCGCTGGAGTTATGGTCCAGGGCCAGCTCCTCCATGGAATCCTGCACCCAGAGGCGGGGCACGTCGTTTTGGCTCGAGATCCTTTGGATCCAATGCCCGTTAATGAATCCGCCTGCCCCTTCCATACAAATTGTCTTGAGGGTTTAATTGCCGGCCCGGCAATTGCAAAGCGCTGGAAAGGTATGAGCGCTTCAGATATTGCCGGTGATGACGACGCGATAAAACTCCTAGCTGGTTATCTTGGACAGGCGCTCGTTACATTTGCGCTGTGTTACGCTCCGCAGAAAATAATCATTGGTGGTGGCGTTGCAGACAATACCCCTGTAGTTTCCTATGCCAGAAGAGCATTTAAAGAGCTTTTAAATGGGTATTTCAAAACGCCGGAAACATGCAATCCTGAAACATACATAGTAAATAATTCGCTTCTTGGCAATCAGGGTATCTTTGGCTGCTTCGAGCTTGCCAGACGTGCGCTTCAATGAAGTTGGTGGGATGCGTTACCATGCCTTTTGTCTTCAATGTAGAGGGAGGGCTCATGTGCGAAACGCAGAGGACAGTTGAGGACCGGCGCGCGCCTGCGTATGAGGACCCGTGCATCCGCGCGGAGAACGAGGATGACGACGGGTATGACCCGTATTCCGACCGCCGTCCCGACCCCGAGCCCCTCTTCGAGCGCGATCCGTGGGCGTAGCCGCGATGGACGGCGCATTGCATGGGGCCCGCGTCGAAAGTGCGGAGCGTGGGGTGCCGGAGTGCGGGGTGCTTCCGGTTGTGGGTCGTTTTGCGCCCTCACCCACGGGGCGCATGCATCTGGGAAACGTCGCCGCCTCGCTTTTGGCGTGGCTGTCGGTCCGCAGCCAAGGCGGCAGGATTGTCCTTCGCATCGAGGATCTCGACGACCGCGCCCGCAGCGGCCCGTGGACCGAGCTGCTCATGGATGACCTGCGTTGGCTGGGCCTCGATTGGGACGAGGGACCCTATTACCAGACCGAGCGCCTGGACCTGTATGGTGCCGCGTTGGCCAAGTTGGACGCGCTGGGCCTTCTGTACCCCTGTTTTTGCACGCGCGCCGAGCTTCATGCCGCAAGTGCGCCCCATGCCAGCGACGGCACGCCTGTGTACGCGGGCACGTGTCGAGATTTGACGAGCGCGCAGGTCGCCGAGCGTTCCGCCCTCCGGCCTCCCGCGGTGCGCCTGCGGGTGCCCGCGGTCGACGACCCGGGCGATCCCGGCATGGGCTTTGGGGCCGGACCGCCATGAGCTCGCGCGTCGTGAGGTTCGTCGACCGGACGTACGGCGAGCGCATCGAGGACCTTTCCCGGGAGTGCGGGGATTTCCTCGTGCGCCGCAGCGACGGGGTCTTCGCCTATCAGCTGGCCGTCGTCGTGGACGACGCCGAGATGGGTGTCACCGAGGTCGTTCGCGGTTGCGATCTGCTGGGATCGACCGCCCGCCAAATGTACCTGCAGGATCTCCTGGGGTATGCGCATCCCGAGTATGCGCACGTGCCGCTTTTGGTCGCCCCCGATGGCAGACGCCTTTCCAACGATCGCGACCTCGACATGGGGGAGCTCCGCGCGCGCTTCGCCACGTCGGATGAGCTGCTGGGGAGGCTCGCGTTCGCGTTGGGCCTTCGGCCGGATGCGGCCCCGCTCACGGCGGAGCGGCTTGTCGAAGGGTTCTCCTGGGATTGGGTGCGCGACCATCGCGAGAGCCTCGTGGTCGGTCCCGGTTTCTTGGGCTAGTTTTGAATTATTGCCCCTATGCCCTGTTCAAGCCCTGGGAAGTGCGTTATCATCGACTAGCTGTTCCGGAGAGCTGACCGAGAGGCCGAAGGTGCTCGCCTGCTAAGCGAGTATGGGCCACAAGCCCATCTGGGGTTCGAATCCCCAGCTCTCCGCCAGTGTGAATGATGCGTCCCCTGAGTTATCGCAGCTCAGGGGACGTTTTCTTTTTCCTGTATCTTACTGTCACATGCCCGAATGGCAACTATTTGGTAATCGCCCCGCGCATGGAAAAGAGAGTCGGAAGTCTTTGGAGAACCGTGCGCTATATAAACCGAAAAGACAATTACGAAGAATGAAATAACACTATGTAAAATTGAATACAACGTAAGGAGGCAAGATGGGCATACCCGAGAACATAGATGCCTTGCTGGTAAAGTTCGATCTGAAACCCGAAAGCCTCGCAACGGCTCGGTGGCGGTGGTCTCCATCGGCGGCGCGGACTACGTGATGCGCCGCCTGTACAACACGGGGCGCACCATCGTGCTGCCCCCGGACTCGTGGGACGACTCGTACGAGGACATAGTCATAATGGGGGGAGGACGAGCGCACGGTCAAGTACGTCGGCACCGTGGTCTGGTTCCAGCCCGCCGAGGAGATGGAGTAGGGATATGGTCGGAGAGAGGAGTTTGAAATGCCGCCGAAGGAGATAAGCGGGAAGATAACTGCGCTCGGGGTTGATATATCGGTCTCATCAACAGGAGATCGAGACGACTATATCTCGCTGACGGATATCGCAAGATATCGCAGCGATGAACCCGGTGATGTCGTGAAGAACTGGATGCGGAGCAGGGAGACCATTGAATTTCTCGGCGTCTGGGAACGTCTTCACAACCCCGATTTTAAAGAGGTCGAATTCGACCTCTTTAGGTTGGAGTCTGGCCGCAACGCCTTCACCATGTCCCCGACCAAGTGGATACGATCGACTGGAGCTATCGGGATAAAGAGCAAAAGGGGCAGGTACGGCAGCGGAACGTTCGCTCACGTCGACATTGCCTTCGAATTCGCGTCGTGGGTGTCCCCGGAGTTCAAGCTCTATGTGATCCAGGACTATCAACGTCTGAAAAGTGATGAGAACAGCCGTTTGTCGCTCGACTGGAATGAGAAGAGGCTGTTCACGAAGATCAACTATCGCATTCATACCGATGCGGTGAAGGAGCACCTGGAGCCGATTGCCCGGGGCAAGGCGAAGCAGTTCGTCTATGCCAATGAGGCCGATGTGCTGAACGTCGCCTTGTTCGGAATGACGGCAAGACAGTGGCGCGATGCCAATCCTGCTGAAAAGGGGAACGTCAGGGATGGCGCGACGCTGCATCAGCTCATTGTGCTCGCAAACCTTGAGAGCATGAATGCACAGCTCATCAAGGAGGGGCATTCCAGAGAGGAGAGGGTTGTCTACCTGAGGGAAATGGCTTCCCAACAGCTTGACGCACTGAGAGAGAATCCGACTATCAGGGCACTTGACGGAGCCGTCCTTCCTCCCGCTGCGGAGGAATAGGCCTCACCGTGGAAGCCAGCCTGCCCTCCTTGAGTTCACGGAGCTTCTGGAAATTACCGAAGGGGTTCGCCTCTCCTAGTCGGGCGCATTTGACGGAAAACCGGATTTGTCCGTCAGAAATATCGAAATTTGACGGACAAACCCTGTTGTCCGTCAGAAGTGACTGATGTTTCAGATCCGGTCTGAAGACGGAATAGACAGGCACGCTATCTTGTTCGGGCAGAACAATACGCTCGGGCCTGGAGGTGCCGCATGTTCGGGAGGTTCGTTGTGGAACGCAGGGAAGTCGTCTATAGACTTGGAGGCGTCGACCCGGATGAAGGGGTCGATGTTTACGATTTAGTCAAATACCTTAATAAGTTCGATGACCTCGTGCGCCTGACTGTCCGAGAGGCAGGATACGACGGTGAGCTCAAGATCAGGGTGCGCCCATTCAAAGAGGGCTCCTTTATCACCGAGTTCATTGTCGAAAGCGGCATCGTAGATTTGCTGACGAGCCAGAACGTCGACGCCGTGCTCAACGCGATCGAGATACTCGGTTTCTGCTATGGCGGAGCGAAAGGCATTCCGTGGATTGTCCGGAAGGTGCGAGGGGCGATCGACCGATTCGTGGACAATGGCGACGGGTCCTACACTTACGGAAAAGGCGACAATGCCGTGACGGTTGATGAGGTCACACATCGGGCGGTGCAGAATCCTACGATTGCTGAGCTATACAGGGACGTGGCGGTCGGTCCTGTCGCGGAGTTTAACGGCACGGTCCAACAGGTGAATATCTACATGCGCAATCCCAAGGAGGAGGACGATGGCCTTGCTGAAGGCTCATCTTTTTCAAGGGATGACGCAAGCGACCTTAACGCGTATGCCAGGACCGCCTCGTCGGCGGACGAGCTCGAGGTCAGCGAGACGTCGTACATAAATAGGGGGATATGGTTGAGGCCGCTCGCTGGTTCATATGGCGGAGCCGAGAAGGGATACACCTTTCAATCTGGATCGGGCAGCGACGTCCGTACGTACAAAAGCGTGCGCATAGAAGACAAGAGTTTTTTGGATGACCTTGCAGATGGCACCGTTCGCTTCAACGCTGGAGATCTGATTCAGGTTGACCTTGAGGTAACCGAGAGGCGAACTAGGAGCGGGAAGATGAAGAACCCCCAATACAGGATTCTGAGCGTTGCTGATTACAGGCCGTTGAGAGTTTCAAAGCAGGAGACGTTTGCCGACTTTCTCGATAAGAGCGAAGAGGCCAGGTCTTCGAAGGAATCGGAGGAGTGACGAAATTGGTCCCGCGCATATGGGCGGCAACCCTGCGCGAGGCCGTGTGCAGCACCAACCGAATACATCGGAAGGCAAGGTAAGTGCGAATCACGCGCTGGAATGCGAAAAAAGCGAGCGGAGCCCGCCCTCCCGCGGCATGGAAAAGCCGCGTCGGAAGAGGGGCTTAACGCCTATCGATAACCTTCACTTCGAAGCTCATATCGGTTATGAGCGGGAAGAGGGCTTGTTTTCGGCCCCCGATATGAAGGAGGTTCATGATGGGCACCATATACGGTTACGCGCGCGTGAGCACTCGCGAGCAGAATCTCGATCGCCAGTTGAGGGCGCTTGAGGAGTTTGGTGTTCGGCGGGAGCATATCTTCGCCGACAAGGCGAGTGGCAAGAATTTCGACCGGCCGGAGTGGACACGTCTCGTGAACGTGTTGCGTGAGGGCGACGTATTGGTGGTAAAGAGCATCGACCGACTCGGCAGGAACTACGAGGAGATCATAGACCAATGGCGCGCCCTTATAAAAAACCTGCGCGCGGATGTCGTTGTGTTGGATATGCCTCTGCTCGACTCCCGGAACGAGTGCGATGGCGTGACGGGCATGCTGATCTCCGATATCGTGCTACAGCTGCTGTCCTACGTTGCCCAAGTTGAGCGGGAGAGCATTCGGCAGCGCCAACGTGAGGGCATAGTCGCCGCCAAGCTCGGGGTGTGCGCTTTGGCAGGCCCAAAAACAACGCCCGGCAGCGTATGGGGTCACGAAAGAAGGGTATCTGGACGGGCGCGTCACTCGCGCCGAGGCAGCGCGACGTCTCGAGATATCGGTTTCGACTTTTGATAAATGGCTGAGGGAAGATGGGGTCAAAAAAGACAACGGGCTGAGGTGTGAATAAGTGCACCTTTTCAAAGCCTTTTAAAACGTACCCATTTTACCAATGATTCCGAAATAAAACCCAGCAATCGACAACTTCATATCTTGTCATCGAGTTGAGTAACCCCTCTCTAAAAAGGTGCACTTTTGCGCGTCGCGTGCGTGCGGGGCTGCACCATCGGGGAGGGCCATGCGAGCCGCTTCGCCACAACTGAGCTTGACACCTGCGGGTTTGCCCGCGGGGCGTCGCGTGCCGCGTGGGAATATGTGTTGGTACCTGGTCCATACGCCCATGAGTATGGAGCATGCCACAGCTGACAAGCTGCTCAAGCTCATCCCGAAAAACCTGCTCGCGGATGCCTTCACGCTTTCAAAGGAGCGCTGGGAAAAGCGCAACGGAGTGTGGTCAATCCGTCGTGTGCAGATGTACCCCGAGTACCTATTTGTCGTATCCAGCGATGCTCACGGCCTGAATAGCGCGCTGCAAAAGCTGAGTTTCCACGTGGACTTGGTGGGGGCCACAGAGCGCTCGATCATGCCGCTTTCGGAAGATGCACGTGCCTTTTTTGAGAGGGTTGCGGGCAGTGAGCGCGTGATCCGCAGCAGCACCGCGGTGATCCTCCATGGCGAGCTGAGCGTCACGGACGGTCCTTTGGTTGGTTGCGAAGCCCTCATTACCAAGGTCGACCGGCACAAGCGCCGCTGCTGGGTGCGCGTGGGAGAGCCCGGACGGGGCTTTTTGGAGACGCTTCCGCTGGACATCCCAATCAAGACATAGGAGCACCCAAAGAGTAAGTCATCACAGCAAAGACGCACGTACATGAGGGGAGGAACCTCCCCGGCAATGAAAAAAGTCCGGGGGGGGGGGCGTCAAAAGTGACCAATGAGACGCAGAAGACAACGCGGGGGCATGCGGAGGACGAGGGCGTGTCGATAAAGCCCGCCGCAACTTTGGGCAACGTTGCTGTCCCCGCCGATGTGAAGGTTCCCGTTGTTGACACCCGTGAGTCTGTCCAAGAGGGCGAATGCTCCGTGCGTTTGTTATCGCTCATGCGCAACGCCGAGGCCTTCGACCGCGAGCGCCTGTGCTATCGCTTCGTGAAGCGCGCGTTCGACATCGCCTTCTCCGCGTGCGTGATCGCCGCGGCGATCGTGCCGTCCGCGGTGCTGTGCGCCGCGATCGCCGTCGAGAGCCCGGGATGCCCGCTGTACCGCCAGAGGCGCGTGGGGCGCATCGGCGCGGACGGCAGGCCCCGCGAGTTCACCATGTGGAAGTTCCGCTCCATGGTGAAGGGCGCCGACAGGATGAAGGACGCCCTGCTGGCCGAGAACGAGGTCGAGGGGCCCATGTTCAAGATGAGGGACGACCCGCGCGTCACGAGGATCGGCCGCTTCATCCGCAGGCACTCCATCGACGAGTTCCCGCAGTTCCTCAACGTCCTTCTGGGCGACATGTCCGTGGTGGGCCCGCGCCCGCCGCTGCCGCGCGAGGTCGCGCAGTACGACGAGTGGGCCATGCAGCGCCTGGCCGTGAAGCCGGGCCTCACCGGCCCCTGGCAGGTGGGCGGCCGCTCGGACGTGGACTTCGACGACATGGTGCGGCTGGACCTGGCTACATCGCGCGCCGGAGCGTGATGACGGATCTGAAGCTCATCCTGCAGACCGTCGCCGTGGTCTTCACCGGGAAGGGGGCGGCGTAGATGGGCCGCCCGCTCAACATCCTCATGGTCTGCCAGCACTACTGGCCGGAGCACTTCCAGGTGACGGAGGTGTGCGAGGAGCTCGTCCGGAGGGGGCACGAGGTCACCGCGCTCGTGGGAATCCCCAACTACCCGACGGGGACGGTGCCCGAGGAGTACCTGGACGGCCGAAACAGGGAGCAGGTGCGCAACGGCGTGCGAATCGTCCGGGTCGAGGAGGTCCCCAGGAAACCGGGGGTCGCGGGCCTCGCCAGGAACTACCTGAGCTACATGCTCAGCGCGGACGCGAGGCTCGAGTCCCTGCCCGGGGGCTACGACGTCATCCTCGCCTACCAGCTCACTCCCGTCCTCATGGCGGAGCCGGCGATGCGGGCAAAAAGGCTCTTCGGGGCGCCCGTCCTGCTCTACTGCGCGGACATCTGGCCCGACGCCGTCATGGCCATGCTGCCGAAGAGGCTGGGCTTCGTGCTGCCCGCCGTCCGCCGGGTGAGCACCGGTATTTACGGGCGCGCCGACATCGTCGCCACGAACTCCAGGGCCTACATCGACTGCTTCGAGTCCGTCCACCGCTTGAGGCGCGAGGACTGCCGCTACGTCCCCCAGTACGCCGAGGACTCCTACCTGGAGATGGACCTCGACGCCCAGCCCTCGGACAAGACGCGCTTCATGGTGATGGGCAACATCGGCAAGCTGCAGCACCTCGAGGTGCTCATGGAGGCCGTCGACCGCCTTAAGGGCCGTGGTGACTTCGAGCTCCATGTGGTCGGCACCGGCTCGGTGATGCCCTGGATGCAGGGTTACGTCGAGGAGCATGGCCTGAAGCGCCACGTGGTGTTCCACGGCAGGAGGCCGTTCGGCGAGATGCCGTCGTTCTATCGGATGGCGGACGCTGCGTGCTGACGCTCCACGTCCCCGGCGCGCCGTGGATCAGCTCGACGCTCCCGAGCCGGCTCCAGGGCTACATGGCGGCGGGCAAGCCGGTCATAGCGGCGATAGACGGCTCCGCCGCCGAGGTGATAGCCGAGTCCGGCTGCGGCGCGTCGGTGTCCGGGACCGACGGCGAGGGCCTCGCGCGGCTCATGGAGGACTTCATCGACAACAGGGCCAAGTACGCCGAATGCGGCGAGAGGGGCAGGCGGTACTTCAGGGCCCATTTCATGAAGGGCCGCTACATGGACGAGATCGAATCGCTTCTTCGGGAAGCGTCGGAAAGGAAATAAGGCATGTCACCATTCGCGGGCAAGACACTCATGATCACGGGCGGCACGGGCAGCTTCGGCAACACCGTGCTCAAGCACTTCGTCGACACGGACCTCGGGGAGATCCGCATCTTCTCCCGCGACGAGAAGAAGCAGGACGACATGCGCCACCGGCTGCAGGAGCGGAGCCCCGAGCTCGCCTCCAAGGTGCGGTTCTTCATCGGCGACGTGCGCGACGCCCAGTCGGTGCGCGACGCGATGCGCGGCGTGGACCACGTCTTCCACGCGGCGGCGCTCAAGCAGGTCCCCTCCTGCGAGTTCTTCCCCATGGAGGCGGTGCGCACCAACGTCATCGGCACGGACAACGTGCTGCACGCCGCCATCGCCGAGGGCGTGGAGAAGGTCGTGTGCCTGTCCACCGACAAGGCCGCCTACCCCATCAACGCCATGGGCAAGTCGAAGGCCATGATGGAGTCGATCATCTACGCCAACGCCCGCAACGGCGCCGGCCGCACCACCATCTGCTGCACGCGCTACGGCAACGTGATGTGCTCGCGCGGCAGCGTCATCCCGCTGTTCATCGACCGCATCCGCCGCGGCGAGCCGCTCACGGTGACCGACCCCAGCATGACCCGCTTCCTCATGAACCTCGACGAGGCGGTCGACCTCGTGCAGTTCGCCTTCGAGCACGCCGACCCCGGCGACCTGTTCGTCCAGAAGGCACCGGCCTCCACGATCGGAGACCTGGCCGAGGCGGTCCAGGAGGTGTTCGGGCATGTGGGCACCAAGGTGATCGGCACCCGCCACGGCGAGAAGCTCTACGAGACCCTCATGACCTGCGAGGAGCGCCTGCGCGCCGAGGACATGGGGGACTACTACCGCGTCGCCTGCGACTCCCGCGACCTCAACTACGACAAGTTCTTCGTCGAGGGGAGGTCAAGGACGCAGGCCGACGAGGCCTACACCTCCCACAACACCGAGCGCCTGGACGTCGCCGGCACGGTCGGGAAGATCAAGACCGCCGAGTACGTCCAGCTGGCCCTCGAGGGCCGCGAGCACGAGGCGGTGCAGTAGGTTGAGGTTCCTGGTACTCGCGCCTCCGGCATGGCGGGGCACCTCATCTCCCTTTACCTCAAGGAGCGGGGGCACGACGTGACCGGCTTCTCCCGGCGCGGCGTGCCGTTCCTGGACAGCCAGGTCCACGGCGATGCGCGGGACGAGGCGCTCCTGTCCGAGACGGTCGCCTCGGGGGGGGGCTACGACGTCGTCATCAACTGCGTGGGGGTCCTGAACAGGGCCGCCGAGACCAACCCCGACGCCGCGTGGCTCAACGGCGAGCTGCCGCACGCGCTCGCGCGCATGACCGAGGACGTCCCGACCCGCGTGTTCCACATGAGCACCGACTGCGTATTCGCCGGGAACACCGGCCCCTACACCGAGGTCAGCGTCCCCGACGGGACGAGCGCCTACGACTGATGTGGCAACACCTTCTTGAACAAATCTACGAGAGGATCAGGCCCGCCTCCCTGAACTCGACGGGGCTCATGTAGCCCAAGGTCGAGTGGATTCTGAAGTTGTTGTACCAGTTGACCCAATCGAA
>ENA-OPZN01000097-OPZN01000097.1-human-gut-metagenome-genome-assembly--contig:-NODE-97-length-34869-cov-3.475045_pt1 | contig 34869 bp, 43 predicted proteins | sample MGYA00242483_ERZ504503 | MGnify/ENA primary metagenome ERZ504503 (study PRJEB26092, sample SAMD00036285) | human gut metagenome | host: Homo sapiens | study: EMG produced TPA metagenomics assembly of... | reverse complement strand
CTCAGGTGAGCGAGGGAGACCCGCGCGCCGCTCACGCGGCGCGACGCGCCCCGTAACAGGGCGCATTTGGGCCGAAATGAGCGCCGCCAACTGCCCCTGCGATACAAAACGGTATTATTTAGCCATTTTATCGGTGCGGGCGCTTCGAGCGGGTACCTGCACCTCGATGAGGTTGCGCCGAAACTCATCGTCCACGAGATGCGCTGATAGCGCGCCACCGTCTCGGACGAGAATTGCGTCGCGGTGGGAACGAGCCTGTACACGGCGAGGTGGAGTCCACCGTCGCATATGAACCGCTTTATGAGCACCATGAGCATGGCGATTAGGGTGACCCGGGACAAAAGTCCCGGGCGGCTTATGCCGCCCGGGATAGAGAGCGATTTGAGGTTTTGAGGCGTTCTGAAGGTTACGCCTTCTTCGTTGTCTTCTTCGCGACGGGTTTCTTGACAGCAGCTCCCTTTTTCGCGGCGGGCTTCTTGGTGCCTGGTTTCGCCGCCGGCTTCTTCGCCCCCGCCTTACCGCGGGCGGGCTTCTTCTCCTTGCCGGGGCAGTCCATGTTCACGCAGATGCGCCACGGGCCGCGCGCGGTCTCGACCACCACCACGGGGGCGCCGCAGTGCTCGCAGACCTCGCCGGTGGCAGAGAGCTTGCCGCGTGCTGGCAGCGGGTAGCTCACGCCGCACTCCTCATAGTTTGCGCAGCGGATGAAGCGCTTGCCGCTCTTCTCGCTCTTGTGGGCGATCAGGTCGCCGTGACGGCCGGCCTCGGCGCACACGGAGCACTCCCCCACCTTGAGGTCGGGCTCGAAGTTGGTGGGGCACTTGGGGTTCACGCACTGCTCGTACGCCTTCTGTCGGAACGGCTGGCACTTGATGCGCGGGGCACCGCACTCGGGGCACACGGCGGCCTCGCCCTCGAGCGGGCTCACCTTCACACCGGAGGGCACCGGGTAGGTCACGTCGCAGTCGGGCCAGCCCATGCAGCCGATGAAGCTGCCGCGCGTCTTGGCGCTCGTCTTCATGACGAGGTCCTTGCCGCACTTGGGGCAGGCGCCCACACGGGCATCGGCGGTGACAGCGTCGGAGATCGCTTCGCCCAGATCGTCCTTGTGCTCAATGAGCGCATCCAGCATGCCGGCGAGCAGGGCGCGGGAGTGGTCCACCACGTGGTCCTGCGTGTCCTTACCCTCGGCGACCTTGGTCATGTCGGCGTCGAGCTCCGCGGTCATGTCGGGCGTGGTCACGCGCGGGGCGAACTCAGAGAGCGCGTCGATGATGGCGATGCCGAGCTGGCTGGGCTCGATGGGGTCGTCTTGAGATAGCGCACGGTATACAGGCGCTCGATGATGCTCGCGCGCGTGGACTTGGTACCGAGTCCGCGCTTCTCCATCTCCTGGACGAGCTTGCCTTGGCTGTAGCGCGCAGGCGGCTCGGTCTGCTTGGCCTCGAGCTTGATGTCGCGCACGTCGATGACGTCGCCCTCGGCTAGCACGGGGAGCTGCTCGTCGCGCTTGAGTCCGTAGGGGTAGGCCTCGCGGAAGCCCGCCTTGACGAGCACGTCACCGCTCGCGGCGAAGGGCTCGCCTGCGACATCGATGGACAGCTTGGTGTTCTCGATGGTCGCAGGGCCCATGAGGGTCGCCAGGAAGCGCCGGGCGATGAGGTTGTAGAGCTTGAGCTGACCGCCGTCGAGCGTGGTGGGATCGCCCTGGCCCGTGGGGTGGATCGGCGGGTGGTCGGTAGTCTCGACTTTGCCGCGCGTAGGCGTGAGAGGCCCGGCGAGAACCTTCTTGCACACGGGCGCAAGCGCCGGCGTGCCGGACGCGAGACCCTTCACGATCCCCTCGATGTCGAGCGTCTTGGGATACACCGTGTTGTCCACGCGGGGGTAGGAGATGAAGCCACTCATGTAGAGGGACTCGGCGATGCGCATGGTACGGGCGGGGCTGATGCCCTCCGCCGCTGCCGCGGCCTGCAACGCCGTGGTGTTGAACGGCACCGGAGGCTGCTGCTTGCGGCTGCGCTTGGCCACGGCGACGACAGTACCCGTCGTAGCGCCGTCGACGTGCGCGAACGCAGCCTCCGCCGCCGCTTTGTCCGTAAAGCGTGCCGTGGTGTGGGCGATCTTGAACTCTTGCCCGTGGGCCTCTGCCGCACCGCGGATCTGCCAATAGTCCTCGGGCACGAACGCCATACGCTCGCGCTCGCGCCCGACTACCAGGCAAGCGTGGGAGTTTGCACACGACCGGCGGAGCGCACGTTGCCAAAGCCGCCGAACTTGGCGAGCGTGAGGTAACGGGTGAGAACCGCGCCCCAGATGAGATCGATGTACTGGCGGGACTCACCGGCGTCGGCCAGATCCTGGTCGAGCTCGACGAGGTTCGCGAAGGCCTCGGTCACCTCGCCCTTGATGAGCGCCGAATAGCGCGCGCGGCGGGCGGGCAGCTCGGGTGCGACCTCGCGCACCATGTTGAGGGCGTCGGAGCCGATGAGCTCTCCCTCGCGGTCGAAGTCCGTGGCGATGATGACCTCGTCGGCCTTCTTGGCGAGATTTTTGAGAACGCGGATGATCTCCTTCTCCGCGGGAAGCTTCACAATGGGCGCCCACGTGAGGTACGGAAGGCTCTCGACCTTCCAGCCCTTGATGGAGATGCCGTTGGGTAGGAAAGGCTTGCGCTTGGTATCGTAGGGCGGGCGGGCCAGGCCGTCGGGCACCTCCGCCGGCAGGACCTCGCCATCGGGCGAGACGCCGTACCAGCCCATCTGTTTGTCGAAGAGGATCTCCTCGGGGAAATCGGGCGCCAAGATATGTCCCGCCAGACCCATCGAAACCCAGTCCTCACCCGCGACCTTGAAGCGGTAGACCTGCGTGTTGTAGACCTTATCGGCCTTGGGCGCGCCGGCATCGGACAGCAGCTGCGCGATCTTTTGCGCGGCGATGTTCTTCTCTGCAACGACGAGTTTCACGTCGGGCTCCTTTTTGGTGTGCGCGAACCGGCATGCCCAAAGGGCGTCCGGAAGTATCTATATATGGTGTGGGGTCAGTGTACACGAGTTCTGACCGCAGCGCGAAAAGCCCACGTTGAAGGCTCTTCAGCGCGGCAGCTGCGGGCGGGCGCGCAGAAGAACGCAGGCCGGTAAGGACAAGCGAGGTTGGATATGGACGGGCACGGGTGATTCCGAGAGTCCTAGCTGGTGCTTTTAAGCGCGCGACGCTTTGTTCGCGATTTGAGCCAGCAGCCAGTCACACCAGGCGTCCATGCCCTGTCCATGTCGAGCGCTCACCTCAAAACGGGGGGCGGTGGGGTTCAAATCATCGAGAACGTGATTGTATTCGGCAAGATCGAAGTCGAAGGCAGCTGCCACATCGACCTTGTTGAGCAGCAGGGCTCCAGCATGCTGGAAAATGCCCGGGTACTTGAGCGGCTTATCATCGCCTTCGGGGACCGAGAGGATCATAACCGACAGGTTTTCACCTAGGTCAAAGTCGACGGGACATACCAGATTGCCCACGTTCTCGATAAAGATCACGTCGATATCCTGCAGGCCCACGCTTGTATCGAACGCGTCGACCGCCTGCTCGATCATGTTGCCCTCAAGGTGGCAAAGACCGCCGGTGTTGATCTGGATGGCCGGCATGCCTGCATCTTTGCACGCTAAGGCATCTACGTCGGACGCAATGTCACCCTCGATAACGGCACAGGTAAGACCCGCAGCGCGCAGTCGCTCATTGGAGGCCAAGATGGTCGTGGTCTTGCCAGATCCGGGGCTCGAAAGGACGTTCACCACAAACACCCCCGACTCCGAGAAACGCGTTCTCAAGCGATCAGCGATGCGCTCGTTGCGCGAAAGCACCGGCTGTGCGATATCGATCGTTTTCTCCGCCATGAAGTCCTCTTCCCTGTTTTCGCTCCGACTCTATCCCCGTTTTTCCCAAACGATTTCCAAAACGACTACGTCCCCAATTGGAAATCGTCGTCGGTTTCGACTTCCATTGACACGATGTCGAGCTCCCGTCCCTGCAACAGGCGCGTCTGCGGGCTCCCACATGCAGGGCAGCGCAGGTGGAACCGGTCGTGGTCAAACTCATCACCGCACGCGAGGCAACGGCTGCGGGGATGGACATCCTCCACCTCGAGCTCAGATTCACCTGTGAGCGGGTCATCCTCCCGAAAGACCTCCCAGGCAAAATCGAGCGACTCGGGAACGACTTCACACATGTCACCGATGCGCAGTTTAACGGAAACGACGCGCGAAGCACCTGCCTCGCGCGCCGTGTCGATCACTGTCTTGAGTATGCCATTGACGATGCCGATCTCATGCATGTTCCATGGGCGCGCGTGCGCTACTCCTCGTCGTCCTCATCGTCGCCAAACAGGCCCAGGCGGCTCTCGGTAAGGCCTGCCTTGCCATCGCGCGCGACCACGACAAAACGGGTCACGAGCAGCGCGATCTCGTAGAGCGACAGCATGACCGCGTACATGAAGATGAGCGTCACAGGCGATGCGTCGGGCGTGATGGACGCCGAGACCACGAGCATGATCACATAGACATAGCGCCAGGCCCCACGGAAGCTGGCGTACGGCACGATATGGAATACCGCGAGGTAGAACACAATGAGCGGAAGCTCGAACGATACGCCGAAGCCGATCATGAGCAGCAGCTCGGTGTTGATGAAATCCTCAAGCTGCGGCATGGCGGCGCCGATCGAGCGCGTCTCCTGGAGCAGCCATTCAAAGGCAGCCGGGGCGATGAAGAGGTAGCAAAACACCACGCCGGCAAAGAACAGGGCCGTTGCCACGAGCACGGTAGGCACGACCCACTTGCGCTCGTTGGGACGCAGGGCTGGAAGGAAGAACGCAAGGATCTGCCAGACGGTCATGGGCGTGCACATGGCGAGCGCGACCTTGACGGCAATGTTGAACTTGATGGAGAAGCCACCGAGCGACGTCATGACGGAGAGCTGCTCGCCGGGCTGTAGGGACCCGTTGATGGGATCCTTGAGGATATCCACGAGCGTGGGTGCGGCGAAGTACATAAATACCGTGGCGGCGACAACCGACGCCACAACGATGGTGAGACGACGGCGAAGCTCACCAAGATGATCCATGAGCGGCATGCGCGCGGGTCCGATGGGCATTACTGCTCACCTCCCTTCGAAGCGTCGGCGGATGTGGCGGAATCGTCCGCCGCCTCAGTCGCCTCGGCAGCCTTGCGCTTGCGGGGACGGCGGGCGTAGAGGTCCTCGGTAGTCAACGGCGCGGACTCCTCGACCGTCTCCTCCTTGGTCTCGGCCTGGGGCTCCTCGACGGAGGCAGAGGCAGAAGTGGTATCGTCAGAAGTTGCGTCGGCATTCTCTTCGGCTGCCGCTTTGGCAGCCTCCTGCTCCGCGCGCTCCGCAGCCAAACGAGCGCGACGCTCGGCGAAAGTCTCCTTGCGTGCGGGCTCGGTGGCGGAGGCGGGCGCATCGGCGTCTTCGTCGTCATGCGAGGAGGCTGCGGCATCGGACGTCATCGGCTTTTTAGCCGCGGCAGCCATGGGGTCGACCACCTCGGTCTGCACGACGGCGGTCAGCTTCTCCTGCGTTTCGCGGAACTGACGCAGCGCACGGCCGATGGTGTGACCCATCTGCGGCAATTTATCGGGTCCAAACAGCAAAAAGCCGAAGACCAGAATGATCACGAACTCGGTTGAGCCGATTCCTAACACGGGATACCTCCCAGGGCAGTCGAATGGCCGACGCGCCAAACCGCGCGCCGGCGAGTGTCGGCAATTTTTTAAGTATACCCCCGCACGATGAACGGACCTTGCAGAACGCAAGGTCCGTTCAATCGCTTACACAGCGCTGATGTCGATGTCCTTGTCTACGCCGAGCAACTGCACAACGCGCACGACATTGGGCTGGGCTCCCGTGATGGCAAAGGCGCGACCACGCTCGGACGCATGGTGGGCAGCACCCACCAGCACGCCAATGCCGGTCGAATCAATGTACGCGACCTGGGAGAAATCGAGCTCGACGCGGTCGGTAGGCTGCTCCAGAGCCAGGTCGATGGCATTGCGGAGCTTGTCGGCATTCGAAATGTCTATCTCGCCTGCCACGGAGACCACATAGCGCTCAGGGCTCGGGTTGGTGGTAATCGTGAGTTCCATATATCACCTTTCATCGCGCGCGGCACCAGGGCACCGCCGCTATTCGTTCAACGCGTCGAGGCGCTGCTGGGCATAATCCTTGACGCCATACGTATCATCCTGCTCCGCAGCGTCGATTGCGGCACGATACGCTTTCTTGGCCTTGGCGGTATCCCCGTGCGATTCGTAGAACATGCCGAGGTTCGCCCATGCCGGAGCGAAGGAGTCGTCACGCTCCACCAGGTCTTCCAATCCGCGATGGCGGCATCGTGGTCGCCCGTGTAGAACACGCAGATCGCGCGATCGACCTCGGCGGACGGAGAGTCAGTCGTCTCGAGGTACTCATCGTAGAGCTCAACTGCCTGGGCAAACAGATCCGCCGCCTGCTGCTGCGCAGATTCGTCCTGGGCATCTTCCATAGCGGCCATGCCCATGTCGAAGTACGTGTTGGCGCGAGAGAGGGTGTCCGTCTCACCTGTCGCGCTCGAACCGTCGACAACCGTGGCGTTACCCTCCTCGTCGACGTCGACCTCGGGATGCCCCTCGGGCATCGACAGCGACGCCTCATCGCTCGCGTCATCGGAAGCACTCACGGACTGCCCGGCATTCGCGCTCAGCTCCGCTATGGTCGCCGAGGTGCCGATCAGATAGCCAATCACCACGCCCAAGACAAGCGAGATGCCCGCAATGGCCAAGACCATCCAAAACGGAGGAGCCTGTCGGGTGGGGACAGCAGATGCCGAAGCGGCCTTGCGATTGGAGCCGGCTTCCGTTCTCGGCTCATGCTCGGGCTCGGAGGCCTGCTCGGATCCGCCGTCCCGGCCAGACTCTTCAGCAGGCTCTCCGGCAGATGCAGCGTTCGCGCCCTCGAGCGTCTCCCCTGCATCCACTCAGCTCCTGCTCGTCATCGAAAAACTCGTCAAAGGACTCGCTCATCTAGGCGCGCTCCTCGCTCGCCAACTCGGCACTCACCAGCTTGACCGCGAGTACCAACACGTCGAGCGCGGCGGAGAGCTCATCGACGCTCGGATAGCTCGGCGCAATGCGGATGTTCGTGTCGAGCGGGTCCTTGCCATAGGGCCAAGTGGCGCCCGCCGGCGTCATGGTGACGCCCAGCTCCTTGCAAAGGGCACCCACGCGCTTGGCGGAGCCCTCGGGGCCGTCGAAGCTCACGAAGTACCCGCCGTTGGGGTGAGTCCACGTGGCGCAACCAGTACCCGCTAGCCCCTCCTCGAGCTTGCGCTCAACGCACTCAAAGCGTGGACGCAGGAACTCCGCGTGCTTGGCCATGTGCTCGCGCACGGCGTCGAGCGTGGGCAAAAAGCGCACGTGCATGAGCTGGTTGAGCTTGTTGGCGGAGATCAGGCCGACCTTGAGGGTGCTGGCGACCTCCGCGACGTTCGAGGGCGAGGAGCCGAAAAACGCGATGCCCGCGCCGGGGAACGTGATCTTGGACGTGGATGCGACGGCGAGAATGCGATCCTCGTTGCCCGCCTCGCGTGCGAAGTCGAAGATGTTCGCGAGCTTCTCGGGCTCCTCGGCAAAATCATGCACGGCGTAGGCGTCGTCCCACACGATGCGGAAGTCGGGGGCGGCACACTCCATGGTGGCGAGACGGCGGACCGTCTCATCGGAGTAGGTCACACCCGTGGGGTTGGAATACTTGGGGACGCAGAACATGCCCTTGATGGAGGGATCCGAAGCGACGAGGCGCTCGACCTCGTCCATGTCGGGGCCGGTCTCGGTCATACGGACCGGGATGTTCTCGATGCCGAGGTCCTCGGTGAGGCCGAAGTGACGGTCGTAACCGGGCGCGGGGCACAGCCACTTCACGCCCTCGAGCTTGTGCCACGGGGTGTGACCGGGCACGCCCTTCTCCCAATAATGGACGATGACGTCCTGCATGATGTTGAGGCTGGAGGAGCCGAGGACGATGGTCTGCTCGGCGGGAACGCCCAAAAACTCGCCGGCGAGCTTGCGCGCAGACGGGATGCCCTCGAAACAGCCGTAATTGGAGCAGTCGACGCCCTCGTCGGTGAGGTCCGCCGTGGAGCTCAGGAGGTCGAGCATGGGGCGGGAGATGTCCACCTGCGCGGGCGACGGTTTGCCGCGCGCCATGTCGAGCTTAAGCCCGCGTGCCTTGACCTCGGCGACCTGGGCCTTGAGATCCACAAGGGCATCGGCCAGTTCGGCATCGCTCATCTTTTGGTACTTCGTCTGCATGTCGGCCCCTTTCTTGGAGGCGTAAGGGTGCGGGAGCCGCAGGAATCGTCCTGCGCTGCGGCCATGTGCAATCACGCCGCTTTGCTTCGAAACAGTATACGTGGTTTGCCAGCCGTATGGCGCACTCCACATGATGCTTAAAATGAAGTCGACCCCCTTTGCGAGCATGACTCTGCCCGCGGAGATGTATCGACAAACGCCCCTTCACACTTCCCCAACAGACCCGCCACAGAAGCGCCATGGTAAACGGTCGATTTCTTAAGGCGTGCGTAAGGCTGGCCAGTCGCCATGCAGTGCGTTATATTTCATTTTTCTCCGCTGAGCTGGCCATTCATCAATCTGGCAAAGACTCGTAAGACTTTCTTATGGCAACAAGGAGAAGCTCGCTGGCAATAATGAGGACAGCACCCGGGGCGATGCAGCGATGCCCCGCGTGCTGTATTTGGTGGATGACGAGGAGGTCCGAGCATGCATTCTTCCAACGATGCCAAGCTGACCCGGACGCACCGGTCGCAGCACACATGTGCAAGTCTTTTCTCCTTCCCCCCGACACAGAGAAAGGGCCTCCTCGGTCCCACCGCCCTCAAGCGCTCGAGTGACCAGACCGCGAATCTCGAACAGTCGTTTCGCAACTTGCTCTTTGCGCTCAACATGGCACCCATGCAGCAGTACACAGCCTAAGAACACCACCAATACAGCGACTCGCCAAAAGGGCCTCGGGTATCGAGGCCCTTTTGGTGTACATTTCGGATATCGTCATATCTGAAGGGGTACGGCAATGGGTGCGTATCTTGGCGTGGATATCGGTGGGACCAGCGTGAAATGGGCGCTCGTCGACGATGACTTCAACATGATCGACCGGGGAGACACGCCGACCGCGTTTTCCTCAAGCGAAGAGGTCGTCCGGGCAATCTGCGACATCGCGCAGACGCATGCCGGAGCATTCGCGGCAGTAGGCGTGAGCGCTCCGGGCCTTATCTTCGAAGAGGACCCCGACGGCACCATCTACCACGGCGGCGCGCTCACCTACATGCAATGCGTCCTCGACCCCGATGTGTTCGCCATCGCCGGCGGCATCAGCTGCCACGACGTTCTCATCGAGGCGATCGAGGAAGCGCTCGTCGAGCAGCGCAGGGCGTATACGGGCCCGCTCGACGCCATGCCCCTCCCCCGCGTCACCCGCACGACGCTCGGAAACGACGCCAACCTCTACGGCGCCGTACAGGAGGCCCGCAAGCTGCTGGGGTAGCCGGCTTTCAACCCGTGAAAGACACCTCGAATCGTGACAAAAGAGGGCGGCCCGAAAGCCGCCCTCCCTCTGCGGATGTCGATTTGATTCGCGGAATGCGCGTGTTTGATTAGGCGCGGCCCACGGAACCGAGGTTCTCCATGCGGATCTTGACGATCTTGGTGATCTCCTCGGCACCGGCCTTGCCCGGGTTCTTGGGATCGAAGTTGTTGGGATTCTCAGCCATGTAGGCCATGTAGCCCTTGGTGTAGGCCTGGCGCAGCTCGGTGGCGTAGTTCACCTTGCAGATGCCGTTCTTGACGGCCTCGGCGAGCCTGCTCGTCCGGCACGCCGGAGGTGCCATGAAGGACCAGCGGCACGTCGACGGCGGCGCGGATGGCCTTGACGACGTCCTGGTCGATGTGGGGCTCCTCGGTGTAGACGCCGTGCGCGGTGCCCACGCCGATGGCGAGGGAGGTGCAGCCGGTGCGCTCGACGAACTCCTTGGCCTCGACCGGGTCGGTGTAGGGGGACTCGCCCTCGACCTCGACGTCGTCCTCCTTGCCGCCGACCTTGCCGAGCTCGCCTCGACCGGAACGCCCATGGCGGCACCGGCGTCGGCAACGAGCTTGGTGAGGGCGATGTTGTCCTCGAAGGACTCGTGGGAGCCGTCGATCATGACGGAGGTGTAGCCGGTGCGGAGAGCCTTCATGCAGCGATCGTAGCCATCGCCGTGGTCGAGGTGCAGGGCCACGGGCACGGAGGCGCGCTCAGCGGCGGCCTTGACCATGCCGTAGAAGTAATCGAGGCCGGTCTTCTTGATGGTGCCGGACGTGGTCTGCATGATGACGGGGGACTTCGTCTCCTCGGCGGCGGCCAGGACGGCCATGACGAACTCGAGGTTCTCGACGTGAAGGCGCCGACGGCGTAGTGGTTCTTCTGCGCGTCGAGCAGCATCTCCTTGGTGGTTACGAGCATGAGCGATCGCTCCCTTCTCCACGGGCGGGATGGCCCCCGCGCCGCTTGGCAATTCGCCGGCCCCATCGCCGACGTACTTGATGCCCCTATTGTACGAAACTGCACCGTGCACGTGCCCGCTGCATCGCTCTGTCCGCACGGGATGTTGATGGGTATTGGCAAGAAAACACAACACGCGGTCCCTGATGGCGAGATGTGAGATTGCCTCCGCACCCCTTCCCCCACTTGCGTTCATGACAAAACGAAAGAGATGGAAACTTCTTTTGCTTCTTTAAAAGAAAATATAAGAAAATGGAATCTGCACAATTCGTACACGATTCCCTAAGGGGGCACCTATGTCCGCCACAGCCTCACGCACCTTCGCCGAGGAACGGCGCGCCGCCATCATGGACATGCTCGAGCGGACCTCGTCGGTGCAGGTCGCCGATATCGCCGAGACCTTCGGCGTCTCATCGGTCACCGCGCGCGCGGATCTCGACGCCCTGGCCAGCGCGGGCAAGCTGCGCCGAACCCACGGCGGCGCCGTCTCGCTTCACAAGAGGCTGACCGTTTCCGTGCAGGACCAGCGGATCAACGTCAACGTCGAGGCGAAGCAGGCCATCGCCCGCACCGCAATAGGCTGGTGCACGACGGCGACACGGTGTTCGTCGACTCCGGAACCACCGCGCTCGAGTTCGTCCGCATGCTCGACATCCGCAGCGGCGTCACGGTCATAACCGCGGACATCACCATCGCCGACTTCATCGACGAGAGCCTGCCCGGCGTCACGGTCATCATGCTCGGCGGAGAGCTGCGCCAAGGGCACCGTTACCTTTTCGGGCCACTCACCATGGCCGCCCTCGGCACGCTGCACGCCGATCTTTCCATCATCTGCCCAGGGGCGTTCGTGGCCAACCGCGGGTTCATGACGGACTTTCCGCAAATGGCAGAGATCAAGACGGCGGCCACGGGGGTCGCTCGCGCAGCGTCGCCCTCATGGACGCCAGCAAACTCAATGCGCGCGGCACCTACTGCTTCGCCCCACTCGATGCGGTGGACCACATCGTCATAGACAAAGATGGAGAGGGCGCCCTTGCGGACGCCCTCGGCGCTCTGCCCGAAGGCGCCAAGCGCCCTCAGCTTTTAATTGCCGACCAATAGTCGGGATCCGCGGCGGCATAAAAACGCAAAGGTGGTAGCACAGCTCGATAAAAACTTCCGAAATTCGTGAAGTTTTGTCGAGTTGTGCTACCAAATCAACCCGGCACCAATCAGGAGCGGGTTCCCACAGTGCCCGAGGTTGCCGCGAAAGAAGAGGGCGCACGCCTTGCGTGCGGCGCCCGACGATTGAACGGCAAGATCGGTCCCGCAAAGCCGCGCGGGTTTCCCAGGCGCCGCAGATTCGCCCGAGGGCGAGGGCGCGGTGTACGAAGGTACACAAGCTATCGCACTCGGGCGAAGGTGCGGTGCCTGGGGAAGCCGCCTAGAGCTCGGTGACCTCGACGGCGTTGTAAACTTCGTCCCAGCGCTCGATGACCAGGTGGCCGGTCTGCGGGTCCATGGCGTTCAGCTTGCCGCAGGTGTTGGCCGTCTTGAGCACGGTCACGTCGTCGGCGCCGGCGCGATGGCGTGCGCGAAGCCGGCAATGGTGGAGTCGCCGGAGCCGGTGGCGTTCACGGCCGGGATCGGCGGGGTGACGGCGCGGTAGATCTTGTCGCCGTGGAAGGCGAAGGAGCCCGCGGCGCCCATGGACACGACGACCCACGGGATGCCGGCGAAGCGGGCGTCGGCCTTGAGCGCGGCGGCCAGGTCAGCCACCTGCTCGGGCGTGTACGACGTGCCGAGCAGCGCGTTGATCTCGGTGAGGTTGGGCTTGACGAGCGTGGGCTTGACCTCGGCCTCGAGGGCGGCGTCGAGAGAGGCGCCGGAGGTGTCGAGCAGCACCGGGACGCCGTGCTCGGCGGCCTGGGCGACCATGCCGGCGTAGAAGTCCGCGGGGACGCCTTGGGCAGGGAGCCGGAGATGGTCACGCAGTCGGCCTTGGCGACGAGCTCGGCGAACTTGGCGGAGAAGGCAGCGAGCTCCTCAGGCGAGATCTCGGGGCCGCTCTCGAGCAGCTCGGTCTGATTGCCCTCATGCAGGATGTTCAGGCAGATGCGGGTCTCGCCGGCGATGGGCGTGAAGTCGTGCTTGATGCCGTCGGCATCCATGAGGGAGCCCATGTAGGCGCCCATGTGGCCACCGAGCAGGCCGGTCGCCACGACGTCATCGCCGAGCTGGCACAGGACGCGGCTCACGTTCAGGCCCTTGCCGCCCGCGGTCTTCTTGGGGGAGACGCGGTTGACGTCGTCGATGACCAGCTTGTCGAGCTGATACGCGGTGTCGATTGCGGGGTTCATGGTTACGGTCAGAATCATGTTCACTCCTTTTCTCGGGGCCAACCCACAGGCCCCGGTTCTACACAGTGCCTCCGGCACGCCGCGAGGCCCAGTCGCGCCTCGCCGCCCGTCGGATGAAGCCGATCGCTAGAGGATCTCGATCGAGAAGGCGCGCTTGACGGTTTCGCCCGGCTTGGCGGTCAGGCAGCCGCGCTTGTCCTCGAACACATCGTCCTCGTCGGAGCAGGTGGACAGGCCGCCCCACGGCTCGATGGCGACGAAATCGCCCTCGGGCTTGCTCCAGATGATGAGGTAGGGGAAGTCCGGAAAAGACACACGAAGGCCCTTCTCCTCCCCCTTCTTCACAAGGTCGACCGTACGGCTGTTGAGGACGTCGAAGATCGTCTCAGCGAAGTCAAAGAGCTCGTGGGTGAGCGGCAGTGTGCGGCCGATCATCGGGTTGGCGCTCCTGTTCTCCACGTCGATGAGGCCGGTGGACGGGACGGCGGTGCACAGGGTCGCGGCCTCGTCGGCATCGAAACGCAGCTCGTAGTCGGAGTAGCCCTCGCCCTCATCGAGCGGGCAGGCGAACCCGGGGTGGCCGCCGATAAAGAACGGCATGTCCTCGTCGCCCTCGTTGGTGACCTCGTAGCTCACCTGCAGCTTTGCGCCGTCGAGCGCATAGCGGGCGACCAACGCGAACGGGAACGGGAACTGCTCGAGCAGCTCGGGGTGCTCGGCGCTCGAGAGCTTGAACGCGATCTGGCCCTCGCCCTGCTCGGCGAGCTCCCACTCCTGCTTGCGGGCAAAACCGTGACGGCCCAGCTTGACCTGCTTGCCCGAGCGGGTCTGGGCAGCGTCATCGCGCAGACCGCCGCAGATGGGGAAGCACACGGGAGCTGCCCGCTCCACACCGCGGGATCGCCCTGCCACAGATACTCACGCCCCTGCGAGAACAGGGAGGTGAAGGAGCCGCCGGCGGTGGTGAAGCCCACGCGCAGGGTGCCGTTGTCCAATACGAAGTCGGCCATGGCCCTCTCCTCTCCGCACGATACAGCGTGCGAAAACAAAGAAATACGTGCAATTGTATGCAGCTCGATTGTACCGCGCCGACGACCCCGCCCGCCTTCGCCTTCGACGCCGAATGCGGGCGAGCAGCGGGGCAAAGCAAACCAAAGCAAAGCCCGCGCCCCCTGACGGGACGCGGGCGCAATCGCTCGCTTCGCGAAAGACGGGGCTCGGCCCCAAGGGTCCGGATCGAGATGGACGCACCCCCATCACGGACGCGATATGGTCGCGGCTATATCGCGCGCAGGCTAGTCGTGGTACTCGCCGCGGTCCCACTTCTCGATGAACTCGTCGAAGAAGTGCGGGTCGGCCTGGGCCTCGGCGTCGGCCTTGTTCACGGCATCGATCTTGGCCACGAGGGCGTCGCGCTCGGGGTCGGCTCGTACTCGGCCTCGAGGAACGCGAGCATGATGTCGGCCATGAGGAACTCGCCGGTGATCTTGCCGCCGAAGCCGACCACGTTGGCGTTGAGCTCGCGGCGGGCGTAGAGGGCGCTCGTCATGTCGCGGACCAGGGCGCAGCGCGCGCCGGGCACCTTGTTGACGGAGTTGGTGATGCCGATGCCGGTGCCGCAGAGGACCACGCCGAGGTCGGCCCTGCCGGAGGCCACGGCCTCGCCCACGGCCTTGCCGTAGATCGGGTAGTGGGTGCGGGTGTGGCTGTAGGTGCCGCAGTCGAGGACCTCGTAGCCGGCCTCCTCCAGGCGGTCGTGCAGGTACGTCTTCTCGTCGGTGACGATGTGGTCGCAGCCGAGTGCGATGATCTTCTTGGTCATGATTCGTTCCCCCTAGGCCATCTTGTTGAGCATGTCGACGCGCACCTGGTGACGACCGGCGGCGTAATCGGCCTTGAGGAACTCGCGGGCGATCTTCTTGGCGACCTCGGAGCCCACCACGGCGGAGCCCAGGCAGACGATGCGGGAGTTGTTGTGCTCGCGGGTCATGTAGGCGCTGCGCTCGTCGGAGATGTTGGCGGCGACCATGCCCTTGACGCGGGTCGCGGCCATGTAGCTGCCCACGCCGTACGCGTCGAAGCAGAGGCCCTGCGAGCCCTCGTTCTCCATCAGGTCGGCGGCGACGGCGGTGGCGGAATCGACAAGTCCGCGGCGGGCTCGACGGAAAGGTCGACCACCTCGTGGCCGTCCTCGAGCAGCGTCTCCTTGATGAGCTCCTTGAGCGGCATGCCTGCCGCGTCAGAACCGATGACAACTCTCATGCTGTCCTCCTTTACGTGCGCGCACCCGATATGCGCGCTTGGTTACCTTGCCCAGACACCGACGCCGTCCACAAAGAAGCTAGCAGATCATCTTGGTGAATTCCTCGACCTGCCGGCGCTTCTCGTCCGCAATCGAACCTTCGCAGATGAGCGCGTCGATGTTTGAAAGCCTGTAGAACGTGTAGAAGTCCCGCTGGCCGATCTTGCTTGAATCCGCCACAAGATACCTGGTATCTGCCTGGTCGAACGCGAGCTGTTGGAAGCGCCCCTCGTCCATATTGGAGGTGGAGACCGCGTCAAAGCAGATGCCGTTGGCGCCTATAAAGGCGACGTCTATGCCCAGAGTCGAGATGGCGTCCTCCGCCACGGGACCCACAAACGCGGTGGTGCGCCTGCGGTACGTTCCGCCGATGAAGCAGAGCTCATAGGCCTCGTTGGGTTCCAGCAGGGTGAAGATGGACTGCGAGTTGGTGATGATGCGCAGGTGACACGAGGCAACAGCGGAACCATCTGCTCGATGGTGGTTCCCGTGCCCAGGAAGATAGTCGAATCCTCCTCGACCAAGCCCGCTGCCGTACGCGCTATATCGATCTTCTCGCTCGCATGGCGGGCGCGTTTCTCGATATGGCTGTACTCGTGGCGGATCATCGAGCGGCGCTGCGAAGACGCGCTACGGGCTCCCCCGTGGACGCGAATCACCTCGCCGGCGCCCGCCAGTTCCTCCAAATCGCGGCGAACAGTCATGTCCGACACACCAAGGGCGTCCACGATCTCCTTGACGGAAACGGTGCCCTGGCTCTCGATAAGGCGCATGAGCCTATCCTGTCGTTCAGCTTTGATCACCACGTCCTCCTTTCACAGTTTCCAACATAATCAAACATCTTTCAACATGCAAGAACTTTTCTAAAGATGCATTCAATATAAATTGAACACCATTGTTTTCCTACTGTTTTACCGTTTGTCGATCTTTTTCTACCGTTTACGGTGTTTTATTACGAGAATATCTGTTTGCTTTTGTTGAAATGTTATTGTGCCGCTAGCCCGGATATTCCAGTCCACTGTGTGCGTGTCAGATCATTTGGGCACGTGCTCATTCCCTATGGAGGAACCATGGCAACTAAAGAAGAAATCTCGATGATTGGTTTTGAGATCGTCGCATATGCCGGAGATGCCCAGACCGACCTTATCGCCGCTTGCGAAAAGGCAGGCAAGGGCGACATCGAAGGTGCGCGCGCCCTTCACGAGTCCGCAAAGCAGGCGCTGATCGACGCCCATGACGTCCAGACCAAGCTTCTTTCCCAGGAGGCAGGCGGCGGCGAAATGGACGTGACCTTCATCATGGTACACGCGCAGGACACGCTGATGACCACCATGCTACTTGAGAAGCAGACCAAGTTCACCATCGACGCGTACGAGCGCATCGGCCAGCTGGAGGCAAAGCTCGCCTAAAGAGCCGCCTAAAGAGGCCCTACAAGAACCATCCGCGACAGCTTGTTCCCCCGGGTGCGGCATTCCCCCTCTTGCCGTACCCTTTCTACGTTCACCTGCCGCATAAAAAGACGGAGCCAAAAAGCGCGCTCGCGCCCGGCTCCGTCTTGCTATCTAGATAGAGGCAAAAGGCCCGCGCTACCTAAGGTCGCGGACCGACCCCCGCTCAACCAGGTGCCCCGGGAACAGCTTGTGGTTGCATCCGTCCGCCATGCGCTCCGGAATCACCAGCTTGCCAATTGCCCACTCAGCGATTGCCGAGTTGTCAAAGTGAAGCGACGTCAATTGGCAGTTGGGGACAAAGGCGGACGAGATATCATCCGCGCCAATCATGCTCACGTCCCCCGGAACCGAAAGGCCCGCATCGGACAGCGCGCACATGCAGCCATAAGCCATCGCATCATCGGATGCAAACACAGCAGTGCAGGCACCGCTGCGCACCTTATCGGCCAACAACGTTCCCGCCGCATATCCGCTTTCTGGGCTCCAATCACCCGCGATAACCTGCGGCGGCTCAATCCCGTGATCAAGCATGGCAGACCGCCAGCCACTCTCGCGCGCGACGCCTGCGAGCGATCTCGAAGGGCCGCTGATGTGCCAAATCTTTGTGTGACCGTGCTCAACCAGGTAATCCACCACCGCGCGGGCGCTCGCCTCCTGGTCGGAATCAACGGTAGGGCACGCAGGGTGATCATGCATAGAAATGATCACTTCGGGAAGGCCCGCCCGGGGCACAAACGTGTCAAAGTCCTCCGGCGTGCGGTTGAGCACGTATATCATGCCGTCGATCGACAGGCTCGACATGCGGTCCGCCGCCTGCCCAGGCTCAAGGGCTCCTCGCGATCCATCTTTAGCAGCGCTATGGTGTAACCCTGCGCCGCAGCGGCGTCAACAAACATCTCAAGGCGATCGCGATTGCCCGTCTCGGAGATATTGCCCATGGCGATACCCAGGGCCATGTAGCGACCACGCCGCAGCGCTCGCCCTGCATTGCTTGGACGATACCCCAGCTCGGCAATCGCCCGCCTTACCTTCTCCTTTGTAGCGGGGCGCACCGCAGGAGAATCATGCACGGTGCGTGAAACGGTCTGTTCAGACACACCCGCAAGACGTGCGACGTCCTTTATCGATGCGGGCTTTCCATCAGCCATTACTTCCACCTTCCCCTTAACATGCACACCTTTTGAACATACTGGATAATCCGCTCACCGTATAAAAAGAACCGCTCAGCCTAAAAAGAAACCAGCATTCCAATTCAAAATGTTAACGTCATCATTGTAATGTTGACGTCGCCATTTTGGATTACAGGCTCCTTGCAGCCACCGCGGCAAAACATGTTGATTGTCGGTGGGCACGCATAAGAGGAATCATTACCGGGCTTTTTTCCTCTTATCGTAAACAGCGATCAATTGCCAAGCCGCAACGCAACAGCTCCTGTAACCCTGGCACAGAACAGAGCACTGGTTTAGCGTCCTCCTGAAAGGAGAGGGAAATGGAACAACTCATTGCGACCATTGAGAAGGGCAAGCCGTTTTTTAACGCCATTGCCCGCAACAAGTACCTCAAGGCGATTCGTGATGGCTTCATCTCGGTTATCCCCATCATCATTTTCTCCAGCATCTTCATCCTGGTAGATGCCGTACCCACGTCTGGGGCTTCTACTGGCCTGCAGAGATCGACGCCATCCTCATGAAGGCCTATAACTACTCCATGGGCATCCTGGCACTCGGCGCCGCCGCCACCACGGCCAAGCACTTCTGCGACGCGCAGAACCGCGACATGCCCAAGAACAACCAGATCAACTTCCTCTCGGTCATGATCGCCTCCGTCATCGGCTTCCTGCTCCTTTCCCGCGACGCCATCAACGTAGAGGTTGATTCCACCTCTTACTCCGGCTTCGCCAACGGCTTCCTTGGATCAAAGGGCCTGCTTACCGCCTTTATCTCGGCATTTGTGGTAGGCATTGTCTACAAGTTCTTCGTGTCTCGCAACATCACCATCAAGCTGCCCGACCAGGTTCCGCCCAACATCTCCCAGACGTTCAAGGACCTCATCCCCTTCTCCGTCTCCATTTCCATCTTCTGGCTCTTCGACTTATCTTCCGCAGCGCGTTTGGCTTCTGCTTCGCCCAGGGCGTCATCCAGGTCTTCCAGCCCCTGTTCTCCGCAGCCGATAGCTACGTAGGCCTCGCCATCATCTACGGCGCCATGAGCCTGTTCTGGTTCGTCGGCGTTCACGGCCCGTCCATCGTCGAGCCCGCCATCTCCGCTGCCCTTGTCGCCAACATGTCCGCCAACCTCACTGCTTACCAGGCAGGCGAGCAGGCAACCCACGTACTCTCCCTTTCTTCCCAGTACTTCGTCGTCTGCCTTGGCGGCACCGGCGCTACCCTGGTCATCTGCTTCATGTTCGCCTTCCTCGCCAAGTCCAAAGAGATGAAGGCGATTGGACGCGCCTCCATGATCCCCACGCTCTTCAACGTCAACGAGCCGTTCCTGTTCGGCGCCCCCATGGTCTTGAACCCCATCTTCTTTGTCCCCTTTGTCTTCGCCCCCATCTGCAACATCTGGGCTCTTAAGATCTTTGTCGACCTCATCGGCATGGACGGATTCCTCTACACGCTTCCCTGGACGGTCCCCGGCCCCGTCGGCATCATCATGGGCCTTGGCTTCCAGCCCCTCGCGTTCGTGTTCCTCGCCGCTGTGCTCGCCATCGACTTCTTGGTCTACTATCCCTTCTTCAAGGTCTATGATCGCGAGAAGTGCGAGGAAGAGGCCGCCATGCTCGAGGAAGAACTCGCTGCAAAGGCAGCCGCCAAGGGCGACGCCATGACCGCAGCCTTCCAGGGCAAGATCAACGCTTCTTCTGTTGCGGACGATGACTCCAAGACTCAGGCCGCAGCCGCAGATTCCAACGACCTTGCAAAGCTCAACGGTCGCCGCGTGCTGGTGCTTTGCCAGGGCGGCGGTACCTCCGGCCTGCTGGCAAACGCCCTTGCCAAGGCAGCAAAAGAGCACGGTATCGACCTTGAAACCGGTGCGGACGCCTACGGCAACCACGTCGATATGATGAAGGACTTCGACCTGGTTATCCTCGCCCCGCAAGCAGCCTCCTACTTTGACGACCTCAAGGCAGACTGCGACCGCATGGGCCTTGCCTGCTGCGTCACCCGTGGCAAGCAGTACATCGACCTCACCCGCGACGGAGAAGCCTCCCTGCGCTTTGTGGCCGAACAGCTCAACCTGTAATCAAACCATCGCGCAAGCGTATCGCCCGGCCGTCGTCCCCACAATCGACGGCCGGGCACTTCCCTACATCAAGCAAGAAAAAGGATCACATCATGAGCTCCAATCAGTTCCCCGCCAACTTTGTATTCGGAGGCGCCACGGCAGCCTATCAGGTCGAGGGCGAAACCCAAACGCACGGCAAAGGAAAGGTCGCTTGGGACGACTTCCTCAAGGAGCAAGGCCGCTTCTCCCCCGACCCCCGCAAGCGACTTCTACAACCAGTACCCGCGCGACCTTGAGCTTTGCGAGCGCTTTGGCATGAACGGCATCCGCCTCTCCATCGCCTGGAGCCGCATCTTCCCCACCGGAACCGGCGAGGTCAATCCCGAGGGCGTCCAGTACTACCATGACCTCTTCAAGTGCTGCCGAGCGCACGGCGTCGAGCCCTACGTCACGCTCCACCACTTCGACACGCCCCTCACCCTGTTCGAAAAGGGCGATTTCCTCAACCGCGAAACCATCGATGCATTTGTTGACTACGCCACGTTCTGCTTTAAGGAGTTCGCGGACGACGTCACCTACTGGTTCACGTTCAACGAGATCTGGGCGGACGCCACCAACACCTACATCGAGGGCACTTTCCCCGGCGGCGAAAAGGCCAACCTGGCCAAATGCTTCCAGTGCGAGCACAACATGATGCTCGCCCACGCCCGTGCCGTCCTCGCGTTCAAGCGCAGCGGGTTCTCTGGCAAGATCGGCGTTATCCAGTCGCTTGAGTACAAGTATCCTTTGGACGAGAATTCCGCCGCAGACATCAACGCTGCTAAAAACGAGGACGTGCTGCAAAACCAGTTCCTTCTCGACGCCACCTTTAGGGGCGACTACGCCGCGGATACGCTCGAGGTTGCCAGCCGCCTTGCCGCAGTTTCCGGCGGCAGCATCGAGATTCGCGAGGATGATCTTGCCGTCATGCGCGAGGCTGCAGCACTCAACGATTATCTGGGCGTCAACTACTACCAAAGCCGCTTCCTGCGCGCCTACGAAGGCGAAAACGATCTTCACCACAACGGCACGGGCGAAAAGGGAACGGACCGCTTCCGCTTGGCGGGCGTGGGCGAGCGCGTAAACAAGCCCGGCATTCCCACCACGGATTGGGACTGGATCATCTATCCGGAGGGCCTCTTTGACCTCTTGGTCCGCATTCGCCTGCAGTACCCCAACTACAAGGAGATCTTTATCACCGAGAACGGCATGGGCTATAAAGACCCCTTTGTCGATGGTTTTGTGGACGATGCACCCCGTATCGATTACGTTGAGAAGCATCTCGCTGCGGTACTGCGCGCCATCGAGGCGGGCGTCAACGTAGGCGGCTACTTTATGTGGAGCCTGCAGGACCAGTTCAGCTGGACCAACGGCTACAACAAGCGCTATGGATTCTTCTACGTTGATTACGAGACCCAGGAGCGCACGCCCAAGGCCAGCGCTTACTGGTTCAAGCGCGTCGCGCAGACCCGCTGCCTGTAGGTCCGTCTGTCACCACGCCGCGGCAGCTGCCGTACCCGCCGCCGCGGACGCCGTCACCATAGTTGCCACAGCTGCCTCACCAACCGCCGCGCCAAGCACAAGCCCTGTTCCAGCCATCTGGAACAGGGCTTTTTCTCAACCTTTTTGCCGCTCCCCATTCAGCGGCCCTCCGGCTCCGGCTCTCAATTTCACGAGACGGGCTTTTGAACGCTTTTTCCGCCTCAGCCTTCAAAAAACGTTCAAAGCCCGTCTCGTCATTCTCCTACTATTTCGATGCGTTGATCCAAGCCGAAAAAGCCGCCTCGGACGTCGCCAACGCAGTAAGACGTAGCGAAACGTAGCAAAACGCCGCACAACGCCACACAGCACCGCAAATACCTAGCGAGCGTCCGACACGGTGCTGCGCTCGACCAGCTCGCCCGGCAGACGCACCGCCTCGACCTTAGATTCTCTCGATAGCTGGGAGAAGAAGTAGTCGAACGTCTTTCGGCCACGCTCGCGCATGTCGAAGCGCACCGTGGTCAGGTCATTGTGGGGCACCATGCCCTGCATGGAATCGTCCACGCCTATAACACTCACGTCTTCCGGCACACGCCTGCCATGGGCGCGCAGCGCCATGATGGCACCCATGGCCATTTGATCGTTGGCAACGTAGAGCGCCGTCATCTCAGCGTCTTGGACGAGCTTTTCGCCAAGCTCGTAACCGCTGTCCGCAGTCCAATCCCCGTGTAAGGCTCAAACGACTTCGAGCCCCGCGCGCTCCAGCGAGTCTCGCCAACCGCGCGTCCTGAAATCCGCCGTGATCGAGTCTTTGGGGCCGGCCAGGTGCCTGATCTGCGTATGGCCGCGCGAGCAAGATGGTCGACCACAAGCTGCGAGCACCCGTATTGATCGGAGTCGATAGTGGTGCAGCGCGGGTGCTCCTTCATGGAGATGATGATGGTGGGCAGGCCGTTGAGCGGCTCGAACTCGTCAAAATCCTCGATAGTCCTGTTGGTGTTGAACACCATGCCGTCCACGGGGAGCTCCGCCAGGCGACGCACGGTGTCCCGCAGGCGCACGGACTCGCTCTCATCAAACTCGATCAAGGTGACGGCGTAACCGTACTCGCGGGCGGCGGACATAAGCCCCTCCAGCGTAGCTACGTTACCCGTATGGGTGATATCGAACATGCACAGGCCGATGCAGCCGTACTTGCCGCCGCGCAGCGACCTGCCGGCAAAGCTGGGGTAGAAGCCAAGCTGGTCCATGGCATCCATAACGCGCCTTCGGGTCTCCTCGACCACGCACGCCTGCCCGTTGACCACGCGCGACACCGTCTGTCGGGAGACGCCGGCAAGCTTGGCGACGTCCGCCATGGACACCGCCCTGCCAGGCTTGTGAACTGAGGAACCTGCCGCCGTCATCTTGTTATCCCGTTCCATCCAACGGCTCCCCTCGCACTGCGCATGCTCTCAGATTGATGCTCGAATTGCTGTTCAAACTGCTGTTCTGGTAAATGTAGCATCAACTGAGCGTAAGCTGAAGAGCACGTGCGCATTGAACGAAGGCTATCGCCTTTTCCGCGCACCTCTGCCTGCATCTATCCCACCGCTTGCCGCCGATAATCGACCGCTCGCATCCCTCTACCCCCAACGCCCCTTGCACTGCCATCAACTCATGTTAACGTGCTCATTGTAGAAATGAGCACGTGCTCATAACGAGTATCATCCGGGCACAACATACTCGTAAGCAGCGCAAGCTCGCCCTAGCAGCCATCTCTACTAGCACGTTTAGTGGCTGCAAAAGCAAACCCATGCAAACGGAGGGTCCATGGAAAAGCTCATAGCGCTCATCGAGAAAGGCAAACCTTTCTTCAACGCCATCGCGCGCAACAAGTACCTCAAGGCAATCCGCGACGGCTTCATCTCCGTCATGCCCATCATCATCGTCTCCAGCATCTTTCTTTTGGTCAGCGCCGTCCCCAATGTCTGGGGCTTCTACTGGCCGGCAGAGATCAACGATGTTCTCATGAAGGCCTACAACTACTCCATGGGCATCGTCGGCATCTGCGCAGCGGCCACCACGGCCAAGCACTTCTGCGATGCGCAGAATCGCGACCTGCCCAAGAACAACCAGATCAACTTCATCTCGGTCATGATTGCATCGCTCATCGGTTTTCTGCTGCTCTCCAGCGACGCCATCAGCTTCACGGATAACGGCGTCTCCATCTCCGGCCTCGCCAACGGCTACATGGGATCCAAGGGCCTGCTAACCGCCTTTATCTGTGCGTTCGCCACCGGCATCATCTACAAGTTCTTTATCAAGCGCAACATCACCATCAAGATGCCCGAACAGGTGCCGCCCAATATCTCCCAGACCTTCAAGGACATCATCCCCTTTGGCGTCTGCCTGGTCTTCTTCTGGGGCTTTGACTTTGCATTCCGCAACGTCTTTGGCTTCTGCTTCGCCCAAGGCGTTATCCAGGTGTTCCAGCCGCTCTTCTCCGCGGCAGACGGCTATGTTGGCCTCGCCATCATCTACGGCGCCATGTCGCTCTTCTGGTTTGTAGGCGTCCACGGCCCCTCCATCATCGAGCCCGCAATCTCTGCCGCCCTCATCTCCAACCTTGAGCTCAACATGGCCATGTACCAGGCCGGTGAGCACGCAACCGCCGTCCTCACCAAACCGCTTCAGGATTTCGTCGTCGCCATGGGCGGCACCGGCGCCACACTGGTGATCTGCTTCATGTTCGCCTTCCTCGCAAAGTCCAAAGAGATGCGCGCCGTGGGCCGTGCCTCAGCCGTGCCGGTTTGCTTTGGCGTCAACGAGCCGTTCCTCTTCGGCGCTCCCATGGTCTTGAACCCCATCTTCTTCATCCCCTTCATCTTCGCGCCCATCGCCAATATCTGGATCACCAAATTCTTCATCGACGTCTTGGGTATGAACGGCTTCATGTTCAGCCTTCCCTGGACCACCCCCGCGCCCTTGGGCATCGCCATGGGTCTGGGACTTCAGCCCCTTGCGTTCCTGCTCATCCCCGCCCTGCTGATTGTTGATTTCCTCATTTATTTCCCCTTCTTCAAGGTATACGACCGCGAGAAGTGCGCCGAAGAAGCCGAGGCCGATCAGGCTGAGGTCGCGCAGCGCGCCGCCCAGAAGCAGGCTGCCATGAACGCCGCATTCCAGGGCAAGGCGGATACGGCAAGCGTCGCCACCGGCGCCGTCGCCCAGGCCGCCGCGAGCATGGCAGCGGAGAAGAAGCGCGCCGCCGGCCAGTCTATGGATGAAGAATCTGCGGGTAGCACCACCCCCGCTGCATCTGATGATGATGACGCAGCCGCCAGCGCCTCGTCCACGCACCACCGACGCGTCGGGCGAACCCCTATGCAGCGCTCAACGGCCGTCGTGTCCTTGTCCTGTGCCAGGGAGGCGGAACCTCCGGCCTGCTCGCCAACGCGTTGGCCAAGGCCGCCCGCGAGCACGGCATCGATCTCGAGACCGCAGCGGACGCCTACGGCAGCCATCTGGACATCATGCCGGACTTCGACCTGGTTATCTTGGCACCCCAAGCGGCGTCCTATTTCGACGACCTCAAGGCCGACGGCGAGCGTATGGGCGTCGCCTGCTGCGTCACCCGCGGCAAGCAGTACATCGACCTCACCCGCGACGGCGAGGCATCGCTGGCATTCGTAGCCCAGCAACTGGGAATCTAGATTCCTGCGCATGCAGTAGCGCGCTCGAATAGAGCCCCCATTTCCGCGGTCCGGGAGCAACACGCCCTGCCGTCTTCTCCCGAACCGCCCCCAACCCCTTTCAGCCCTTCAAACAAGATTGGATTCGCCATGAGCCCCGTCTTTTCCGCCGATACCTCCCAGCGCTTTCCCGGACAACTTTGTTTTTTGGTGGCGCCACCGCCGCCTACCAGGTAGAAGGCGCTTGCCAATCCCATGGCAAGGGCAAAGTCGCATGGGACGACTACCTCGCTCAGCAAGGCCGCTTTTCACCCGAGCCCGCCTGCGACTTCTATAACCGTTACGATAGCGACCTCGAGCTGTGCGAGCGCTTTGGGATGAACGGCATCCGCGTGTCGATCGCCTGGAGCCGCATCTTTCCCGATGGCGGCGTGGGTGAGCCCAACCCCGAGGGCGTCGCCTTCTACCACAACCTTTTCGCCAGCTGCCGCGCCCACGGAGTCGAGCCATACGTGACCCTGCACCACTTCGACTCCCCCGCCGCGATCTACGCCAATGGCGACTTCCTCAACCGCGATGCCATCGACGCCTTTGAGGCGTATGCCCGCTTCTGCTTTCGACGAATACCCCGAGGTGACCCGCTGGTTCACGTTCAACGAGATCGCGGCGGCCACGCTCAACCGCTACGTCGAGGGAACCTGGCCGCAGGGCAAGAAGGGCTGCCTGCACGAGTGCCTGCAGGCCCAGCACAACATGATGCTCGCCCACGCCCGAGCCGTCTTGGCTTACAAGCAGGGCGGCTATCCCGGAACGATCGGCGTCATCCACGCACTGGAATACAAGTATCCCTATGACCCCGCCTGCCCCGGCGACATCCAGGCAGCTAAAAACGACGACGTTTTTGCAAAACCGCCTGCTGCTCGACGCCACCTTCCGCGGCGACTATGCGCCCGATACGCTCCAGATTATCGAGCACCTCTGCCAGGCGAGCAACGGTTCAGTCGAGTTTTTGGACGATGACCTCTCGATTATGCGCCGCGCCGCGCAGCTCAACGACTGCCTGGGCATCAACTATTACCAAAGCCGTTTTCTCAAGGCGTTCGACGGTGAGACCGACCTTCATCACAACGGTACAGGCGACAAGGGCACCGGCCGCTGGCGCGTGGCGGGCGTGGGCGAGCGCGCCGTACGCCCCGGCGTTCCCACCACGGACTGGGATTGGATTATCTATCCCAAGGGCCTGTTCGACCTTATGATGGATATTTCACTGCGCTACCCTAATTACAAGCAGCTGTTTATCACCGAAAACGGCATGGGTCGCAAGGACCAGCTTGTCGATGGCACCGTGGACGATTCCGAGCGCATCGCATACGTCGAAGACCACCTGCGCTGGATCCTCAAAGCCATCGAATGCGGTGTCGACGTTGGCGGCTACTTTATGTGGAGCCTGCAGGACCAGTTCAGCTGGACCAACGGCTATAACAAGCGCTACGGCTTCTTCTACGTTGACTTTGAAACCCAGCAGCGCACGCCCAAGGCCAGCGCGTACTGGTTCAAACGCGTCGCTCAGAACCGCTGCCTATAGGCATCGAATCACCTGTTAGCGCCGCATATCATTAAACGCATGCGCCCCCTGTCGGCATCGCCGCCGCAGGGGGCGCATTGGTTTCCGCCGATATCCATCGGCGCAGACGCTCGTCCTTCATATCAATGATGCACAGTAATGTACAAATATGCGCACATGAAAAGCATGTGCGCACAAATCTGCTCAGCTATTTGATTGTCAGTGGGGCCCGAGATCAACCGCAATATCGCACCACGTTGAAACCGCTGATCAAAATGATGGCAACCATGAGGCCGCAGAACAATTTGTCCACCGCGGCATCGTCGATGTGCTTGTTCATGGCGCGACCCGCGATGCCGCCGAGGATGCCGCAGGCGGCCATGCCCGCGAGCAATGCGACGTCGAGGTTGGACACACCGCCCGCAATCGCCGCGATCGTGCTGGCGGCCTGCGAGAACAAGATGATGTACAGCGAGCTTTGGGCCGCGCGTTTTGGTGCTCATGGTGAAGAAGTAAAACAGGACCACGAGGTTGATGGGCCCTCCGCCGATACCCAGGAAGGAGGAGGAGATGCCCAGCACCAGGCCGATGGCCATGCAGGGAATGACTCCGGTGACATTGCGGGTGGCGATCTTTTCCTTGTTCAAGGTGTACAGCAGCGTCCCCGCCGTGACGAGCATGAGCGTTCCCGCCTGCACGGCGCCGGCGATGTTCGCGTCGCCGAAGAACGATGCGACCGCGGAGAACATCTGACGCCCCGCCAAACCGCCCGCAGCCGCGCCGACGGCAAGCGGGGTGTCGATCTTCGGATCGATCTTGGAGTCCCCCGAGACCTTCGATTTGATCACCGAGTAGCACGTCATCGACAGCACGGTGCATCCGGATAGGAAGTTGATGGTCGCGACGTCCGCGGCGCCGACGGCATCCATGGCAGGCTTGATGATGATGCCGCCGCCGATGCCGCAAATGGCGCCGATGGTGGAGGCGAAGAACGCAATGGCAAATACGATCGCTAGCATACGGGCTTTTCGAACCCTTCCCTGTTACTTGGAGACGGCCGCGTCGAGCGAGCGCTCCGCACGCTCGCGATACGAAGCGGAGCGGTCCTTATCTCCCTTGTTGTCGTACTGTATCGCGAGCATCTGGCACAACAGCGCTTCCTCGACTCCGCTCGCGTCGGACAGGGCGCTCTCCATCTCATTGATGTAGGCGTGGGAACCCTTGAGGAAGATGTCGTAGGTGCGGCGGTTCGCCTTGGCCGTGGACTCGTCCCCATTGGCCTCGAGGTACTCCAGCACCTCGCGCGCGTGGAGTTCGTCTTCGATCTCCACGTAGAAGGTGAAGGCCTTGACCGCGAGCGCGATCCTCTGCTCATCGTTCATCTTGAGCGACCCCATCTCGCGGATGACGGCGGCCGTCTTTTCGGCGTCGTCCATGGCGAGCAGCGCGTTCAAGCGCATGAACAGGACGTTGTACTTGGGATACAAAAACGTTGGTGAGAGGACGGTCGAGGACCTTCAGGTAATTCTCCAGATCGCCCTCGCGCAGATAGGCCTCGAGTTTGGCGAAGGTGGCGCGCTTCTGCACCTCCATGTAGATGGTAAAACGCGAGCGCAACCACCATGACCACGATGCCGACCGTTTTCATATCCATGTTCTTGCCTTTCTGCTAGCGACGAGGGCGTTCGAGATTGACGGCGGGCTTGCACCCGACCCTCAACTCACCGTCCTTAACATACCCCTCTTCGCGGCCGGCGAGCTCCTCGATCAAAAGCGCGCGGAGCTCGGCGATGCGCTCGGCGCACTCCGGACGGTCGATGAGGTTCACGCACTCGCGCGGATCGGCATCCAAGTCGAAGTACTGCTCCACGCCCGTCTGGGTGAACCAGATGTACTTATCGTGCGGGGTCACAATCCACTGGTTGGATTGCTCATGGCTGCCGCTATGCTCGCCGTGCAGGTAAGCACGGTCGAGCGGTGCGGTCCCGGTGAGCTCCCCCAGAAGCGATGAGCCCTCGACGCCCTCGGGCACGGGCAGCCCGCACGCCTCGAGAATCGTGGGCATGAGGTCCATGAGCTCGACAGTGCTCTCGCTCACGCCGCAGACGCGCTCGCCGGGCGCAGCTCGACGTTTTTGCCCACATGGACGATGAAGGGGATGCGCGTGGAGCCCTCATAGGGTAAAACCTTGCGGAACAGGCTGTGGTCGAACAGCATCTCGCCATGATCGGAGCAGAACACGACCACGGTGTCGTGGTAGGTCTCATCGTTCTCCAACGCGGTGATGAGGCGGCCGATCTGGTGGTCTATATGCGTGATGCAGGCGTAATAGCCCGCCATGGCCTCGCGACGCAGTTCGGCGTCGCGACAGCCATGCACGCTGTCCAAAATCATGCCGTCGCGCTCGGTAGCGCCCGCGTCGTCCCAGTCGCCGACGGCGGGGGCCCGCAACTCCATATCGCGATACAGGTCGAAGTAGGTCTGCGGCGCGTCGAAGGGCGGATGGGGCCGCACGAAGCTCGTCATGAGAAAGAACGGGCGCGTGCGATCGCGCGTCTCGAGGAAGCGGATGGACTCGTCGACCACCCAGTTGGTGGGATGCAGGCGCTCCTCGTATGCCCACGGGTGCGTGATCCACGAGTTGTTCTCCACGCCGGTTCCGTTCACGTCGGCGAATTCACCCAGCTCGTCCTTGAGGAAGCGCATGTAGTCGTCGGAGACGTTCTGGTGCATCCAGTAGGGCAGGTTCGCCTTACGGTAGTGCCCGATGTAGCCGTCGTGCAGGCGCATGTACTCGAAGCCGCAGCCGAGGCGCGGCGGATGCACGTGCATCTTGCCGACCACGGCCGTCTGATAGCCGCCGTCGCGCATCTCCTGCGCGAGCATATGGTCGTATTCCCACGCGACACCGTCCTTGTATCCCACGCGGCCCGTGCCGGCGGGCGTCCTACCCGTGAAGAGGGAGGCGCGGGCGGGAATACAACTCGGGCACGCCGAGTAGGCGTTCTCAAACAGCATGCCGTCGGCGGCGAGCGTATCGAGGTAGGGCGTCTTCACATCCGGGTGCCCGTCTATACCCAGGCAATCGCCCCTCATCTGATCGCACATGATGAGGAGCACGTTGGGTCGATTGGCCATGGAAACCTCCAAGCTCATGAGAATAGAGACGGATCGGCGGAGGCCGGGACGCACGTCCGAAGACGGACGCTAACGCCGGGCGAACATGCGCGCCACGCGCTGAAGGCCGGGATAGGCGTACTCAAGGAACTCACGCAGGCCGCAGTACCCCTCGTCGTAATACGCGATGTTCAAGCGCTTGCAGTTTCGATGGCACATGCCCTCGAAGGGCAGTCCGCGCACTGCGAGCAGGCGCAACGGGCTCTCGCAAAAACGCGTGCATCGCCTCGCAGGTCGCCATGGCCTCCAGGTCATCGTTGCGGATATCGCCCACGCGGTGCTCGTCCAAGGCGTAAAAGTCGCATGGGTACATCGAGCCGTCGCTCTCCACCACGAACTGCGGGGCGCAGCGGCCGAGCATCCCGCATTGCGAGGGAAACTGCCCGAGCGCCATCTGCATGATGTTCTCGAACAGCCAGATGCTCACGTAGTTTCCGGCCCCCAGCTCGCGCCACCACAGGTCGAACAGGCGACGATAGAAGGACGAGAACTCCCGCGGAGCGAGTGAGAACGCGTCATGTTCGTCGTCGAGGCCGGGCAGGCACGGAATAAACTGGATGTGCGTAATCCCCTCCCGCTTGATGAAGGAGAAGACACGCTGGGGATGCGCCGCCATTTGCGAGGTGAGGACCGACAGGACGTTGACGTCCACGCCGGTCTCGCGCAACAGGCGCACACCGCCCATGACGCGAGCGTACGTGGCTGTACCATGGGCGTCGGGACGCATCGAGTCATGCAGGTCGCGATAGGCGTCGACCGAGACCCCGATGAGAAACCCGTGCTCGCGGAAGAACTCGGCCCATTCTCCATCGATCAGATAGCCGTTCGTCTGCAACGCCCAGCTCACCTGCTGACGATCGCGGCGCTCCTCGCGATGCGCGGCCACGTCGCAGTAAAGCAATATCTGCAGCGCATGTTGCAGGCGCTCGACGCCGGTTTGATCAGAAGCCGATATGCTTCGCGCACATGGCACACGCCCCTTCGCACGGGATCGCCTCGCTCCGAAGGCCGGACACCACCACCTTACCCGAGGGGCGGCATCCGGCCCGCACAATCGACGCCGTCGCCTTAGCCGAGGCCCAGGCGCTCTTTCTGCTCGGCGGGGGCCTCATGCTCCTCCAGGCCGCGCAGCAGCAGGTCGATCATATGCTGCTCCGCCGCATCGCCCTTGCCGGCAAGGTTGTTGACCTGGCCGTAGTCGCTTTCGAGATCGAACAGCATGGTCTCGGATACCTCGGCAAGGGGCTCGGCGCCCTCGATCTGAGCCGGCTTCCTGCAGGGAATCTTGAACAGTGGGTACTTGGTGCGCTTGAAATAGCGACCGCACTCGATCTCCTCCGGGCAATCCGAACCCATCTTCTTGCGGATGGTGTGCGGAAGCGCGGCGTACTCGAAGCACGGCTGGTTGCCGGGCACCGGGGCGCGGAAGTAGGTGTAACGCCCGTCGGTGACGTTGACGGTCATGGCGTGCACGCCGTACAGGGCGTAGTCGCGCGTGGGCGCGTCGGGATCGGTCATGAGCGGGGCCAGGGAGACGCCGCGCACATCCGCCGGAATATTGCAGCCATGGGCATCGAGCACGGTGGGCATGATGTCGATGGCCTGCGTGAGCTGATGGGCGTGCTCGCCCGCGCGGGCGTTGCCCGGGAAATGCACGATGAACGGCAGGTGCGCGAGCTCGTTGTACAGGTGCATGTAGTTCTTGCCCATGTAGTCGCGCTCGCCCAGGAAGTAGCCGTGATCGGTGGTGACCATGACCATGGTGTCCTCGAGCATACCGCGCTCGGCGAGCTTGTCGATGAGCTTGCCGAACCAGTGGTCGGTCATGGTGACCAGGGCCTTGTAGCGGCGCTGCAGGTAATCCTCCGCCTCGGGGTTCACGTCGGTGGCGGAGACGCGCTTGTACTCAGGGATCTCGAAATAGTCGCGGTCGAGCCCGCCGATGCCGCCGTACATCTCCATGTACTTGTCCGGGACGTCGAAGGGCTCATGCGGATCGAAGGCCTCGACCATGAGGAAGAAGTCATCGGCCCCGGCGTTGCCGTCGATCCAGTCGCAGGCGGACTGGAAGGTCTTGGGACTCGGCATGTCCTCCTCGTTCGGCCACAGCTGACGGTTCTTCTGATACTGCTCGCGCACGCGCCCGTAGAAGGTCTCGGGCATGTTGCCCGGCTCGTCGATGCGGCTGACCCACGGGTCGCCCTCCTGGCCGCGGTAGTAGTCCCAGGTGTTGAACTCCTGCAGATAACCCTCGCCACCGGTGCGCAGGTAATGGCAGTGGTCGGTGGTGATGTGGCAGAAGTTGCCGTTCGCGCGCAGGCAGGCGGGCAGCGTCACATCGAAGGGCTCGATGGGACCCCAGGGACGCTCGAGGAAGTTGTAACGGCCGGTGAGGATGTCGCGGCGGGCGGGCATGCATGGCGCCGAGCCGATCCAGTGGTTGTCGAACACACAGGACTGACCCGCGAAGGCATCGAGGTTGGGCGTCTGGACATCGGTCGTGGGGTTGTAGCACGACAGGACGTCTCGGCGCAGGGTATCCATGAGCACGAGAACGGTTCTCATTGGGATCCTTTCATTTGAAGGGCGGCATGCCATCGAAGGCGGACCCACTCGGCATCCGCCCCGTGGCGGGCATCGGCCCCCGGCGGTCGAAAAGGCCCGCGCCGGTATGCGGGTCGCGGGCCTCGAACGATCGGCCTTGGGCGGGCTCGCGATTAGGCGAAGATCTTGAACGCCGGGAAATAGAAGCCGATGGCGGCGAACACGAGGGAGAACACGATCAGACCGATGATGATTTGAGCGGAGTTCTTGCCCTGGCCCTTCTTGAGCAGGTGATAGCAGATGAAGGTCAGCAGGACGGGCAGCGCAAAGGGCAGGACCTTGTCGAGCTGGTCCTGGAGCACCAGCGGGTCGCCCTCGCCGAAGGCGAACTGCACGGCGAGCTTGAGCTTGACCGTCGTGGCGACCAGGCCGCCGGTGACCATGACACCCAGGACGTTGGCGAGGTTGCCCAGGCGGTCAAAGACCTGGACACCGGCCTTCTCGACGAGCTCCATGCCCATCTCGTAACCCTTGTGCAGGCCGAAGTACTTCAGCGGCCAGTACAGCAGGTTGATGAGCAGGAACATCACGAGCGGGCCCACGATGGAGCCGTTGTCGACGCACATGGAGGCGCCGATGGAGCCGGCGATCGGGAACCAGGTGAGGTTCAGCAGGGAGTCGCCCAGACCGGCGAAGGGACCCATGAGGGAGGTCTTGATGCCGACGACGGTGTCCTTCTGGTCCTCATCCGTGGACTCCTCCAGGGCGGCGGTGATGCCGAGGATGAAGGGGATCGCGAGCGGGTGGGTGTTGAAGTACTCGAGGTGGCGCTTCATCGCGTTGACGCGCTCCTCCTTGGGGGCGTCCTTGTAGAGCTCCTCGAGGACGGGGGCGAAGCAGTAGGTCAGAGACAGCGACTGCATGCGCTCGTAGTTGTGCGCGAACTGGCAACCCTGGGTGCGCAGCAGCACCTTGTTCAGGGTGGACTTAGAGATCTTACCCATTAGAGATCGTACTCCTCGTCATCATCGGAGCCGGCGGCAGGGGCGGCGGCAGGGGCGGGCTGGTTCTTCTGACCCTCGGTAATGACGTCCCACACGCGGCGGCGGCGCAGGCGGCCAGGGCGATGCCCACGGTCGGGACGTTGAGGAAGGCGGCCATGATGAAGCCGGCGAGCAGGAAGATCCACATGTTCTTCTTCATCATCATGGTGAGGAGCATGGCCAGGCCGACGGCGGGCATCATGCCACCGGCGGTGGAGAAGCCGGAGAGGACCCACGGAACCTGGTTCTGCAAGAAGTTCATGATGTCCTCGATCACGAACGAGCCGATGCCTGTGGCGATGAAGACCGGGACGGCGCGAGTCAGGAAGAAGCAGAGGGCGCCGGTCCAGAAGAACTTGTTCACAGCGTTGAACTTACCGGACTCGATGGCCTTGTCAGCACCGTGGACGAGGGAGACGTTGGTGGTCATGACCAGGATGTTCAGCTGCTGAACAAGGGTAGCGGTCGGGATGCCGATGGCGACGGCGAGCGCGATGGCCGAGGCGGTGTCGCCACCACCCATGATGCCCAGGGCGGCGCCGACGATGGTGCCGGAGATGACATCCGGCGGAACATAGGCGCCGATGTTGTTGACGCCGAGCCACATGAGCTCCATGGTCGCACCGATCATGATGGCGGTCGTCATGTCGCCGAGGATGATGCCGACGCCGACGGACGCCAGCAGGGGCTTGCGGAAGCCCAGGTGGGGACCGAACTGGTCCCAGGTGCACAGACCCGCCCAGATGGCGAGCAGAAGTGCTTGAAGCATATGCCTCTCCTTCCCTATTCGCCCGCTGTACGCATCCAGCGGGCACACTCCGGGCCCATATGCCCGGAGATGATTACCGGCTTAGTAGTTCTTGAGGAGCTCGGACACCGGCTCCTTGGAATCGCGCGTGGTTGTCTGCATCCAGCACTCGACGCCCAAGCCGATGAGCTCCTCGAAAGCGGCCTTCTCCTCGGCGGTGACGGACATGTTCTTGTGCAGGCGGTGGCGCTGGTCGTTGAAGCGCATGCCGGAGACGTCAGGTAATCGAACGGCAGGCCGTTCTCATGCAGCTTGAGGCGTCGATGGGGTTGGTGAACAGGACCATCGTGGCCTTCTTGAGCTCCGTCTTCTTCAGGACGCGATGAACTTGTCGACGCCGAAGACGGAGACCTTGATGTCGGGGGCGGCGAGGCCGGCCACGGACTTCTGAACGGGGGTCATTGGCGACCTTGTCGGAGACGATGATGGCGGACTCGATGCCGAAGTCCGGGATCCAAGTCGTGGCCACCTGGCCGTGAATCAGGCGGTCATCAATGTCGACGAGCTTAAGTGCCATGATGTTCTCCTTGTCGTTTGCACTTATGTTCATTGCTTCCAGCAAGTGGCGTAACACGTGAGGCGCCACCCAATGGGGGCCGGCGGCGCGCCTGAACCGCGACGTA
>ENA-OPZN01000096-OPZN01000096.1-human-gut-metagenome-genome-assembly--contig:-NODE-96-length-34901-cov-5.063323_pt1 | contig 34901 bp, 45 predicted proteins | sample MGYA00242483_ERZ504503 | MGnify/ENA primary metagenome ERZ504503 (study PRJEB26092, sample SAMD00036285) | human gut metagenome | host: Homo sapiens | study: EMG produced TPA metagenomics assembly of... | reverse complement strand
TCCCTTTTCCTTTCCGCCTCTCTATGCGTATGCCTCTGTTTCCATGCCGCCATCCAGGACGGCATCAGGTGTCATTTTCGTTGCTTGGGGCAAAGGTAAAGACGGATTAGGAACTCAAATTTTTGTCGAAAAATCTCCACGCCCTTTCAGGGGTAGTATTTTGTCTAAAAAATTTGCTAATCCTACTCCCTAACCTTGAGAAGCCCCCGAAACGAAAACGACCAATGCGGTCGGAAGACGTCACAAGAAAACATCGGACATACAGAGAGGCCGAAAAGAAAAAGAAACCGCCCACTCCAATCCGAACAAGGTAATCAACAATCTAAATCGGAAATATGAGAATGATATTGAGTGACATCGGAAAGGTATTGTGGAAAGCATTATCCGCAGTAGTAACGGCAACATCAAACATAGCCTTTTGTGCTGGCGGTTTGGTAGTAGGTATCATAGGAGAAATCCTATTCGGCATGTTGAGCATCATGTTCGGCATCCTAATCTCCCTATTTTCAGTAATAGCGACAATCGGCTTTTTCATTTGGTTATTAACTATTTAACAAATAAGGATATGGCAAGAAGATACAGCAGGACAGCAGCGCAGCAATGCAGGTTTTACGAGGTGGACAACATCTTTGAGTATATGGTGGAAACCTACATCAATGGCAACCATTCAACCCTAAGAAGGCTATACCACGAACTCAACAAGGAAGCGAGAAAGGACTTTATCGGTTTTCTTTTGGTGGAATGTCCTCCACAATACCACACGGAGATTTTACAAGAGATTGTCTGACCCCATAAAGAAACGGAGATGAACAGGACAACGGAAAAGATACCCACATGGAGTTTAGCTATATCATCAATGGCGATGCAACCGCACTCACAGACGATGAAGTTCAGACAATAGACAGATGGATGAAGCAATGGCAAGTACAAGATGTTTCACCCCTCACAGATGAAGAAGGGAACGCACAGCCTTATTTCACCCATTACCCCCTTTTCGGACTTCCCACAGAAGTGGAAGATTGCGAGATACTTTATTTGAACGACAACCCGACTAAAATTTGAGATTATGAAAGGAACAGACCATTTCAAACGAACCATACAGATGTTTTTGGAGCAGAGAGCAGCTGAAGATGAACTATTCGCCAAAAGCTACCGCAACCCAGCCAAGAACATAGACGATTGTGTCACATACATTCTGAACTATGTGCAGAAAAGCGGTTGCAACGGCTTTTCAGACGGAGAGATTTACGGACAAGCCATTCACTATTACGATGAAAACGAGATTGAAATAGGCAAGCCGATACAATGTCGGGTAGTTGTAAACCATACAGCGGAACCTACTCAATATCCAAAGTTACAGAAACGTCATAAATCCACAGCGAAAAAAGAAACCCAAGTACAACAACCCTCATTATTCGATTTTTAATATGAAACCACATACTAACATTCAGAAAGAAATTGTTCAGCTTGCACAAAAATTGCCCAAACTGACAGAACGTCAGAAAGCCTATGCTTATGAACATTGTTTTAAGCACTATGCACACAGAACCAAAGGAGGTATGATAACTTGTATGGAATGTGGGCACAGATGGAAAAGTGAACACAGACTTGCAGAAAAATTGTGTGGCTGCACTTGCCCTCATTGCGGAAGAAAACTCGAGGTCATGGATACCCGCCAGCGGGTATTTACCAATAATGAATACTTTTCAATCGTTACTACCTGCAACGGCTATCAGGTTTTCCGCTTTTTCTATGTGAGAGTATTCAAGAAAGTAATGCAGCCAGCCAAGTATTCCATTACAGAAGTCGTTCAACGATGGATTTCTTCCAAAGGAGAAACCGAAACTTTCGCCCGATTGCGCTGTATGTTCGGTCTATATTATGACATGTGGAGTTTGAACAGCAATATGGAGTTAAGAAGCCAAAAAAGGCTCCATGCCTACAACATTTATGGAGTATGTACCTATCCTCAAATAAAACTACTACCTAAGCTGAAATATATTGGCTTCCGTTCCGATTTTTACGGAAGTTCACCTTATGACTATTATGCTGCTGTTCTGTCCGATTGCAGGATTGAGACATTGCCTAAAGCCGGTCAGACCTGTATGTTCCGCCACGCAATAACAAACGGCATAAGACTGAAAGATTATTGGGCAGCAATTAAAATCTGCATCCGCAACCGATATGAAATCAAAGAGCCACAAATATGGTGCGACTACATTAAGTTATTGAAGCACTTTAAGAAAGACATTCACAATGCCAAATATGTGTGCCCTGCTAACCTTCATGCTGAACATGACAGACTGGTACAGAAAAGGAATGTGGAACTGAGGGAAGAACAGATGAAGAAGGATTTGCAAAAAGCCTTGACTGACGAGAAAAATACAAGGAGCAGAAAGGCAGGTTTTTCGGGCTTTCATTTTCCGATGGCACTTTGAAAGTCAAAGTTTTGGAAAGTGTTACCGAGTTCTTTGAGGAGGGTATGGCAATGCACCATTGCGTATTTTCAAATCAATACTATCTGAAAGAAGACTCTTTGATACTCTCTGCAAGCATTGAAGGGAAAAGGATTGAAACCATAGAATTATCTCTTGATACCATGCAGATTGTCCAAAGCCGAGGAGCCTGCAATATGAATACAAGTTATCATCGTCAAATCATTGAACTTGTAAACAAGAACATTCAACTTATCGAGCAAAGACTGACAGCATAAATATAAGTTCTACATAAAAGTAATAATTGAAAACATGTTTTTCGGGTGGCATGAAAATGCCCCCGAAACCTTCATCAAACTTATCAATTCATTGGTAGTGGCAAAAGATGAAACAGAAGTAAGGAACGTAATGCAGCATTTTGCACAAAGTTCGATATTCAATACCATTTTCGCCTACGGCTTCGGAGCACATCACCTTTGGGTAACCCAAAGGATGATAACCGACCCCGAAAATATAATGGAGAACCGACTGCTGATTGTTGAATTTTAATAAATGACTACCATGACAACAAGAATGACCATCAACGGAGTGAGTACCTGCCAGACGGCAGGTACTGAAAAGTACGAAAAGTACCAAACGACTATCAGACGGAAAAGAACAACCCTTTTCCAATATGACTACCGACACACGGACGGAGAACTTTTCTCTTGCGTGAGACCGACATTGGAGGAGTGCAGACACCTGCGTGACGAATGGATAAAAGGAAAGGAGGACAGATTATGACAGCATACTATGATACTTTGATTGTGACATTCAGCGACCCTATCAGAATTTTGGATATGATGTGTACCGATATTTGTGATGTGGCAACACTAAAGGAGTGGATAGAAAGCTACGAAAGCACAAGAATGACCCCGATAAACGAACATATGGCAGTCATCACTTCCGAATACAACATGGTGCATGTGGTGGAATGGCTCAGAAAATATGCCCCCATTGCCGAAATGAAAGAATACTAAAGGTGTGGCGGTACACAATACCGCCCGCACCCAAAACAGATAACCCATAAAACAGAAAGAGCATGAAATACTATTTTATATTGACAGACAGCAGGGACGCATGGATGCAGTTCGTTTACCTCCCTACGGGAGATTATGTGTCCGGCTATATCCGTGACTTGCAGAGTGTGGGAATATCCGTACATGACTATGACCTTTGGACGGAGGAAACACGACCCATTGCCGAGCGCACATTGGAACATATAAGGCAAAGCATGAACGTATAAAAAAAATCGGGTGGCAAAAGCCACCCATTGACAATAACTTAAATTCATATACAGATGATAGCGAATACAATCTTACAGCAGTTGGGCGGTCATGGATTTACCGTCATGACGGGAAGCCGTAACTATATCAATTTGGGCAACGGACTACAAATGAGCCTTGCAAGAAACAAGACGTCAGCCAACAGACTGAAAATCATATTGGATGAGGACACGGATACATACACCATGTATTTCTATCGTCAGACACTGACGAAGTATGCGGACATCAAGGTCAAGGAGATAGCCAAATATGAGGGAGTGTACTTTGATATGCTCCAGCAGATTTTCACGGATGTAACGGGACTTTACACCCGACTTTAGGCAGAGGCGGCGAGAGCCGCCCTACTTTCTTTCGGTGAGCAGAAGGCGGACAAAGAAAGTAGCAAGAAACCGCTGTTTCATATTCTCGAATAGCATTTGTTTTTACATTTCATGCCAATCGAAATCAGACAAATGAGTTGAATCTTTAATCTCAACATCAACGTCCTGTTGCAATCCATGTTTAAGTAACATAACTCCCAAAGAATTAAGACGATATTTATTTGTATCATTGGCATCTATAACAGTGTTAGATAACACACCTGCACTTAATAAAATATCAGTAGAACCATTTTCATAATAATCCTCTTTATATTTTTGCAGTTCATTTATGTCAGAAAATGGAATACGCTCTAACACAGCACATAAACGAATAAAATCTTCTATACTTATTTCTTCCTTAATTTTGCTTTCATTAAATTAGTTAAAATATTAACTTTATTAGTATTATCTAATCGGTCTAATAAGGCTAATAATACTTCACAACCATCTTCTTTATTTTTTTCAGTATATTCAGATATGAAGTTCATACGCTCTTCTATAGTGGTATCATGAGTAATAAAAATAAACCTATGAATTTTTTTCATAAGCCGATAAGTTTGATAATTTTTTAGTTACCTTGTACAGCCCTTTTATTGCCCCTATTATAGGTACACCATCTAATGCACCATCATCAATAATGGCATCCATAGCTATATCTCCGGCATTAGCAACTAAATCATATGCATCTTTACTTTTGAATGTTTCTTCAAATGGTTTAACAATATTGTTCATTTTGATTATTTATAAATAGATTTTGATTTTATATTCTTTTAAGGCGTAAAGATATGAAAAAGCGACAGAGAAGCGCTTAATCTCTGTCATTCTTTCTTTTTTCATCTCTCATACAGCAGCAAAAACTCCATCTTCCGTCGCCGCTCTATCGAGCGGATTTTCCGCCCCTTGTAGTGGCAGTAGGATATATACTCCTTATAGATGTCCCTGTCACCGGCTTCCAGCTTTTTCACCAGACGGCTTTTCGGGTGTTTTCCATATCCGAGCAGAGTTCCGTGCCCCACATTGTAGCTGAGTACGGTCAGGATCAGGGCATCTTTCCCATACTTGCTGAACAACCTGTAACGCTTCTCCAAATCACTTATCAGTCAGTTTTTCCGCTTCCGCCTCCGTCATATCATAGGACAGTTCCTCTCCCGGAAGTTTACAATGTCCGTAACCGTAGTACGGATAATCAGAACGGTCATGGAGTCCCTCGTATTTCTTAATCAGCTCGACGGCTAACCCGGCCTTCGCTTCATCTTTGAACGAGGCGGGTGTCCCAACCGTACCCGTATTCTGCGCCGCAGGCTGGCGGAAAAAGCAACCGCCAGCACCGCCGGGGCAAGCAGCCTTTTCATTACCCCCTTACTGATAGACACCTCCTTTCACCGTATTCAGCGTATCGTTCCCGGAGGGAGCCTCTTCCGCATCCGAATCGTTGTTGAAGTCCGTTTCCCATTCAAAAGAGTTCCCGAAATTATCCTCCACCGTAATGGTCAGGCTCTGTGACTCGTCACACTCCGATGTGTAGTACAGGCGGAACTTCTCGTTCTCCAGCAGGTAACGGTCGTTGGGCTGGAACACCAGCCCGTTGTCGAGCTTCAGCGTACCTTTGCCGTCAAACTGGAAATATCGGATGGTATAGACCGCTCCGTCAAACTCGCCCTCACGCACCAGCTCGCAGCGGATTTCCGCCGTTTCACCCTTTGCCAGCTCCTTCGGTACGGGCATCGTTTCCACCGTAAACGGATAAGCCTGCGTCACGTCCAGCCCATCATCACAGGCCGTCATACCGATAGAAAGCAGTCCGGCGCAGAAGACTGCCAGCATTTTTACTGTATTTACCTTTTCTCTTATTCCATCTTTAAGTCTGTTCATGTCCATAATCATTATAATTTTATTCCGTTGTTTTTTCCTTTCTTTTTCGTTTTCCCGCCATGCCTGCCTTTCGGCAAGCGTCTTTTGCAGATAGTCGTTCAGGTCCTTGCAGCCGCCGTACAGTCCGGAGCAGTCCGCCACCTTTCCGCCGTACCGTGCACGCAGGGTTTCCAGCGTCCTCCGTCCGGCTTCATCATTGTCAAAGTGACATTGCAGCTTCCCGTAACCGTCCAGATGCCTGTATGCCTTCGTCAGGTTCGACACCGAGTTCAGCACGAGGTGGTCTTCACCGTTTCCAATTCCAAGCACACGTGCCGACAGATAGTCCATAAAACCCTCGTACAGGTTGCAGCTTGCCGAACCGTAAGCCAGCAGTGTCACATCCTTGGGCGGCAGGCATCCCTTGAAGAAGCGGTTGCGTATCTCATAGCCGCCCCCTCCGTTACCGAATGCCACGGCAAAATACCGCTTCCCGTGTGTGGTGTAGTGTATCTCCCTGCATCCGCCGATGGCCACCCCCGACGATATGCCCCTTTCCTGCATGTAGCAGAGCAGCGCCCGGTTCTGGAGCGGCATCAGCTCCACGTTCTCGAAAGACGGCTCTACCGGCCGCCTCACTTCGCATGGGTGGTACACCCTCTTTTCCGGCAGCGGCATACCCGCCACTTCCGCCACATACCTTACCTGCGAGAGGAAATCCTCGCAATGGATGAACTCCCCGGCAAGGGCGAAGATATTGCCGCCCTTGCCCAGCCCGTAGTCATACCACAGGTTTCGCTCCATGTTCACCTTGAACGACGCCGTGCGTTCCTCCCTGTACGGAGCCTTGTACCACAGCGCGTTTGTCCTGCGCTGCACGGGCGAATGACCCAGCCGTGCGAGGAACTCCTCAATCGGTATCCTCTTCATTCTGTCTATTTCCGTTTCCATAGGCATACATCAGTTGATAATGAACTTTATACCTATCCCGTACTCCGTGCGGCACACGCCCGTACTGCCGCCCCATAGGAAACGCTCCCTTACCGAAGCTGTCAGCGCAATGAAGTCCGCAAGATACAGCTCCATGTCCAGCGTGGCGGCGCAGCCATAGACGAAGCCGTCCCTGTTGTTCAGTCTTGCCCCGTCATACAGCGTCCTTTCTCCCCAGTTCACCGTTTCATACCCGGCAAGGGCTGATGCCCCCGCATAGAAGAACACCGTCTTTTTCGCATCCGACAGGAAGTTGTAGTAGAAACCGCCCTCCGCCGTGAACTGTGCCACGGGAACATTCACGCTCCTGTACGGATGGTTGGTCTGCAGGTATTCCGCTCCGTACACCCATTTGTTGCCGCCCCTTGCATAGCTCGACAGTGCGGCTCCCAGCCAGTAGCCGTCCGTCCCGGTCATTCCGGCTTTCATCTCAATGCCACGCATCTTCGGCAGGCATCGCTGGGCTTCCGCCCGTCCTGCAAGAAGGACGGACAGAAGCATTGCTAAAAACACCGCCTTGCCTTTCATCGTACACGCAGTTCGTTGATGGTTTCAGCCTGTACCAGGTCTTCGTTCTCCACGGTGAACGTCTGGTGACGCCCACCGTTCTTCTCGTTCATTTCCACCACCAGCTGCTTGCCGTCGGGGATGGTGAACTTCTGCAGGCAGAACACCGTGCGCTCGGACTTTTTCCCGGCCACGCGCACCGCATAGTTGTACGCGCGGAGCGGAAACAGCACCTGTTCCTGGATGGCGGTTCGTTTCGCCACCTTCTTATCCACAATCTTGAACGTGATGTAGTCCACGTCAAACGGCACGTTGCTCTGGTTCTTTATCTCCGTGTGCAGGTAAAGCAGGTCGTTGTGGACATATATCCCTTTCAGCAGATACTGGATGCCGAAACGCTTGCAGCCGATGTGCTTCACCTTGCGCTTGTTCTCCTTGTGCAGCGACTTCATGATGAGATGCACCAGCATGGGGCTTTCGCTTCCCAGTTCCTTCAGATAGATTTCCTGCGCGTTGTTCGGGCGGTTCACCGTGCTGCGTCATGGATGAAGTCCTTCATCTCCACATTGAGCAGCAGCGGCTCGTCGGCATATTTCACGTTGAACGAATAATAGGCCCCGTCCTCCGTGATGACGCTCATGTTCGTCTCCGTGCGGAAGTTCCTTACCGTCGCCTTTACGCGGATGACGTTCTCCGCACCGTCAGCCTTTCCCGCTATAAGGTTGGGAGAACCCAAGTCCACATAGCGCACTGCCGAGGGAAACAGGATATGCACCGTCTTGTCATACGTGACCTCCAGACCGTGCGGCGGTATCATGCGGTCAAACATCAGTTTCCTGGTCAGTCCGTGATACAGGTCGCCGTCCTCCTCCGTCTGCGGATAGACGTCCTTTACCAATTTCAGCTCCTCCGCCTTTGTGGTGGCGGTGCTGTCGTTTTTCACTTCCTGTGCGTGTCCTGCACAGACAATGCCCGTCATAAGGGCAAACATCATCATTACTTTTCTGATACTCATTTTTACGTTGGATTTAGTGGTTGATAAAATTTGATTGTTCTTTTTCCTTTCGTCTCTTGCTGTCTATTTTTCCTGATACAGCAGCACCCTGTATCCCGATTTCAGATGCACCCTTACCGTGCGCATCCTCTTCGATATATACTGCGAGACTCCCTGTATCACTCCCTTTCCCAGATCGGAGGCAAGCTGCGCCCCCGCATCTGTCGAGATGTTGATGCTGCTGCCGAGCGAACTGCCCATGTTCGCCCCGATTTCCTTTGCCGCGTCCGTTTCCATCGAGCCGGGCACAAAGATGCCCGCCTGTCCGTCGCTGTCGTACACCTCCAGTTCCACCGGGATGATGTTTCCCTCATGTTCCAGCGAGCCGATACCTATCTCCAGACGCTCACCCTGCAGGCGTGCCGTCCCCACAAGGGTCGTATTCCTTGGTATTGTCCGTCCAGACACCCGCATCGGCTCCAGCAGCCGCAGCCTTACCGTCTGTCCGTCCGTTACCGTCTGGTCGCCCTGCACGCAGGCTGCTATGGTGTTCTTTCCCGGTGCCTCCGTACTGCCGATGGCAGTGTGGAACCCGTAGTTCCTTTCGCCCCCGTAGTCCGCTATAAAGGCGGAATCTGTCAGGGGCTGCGGCAGGGCGGACACCGTTGACGGGCGCACGCCGCTCACTGCTTCAGCCTTCATTTTCTTTTCGCCGGCATTGCTTTCCGTCATTTCCGTCCCATCGGTACGTACGGGCTGCCCGGCATTGTTTCCTCCGTTCTGGTACTTCGCCGCCAGCTCGTACGACTTCTCCAGCAGGGCGACCTGTTCCTCCATCCTTGCGGGCTGTTTCTCCTGTTCCATGACCATACGTTCCAGTTCGTCGATGCGCTGCCTGAGTTCCTTCTTTTCGGCGTCCTCCTTCGGCGGCTCGTAGAACGTACCCAGCGAGGTGTTCAGCCGCTCGTTGGCGGCAGCCGAGGAGCGGATGCCTGTCTGTATTCCGCTTCCGGCCGTCTTCGGCGATGTTTCCGGTTGTGCCAGGCGGCAGTCGTCCGTTCCGTCTGCCGTGTCCGTTCCTTCCGTCTTGTCGTCCCAGAATGCGGACAGGTCGCCCACCATGCCCGGCGTTCCTTCTTCCTGTTCTCCAGCTGCTGCTGTTCGTATGCCTTCGCCTTGTCGCCGATGATTCCGGAGTTTTCCGGCAGGGGCATGTCCGTGTTGAATCCCAGTCCCTGCCGTTCCTTTCCGCCGTCCTTCTGCGAGGGGGCGAAGATGAGCCACATGCACCCCAGAAAGGTCAGCACCATCAGCGGATAGACCAGCATCTTCTTTCTCCGCTGGCGCTGTTCCTCCGTCAGCGGTCTTTTCTCTTTTGTCTCATTCCTTTTCTGTTCCTTTTCCATACATCCTGTTTTTATGATAATGTTCATACGCTTCCTGCAAATCCGCTTTTTGCGGCAATTCCGGTTTCTTCATGTGCCGTATCTCCATCGTCCCGTTTCCTTTCCCGAAGCCGGCAATGGCGGTGGCGGTCATGTACAGACAGCCTGCGGCAAAGGCGGCGGACATCACTGCCACCGTCGCCAGCCTTGCCTTCGGCGGCAGTGCGTCCAGTCTCCTGTGCAGTTTTTCCCTGAGAACGGCAGCGCATTTTCCCGTCAGAATATTCATCTTTCCCATACGCCTATCTCTCCATGCTTCTGATGTCCCTGTTCTCCAGTATCGTGAATCCCTCTATGGTGAACCCGTTCGGATTGTCGTCCGAGCGGCTTGCGTTGAGCAGCCGGCAGGTCGTTACCAGCGTACGCTCCGTCACGTTGCTTTCCCTGATGATCATCTGCCTTGCGTAGGTGCGTGCCTCGTAGGGATAGCGGTCGAAGTTGCAGACCACGCTGTCCACCTGGAGCACCTGGTTGATGTTCCCCGCGATGATGCGGTTGTAGAATCCCTTTTCCGCAAAGTCGGCGTAGTAGTTGTACGCGCTTCTGTCCGCCAGCAGCAGCGCACGCTTCACGTTGTGCTCGATTGCGCTTTTCTCCGGCGAGAGGGTGAAGAACAGCTCGTGGAAGCGGCGCACATGCTCCCTTGCTTCCGCCGGGCGGTTCTGCGACAGGTCCTGCGAGAGGGCGAGCATCAGGCTCTTTCCCCCGTCAAGTACGTATATCTTCTGCCTCTGCGCTTCGGCGAAGCGGAAGGCGCATACCACCGAGCAGATGACGATGGCGGCACATACCGCCGTGTAGATGATTCCGAACAGACGTATCTGCCGGAAACTCGTTTCTATGTTATTCAGGCTCTTGAACTCCATTCTTTCTGTTTTTATGGTTTGTAAAATCATTCTCCGGTTCTCCGGCTGTTACCTTTTCAGCAGCCGTCCGGCCTGTTTTCTGATAAACTTGCCCGTGCGTCCCGCTACGTTTCCGGCTGCCGCACCCGCCAGACTGCCGCCAAGGGCGCCCGCAGTACCGATGTTCTTGTTGTAGCTGCCCACTCCGCCACCGGCCTGGATTATCCATCCGGCTACCGTCGGGATGGTGAAGTATCCCACGATGCCGATAACGAGGAACACGATGTACACCCCGTTGCTCGCCTCTACCGAGAAGTTCGGGTCTGCCTGCATCGCCTCGATGTCATTCTGGAGCATCAGTATCTGTATCTTCGCCAGTATCGTGCTGAACAGGTCGGAGACGGGCAGCCACAGGTAAATCTGTATGTAGCGGCTGAACCATGCCGAAAGCGTGGAGTGGAAGCCGTCCCATACCGAGAAGGCGAAGGCGACGGGTCCCAGTATCGACAGCACCACCAGGAAGAACGTCCTGAGCGTGTCGATGACAAGGGCGGCAGCTGCGAACATCAGCTCCAGCAGCTCGCGGAACCAGTCACGCACGCTCTTCTTGATGTTGTACGCCGCACGGTCCATGTACATGCCCGTCATGGTGATCATGTCCGACGGCGACCAGCCCAGCTCGTCTATCTGACGGTCGAACTCCTCGTCCGAGGCGAGATAGGCGGTTTCCGGGTTGCGCATCATCGCCTCGTATTCCAGCCTGTCTTTCTGTTCCCTGTACTTCTCCATGTCAAAGGTCTGTTCCTCCAGTATCGAGTGCGTCCCCTGTACGATTACTCCCAGAACGGAGTTCATCGTTCCCAGCACGATGGTCGGGAAGAAGAGGATGCACAGTCCGATGGCAAACGGCCGCAGCAGCGGGTACACGTCTATCGCCTCGGCACGGGCAAGCGACTGCCACACGCGCACCGCCACATAGAACAGGGCGCCCAGTCCGGCAAGCCCCTTTGCCACTCCTGCCATGTCCGAGCAGAGCGGCATCATCTCCTTATACAGCGAGAGGAGTATCTGGTGCAGGTTGTCAAACTCTCCCATAGGCTACCAGTATTTTTCGTTGGAGTTCCCGTAGAGTGCCATCACCCGGTCCATGTCGTTTTTCTTTCTCGCCCGCAGGTACGACACCGATATGGTCTTGTTCGTGTAGTAGCGCACGAGGTTGCGGTAGTTCATCAGGCTGCGGTAGGCATTGTCTATGATGGCGAGCCTTTCCGCATCCGTCAGTGACATGCCCGTCACGTTCACCACATTCTTCAGGTCCTGCAGCACGTCCGAGCTTTCGTCTATCAGCATCGCATAGCCCGACGAGATGGCGGCAAGCTCCTCCGGCGTGTAGTTCTCGTCCGAGAGCATCTTCTGGTAGTTGTCCACATAGATTTCCGATATTTCCATTACCAGAGAGATGCTTTTCGCCACCTTCGCGCCGCCCTTTACCACGTCGTGCACCGATTTCAGTGCGTCGTAATACGCCTTTCCCTGCTCGAACACCTTCTTCGTTTCCAGAAAGCCGTTCAGGGTATTGGCTTTCGTCCCGGCTGTCTCCACCATCTCCTTGGCGGAGTTGATGATGCTCTGCGCAAGTTTCCGGGGTCGGACACCACCCATTGGGCATTTGCCCCGCCTGTCCCCGCAAGGCACAGGCAGACCGCAATCAGCGGTATTTTCAGTTTCTGTCTCATTCTCATTTTTTTTGGATTTAGTGGTTCGTTAAATTGCTATTGCATATTCTCTTTCTCCTTTGTCCTTTCACCGTCACCTGCATCCGTGTTCACCCGGACATAGTCACCGCCCGGCGAAAATGTCAGCACATCCGTCTCCTCGTTGTATGCCACGTCAATGCGGAACCCCGTGTTCATATACAGGTTGCCGTTCTCCTCCCTCTGCAGCAGATAGGTCTCCGGTCTCAGTACGCGGCGTACGCCCTTGCGTCTGAACAGTGTCACCTTATATGATTCTCCCTCCCTGTACACCAGTATGTCGGGACCGGCTTCCGCGTTTTCCCAGTTTCCGCAGATTCTGTCGCGGGTGTCGCCGTCTTCTTTTGCCATTATATCACAGGCTTGCAGCATCAGCGATGCCATGCCTATCAGACCGCCGCACAGCAGCAGCCTTTCGGTCTTTGTCAGTTTGATGTTCATTTTCTTGTCTTCTTTAAGTTTTGTTCTTTCATTTTTTCAATCCTTTTTTTCTTTTCGCCTTTTCCGTAGCCGGAGTCCGCCCGGTTTCCTTTTCCGTCAGAATCCCGGTCTTCTGCCTTTACGCCTGCACATGCGGTTTTCCCTTGCGCCATTCTCCGGCGCCTCCTTCTGTGCAGGTACCGACTGCCGTACTGCGGGTTTGCCGAACAGCTCGTCCGCATCCGGCTTCTTGCCCGTCATCCGGCAGAATCGGGCATCCAGTTCCCGGTATGCCTTTTCCACCTGCTTGAGCACCGTTTCGCGCGGTTCCTTGTGGTCAATGCCGTATTTGTTCAGGATTTCCGGCTTGTACCACATCGGATCGTCATAGTCTTTCCGGTACACCATACCTCTCAGATAGAGCAGTTCCTGATATTTTTCTTCCAGATAGTCCCTTGCCGGAGCGGGGCAGATGCTTTCGTAAGCCTTTTCCACCGCAAGAGTGATTTTGCCCTTGGCTTTTCCTGCCTCGCACAGTTCTTTCATGCGCTGCTCCTTCCCATATCCCCTGCAGTCCGGTTCAGCAGGCATCCGGTGAACCTGTATTTCCAGTTTCTTGTACCGCTGGTAGTCTTCTTCCAGTCCGTATCGCCTTCTGATATGTTCCGGTAGCGAAGTCCCGAATGTCAGGAACTCACGGAACCATGAGATATGCTCCCGGATTTCCTCCCGTTTCCGCAGCGCTTCATCGCTGTATCGGTCATCAATGTACATGTTGTCAGTCTGTTGGTTCATAAATCATTTTCTATTTTTCATTTACTGTATATTTCCTGCCGGTTCACTGTCCCGTCCGTTCCTCCAGCCGTCGCTCCGCCACCTGACGGATGGCAGCTTCCATGTCGCCTCCCAGTTTCTCCGCCAGTTCGCGTACTTCCATCTTCTCCGTCTCCTCCGTCGTATAGGCGAGATACTCTTGCATCGACACCTCCGTGGCATATACCGCCGAATGCGTGCCCCCAAGTCCTATCCACACCTCCTTGTACCGCCTCGACGGGTCGTTGGACTGGTTGATCGAGAGTATCTGCGACTTCTCCTTTTCCGTCAGACCCAGCAGCGACTGTATCTGGTCGAACTTGTTCATGTACTTGCGCTGGTCCAGCAGGATTTTGCAGTCCGAGTTGTTGATGATGCTTTCCTTCACGATGGGCGAGCTGATGATGTCGTCCACTTCCTGTGTCACCACAATCGCCTCCCCGAAATACTTTCTCACCGTCTTGTACATGTAGCGCAGGTAGTCAGCCATGTTTGCCGATGAAAGGGCTTTCCATGCCTCTTCCACAATCAGCTGTTTCCTTACGCCTTTCAACCGGCGCATCTTGTTGATGAACGCCTCCATAATGATGATGGTCACCACCGGAAACAGCTCGGCATTGTCCTTTATCGAGTCAATCTCGAAGACCACGAACCGTTTGTGCAGCAGGTCGATGTTCTCCGTCGAGTTGAGCAGGAAGTCATAGCGTCCGCCCCGGTAGTACTGCCTCAGGGTGGTCAGGAAATTGTCGATGTTGAAGTCCGACTTCTCCACCTTGATGTAGCGTTCCTCCATTTCCTTGCGGTACACGTCCCGCATATACTCATAGAATGTGTTGAACGAAGGCACGATGCTCCTGTCCTGTTGGAGTTTCAGCAGGTAGGCGTTCACCGCGCTTCCCAGCTCCGCCGATTCCGTTTTCGTGGCGGGTTCGTTCTCGCTTTTCCACAATGTCAGCAGCAGCGTCTTGATGCTGTCCTTTTTCTCCACGTCGAACACCCCGTCATCCGTGTAGAACGGGTTGAACGAGATGGGCTTCTCCTCCGTATAGGTGAAGTAGATGCCGTCCTTTCCGTGCGTGCGGCGGTGTATCATCTCGCACAGTCCCTGATAGGAGTTTCCCGTGTCCACCAGTACCACGTGCGTGCCCTGCTCGTAATACTGTCTGACCAAGTGGTTCATGAAGAACGACTTGCCGCTTCCGCTCGGTCCCAGCACGAACTTGTTGCGGTTGGTCGTGATGCCGCGCTTCATCGGCAGGTCGGATATGTCGATATGCAGCGGCTTGCCGCTGATACGGTCTGCCATGCGGATGCCGAAAGCCGAGGGCGAGTCCCGGTAGTTGGTCTCTCCGGCGAACAGGCATACCGCCTGCTCGACAAACGTGTGGAACGATTCCTCTGCCGGAAAGTCCGCCGCATTGCCCGGTATGCCCGCCCAGAACAGCGTCGGGCAGTCCGTCGTGTTGTGGCGGGGCAGCGCATCCCATCGAGGCCAGCTGGCTCCCCACGTCGTTCCTTATCCGTTTCAGCTCCTCCGTGTCGTCGCTCCACGCCATCACGTTGAAGTGGGCGCGGACGGACTTCAGCCCCTGTGAGTGGGCTTCGTTCAGATATTCCTCTATCCACTCGCAGTTGATGGCGTTCTGGCGGCTGTAGCGCGAGAGCGACTGCATGTTCCTTGCCGACTTCTCGAAGCGGCGCAGCTCTCGTCGCTGTTGCCGACAAACACGTACTGGTTGTAGCATATGGTTGCAGGGAGCAGCAGTCCCAGCGGGCGGCAAACGACAGACGGCAGTCCGAGCGGTCGGTCGAGAGCCGTTCGTAACGGCTGTCCGTGGCTACCGCAGCCGGCAGGTCTTCCGTGTCCGACAGCGTGTGCAGGCACAGGCGTTTGTCGCCGATGCGCATCTCCTCCGCGCTCATGGCGATGTCTTCCAGACACGCCGTATCCTCCGTCGTCAGTGCCAGGTATCTGCCTATGATACCCGTTTCCTTTTCCGTTCCCGTAATCTCATCGTCCCTCAGGCGGCGCAGGCGGACGTGTCCCGAATCGTTCAGGATGCGGGCAAACTGTTCCACCGCCTCCATGAACTTCAGCGCCGTCTCCCTGTCCTGTATCTCCTTCGGGATGATATGTCCGCGGCACAGCGTGCTCCAGTTGCTCTGCCGCCTCATGCGTTCCTTCGTCGTCTTGGTCAGGAACAGGTAGCTCCTGTGGCTCAGATACGGGCGCTCGTTGAAGTGCATCCCGTTACTCCGTGCCAGGAAGCCCGTACCTTCCTTCTCCCAGTCGGGGCGGTACAGCTCCTTTATATACCAGTCCTGCTTGTGCAGCACCGAATAGTCGGGCAGCACCTTGATTGCCTTGCACCACGTGGCATGGATACTCTCGTATTCCTCCGCCGTCACGGTATAGACCTCCGGCAGTTCCACCTCGAAGGCTGCGGTGATGTCTGCGTCCTTCGAGATGATGCACCCGTGTTCCACCGCCAGCAGCGGGAACCGGCTCTCCAGTGTGGTGGCTTTCATTACGTTTCTCATGCTTTTCCTCCTTTCTTTTTCCGTCTTAGCATACGGCATACCCGTCTGCGGTGGAGCAGGTAGCGTGGGCGCATCCGTGCCGCGCCCAGCTTCATCAGCCCGTGTTCCCCATACATTGCGTTCAGCCGGAACGTGAGCCACACGACGGCGGAAGCCGCCGTGACTCCCAGGCCGATACAGACCCACTGGCTCACGCCAGCCATGTACAGGATGACAAACAGGATGAAGACAGCGAGCAGCCCGCCCGCGAACAGGAACAGGTACTGCGCCTTCAGCCCTTTGAACTCCACCGGACGACCGATGCCCTTGTTTACCGGGTATTCAGCCATTGTCCTTTTATCTTATTATATATGGAAAACGCCTGTTTAGAGAAAGAACGAGCGTAAAATGGTCGCACTCACTATCAGGAAGATACACGCACCGAACCAGCTTGCGGCGGTCTTGCTCGTGTCCGGGTCGCCGGACGAGAACTTGCCATAGACCTTGATGCCCCCGATAAGACCCACCACCGCGCCGATGGCGTAGATGAGCTTTGTCGCCGGGTCAAAATACGATGTCACCATGCTGGTGGCTTCGGTGATGCCCGCCATGCCGTTACCCTGAGCGAAGGCGGAAATGTTGGCAGCCAGCAGAAGGGCTGCGAGGATGAACTGTTTCTTTTTCGATGTCATTGTCATAATCTTTTTTCGTTTTTTGTGCCTTGGGGTCGGATATTCCCTTCGGCGATTGATACTTTTTAATTCTTGCGGCTTCGGATAAAGCCGGCTTCTGGATTTAGTGGATTCGGTGGCAAGCCGATAATTTAGCCGTAGTCGGTTTTCTTTTTTCGCATCTTAGTTACATCTTTTACATTGTTATACATAGTCGCGGATGTTGAAGTTCTCGTATTCCTTCCGTACAGCCGATTTCATTCTTGTTTTCTTCTCTGCGGGCTGGATACTTGTGAGATAGGTTTCCACCATTTCCGACACCCTTGCCTCGTACCGGGCATTGTTGCGCCGGAACATGTCGTAGAACTCTGTCCCTTCCAGCTCGTGGAATACCTTGCCCGCTTGCAGGATGTCGGCTTTCCCTGCCTTCGGGTTCTTCACCGCCCTTGCCGCACGGTCGATTTCGTCAAAGGTGCTTCCGCCCGCCTGTGGCGGCTCTTCCTCAAGTTCCCCGTCCGTGTCGTGGACGCGGTTGTCCCTGAAAACCTCGTCCAGATCCTCGTCGGGCACTTGGCGCGACGGCTTCGTTTCCGCAGCGTGGCTGCCGGCGGTTTCCATTTCGTCGTCAAAGGTAACGTCCTTTTCGTCCACCGCCTCGCTTTGCATTTCCGTGGCAGCATTTGGCGTCGGAGTGGCAGCCTGTGGCTTCATTTCCGGCATTCTGAACCTGCTTTTCCAATCACATCGGGCAACGGTTCCCGTGCCGGTTCAATGCCGTCCTTGCCGTCAGCTTTTCGTGACTCCTTGCGTTCCCATGTCAGGTAGAGCAGTACCCACAGGTTGCACGCCATCATCAGGATTAGCAGCAGCGTCACCATAGGCTTACCGCTATCTGTCCGACAACATCGTGGCTTTTCTTCCTGTGCAGGCTCTCCGGCTCCGTACCGTGGTGTTCAAGGTGTTCGGTGACGATGCGGTCTGTATAGCCGGATATGGTCATCCCGTTTTCTCCCGCCATGCCCGCTATGCGCCTGACCGCCTTGTACTTCTCCCGGCTGATGTACACCGCCTTCCGTGCGGTGCCTTCCGGCTTGCATCCGTTCAGGCACTTGCCCTTATAGGCTTCCTCTCTCTGCTTTCTTTTGAAAATTTGGATGTTCAGTTTCATTTCGTCTTTACTTTTTTATGTGATACAATGTTTTCCTCAAATCAGATTGTCCCTGTTGCGGCGGTACAGGTCGTTGATTTCGTCCTTGTTCTCCTCAAAGTGGCGCATCAGCACCGTGTCGATGTAGCCGCCCACGGTTATTTCCTTGTCGGCGATGGTGTTCACTATCTTGGAAACGATGCTGTGTGCCTCCTTGCTGATGTACACGCAGTGCCGGAGTTTCACCTCGTTCCGTTTGAGGAAGGTCGAGCCGTAGTCAGGCTTCTTTCTTTTCGCGGGTTCGCTCCGTGCTTTAGCTTCCGTGGGCTGTACCGCATCTTCCGGTACGTTGCCGGCATCGGGTTCGTCCGTTCCTTCCCTTGCCGGAGGTCCGCCCATCTGACGGGATTTTCCTATGGAGGCAAGCAGCAGGCTTTCGTCTATGCCCTCCGTATTCAATTTTCGGCTTGCCATGAGGTTTATCCGTTGATGATGGAACATATCTCTTCCGACAGCTCGCGGATACGGCTTCCCTTCAGCATGGAGGCGTCCGGCGGCAGGATGGTCGAGCGGAACACCGACTTGCGGTCGTCCGACGGCTCGCGGCGGAAACGCTTGCTGTCGGGCAGCCTCGTGTCAAGGACATGGAAGTCGTTTTCGGCGAACAGCTTCCCGTACAGGTCGTACAGCCCGGTCTTTTCCCGTCCGTCCACCATTGTCCAGAACAGGGATATGCCTTTCGTCTTGGCAAGCCCGGTGGTGACGAGGTTGTCGTTGAACATCATCACGAACTGCAATGCGCTTTCCACCACGAAGCGGTCGGCGCTGACGGGCGTGAAGATGTAGTCCATCTGCGAGAGCGTCTTTATCACCCCGTCGCTTTTCAGCGTGCCCGGCAGGTCGAAGAACACGATTTCCGGCTGGTATCCTTTCTCTGACAGCAGGCTGTCCGCATCGTCCAGCGCTTGCACGGCGTTGCTTCGGACGATGGGAAATCCCTTGCGCCCCGACTTGCGGAAATGTTCACAGGCAACGGCTTTCAGGCTGTCGTTCTTTTCGATAAGTGCCGTTTCCTTGTCGCGCAGCCCGGCGATGCTGTGCTGCGGCTCGTCGCAGTCTATCACGGCGACATCTATCCCCATCACGTTGTGGATGTAGTTGGCTACGAGCGCGGTGACGGTCGATTTGCCGACACCGCCTTTCTGTGTTGCGAATGCAACGAATGTTTCCTTGTTCATTTTTCTGTATGTTTTAATCGTTGTGGGTTTATGACTGTGGCGGTATGCTTCCCCGCCTGTTCATTTCTCTGCCTCTGTATATATGCGTATGCGCACTTTCTTGCATACACGCATTTCTACGGAGGTCTTGGTTTGAGTCTCCGCTGGTGTGTTGTCATACGCCAATACGTCAGTACGTCAGCACGTATGTACGTCAGTGCATCAGTACGTATGTATGTCAGTACGCCAGCGGAGCTGTGTGTCTGTCCGTCCGTGCGGACCTGCCTTTTCAAATGTCTGTTTCCGTCCATGTCCATTTATTTGCCTTGTTGCTTCATCGTTTCTGTCCGCAAAGGAATATACAAATCCGCCGGTCTGTATCGTTTCCCCCTTGCGTGGCAGCATTTGGCTTCGTTCCGGTAGCTTGTGGCGTTTTTCAACCACTTCCCGGTGTGTTTTTACCCCGTACCTTTGCCCCCAAGCGGCAGGGCAACGCTCCCGATGCGCACATCGTACCCCCAGCTCCGTCCTTCTTTTGGGCAGCCGAAGGGTATCGGGCGACCGATACCTTTATGGGTTGTTATAGCAGGTTTATCCCCAATCCGTCGTGTACGGATTCTTGTGTCCTTAAAGACACAGCAAGGTGTCCTTTGAGTAACTCAAAGGGTTTCCGGTTACTCCCGGAAACGACCTTGCCCCTTGTGGGGGAGGGCTTCCCCTCCGAAGTCGGGAAGCCTGTTTCCTACCTGCGGTATGCGTGCCGGAGCTGCGCTTGTGCCGTGAAACGAACCACTAAATCCATAATAAAGATGAACAAGAAAAAGAACGGGGATGAAGCGTCCCTTAAATGGGGGCGGCATCCGAAAGAGAGCCGCAAGTCGCACTGCGTGATGGTGCGCTTCGACAATGAGGAATGGCAGAAGTTTCTTGCCATGTATGAGAAATCCGGCGTGTACGCGAGGGCAGTGTTCCTGAAAGCACACTTCTTCGGACAGCCCTTCCGTGTGCTGGTCACGGACAGGACGCTGCTGGACTATTGCACGAAGCTCTCCGCTTTCCATGCGCAGTACCGCATGGTCGGCAACAACTACAACCAGGTGGTCAGGGAGCTTCGCTGCCATTTCTCGGAAAAGAAGGCGATGGCATTGCTCTACAAGCTGGAGCAATGCACGAAGGAACTGGCCGCTCTGACGCGGCAGGTCATGGAACTTTCAAAAGAGTTTGAGGAAAGATGGTCGCGAAGATAAGCATGGGAACATCGTTGTACGGCGCACTCGCCTACAACGGCCTGAAAGTGAATGAAGGCGAAGGCAGGCTCCTTGCCGTAAACCGGATTTTCGACGACGGCAGCGGACATGTAGACGTGGCACGTGCCGAACAGGACTTCAAGCGCTTCATGCCGGAGCAGGTGCGCACTCGGAACAGGGTCATCCACATTTCCCTCAATCCGCACCCCGACGACCATCTGACCGACACGGAACTGGAACAGCTCGCACGCGAGTATCTCGACAGGCTTGGCTACGGCGACCAGCCTTACCTTGTCTTCAAGCACGAGGGTGCGTCCGTAAAGGTCGCATGATAAATATCTCTTTGGCAAGAGATTAGGTTAGTGTTCCGAATAACACAATAAGTTTAACCCCTATAAAGACGCAAAAGCGGATTTATAGACATCAAAAAACGAGTATGTTATACAACCTATTCCCATCCGACTTACCCTGCGGAGAAATCTTTAGGGGGAACATAGCACTTCGGAAAAGCGATAAGTCAGCTAACTGTCATGCTGCTACTGAATTGCAAGGGAAAAAGACAGACATGAGGATGAAGCCTGATTGGTTGAACGATAATCCAATGGTCGAACTTGTGACTATGGCGGAAGACAGCTATTTACGCCATACCATGACACCAAGCCCAGTTCTTCGTATGGGCATGGCAGGAACTTGTCATGGCATAACCGCAATAAGCGGAGATAAGGATGAAAGTCGCATCCGACAGTCTGTTGCGCCAATAGTTATCATGTGTGCTAAACGGAGATTGCCTAAATCGAAATGCCGTAACACGGCTATGAGCAACGGCTCTGAATATTCGACAAGGCAACGGAGTGTCCATAGTAGTCTGAGCAAGGGAAAGCCTTGTACATGGCAAAGGGACACAGTTGGTATCTTCAATATGACTAAAGGATAACGTGAGAGACGTATGAGAAATCCAGAAGTCATATTGAACACTCTATGCTCACACAGTAAGGACAAGGACTACAAGTATGAGCGTATCTACCGTATCCTGTTCAATGAAGAACTGTTTATGCTTGCCTATGAGAAAATGAAGTCCAAACCGGGAAACATGACCGCAGGAACGGACGGAAAAACCATAGACGGCACAACACTCCAACGGATAGGTAAACTGATTGACAGTCTCAAAAATGAGAGCTATCACCCCAAACCTGCAAGGAGGGTATATATACCCAAAAAGAACGGGAAGAAACGTCCTTTGGGCATCCCCTCTTTCGAGGATAAGTTAGTACAGGAAGCCGTAAGAATGATTCTTGAAGCAATCTATGAAGGTCACTTTGAGGATTCATCACACGGCTTCCGACCACGCAGAAGTTGTCATACAGCACTGACAAGCATACAACTGACATTTACGGGCGTAAAATGGTTTATCGAAGGAGACATTAAAGGATTTTTCGACAACATAGACCATCAGACACTCATAGAAGTCTTGCGTAAGCGAATTGCAGATGAACGTTTTTCTGCGTCTTATATGGAAATTCCTAAAGGCAGGTTATGTTGAAAATTGGAAATACAATCGTACTTATTCAGGAACTCCGCAAGGTGGCATTGTCAGTCCTATACTGGCAAACATATACCTTGACCAGTTCGATAAGTATATGAAAGAGTATGCACAGGCTTTTGACAAGGGAGAAAAACGGAGAACGAGAAAGGAGTACAATAGTCTGAACGCCAGGACTGTAAGTCTGCGCAAAAAATGGAGGGAAGAAACGGACAAATCCGTAAAATCCCAATTGCTGGACAAATTAAAGAGAATGCAGGAAGAAAAGTTAGCGATGCCATGCAGTGACGAAATGGATGAGAATTTTCGTCGTCTCAAATACATTAGGTATGCTGACGACTTCCTTGTAGGGGTAATTGGCTCAAAATCAGAAAGTGAAAGAATTAAAGCGGACATTGCCGCATTCATGCGTGAACGCCTAAAACTTGAACTTTCAACCGAAAAGACATTGATTACCCATGCACAGGAAGAGGCTAAATTCCTCGGATTTCATATTACCGTCCGCTCATTGAATGTACGCAAGCGTAACCGAAAAGGTGCGCTGAAGAGAGACTTCAAAGGAAAGGTAATGCTGAATTTATCATCCGAAACGGTTAAAGAAAAACTTCAAAATCTTGGAACTATTCGTTTTACACAAAAGGATGGTAAAGTTATTTGGAGACCTAAGATAAGAACGGCACTGACAGGAATGGATGCCGACAAAATGGTAGCCAAATACAACCTTGAAATCAGAGGGTTCTATAATTACTACTGCATAGCCAATAATGTCTCGGCAACATGCGCAGACTTTGGTTACATCATGAAGTATAGCCTTTATAAGACTTTAGCGCGAAAGTACAACAGTTCGCTCCGAAAGATAATAAGGAAATACACTAAGGACAAAGTGTTCTCTATTCCCTATAAAGACTCTAAAGGGAACGAGAAGCAAAGAATCCTTTACCATGAAGGCTTTAAACGCAAAACAGTAGGATTCCATGAAACCTGCGATAACATTCTATTCACCCATTATCCCAAACGCTCTCTCGCAGAACGCTTGAGAAATAATGTATGTGAAGTGTGTGGAGGAAAAGGTCCTTTGGTAATGCACCATATCAGAACACTCAAATCCGCCAATAAGAATACACCGTGGGGAAAACAGATGCTACTTATGAATCGTAAAACCATTGCTGTATGCGAAGAATGTTTTGCAAAAATCAAAGAAGCAGAGCAATAGAGTGCTTACTAACGGAGAGCCATATACATGGGAACATGTACGTATGGTTCGGGGGCAGACATGGGGAAACCAGCCATAGGAATATGGTATGGCGCCCTGTGTCGAGCCTACACATCAGCCGCCACCACCTGCACATCGTTTCCGTCAATGTGGACGAACGGGGCAGGCGGCTTAACCGTGACTTCATCCACCGCCGCAGCAAGCGCATCACCTCCGAGCTGGAAAAGAAGTACGGGCTGCACCCGGCTGACCGCCGCCAGCTCCGTACCGACAACCCGCTCCGCAGGGTGGACGTATCGCAGGGCGATGTCAAGCGGCAGGTATCGAATGTAGCCAAGGCGGTCATGGCAGGCTACAAGTTCCAGACAATGGGCGAATACCGCGCTCTGCTCTCGCTCTACAACGTCACCGTGGAGGAAGCCCGTGGCATGGTGGACGGGCGCGAGTATCACGGGATGGTCTATTCCGCCACTGATGATACCGGTAACAGGACCGGCACTCCCTTCAAGGCTTCCCGCATCGGCAAGTCCGTCGGTTACGAAGCCGTGCAGCGCAGGTTTGAATACTCCAAGGAACAAATCCGCGACAGGCGTCTGGCGGAGACGACCCGCCGTACCGTCGCCGCCGCGCTTGCCCGGACATACCGCCGCGAGGAGTTCGTCACCCTTCTCCGGGACAAGGGCGTGGATGTGGTGTTCCGCCACACCGACGAAGGGCGCATCTACGGGGCGACCTTCATCGACCATCGCACGGGCTGCGTGCTCAACGGTTCTCGTCTGGGCAGGGAGTTTTCCGCCAATGCCCTGCAGGAGCATTTCACCCTGCCGTATGCCGGCACTCCGCCCATACCGTTCACTATTACCGTGGACGGGCAGCAGCCCGACACCCGTCCCGCCGTGGAATACGACGAGGGGTATTCCTCCGGCTTGGGCTTGCTCGGCGGCGATGCTTCGGGCGCACAGGCCGAGGAAGCCGCCTTCGAGCGCGACCTCAGGCGCAGGCGGAAAAAGCGCCGCAAGGGACAGGGATTATAATTCAGTCATTCACTTGAAAACAGAAACAGATTATGTCACAACAGGAAGACGATTTGAGGGCACTGGCGAAAATCATGGATTTTCTCCGTGCCGTAAGCATTATTCTGGTGGTCATCCACCTCTACTGGTATTGTTACGAAGCCGTAAGGCTGTGGGGCATCGGCATAGGTGTCGTAGACCGGGTACTGATGAACTTCGACCGTACCGCCGGACTGTTCCATCACATTCTCTACACGAAGCTCTTTGCCCTTCTTCTGCTCGCGCTCTCGTGCCTCGGCACGAAGGGTGTCAAGGAGGAGAAAATCACCTGGCGCCGGATCTGGACGGTACTTGCCGCAGGGCTGGCGCTGTTCTTCGGCAACTGGTGGGTGCTGTCCCTGCCGCTTCCGGTGGAGGCGGTTGCGGGTCTCTACACCGCTTCAATGGCGGCGGGCTATGTCTGCCTGCTCATGGCGGGCACATGGATGAGCCGCCTTTTTCGTACCAACCTCATGGAAGACGTGTTCAATGTCGAGAACGAGAGTTTCATGCAGGAGACCCGCCTCATGGAGAACGGGTATTCCGTCAATCTGCCCACACGTTTCTACTACAGGAAGAAGTGGAACAATGGCTATATCAATGTGGTAAACCCGTTCCGTGCCACCATCGTACTGGGTACGCCGGGCAGCGGAAAGTCCTATGCCGTGGTGAACAGCTTTATCAAACAGCAGATTGAGAAGGGCTTTGCGATGTACATCTATGATTTCAAGTTCAGCGACCTTTCCACCATTGCCTACAACCACCTGCTGAACCACATGGACGCATACAGGGTCAGGCCGAAGTTCTACGTCATCAACTTCGACGACCCGCGGCGCTCGCACCGCTGCAATCCTATCCATCCGGATTTCATGGAGGACATCACCGATGCCTACGAGAGTGCCTACACGATAATGCTCAATTTGAACAGGACCTGGGTGCAGAAGCAGGGCGACTTCTTTGTCGAGTCTCCGATTATCCTGTTCGCCGCCGTGATATGGTTCCTCCGTATCTATCAGGACGGGAAATACTGCACCTTTCCCCATGCCATCGAGCTGCTCAACCGCCGTTACGAGGACCTGTTCCCGATTCTCACCAGCTATCCCGAACTGGAGAACTACCTTTCCCCGTTCATGGACGCCTGGCAGGGCGGGGCGATGGAACAGCTCGCCGGTCAGATAGCCTCGGCAAAGATTCCGCTCTCGCGCATGATTTCCCCGCAGCTCTACTGGGTCATGTCCGACAGTGAGTTCACACTCGACATCAACAACCCCGACGAGCCGAAAATTCTCTGTGTCGGCAACAATCCCGACCGTCAGAATATCTACGGGGCGGCGTTGGGGCTGTACAATTCGCGCATCGTCAAGCTCGTCAACAGGAAGGGCAGGCTCAAATCCTCCATCATCATCGACGAGCTGCCCACGATTTACTTCAAGGGGCTGGACAACCTGATTGCCACCGCCCGAAGCAACAAGGTTTCCACCCTGCTGGGTTTTCAGGACTTCTCCCAGCTCAAGCGTGACTACGGCGACAAGGAGGCCGCCGTGGTCATGAACACCGTCGGCAACATCTTTTCCGGCCAGGTCGTGGGCGAGACCGCCAAGACCCTTTCCGAGCGTTTCGGCAAGATTCTCCAGAGGCGGCAGAGCATCACCATCAACCGCGAGGACAAGTCCACTTCCATCAATACGCAGATGGAAAGCCTGATTCCGGCAAGCAAGATTTCCACGCTCACGCAGGGCATGTTCGTGGGAGCCGTCGCCGACAACTACGACGAGCGTATCGAACAGAAGATTTTCCATTGCGAGATTGTGGTCGATGCCGGGAAAGTGAAGCGTGAGGAACAGGCTTACCGGCCTATACCCGTCATCACCGACTTTACCGATGCCGGCGGCAACGACCGCATGAAGGAGATGATCCAGGAAAACTACAACCGTATCCGTGCCGAGGTCCGGCAGATTGTCGCCGACGAGTTGCAGCGCATACAGTCCGACCCCGAACTGCAATACCTCCTCAGCGGCAGATAACCCGATATACGGTCAGATGAAAAGAGAAAATCCGTAGCACGTACAGCCTTTTACTGTCGTGTTACGGATTTTCCTTTTTTGTCTGTTCCCGTTATAAATAAAGAATGCCCCCCCAAGTATGCTGCCTTTCAGCTCGCTTGGGAGGCTTATTGTTTTTTTAGTCTGGTGATTGCCTTTTCTTATTCTTCCACTTCACCGACCAATCCGATAAGGTCAAAATACATCAGTCGGGTCTTCAGTTTCGTGTCTTTGTCAAATCCCGTATTCTCCGCTTCCTGACTTTCCGTTGAAAACAGAAATGTGAAGCCGTTCTTAAGATAATACCCCAATGGGATTTCTTCATTATAGGCATCCACGATAAGGAAACGGCATCCGGTCTTGTTACCTGTGTCGATAAACCATGATTTGATAAACTCCATCAGTTCGCTTCCAATCCCACGGTGGGCAAATTCCACATTGATGCCCAACCGTCCAATCAGGACACCGGGATAACGGCGCATCTGTTTGGAGTAAGGAATGCTTTTCTGCACTTTTTTTCTCCCGGCTGTTGGGCAGCATATCTACACGGATACTGTCATTCGACAGCGTAAAGGCACACACTATCACGGATGGGTTCTCGTCCAGCCTGAAGCAGTAACTCTTTCCCAGCATCTGCCTGCTGTAAAGTGGGGCATCATGCTGAAAGAACTCGTCCAGGTCTGCATTTCCGCATGAAAAAGGACTGCAATCTGCAATGACTTTTTCGTCCAATGGAGAGAAACTGCATTTATCTAACAGGAATCCCATACTTACAACATATTGGCTTTTTTCAATATGGCACGGGCTATTTTCACCTGCTTGCTGAAATCTGTTTTCTCCTTCTTTTGGTAAGCCTTGTCCGCTTCCTTCACGAAACGTTCGGCTTCTTTCCCTTTCAGCGTAGGAATTGCTTTGATTTCTAATGCCATGACTTGTTAATGATTTGGTTCTCTGCTGCAAAGATAAGAATTTTTCGGCAAATCCCTTTTTCGGATGCCTGTTTTTCTGACGAACGGCTTTACCGCCTCTTCCGTTCCGCCTCCTCGTCCCGCATCATCCTGCGGTTCAGCCGTTCCGCCGCCCTGTCAAAGAAATACGTCCGGCTCTCGTTCTTCCGCCGCTTGATGTCCGCATAGGTGTTGTAGCACTGGTTCTCCTTTATCTCCACACCGAACATGCGGCAGAATCTCGCCAGCAGCTCCTTGATGCCCGTTTCCCCTCCGTTGATGAGCTTCATCTCGTCCAGACCGTAAATCAGTTCCACCAGCTCGGCCGTGCTTCCCGTCCACTGCATCGCTGCGGCTTCGTCCTGCCTTTGGTTTGTCTTTTCGCCTCCGTCAAAGGCTCCGCCTCGATGCAGCCCTACCTGATAATATTTCAGTATCTTGCGCACGAACGACAGCGCCTTTCTCACATACATGCTGCGGCTGGAGTCCGTCTCCTGCATGGCATCGTGATATTGCAGTTCCGTTTCCGCATAGCTCAGTGCGAAAACAGTCCGGCAGGCACTTTCTGTTTCCTTACACAGGGATACGACTGTGGTCGTGAACTCGTTGTATGCGGTTCCCAGTCCGGTAGAGCCGGGGTTGTCTATCAGACGGAAGAAGTCTGTTTCTGTCAATATGAGGTGTTCCATTTTCTTTCAGTTTTATGTTATTACACTTGGTTTGAAGTGTGCGCACATAAAACTATGGGACAAATTGCGGTCCTGCGGGAGTGTTTTTCTTTAAGCATGGATATATCACACTGATATTCAGTGAAATATTTGCTGAAAATATTTTTTGGAGCTTCTCCCGACGCCTCATTTTTTGTTCAGAATCTGAACGTACGTTCACTTTTTGAACGTTCCGGGCGTTCATTTTCCGAACGTCACCACCCGTTGGCGGGGTGTTTTCCGTCCGTAGGCTATTCGTACCATGCCGTCCTTCCATTGTCTGCTTCCCGTGCATGTCCATTCGCTTTCGGGCAGCGACGACTGGAACAGCCTGCTGCCGTTTCCCGCGATGACGGGAACCATGTAGAGGATGATTTCATCCACAAGCCGCATCCGTATCATGCCGTTGATGATACCTGCCGTCTTTTCAGTTGCTTCTATCAGATAGTTCAGAGAATCGCCGGTGTTTTCCATCCGGTTGGAGAGGAGTGTAAGCGACGTGTCTTCTGTCAGGACGCAGGTGGCAGCCTCTTTCAGCGCACCTATCCCGTACTGGTCGGAACCAAGCCATCGCCCGGACAGACCGGTTGTTTCTGCCGGACAGCCGTCCATTGTCAGGACGGCGAGTAATCGGACTTTTGCCATAGCGGTCATTCTGTTGCGACCGGAAGCCGTATATAAAAAAAGTAGCGTGCAATTCACACTACTTTCAAGCGACGGCTCTGGTAAAGCCTTTACAGAGAGTATGTGAATGCACGCTATGCCCAGGCATAGCATAAGCATCACACAATCGCCTCTGTAGTTCCAATTTACCAGATTTTCGCTCGAAACGCCTTGCGGTCTTATTCTATACTATATCTTAGTCGGTACGGGAAACCGTGTTTCTCCGTACCGTTTTTCTCCTATGTTCATGCAAAGATAGGATTTTCAGTCGAAATTTTCTCATTTTTCGCTCTTTTTCTGCATGATACCGTATTCTTTCATCTTGTTGTACAGGGTCGTGCGGCTGATACCCAGCAGTCCGGCAGTCACTTCGCGGTTCCCGTCCGCCTGTGCCAGTGCCCGCACGATGCGTTCCCTTTCCTCATTCCCGTCTTTCAGCAGCAGGGAGCTGCCTGCCTGTGCCGTACTTTCCGCTTCCAGCCTGTCGGCTCCTATCAGCCTTCCTTCCGTCAGCAGGACGGCGGAACGCACCGTCTGTTTCAGTTCCCTCACATTTCCTGCCCACATCCGCCTCATGAGTTCCTTTTCCGCCTCCTTGTCGAATCCTTCCGTATGCCGTCCCAGTTCCTCGTTGGCAAGCTCCCGGAAAAACTCCGCAAGGGGCAGTATGTCCTCCCGGCACTCCCGCAGCGGCGGTATCTTGATGACAAACTCCTTCAGGCGGTGATACAGGTCCCGCCGGAAACGTCCTTCCTCCACTGCCTTCTCCAGATTCTCGTTGGTCGCCGCCACGATGCGCACGTCCGCTTTCCGTTCGCGGGTGCAGCCCGTCGGACGGTAGCATTTGGTCTGCAGCGCACGCAGCAGTTTCTGCTGTACCTCAGCGGGCAGGTTGCCCACCTCGTCCAGAAACAGCGTGCCGCCGTCAGCCTCTGCCATGCAGCCCTTCTTTCCGGTTATGGCTCCCGTAAATGCGCCTTTCTCGTATCCGAACAGCTCGGATGCCGCCAGCTCCCGTGTCAGCATACCGCAGTCTATCGCGACAAACGGACCTTTCTGCCGGGTACTCTGCGCATGTATCTTTTCTGCTACGTGTTCCTTGCCCGTGCCGTTCTCTCCAAGTATCAGCACCCCTATGTCCGTCGGGGCTACCAGTGAGATACGCCGGTCGATTGTCCGGAATGCGGCACTTCTGCGCTCCAGTATGGGCATGGTATGCCTTCTTTCCGTTTTGCGTACCAGCTCACTTATCCTCGGAAGCAGCTTTTCCTGCAGCAGGGTCTTGGGGATATAGTCCTCGGCTCCCAGCCTCATGGAGCTGACCGCCGATGCGACCTGCGCATAGTCGGTCATGATGACAAACGGGTTTCTGATACCCGCTTCCCGCATCCGCTCCAGCACTTCCGTACATTCTCCGTCGGGCAGACGCAGGTCCGACACGATGATGTCCCCATCGTCCAGTTCCTCCAGCAGCCTCCGTGCCCCGGCACAGTCGTATGCCGTGCGGGTCTTGTAGCCTGCCTTCTCCAGCATTCCGCAGACATGGTCGCGGAATACCGGGTTGTCTTCTATCACTATTATTCTTCCCATACCGTTCTCTCCATTTCCTTTCGGGCGAGCCGGATAATCGTTTCGCCCTGACCGGTTACCTTTCCGGCACACTCCCTGATTTCTTCTGCCGTCCCGTTTCCGTGGAGCACGTCATACAGCTCCTGCAGCGGTCCTTCGGCATGTATCAGCATCCACGAGCTGCGGATATGGTGTATCCAGTAGTCCAGCCTGTCCCTGTCACACCTTTCCGCTTCCTCCCGTATGGCGGCCATTTCCTTCTCCGTCTCCCTGACCAGACATTCCAGCCTCTGCCGCTTGTCGCCGTATGCGAACAGCGGGCCGAGGTCTATGCGTGGGGTGCTGTCCTCACCGATGCATTCTTCCGCGGCTGCCAGCAGTTCGTCGATGGAGAACGGCTTGTACAGCACCGAGCCGAAGCCCGCACCTGCCAGCTCCTCTTTCGTGATGCTTTTCGAGCCGGTCACCACCATCACGGGGATGTACGTGAGTTGCCTATGTCCGACGTGCGGAGCAGTTCCAGCACCTCGTAGCCGCTTGCGTCCTGCATCTTCAGGTCCGTGGTCAGCAGGTCATAGTGTCCCTCGCGCAGCTTCTCCGCCATTTCCCCCGTACTCGTGCAGGTGTCGCAGTGCACACCGTTCTGCACGAATATGTCGTGTATCATCCCCAGTATTATGCTGTCGTTGTCCAGCGACAACACCGAACATCCGCCCAGTCTTGTCCGCCTCGCTGCTGCCTTGCGGCCTGTTTCTCCGGCTTTCTCCGCCTGGGGCAGCGGCAGTACCACGCTGAAGCGGCTGCCCATGTTCCGTATGTTCTCCACCGATATGCTGCCCTCCATCAGTTCCGCAAGGCTTTTCACTATCGACAGTCCCAGCCCGAATCCGTCCTGCGTGGCGGCATTGCTCAGCCGCTCGAACGGCTTGAATATCTGTTCCCGTTTGTCCTTGTCTATTCCTCCTCCGGTATCTTCCACCGCAAGCGTGAATTTCCCTCCGGCATACAGGGCGGTCAGTGTCACGCCCCCGCGTTCCGTAAACTTCAGTGCGTTCGACAGCAGGTTGCTGCCGATACGCAGTATCAGGTTCCTGTCGCCCATGACCACCTCGTCAGCGGCGTTGTTCACTCTGAACTCCAGCCGTTTCTCTTCCATCCGTGCGGCAAATTCCGTTTCCAGCGTTTCCGCCACTCCCGCCAGTCTGAACGGCTTCACCCTGACGGTCTCCTTTCCGTTGTCTATGCGGTAGTAGTCCAGCAGGTTCTCCATCAGTGCCCCCATACGCTCCGCCGACTGCCGTATATGCTCCGCGTGCAGCGCCGTTGCCTCCCGGTTCCCGTCCTTCAGTATCAGTTCCGCATTGCCGCGTATGGCGGTCAGCGGTGAGCGCAGGTCGTGCGTCACCGTCTGCATGATGTTCTGTCTGCTTTTTATCAGCTCTTCATTCTCCCGGACCGACCTGCGCAGGGTCTCTATCAGTTCCTCCCGCTGTTTCCTGTCTCTGGTGCGGCGGCGGATGTCCCTATGGACTACCACATACAGCAGCACCGCACACAGGACACCTGTCGCCGATATGCCGCATATCAGTACGAATGCCGTTTCTCTCAGTTCCGCCACCCGCATGTGCCTTTCTTCCATGCGTTCCGTCTCGTCCTGTCCGATTTCCCGTATCAGCCGCGAAAGGTTCCGGTTCAGTATGCTGTTGCGTATTTTCAGTGAGTCCGACAGATGGGAGAATGCCTGTTCCTGCTCTGCCAGTGCCGTACGCATCTCTTCCTCAAACCGCCGCATCTCCGCAATGTGCCGGGTGTTGGGTGTCGTGCTCACCCGTGTGGTCGTGCGTGCCGGTTCTTCTTTCTTTTTCTTGCGGAACAGGCCGAACAGCCCGCCCCGTTTCTTTTCCTCTTCCGGTTCGGTGCGTTCCGTCACTGTCGTTGTCCGTACCGATGCCGTCTGCTCCAGTCCGGGCAGGTGGCGTTCCAGCAGGCTGTCCATGCGGTACGCCGTAGTCGGCATATCCACCATACGCTCGATCAGCCTGCGTTTCTCGTGCAGCAGCCTTACTACCGTGTCTATCCTTGCCGTCTGCGCCGGCTCTCCGTAGTAGCCTTTCAGCCGGTCTATCACCTCCATCGTGTGCGATTCCCGCCGGTCGTATGTATCCATGTCCGAGTCGTCCCACAGCATTGCGCGGTCATTGTCCAGAAACAGTGTGATCAGTCCCCGGTATGCTTCGCTGGCGGCAGCACGCTGCATGAGCAGGCTGCGTTCCTCTGCCTCCGCCTGCTCGAATACCTGCTTTTCGTACCATACGGCCGTAATGATGCCCAGTACGAGCAGTCCCAGTATGAGATAGCCCGACAGGATTTTCAGGTGGAGGGATTCCTTCCATCTTGAAAATGTATTGTTGTATATTAACATTAATTCTTATTCACAACTATGTTTTACGATATTTATTATAAACATAAAGAATAGAGTAAATCATCTAATCTTATTTTTGATATAATATAACTAAAATACCAATTAATGTCCGAATCGTGATGTATCCACTCCTTTCACTTCCTGTTTTTATATCCTCCGAAACGGTATGTGAGGTTCAGAGATATGGTACGGGTGTAGAATCCGGTATTCATGTCCAAATGTTGTCCCTTGAAGCGAACCTTCATATCCGGCATACTGGAGTTGAATATATCGCTGCAACGTGCTGTAAGCGAGAATTTATCTTTGGCAAAGTTCCATTTCACTCCTGCTGTAAGATTGAATGAACTGGCGAGATCCAGTGTTCCCTGAATGAAAGGTGTCTGTATGTTTCCTGTCAATTCCAAGGATAGATTCTTGCCTACTTTGAAGGTATTGTCAAGTGTTCCGACAAACATCCATTTCTTGCGGTCAAAAGGCACGTCAAAAAACTGGTCGCATTTTTGTCGTGCCTGCATACCAACAAGTGTGAGCCTTGCGTCGTACCAATTTCCAATGCTGAAAGGCAGAATGATATTTGCACCTATCATACGCATATAATTCCAGTTGGTGTTCTTGTATATTAATGCCAGACGGTCGGTCGCTTGGTAGGGAGATTGAGCAAAGTAATCGGACGTATGTGTGTAGAACAGTCCGAAAATATATTTTTGTTTCAGAATGTATGTACCGTTCAGGTTATAGTTGGTCATGGGGCGCAATCCCGGAGTCCCCTGAAGTTCGGAATATCCGTTCAGATATGTAACGGATGACTGCATATCCCAGTAACCCGGATAAGTTTTGTCTGTTGATAAAGACAGTTGAAAGATATGTTTCGGGCTTTTTAGGTATGTCAGTGAAGCTTGCGGATAAATAGCCCATTTGTGATAGTTATCAATAGCGTAATATTCTCCTGTAGCAGAAATAGAAAACGAAGTGCCGGTTGTCCAGTTTTTATTCAGTGAAAAATAAAAAACTGGCTGTCTGTTCATTAAGTTTGGCTTCTGTATTTTCGGTTTGTATATTACCTGTTACATTATTATACGTTTGAAAATCATAATCTTTCGCATAACGATAGGCTACTCCGTAACCGATGCCCCAGTTGTTTGTCAGATTATGTTTCTGGTCTGCATAAATTGAATAGCGGTCTATTAGCTGGCCACCAGTCAGTGTGTATGAGTTTTCGTTTTTATCAGATAGTTGCGTGAACATGGTCTGGTTATTGTCTGAAGTGTAACGTGTGTAATCACCGCCTATTTCCAGACCGATACCAGAACTGTATTGCACTGTTATATTGTTCATCTTATTGTCCGTAAACTTATCAAGGTTGGACTGCTGGAAACTTCCGTCTGCTATACTGCGGTTATGTCCGTCAGGAGTAAAACTTCCCGTGTAGGTTACATTCAGATGATTCTTTTCGTTGATGTTATATACCAAAGCAGTTCTCACATTGTGCATCCAGCTTTTGGAACTCAGTTTCTCTTCCTGTGTTATTTCATATACATTGTCGTTAAAGGTGTGTCTGGAGAACAGTTCTGTATATTCTATAGTTTTTACATTGTCTGCTCCATACATTACATCTAAAGTGAATTTTGGAGTAGAGAAACGGATATTCCCGTTTGCACCGCCACTGTTGAAATATCTGTTCTGATAATAAGTATTCAATTCTCCTTGAAATGAATAATCATTAGAGCGTTTCATCACCACATTGATTACAGCTCCACGAACATGGAGTTCAGGAGGGGCACTGTACATGACTTCAGCCTTCTCGACACGATCCAACGGCGTATTGCGTAACAATATTTCCAACTGCTCTGCTGTCATGGTTGTAGGCTTACCATTCATCACAATGGTAAGAGAACTTGCTCCAGCGAGAGAAAGTATTCCGCTACTCTCCTGCACACCCGGGAGTTTGGCTATAGCCTCGTATGCATTGTTTACTACTTGTTTTTCAGAGAGCACTGAAAGGTTATAGCCAAGCCGTCCGTTTTCTACTTGACTAATGGTTTTCTCCCTTAATAACACTCCTCCAAATTATAGTCTTGTGCTTCCAAATAATAATACCGACATCACGCGCCTGACTCTTAACTTGTCTGGTCTGATAAAGCAGATGCTGGACGATTAGCTGATAATTCTCCGGCTCGGGTTCAAGCATGAATGTACCGTCAGCTGC
>ENA-OPZN01000095-OPZN01000095.1-human-gut-metagenome-genome-assembly--contig:-NODE-95-length-34943-cov-3.151683_pt1 | contig 34943 bp, 36 predicted proteins | sample MGYA00242483_ERZ504503 | MGnify/ENA primary metagenome ERZ504503 (study PRJEB26092, sample SAMD00036285) | human gut metagenome | host: Homo sapiens | study: EMG produced TPA metagenomics assembly of... | reverse complement strand
GTTCGTTGCCGCCGGCCTCGCGTTTACCATTCCTGCGGGCATGGACCACGCCGCATTGCCAAGCGCACCCCTACGTCGCTGATTTCTATACGGCGGAGGAGAAGGCGACTGCTCGGCGCCGCGCGTCGATCGCGATCGTGGCCGGCATCGCGGTGATTCTGCTCGGGGTTGCCGTGGCAGGTTTGTTCGAGGTCGAGTCTAAACGTGCAGGTATACGGCGATTCGCTGATGATGGTGCTGGTCGCGCTCGGCGTCGGGATAATCGTCCACTGGGGTATGCTCTGGGGGCGCACGGACCTTGCGGACTACAACAAGGAATGGCTCGAGACCGTTGAGCTGAGCGATGACGAGCTGGCACGGCTCGACCAGCAGAGTCGCGAGGCGTACCTGCGCGCTAACAATCCCAGGCGTCGCGGCACCGCCGACCGCAAGGGGAAGGCCTGCATGGTGATCATGCTCGTCGCCACGATGGTGGCGCTGGTATGGCTTTTCGCCGCGTCCGCCATGGGTGCGTCCGAGGGCGTCTCCGGATTGTTCTGGCTTCCCTGGGTCGTTGGATGCCTGGGGAGCGGAATCGCCCTGGTCGTCATCGATGACGACGATGATGCCCAGGCCGAGGACGGACGTTGATTTTAATCGAAAACCTCGATTTCGAAACCTCGATTTCGCGCCTGCCCCTTATTTGAGGCGCGCCCCGCGACACCGAGCATGTGGTTGCCGCGGCGCGTCCGTCTAGCTCAGCAGCCCCCATGTGGCAAAGCCGATCACGCCGCCGATGATCGCTGCGGCGAGGAAGGCCAGCAGGTCATACGCCAGTCGGTGCTTCGTCGGCCATGCGCGGCGGGGGAGTGCCCGCGGGTCGCGCTCGATGTCGGCCTCACCCTTCATGAACGCGAGGATCTCGCGGTAGGTCACTAGGTCGTTCTCGCGCTTGATGCGTTCCAGGACCGTCGCGACGAGAAGCGCGCCAACCGCCGGGGCAAACACCATCCCCGCTGCAAGGCCCGTGCCCCAAACCCTTTCCAGCCAAGTAAAGGCGGGCGACAGCAACAGGGCAAATGCCAAGACAAGTAGTGCGATCATGAGCAGGGCGAGCCGTACCATGCGCTTTCCCGCGAGCTTGCGGTCTCTCTCGACAGCCTCTTCCATAACGGTCACGTCTCCTTTCACGAGCGTGTCTATGGAGGTGTCGAACAGGACACTCAGCATGAGCAGGCTCTGGACGTCCGGATACGTCTTGTCCCGCTCCCAGTTGCTGATCGTCTGACGCGATACATAGAGTTTCTCGGCAAGTTGCTCTTGCGAGAGGCCCATCGCCTCGCGCCGCGTCTTGATCTGGTTGCTGATGTCCATCGTCACCTCCCGGTCGTGAAGAAGCGTCCCGCGATCACACCGCGTGCGCTATCGAATCTGTTGTATATGATACTCAGGAGCCTGCATGGGGCGCTGCAAAATCTGTTTTGCGCTATCGCTACCTGCGGAAATTAACGCTGCTTGAGGTGAAGCGAGGACTGACCGCACGAGGGAAGGGGCACCTTTGGATCGAGCGATCCATGTTGTGCGCGTATGCACTCGGTGGAATCTGACTTAGTAATTCCACTGAGAGACTTCGTGTACGTGACCTGAATTTTCTTCATGGTGTATGATTATATAATATAAGATATATACCTGCAGTATAGTGAGGAGGGGAGGCACGGTGCGTTCATATGACATCGTCCAAAAGGAGCAAGACCTCACGGCGCTTGAGTGGGGCGAGCGCGTCAATTCGTCGGGAACGGCGGGGACGTACCTCAAGGCACGTACGGGGCAGGGCGCGCGTGCCATCTACTACAAGCTGCCTCGGTACAACGGAATCGAGTTTGATGGACACGAGTGCATAAACGAACTCGTCGCGGCACGTCTGATGCGGCTCTTGGAAATCGATCACTTGGAATATCGCCTCATCCAGCGCGCGTGTGGTTGAGTGGTCGAGAGCGGGAGGTCTGGCTCAACAGCTCCAAGAATTTCCGCAAGTCAAGAGAGCGCAAGCTGTCCCTCTCCGCATATGTGAGCCTCTACGGCGAGCAGGGCGCATCGCCTTATGAAGTGTGTCGCGCACACGGTTGGGAAGGGCAAATCAAGCAGATGATGCTCGTCGACTACCTTATTGCCAACCGCGACCGGCACGGCTCGAACATCGAGGTCATTTTGTCTCCCGACGGGTCGGCCAGGCTTGCGCCCATTTTCGACAACGGCCTGTCATTCGTCGCCCCCTTCGCGGGGCAGCGGGATGCTATCGAGGCGTTCGATCCACTCCGTCGCGTTGCCACGACGAACTACATCGGTTCGCGTTTCTTGGAGGACAATCTGCGCGATATCGCCCCGGTAGAGCTTACGCATGAGCTAAAGTTGGAAGATCGTGCCGCGCTGTTCGCCGGGTTGGAACATGCCGCCCCGGATTACCTACTCGAAAAAATGTGGGAGATCGTTCGAGAGAGATGGTCTTACTATGCGGCGCTTTGAGTTGATTGACGGTGAGGGGCGGGAGTTGCGCCCCAGTGCGATTATTTCGTATGACGAAGCGACCGGCGCGTATGGCGCTCGTGTTGGAGGATTGGGCGGAGCGGGGGACGTGCCGGCGATCTTCGCGGCGTTTGTCGCCCGAGGGGAACGGGACATACCGAGCAAATGGGTTCAGGCTTGGGTCGATGAGCGGATTGCCCCTCCCGGCCGTCAGAATATCGGTGAGGTGCTCAGGTCTCACGGGTTGATGGAATATGATTCCGCCGCCCTGCTCGCAAGCAGTGCAGGGAGAAGCTCGCAGGACGGGTTTTACATGCGTGAGATTGGGGCATCCGCCAAAAGTGCTCGGTGCCTTGGGCGTTTAGTCGAAAAGGAGCGCCTTGCGGCAGGGAAGACGCAGGTCGATCTTGCCAGGCAAAGCGGAATGACCCAGACGGCGGTGAGCGTACTTGAGCGCGGCGGTGCCAACCCCACGCTCAAGACGCTTGAGAGAATTGCCGATGCGCTGGGAAAGAATCTGGTTATCAAGTTCGAATGACGCGCAGGCTTACCCGGGCGCCTGTTCTCAAATCGAGGCCCCGGTCATGCAAAAGCGGCGAGGACGTCTAGCTTCCTCGCCGCTCGTGATATGCGTGAAGATCGCCTTTAGCTCAACATCTTGGCAAGCATGCCGATGCCGACGCCCACCATGCCGCCGGCGATCGCGCCGAGGATGATCTGCACGCCGTTACGCGCGCCCTTAACCCAGGGGCTCATCTCGCGCTCGCGGTGTCCCTCGAGCGTGTCGCGCTCGACCTGCTCGCCGCGGCTGAACGCCAGCACCTCGCGTACGTGACGAGGTCGTGCTGCTTCTTCATGCGCTCCATATACACGAACGCCATGAGCATCACGACGAGCGCCACGGCGGCGAACGCCGCGGTGGGCGCGATGTGAGCGCCCCAACCCCATTCGAACTGGAACGCCGCCCACGCGCTCAGCACCAAAAACACGACCGCACTCACGACCGTGATTGTGGATAGGGCGTTGTACTTCTTGACCGCTTCGTTCATTACCTGTGCCATGGTTTCCACATCTCCTTTGATGAGGGAGTCCACGGTCACCCCGAACACGTTGGAAAGCAGCAGCAGGCTCTGGACATCCGGATACGTACGGCCGCACTCCCAGTTGCTGATGGTCTGGCGCGACACGTAGATGCGCTCCGCCAGATCGTCTTGGGACAGTCCGAGCTCCGTGCGATGCTCCTTGATGTGCGAGCCCAGCTCCATGCGTTTGCTCCCTAGAGGGTCGGGGTGACCCCTGTCGAGAGCCACCATGTCATTGACGCGAGCATCGTACCATCAAAGGTCTTTATATTTGACCCCCACGGGGCAAAATCGAGCTGTCAAAAGGCTTTATATACGACATCTAGCTGGGAAAAGAACGGTCCCCAAAGGCGGATGCCTCCGGGGACCGGTTGGTGCGTATAGAGGGGGCGAGCTTGCTTTGGGTTGGTGTTGGCCCCGCCGCTCGGCTCGACTTTGGAGCGGCGGGGCTCAGCTCTGCCTCGGCGCTGGCGAGGCAGAGCACGGCTTTGCCCGACGTCGGCAGCGGCCGAGCCTGTCTTCCCGGCTTAGCCCTCTTCGCCTTTGGGCGTGCCCTTGAACGAGGGCTCTTTCTTTGGCAGCCTTCCCGCGCGTGAGGCGTCTCGCAAGATCCATTCCACCTGACCGTTGGCGCTGCGCATCTCATCGTCCGCCCAGCGTTGGACGGCCTCCCAGATAGCGGGGTCTATACGGAGTGGATACTGCTTGCGCGCCATGACGTGCCTTCTTGTCGAATGTGCAATTTTGCACCCGTCCCCAAATTACTCATTGGTGTTGGGGTTAGTACAGCGAGCCTGCGTTGAGCACCGGGTGCGCCTCGGATTCACCGCAGAGCACCACCATGAGGTTGCTGGCCATCTGCGCCTTGCGCTCGTCGTCGAGCTCGATGGTGCCGCCGGCAGCCATCTCCTTCACGGCCATGTCGACCATGGAGACCGCGCCCTCGACGATCTTCTTGCGTGCGGCGATGACGGCCTCGGCCTGCTGGCGGCGCAGCATCGCCTGGGCGATCTCGGGGGAGTAGGCGAGGTGCGTGAGACGTGCATCGTCGACCTCGCGCCGGCGGGCGCCAGGCGCATCGCGAGCTCGCGGCGCAGGGCTTCGGAGACCTCTTCCACATTGGCGCGCAGCGTGGTGGCGCCGGCGGCATCGGACTCGTCCTCCAGGTGGTCGTAGGCGTACACGCTCGCCACGTGGCGCAGCGCCGTCTCGGCCTGCATGGCGACATAGCTCTGGTAGTCGTCGACGTCGAAGAGCGCCTTGGCGGTATCGGCGACGTGCCACACCACGACGGTTGCGATCTCGATGGGGTTGCCCATTTTGTCGTTGACCTTCAGGCGCTCGCCATTCAGGGTGCGCACGCGGGTGGAGATGGTGGTGGGGTTGCCCTTGGCGGCCTTCTGCGCCGCGGCCTTGGCGGCCTTGGAATCGCTCATCTCGAGCTCGATCATCTCGCCGATCCCGGCCGATCCGCCCATGCTCTTGCTAAAGAACGGGTTGGCCCAGAAGAAGCCCTCGTCGCGGACGGTGCCCACGTACTTGCCGAACAGGATGCACACGCGCGCCTGGCCGGGCTGCAGCGAGAAGAATCCGTTGAGTGGGATGAACCACAGGCAAAACGCGAGGATGCTGAGGCCGAGCCCCCATCCGTAGACTGCGGGCGCGTCGGCGCCGTCGGGCGTGCTCGCGAGCCCGATGGTGCTCCAGATAAAGAGGCCGATGATGGCGATGAGCGCCACCGCCACGGCGACGAGCATGCCGTAGCCCGACTTGGCCTTGAGTTGCTTTTCCACGCTCATTGTGAGTTCCTTTCACGACTGCGCCGGCGTTTTGCGTGACGTCCCCGGCGCCGCGCTCCAGATTGCGATGGGGAGGAGGCGAGTCCCCGAGCAGTTCGTGCGACTGCTGATTGCATTGTGATATCACATTGAGACCAAGTCAAGGAGAATCGGATGCCGTCTCTCATGGCATAAGTGGTTCGGGGCGCCCGGCATCTACGCTCCGTAGAGGTCTTCCTGTTGCATCTTGGCTCGCAAGTCCCTATAATAGCCCCACTCACGGCTGAAGGTTTACCTCGAGATTTGGAAAGGGGAGCTGCACCATGCTTGCTTCCATGAGGATTTGGCTCTAGCCACGGTCGCGTGAGCGACCGGTACTTCGCTGCATACCACCGATCGCATCAAAGGATTATTCCATGACACAACCGAATCCCTGCGCTTCTTGGAAGCGCTCGCTCGCCATCGTCTGGATCGGCGAGTTCTTCTCCGTGCTCACGAGCTCCATTCTGCAGATGGGTCTCATCTGGCACGTCACCCTCACCACCGGCTCCGCGAGCGCCCTGTCGTTCGTGAGCCTGGCGGGCCTTCTTGCCCATGGCGCTCCTCGGCGCCTTCGCGGGCACCATCGTGGACCGCACGTCCATCAAGCGTCTCATGATCGGCGCCGATCTCTTCATCGCGGCCGTGAGCCTCACGCTTGTCTTCGGCTCGCTTCGGGGCGACCTCTCTGTCGCCGTTGTGGCGGCGGTGCTGTTCGTCCGTGCGCTGGGCAGCACGCTCCATACGCCCGCCTTCAACGCGCTCACACCGCTCATCGCCCCGCCCGAGGTGCTCGGCAAGCTGGCGGGCATGCTGCAGTTCATGCAGTCGGGTAGCTATATCATCGGCAACGCCATCGCCGCGGCGGTCTACCCGGCGTTTGGTCTGACTTCATGATCGCGCTCGATGTCGCCGGGCGGTGCTCGCGAGCATCGCGGTGGCGACCTCCGGCATCAAGACGCCGGCGCCGAGCGCATACGCCCGAGGAGAACGCCGAGGCGTCGCACCGCGCGGTGCGGGCCTTCCTATTGGAGACGGCCAACGGGTACCGCGAGCTCAAACGCCATCACGGTCTGTTCGCCATGCTCTGGATCGGCTTCGCCTTCTCGGTCCTGTTCTCGCCCATATCCGCACTGTTCCCGCTCATGGTGTTCGACCATTTTGGGGGTACCACTACGCAGTCGGCTATCGCGGAGATCGCGTTCTCGGTCGGCATGATCGCGGCGAGCGGCTGGATCGGGGCGACGGGGTGGCCTTAAGAACCGCGCGCTTTCGTGCACGCTGGCCATCGGCCTCTTCGGAGCGGGCACGCTCGCGGGCGCCTCGTGCCCCCTTCCGCGCTCGTTGTGTTTCTGGGGCTTACGTTCGCGATGGGGGTCTCGAGTCCGCTGTACAGCGCGCCGCAGATGGCGCTCATGCAGGAGCGCGTCGATCCCGAGTGCATGGGCCGCGTCTTCGGCCTGTACGGAGCGGTCTGCAGCTGGGCCATGCCCGTGGGGCTCGTCGCATCGACCTTGTTCGCGGACGCCATCGGCGTAAGCGCGTGTTTCGTGCTCATCGGTGCTGCAATGGTGATCCTAGCAGGCATCACCTGGGCGATCCCGAGCATCCGCAAGATTGGGTAGCGCTCTGGCGGAGTGCGTTTCGTTTCGGACGGCTCGTAGGGTCGCTGCGACGTGAAGGGTGGTCGACGGTGCGCCTGCGAGGGCGCCGTCGACCACCCTTTTGTTTAATTCGTCTGGCCCGGCGCCGATCATCATCTGTTCGCCGGGCGATTGCGATGCCGCCGCTTGCCGATACGCGGCTCCTTACGTTGTGCGCATCCCATCGTTCTGGTAGCGTTTCCTGCAGTTAATCTCCAGAGCCCGAGGCGGTGGCCCCTATGAGTAATCTGCTCGAATCCATTCTGCGCGTCGGTATGACCGTGTTCATCGTCGGCCCGCTCACTGCATGGGTCGCCCGCCGCGGCGCGCGCGAGCGCAGCGAGGCAACGGACAGCCTCGATTGCTTCACGGTGCGCATGCCCGCAGCCATCCGCACGATCATCGCCTGCTGCGCCGTCGCGTTCGAACTGCTCATGCTGGGTGTCTACGTCTGGCAGGGCGTCTCGCTGGGCGAGTGGGACCACGAACTTGTGTGGTTCGGTCATGCCATGGCGCTCGCGGGTATGGCTATCTGGGCCTTGCTGAGCATCCCGCGTATCGACGTGGACGGCGAGCGAATCCTCTCGCGCAGCGCCTTCGGCATCCGCAGGGAGACGACATTCTCCAGCATCACCCGCGCAACGCTTCACACGCAGATGATGAGGATCGATCTGTATGAGGGCGAGCGCAAATTCTGCTCGGTAAGCCTCGAGGGCGTGTGCTCGCTCAACCTCCTCGCTCGGCTGGAAGAGGAGGGGATCGAGGTCTCGGACGCCATTAAGGGCCCCATGACCAAAGCTGGTCTGTGCTGGGCTGCCATCAAACCGCTGGCTATCGTGTTCAACGGCATGGCACTCGTCTTCTCGCTCGTAATCGCCTTCATGGCCGTCTTCACCGAAGGTGGCGCTCGCCTGCTTCTGCTCGTCCCGTTTCTCTTTCTTTTCATCGGCGTTCTCCTGCCCCTGCTCATGCTCAGCATGCCCGCCCGCGGCATCCTCGAGATCGGCAGGCAGGAGCGCGAGCTCGGTTTTTCTTTCTCCGACGAGATGGCGGCTCGAGGTGCCACGGGGACGGAGCTTGAGGATGATGATTGGTTCGTCTCGATCAGCAACGCGCGCATCGTGGCGTTCCGACGCGACTACCTCAAGAAGGTGTCCGCGCCCGAGGGGAGCGAGAGCGGCGACCGTTGCATCGTGACCACGAAGGACGGTCGGAAGATCAAGGTGTACGCTGCGGCCAGCACGCTTGAGGGCTTGCGCGATTGGTTCAGGAGCAGACCCAGGGAGAAGAACATGATGCAGCGTGGCGAGGACGTACTAGAAGCGATCGGCTAGGCTGCTCGAGGTGGCGCCGACTCGCGCTCGCTCAAAAGACCCCCTACAGCTCAATTGCAAGCAACGTCGCCGCAGCGGTCAGCCGGAGGCCGGATGGCGCCAGCATATGGTGACACGATGGAGGTGCGATGGCATCCATCATCCCAAGAAACATCTACCTATGAGGTAATAATGGCTCATGCGGTAACGCTCGCATCCCAACAACGGGCACCTTCGATTCCGAAAGGAGCGATATGGCAACAGAGACGCAGGTTGATGAGATCATTCGTCTGGCCGAGCGTGTCCATTCGTCCGATGCGTTTCGCTGTATGGACGAGGCGAACGCGGGCATGGCGGAACGCTCCGTATGCTGGCGGAGGCGCGTAAGGCCGAAACCGTGGTAACGGCGGGAGACATAGCGGAGCGGCTCGGCGTGACGACGGCGCGTGTCGCCGCGCTGCTCAAGCGCCTGGAGTCCAAGGGGCTCATCGCGCGCAGACGTAGCGAGGCGGATGCCCGCGTCACCGAGGCTGTGCTCACCGATAAGGGCGCGGCTTGCGTGCACGCGTTTTACGGGGAGATGCGCGCCCAGGTGGCCATGTTGATCAACGAGCTGGGTGAGGAGCGTCTGCGAGCGTTCTTCCTCACGGCATGCGAGATTCGGTCGCGCCTGCGCCCGCCCACGATGCAGCTGTAGGATGCCCGCGCTGCACGTTCGGGTTTCCGATGCGTCCTTGCGTTCGTTGTGCGTCCTGTCGTCTTGAACCGACCTGCGCGCATGGCGGAGCCGGTTCGGCACGCGTATATATCTCATAGGGTTAGATAAGGAGAAGATGTTGCTCAAGCTATTTCGAAATCTAACGAAGCAGGAACGGGGGCTTGCCGTCCTGGCGCTGGCGTTCATCGTCGCCCAGGTGTGGCTGGACCTCAAGTCCCCGGAGTACATGGCCGAGATCACCCGCCTCGTGCAGGTCGAGGGCTCGACCATGCCCCAGATCCTCACGGCAGGCGGCAAGATGCTTTCCTGCTCGCTCGGCAGCCTGCTCGCCTCGGTCGCCACGGCCGTGTGCGCAGCGCGTATCGCAACCGGGTTCGGCGGGACCATGCGCGCCAAGCTGTTCGGCAAGGTGCAGTCGTTCTCCATGGAGGAGATTGGCCGGTTCTCCACGCCGAGTCTCATCACGCGCTCCACGAACGATGTGATGCAGATCCAGACGCTCATCGTCCTGGGCCTGCAGATGCTCATCAAGGCCCCCATCACGGCGGTGTGGGCGATCACCAAGATCGCCGGCAAGCGCTGGGAGTGGACGGCTGCCACGGCCGTCTCCATCGTGGTGCTCCTCGCCGTGGTGGCGGTCTGCCTCGTCATCGCGACACCGCGGTTCCGCCGCATGCAGCGCCTCACCGACGACCTCAACCGCGTCTCGCGCGAGAACCTCTCCGGCCTCTCGGTCGTGCGCGCGTACAACGCCGAGGGCTACCAGCAGAACCGCTTCGATACGGTGAACGACACGCTCACCAACAACCAGCTCGTGGGCTACCGCACGATGGTGTTCCTCATGCCCACGATCCAGGCGACGATGAGCGGCTTGTCGCTCGCCATTTACTGGATCGGCGCCGTGCTCATCAACTCCTCCGCCATGGCGGATAAGATCTCCCCTGTTCTCCGACATGATGGTGTTTTCCCAGTACGCCATCCAGGTGGTCATGGCGTTCATGATGCTCGTGATGATCTTCATGATTCTGCCGCGTGCGCAGGTGGCCGCGGACCGTATCAACGAGGTGCTCGAAACCGAGACGACCATCAAGGACGGCACACGCGAAGAGGGCGAGCCTGGTCGTGTGGGCGAGATCGAGTTCCGCGATGTGACCTTCCGCTATCCAGATGCCGAGGGTAGCATGCTGCGCCATGTCTCCTTTACTGCGCATCGTGGCGAGACGGTCGCGTTCATAGGCTCCACCGGTTCGGGCAAGTCCACCGTGATCAATCTTATCCCGCGGTTCTATGACGCCACGTGGGGCAAGGTCCTCGTGGACGGCGTGGACGTGCGCGATTATTCCGTGCGAGCCCTGCGTAACAAGATCGGATATGTGTCGCAGAAGGCGACGCTGTTCGGTGGCACGGTGAGTACCAACGTGGCATACGGCGACAACGGTCGCGGCCCGGTGGGCGAGGAGGACGTGGCGGACGCCATCGAGACCGCTCAGGCATCCGAGTTTGTGGAGAAGATGGAGGGTGCCTATCACGCACGGGTGGCTCAGGGCGGCGCGAATCTGTCCGGCGGACAGCGGCAGCGCCTGTCCATCGCCCGTGCGGTTGCCCGCAAGCCCGAGATCCTGATCTTCGACGACAGCTTCTCGGCACTCGATTACAAGACCGACCGCGTCTTGCGCGATGCCCTCGAGCGTGAGTTTGCGAATACCACGCGCATCATCGTGGCGCAGCGCATCGGCACCATCCGCGATGCCGATCGCATTGTGGTTCTGGACGAAGGCCGCGTGGTGGGGCAAGGGACCCACGAGGAGCTCATGCACGATTGCGAGACCTATCGGCAGATCGCCCTGTCCCAGCTGAGTGAAGAGGAGTTGATGTAGATGGCGGGCATGCATACTTCGTCTGCGCCGCGCGGCCCCATGGGCCACGGGTCCGTGGGGCACGGCGCACGTGGAGCCGCGGGACAGCGTATCGATCGGGGGACCTGGGGCAGGCTGTTCAAATATTGCCGGCGCTTCCTCCCCGCCGTTGCGGTGGCGCTTATCTGCGCGATGGTGGGCACGGTGCTCACGCTGCTGGGCCCCAACATGCTCTCCGATATCACGGATGCCGTGCAAGACGGCATCGCGCCAAATAGCGACAAGCTCGAGCAGGTTGTCGAGGCCGTCACGCGCAATATCGAGGCAAACGCCGAGGCGATGGCGCAACAGCAGGCTGCCGCGATGGCCGCCGCCGGTGCGCCTGTGGGTGTGGGCGATGTCGACGCGATGTCGGCGGCGGGGATGGGTGCCGCCGCCACCGGCTCAGACACCGCGGAGGGCGCCACATCCGCCGCGCCCTCCCTGGACGACCTCGCGAGCATGCCCGCTGAGACGCGAGACGCGCTGCTCACCGACGTCGAGGTGGACGGTGTCATCATCACCGGTGCCGACCAGCAGAAGTTGCTCGACATCTTCTCCAACCTCGACATGAGTGACACCGAGGCGGCCATGGCGGCCCTCGATGAGCTTCCCGCCTCCGTCAAGAGCCTGGTCGAGCCGCGCATCGACATGGATCTGATCGCCCGCATCGCGCTCACCCTCGTCGCCTTCTACGTGGCGAGCTACGTGCTCTCCGTGGTCCAGGGCTGGATCATGACCACCGTCACGCAGCGCATCGGCCGCAGCATGCGCGCCGACATCTCGGCCAAGATCAACCGCCTGCCCATGTCGTACTTCAACACGGTGCCCACCGGCGACATCCTCTCGCGCATCACCAACGATGTCGATACGCTCGGCCAGTCGCTCAACCAGAGTGTGGGCACGCTGCTCTCAGCCGTGGTGCTGTTCTTTGGCAGCCTGTTCATGATGATCACCACCAACGGTTGGATGACGCTGGCGGCCGTGGGTGCGAGCCTGCTCGGCTTCGCGCTTATGATGGGCATCATGGGCCGCAGCCAGAAGTACTTCGTGCGCCAGCAGTCCGCTCTGGGGGCCCTGTCCGGCCATATCGAGGAGTCCTACACCGGCCATTCCGTCATCGCGGCCTACAACGCCGAGGACCGCGTGCGCGCCGAGTTCGACCGCATGAACGGCGAGCTCGTGAGCGCGGGATTCCGCGCCCAGTGCCTGTCGGGTCTCATGATGCCCATCATGATGTTCATCGGCAACTTCGGCTATGTGGCGGTGTGCGTGGTGGGCGGTGCCCTGGCGCTCGACGGCCAGATCGGCTTCGGCGTAATCGTCGCCTTTATGCTGTACGTGCGTTATTTCACCCAGCCGCTCTCGCAGATCGCCCAGGGCGTGCAGGCGCTGCAGTCCGCAGGCGCCGCGGGCACGCGCGTCTTCGAGTTCCTCGAGGCGCGCGAGATGGCCGACGAGTCCGCCAAGCCGGCGCGCCGTGCGCAGGGCGTACGCGGCGAGGTCGAGTTCGACCATGTGCGCTTCACCTACGCCGGTTCCGACAAGCCGGTCATCAAGGACTTCTCCGCGCACGCGCTGCCCGGCCAGAAGGTCGCCATTGTAGGTCCCACGGGCGCGGGCAAGACCACCATGGTCAACCTCCTCATGCGCTTCTTCGAGATCGACGGCGGCCAGATCCGCATCGACGGTGTACCGACCAGCGAGATGCGCCGCGAGGACGTGCATGCGCTGTTCTGCATGGTGCTGCAGGACACCTGGCTGTTCGAGGGGACGGTGCGCGAGAACCTCGTCTACTGCGACGAGGGGGTGACCGACGAGGAGGTGCAGCGCGCCTGCCGCGCCGTCGGGCTCGACCACTTCATCCGCTCGCTGCCACATGGCTACGACACGGTGCTGAACGACCAGGTCAACCTCTCCCAGGGGCAGAAGCAGCAGATGACGATCGCGCGCGCGATGATCGCCGACAAGCCGATGCTCATCTTGGACGAGGCGACCTCCAACGTGGACACGCGCACCGAGCTCAAGATCCAGCAGGCGATGGATGAGCTGATGCGCGGCCGTACGAGCTTCGTCATCGCGCACCGCCTCTCGACCATCAAGAACGCCGACCTCATCCTGGTGATGAAGGAGGGTGACATCATCGAGAGCGGCACGCACGACGAGCTGCTGGCCGCCGGCGGCTTCTATGCCGACCTCTACAACTCCCAGTTCGCTGAATAACATTTCAAAGCAAATGGCGCCGCCTTCCAGCAGGAAGACGGCGCCAAATGTAGTCGCGCGCAGAGGGGAGGGAAAAACGCGCTTCCGAGCAATAACGAAGGTCCTTGTATCGCCTGTGTCCTTCGCTGCGATGAATATACCTGCAGTCGTCGTCAAAGATGCGCTAAAGAAGGCGATACATATCGTCTCCATAAGTTAACTAAGGGTTACAAATGCGTATCGCTGGAGATGGCGCGTCGGCTCGGATGGGGCGGGTCGAGCTGTGCTCGAACGAAGTCGCAGGTTTTCACGTAGTGAGGAATCGTTCGACAAGCTCCCCGAATGCCCCGTCCATGCCCGTCGTCTCGAGGATGGCGTCGCAGTAGGGGCGTACGTCGTCGGTGACGTTTGCCACGCCCACACCCAGGCCTGCCCCTTTGATCATGGCAAGGTCGTTTGCCGAATCGCCGACGGCGATCACCTCGGACATCGGAATATCCAGCATCTTTGCGAGATGCGCAAGACCGGTGCCCTTGTCCACGCCCGCGGGCATGAATTCGAGATAGCGCTTGGACGAGAACGTGATCTCGACCCCCAAGGCGTTTCGCCATGGGTGCCAGGTGTGGCTCCAGACCCTGCAGCGCCTCGAAGTCACGGTTCACGTACAGGATCTTCACGATATCGCGTCCATCGAGAAACGACAGGTCCGGATGGTCGGCGCTGGAGATGTGGGTCACGCCGGAGATCAAGCTAAGGTACGCACGCTCGTCCTTGTCCGCATCGGGTACGAAGACGTGGCCGTCGGCGACGTGATGTGCATGCACAGACCGAGTTCGCGACCCCTCGCGTACAGCTCTTCCGCGCAAGCGCGCGAAAGGCCGCAGGTTCTGAGGGGCGTCTCGTCGCCCACGCGGTTGATGAAGCCCCCGTTGTATGACAGCACATAGCTGCCTTCGAGCAGTTCCCGAGCTTCGCCCGTGAAGTTGTCCATGATGCTGGAGTACCAACGGCCGCTGGAGGGGACGAACAGCACGCCGAGCTCCCTCATGCGCCGCAGCGCGTGGAGATTCGCCTCGGGAATCACATGGTTGGTATCGAGGAAGGTTTCATCCATGTCGCTGGCGACAAGACGGTACATGTTAGTACACCATGCCCATCGCCTCGCGCACCTCGGCAAGCGTCGTCTCGGCGACCTCGTTGGCGCGACGATTTCCCTCACGCAGGACGTCCTTGATGTAGTCCATGTCACCTGCGAGTTCCTCGCGGCGCGCGCGGATGGGGGCGAAATACTCGTTCACGCTCTCGGTGACGTACTTCTTGAGCTGGCCGGAGCCGCCCATGCCGATCTCCTCCGCGATCTCGACCTCAGAGCGGCCGGTGCAGATGGCGGCAGTGGAGAGCAGGCCGGACACGCCGGGCCTTCCTTCCGGATCGAACGTGATCATGCGTTCGCCGTCGGTCTGGCTCTTCTTGATGCGCTTGGCGGTTTCCTCGGCGGTCATCGAGATGTTGATGGCGTTGCCGTAGGACTTGCTCATCTTGCGCCCGTCGAGTCCCGGCAGTAGCGGGGTATCGGAGAGCAGGGCATCGACCTCGGGAAACACCTGGCCGTAGCGGTTGTTGAACTTACGGGCGATGGTACGGGTGAGCTCGATGTGCGGCAGCTGGTCGCGGCCGACGGGCACGACGTTGCCCTTGCAGAAGAGGATGTCGCATGCCTGGTGCACAGGGTAGGTGAGGAGCAGCCCCGTGAGCTCGTGGCCGCTTGCCTCCATCTCGGCCTTGACCGTGGGTTGCGCTGCAGCAGCGCTTCGGAGACCAGGGAGAGGAACGGCAGCATGAGCTGATTGCACGCCGGGACGGCTGAGTGCGTGTAGATCATGGTCTTGTCGGGGTCCAGGCCGCAGGCGAGGTAGTCGATGACCATGTTGTAGACGTTATCCTGGATGTTGTCCGTGCTGTCGCGGTCGGTGATGACCTGGTAGTCGGCGATGAGCACATTGGTGTGGACGCCCATGTCCTGCAGCTCCACGCGGCTCTTGAGCGTACCGAAGTAGTGGCCGAGGTGCAAACGCCCGGTGGGGCGGTCGCCGGTGAGCATGGTGTACTTCTCGGGATGCAGCGGCAGGTCGGCGCGGATCTGGTTGCTGCGCTCGAGGCTGACCTCGTAGCTGAGCTCGTTGGGCATGATGTCTCCTTTGCGTGTTCGATCGATGGCACATCCCGTTCGCGCTCTACGCTTGCACGAAGGGGACAAGAGGTTACTGGTCGGTGTGGTCGGATGAGCTGTGGCTGTGCGTTGGGCCCTTTCCGGGCAGCATCTCCTCAAGGCGTTCGATCCGGCTTTCGTGTAGCTCCTCCGCAGCGCGCTCCTCGTCGGCGAACGCCGGATCCTCGGGGGTCACGATTTCGTCTTGCTGCGTCTTTGGGTTGTAGTGATGCCGTAAAACAGGCTCGAACAAATGAAGGCGCGCCGCGAAAATCGCAGAACAGGCGAGCAACGCAAGGAAGATCGCAATGCGCGCCTCGATGGCAACCTGGTTGATGAGAGCCGCACCCAGCGAGAGCAACAGGCACCACGCGTAGATGAGCAGGACCGCCTGACGCTGGTCATACCCCTCTTGGATGAGGCGGTGGTGGATGTGGCCCTTGTCCGCCTGACCAATGCTCACGTGCGCGCGCTTGCGACGGACGATGGCGGAGAGGGTGTCGAGGATGGGAACGCCTGCGACGATGAGCGGGATGATGAGCGAGGTGAGCGCCGCGGTTCGACTCACGTTGAGCAGCGAGATGGTGCCCAGGCCAAAGCCCAAGAGCAAGGACCCCGAATCGCCCATGAAGATGGATGCGGGATGGAAGTTGTAGCGCAGGAAGGCGAGACACGCACCAAAGAGCGCGATGGCGAGAGAGGCGGCGTCGAGACGCCCCGCGAGAACGGCAAAGGAAAACATGGAAAGCGAGGCGATGCCCGAAATGCCCGCGGCGAGTCCGTCGAGTCCGTCGATGAGGTTGATGATGTTGGTGAACGCCACGAGGTAGATCACTGTGATGGGGTAGGCGAACCACCCGAGGTCGATCTCGGCTCCGGGATGAACGGATTGACGATATTCCCAATGAGCAGGCCCGCGGTAGCTGCCACGCATGCGGCGACAATCTGGCCGAGCAGCTTTTTCTTAGGGCTGAGCGAACGCACGTCATCTACCGCACCCGTAATGACGATGATGAGAAACGCGACGCCCAGCAGGGGGTAGTTGATCGTCATGCTTGGATGGGGAATGAGAATGGGGGCCATCCGAGTAGTTTGATTCCCGCAATCTCGACGACGAGCGCGAGACAGAGCCCGGCGAACATGGCAAGGCCTCCCAAAACGTGGGATGGGCTTGGTGTTGATGCGGCGTTTAGAGGGGTAGTCGATGGCACCAAGCCTCCGCGCGAGGAGCTTGACGGGCGGGACGCATAGGTAGGTGGCAAGGAAGGCGGCGACAGCCACAAGGAAATATGGCATGGCTTGTTCCATGGATACCACCATCGGTCGGGAGTGGACGTCATACGCGAAACGCGCAATCTAAATCATGATACTAGAAGCGCCTCGCTCGATATGCCGCGTTCGCGCATGGGCACGGTACAAGCACAAGGGGCAGGAGATGGGCGGCTGGTTTCGGCCGTGCGATGGATGCCTTACAGGGAGTCGGCTCCCGCTTTTGGAAATCGTGGTGCCGGTGGTAAGTTTTAGCTCACAGCGCGGGGCACTCCCGTGCACAAAAAAGCGCGTAGACGGTCGTAATAATGCCATGAGCGGCTTTAATTCACAGGCAATTGCATAAATAGTTGATTAAAAATGCATATTAACAAACCGTAAATTAGGCTTTTGAATCTTGTTCATAATATGCAGGACAAGTAGAAAAATATTCACTTTGAGGTATAGATTCAGGCATTTATCCCTTGCCTTGCACATGCCATGTGCTGCTATTCTCCCATGTAAAACGCTTTACTGGATAAAAGTAACGACCTGCGGGAGTTTTGATGATATACCGTTCCCGCCAGTTTTACGACCGTTTGGCGGTGACGGTATCATTAAGCCGAAAATTGGATATAACGGTAGGTGTGAACGGAGTCCCGTAAAGGACTTAAGACGGGATCGCCGCGCGGTCCCAGAATAAGAAAGGTAGGAGGCAATGACGAAAGGCTTGCATGTCCCAAGTGAGATTGGGCAGCTCAAGAAGGTCTGCCTGCACAGGCCCGGCGAGGAACTGCTGAATCTGCCGCCGTTCGAGCTTGAGCGTCTGCTCTTCGACGACGTCCCGTTCCTCGAGGTCGCCCAAGAGGAGCACGACACCTTTGCCCAGATTCTTCGTGATCAGGGTGTCGAGGTTCTCTATCTCGAGAAGCTCGTCGCCGAGGTCTTTGATGCCAACCCCGACGCTCGCCAGGAGTTCCTGGATCAGTACATCGCCGAGGCCGGCATCAAGGGCAAGGAGATGCCCCGCGTCGTCCGAGAGAAGCTCGATTCCATCAAGGACAACCTCGAGTTTGTCCAGAAGACCATGGCTGGTCTCACCAAGGCCGAGATCGAGATGCCGCATGTGAGCTCCGTCACGCTCGACTCCATGGTCAACACCGAGTCCGAGTCCGATCTCATCATCGACCCGATGCCGAACCTCTACTTCACCCGCGACCCGTTCGCGGTCGTTGGCAACGGCGTCTGCCTGAACCGTATGTACTCCGTCACCCGCAACCGCGAGACCCTGTACGGTAAGTACATCTTCAAGTATCACCCGGATTATAAGGACGTCTCCCTGTACTTCCGTCGTGACGCTGCCTACCACACCGAGGGTGGCGACGTGCTCAACATCAACGAGCACACCCTGGCCGTCGGCATCTCCCAGCGCACCCAGCTGCCGCCATCGACGTCATGGCCCAGAACATCTTCTGGAACAGCGATTCCAAGGTCGATCGCATCCTCGCCTTCGACATCCCGAACAACCGCGCCATGATGCACCTCGACACCGTCTTCACCCAGATCGACGTGGATAAGTTCACCATCCACCCGGCGATCATGGGCACCCTCAAGGTGTACGAGCTCACTCCGGGCAAGAACCCCGGCGAGGTCAACATCAAGGAAATGGTCGACACGCTCGAGCACGTCCTCGAGGACGCCACCGGCGTCGACCAGATCAAGCTGATTCCCTGCGGCGGCGGCGATCCCATTGCGGCTGCTCGCGAGCAGTGGAACGACGGCTCCAACACGCTGGCTGTCGCCCCCGGCAAGATCTGCGTCTATGCCCGCAACACCGTCACCAACGACGTGCTCTACAAGGAGGGCTTGGAGCTTCTGGTCTGCCCGTCCGCCGAGCTCTCCCGCGGCCGTGGTGGCCCGCGCTGCATGAGCATGCCCTTCTGGCGCGAGGATCTCTAAGCACTAGCTTCGACGGCGCATCGGCTCCGGTGCGCCGTCGCACTTCGCCGTGGTATCATCCGCGGCATTCGCTCTACCTTCTATGTGAAAGGAGCCCACATGGGCGTTAACCTCTCTGGCCGCAGCTTCCTGCGTCTGCTCGACTTCACCACCGAGGAAATCGAGTACCTGCTCAAGCTCTCCAAGAACTTCAAGGACCTCAAGCGCACGGGCACCCCGCACCGCTACCTCGAGGGCAAGAACATCGTCCTGCTGTTCCAGAAGACCTCCACGCGCACCCGCTGCGCCTTCGAGGTCGGCGGTATGGACCTTGGCATGGGCGTCACCTACCTCGACCCCGGTTCGTCCCAGATGGGCAAGAAGGAGTCCATCGAGGACACCGCCCGCGTCCTCGGCCGCATGTATGACGGCATCGAGTTCCGCGGCTTCGACCAGGAGGACGTCGAGGAGCTCGCCGCCAAGTCCGGCGTTCCCGTGTGGAACGGCCTGACCGACCTGTGGCACCCCACCCAGATGCTCGCCGACATCCTGACCGTCCAGGAGAACTTCAACTACGACATCAAGGGCAAGACCCTCGTCTTCATGGGCGACGCCAAGAACAACGTCGCTCGTTCCCTCATGGTCGTGTGCGCCAAGCTCGGCATGAACTTCGTGGCTTGCGGCCCGAAGGAGTGCATGCCCGCCAACGATGTGATCGACGCCTGCAAGCCGATCGCCGAGGCCAATGGCTGCACCATTACCCTTACCGAGGATCCCAAGGAGGCCTGCACCGGCGCTCACGTCATCTATACCGACGTGTGGGTGTCCATGGGTGAGCCCGACGAAGTTTGGACCGAGCGCATCAAGCAGCTCGAGCCCTATCGCGTCACCACCGAGCTCATGGCCATGGCCGATCCTTCCGCCATCTTCCTGCACTGCCTGCCGGCCTTCCACGACACCAACACCACCACTGGTGCCGAGATCGCCGAGAAGTTCGGCGTCACCGAGATGGAGGTCGAGGACGCCGTCTTCGAGTCCCCGCAGTCCAAGGTGTTCGACGAGGCCGAGAACCGCATGCACACCATCAAGGCGATTATGTACGCCACGCTCAAGTAAGAGCGCATCGTCTGCCCGCTCGGGGCGCATCGCTGCGCGTCCCGAGCGGTCCTTTTGGTAGTTTTCCCGCCGCTTGGGGCGTCGCACGGCACGGATTGCGCCCCGTCCATGCGGGATAAGCCTAAGTAATACAAAGAAGGGGGGATGAGAACAATGACTGAAACCGCCAAGAAAAAGCGCGGCATGCCTCATCGTTCACCATTCTTCTTGCCCTATTGGCAATCGTCGCCGTCATCACCGTAATTGTTTCCGGTACGACGGATGCCGTGACCGCCGCTACGTTCAGCGACTTCTTCACGGCGCCGGTCAAGGGCTTCGCCGATGCGTTGCCCGTCTGCCTCTTCGTAATGATCCTCGGCGGCTTCCTCGGCATGATGACCGAGACCGGCGCGTTGGACAACGGCATCGCCGTGCTCGTTCAGAAGCTCAAGGGCCGTGAGATTTGGATTATTCCGGTGCTCATGTGCCTGTTCGCCCTCGGCGGAACCTCCTACGGCATGTGTGAAGAGACGGTCCCGTTCTACGCCCTGCTTGCCGCCACCATGATGGCTGCCGGCTTCGACCCGCTGGTCGGCGCCGCTACCGTCCTGCTCGGCGCGGGATGCGGCTGCCTGGGTTCCACGGTCAACCCGTTCGCCGTCGGTGCCGCCGTCGATGCCCTTTCCTCCAAGGGCATCGAGGTTGATCAGACCATCATCATTGGTCTGGGCTTCCTTCTCACCGTTGTGACCACGCTGATCTCCATTATCTTCGTGATGCGGTACGCCAAGAAGGTCAAGGCCGATAAGGGCTCCACGTTCCTGTCTTTGCAGGAGCAGAAGGACGCCGAGGCCGCCCATGGCGCAGCTGCCGCCGAGGCCGCCAAGGAGGTCAAGCTCACTGGTCGTCAGAAGGCCGTTCTGGGCATTTTCGCTTTCACCTTCGTCGTCATGATCGTCGGCTTCATCCCGCTGGGCGACCTTAATGCGAACGTCGCAGGCTTTTTCGACAACGGTGTGTACGACGCCGACGGTAATACCATTACCCAGGCTTGGTCCGCAGTTGTCACCGGCCTTCCCATTGGCCAGTGGTATTTCGATGAGGCTTCCACGTGGTTCTTCGTCATGGCGATCGTCATCGGTATCGTGGGCGGCCTGTCCGAGAAGCAGATCGTGAACACGTTCATCACCGGTGCCGCCGACATGATGTCCGTCGTCCTGATCATCGCGCTGGCCCGTGGCATCTCCGTTCTCATGGCCGCCACCGGTCTGGACATGTACGTGCTCGACGCTGCCGCCGCCATGCTCAGGGGCGTTCCGAGCTTCATCTTCGCCCCTGTGGCGTTCCTGGTCTACTTTGGCCTTTCCTTCCTGATTCCGTCCACGTCCGGTATGGCAACCGTGTCCATGCCCATTATGGGTCCGCTGGCTGCCGGTCTGGGCTTCTCGCCCGAGGTCATGGTCATGATCTTCTCGTCCGCCATCGGTGTCGTGAATCTGTTTACTCCCACCTCCGGCGCGATCATGGGTGGCCTGTCACTCGCCAAGATCGAGTGGACCACGTGGCTCAAGTTCGCCATGCCGCTCATTGTGATCCTCACGCTTGTGAGCATGGTTATCACGACGGTGGCCTGCATGGTGATCTAGTACCCGATGGGTGCTTTGCGGCCGTGATCATAGCGTAAGCACCCCATGTGGGCTCCGCGGTCGCTCAATAGCCGTCCGACCGGTCACTTGAATCGTCTTGCGATCGGTTGCGACCTACCTTTCTGCCCCCTTCCGTTTCCGTGCGCGGGAGGGGCGCTTGTGTTTCGCGGCGGTGGGGCCTGTGCGTGTCGGGGCGATTGCGTGAAGTGTGCGAGCGGCGCGGGCGGGGAGCGAAACTCGGCTACTATGTTTCGGTACCGCCATATGACAAAGGAGCCGAACGCATGCGCCAGGGTTTCGATAACGAGAAGTACATTGCCAACCAAGCCGAGCACATCAAGGAGCGCATCGCCCAGTTCGGCGGCAAGCTCTACCTTGAATTCGGCGGCAAGCTGTTCGACGACTACCATGCGAGCCGCGTGCTGCCCGGTTTCGAGCCCGACAGCAAGTTCCGCATGCTTAAGAGCCTGGCGGATGACGTTGAGATCATCATCGCCATCAACGCCAACCATATCGAGAAGAACAAGGCCCGCGGTGACCTTGGCATCACGTACGACGAGGATGTCTTGCGCCTTGCCGACATTTTCCGTTCCAACGGATTCCTCGTGGGTGCCGTCGTGCTCACCCAGTACTCCGGTCAGCCTGCCGCCGACCAGTTCCGCCGCCGCCTCTCCATGCTCGGCATTACCTGCAAGCTCCATTACCCCATTGAGGGCTACCCCCACGATATCGACCTTATCGTGAGCGAGGAGGGCTACGGCAAGAACGAGTTCGTCGAGACTTCTCGTCCGCTCGTCGTCGTGACGGCGCCGGGTCCGGGCTCCGGCAAGCTCGCTACCTGCTTGTCCCAGCTCTATCATGAGCACAAGCGCGGTGTCGCCGCGGGCTATGCCAAGTTCGAGACCTTCCCCGTGTGGAACCTGCCGCTCACGCATCCCGTCAACATCGCGTACGAGGCAGCGACGGTCGACCTCGACGACGCGAACATCATCGACCCGTTCCATCTCGAGGCGCATGGTGTCACCACGGTCAACTACAACCGCGATGTCGAGGCGTTCCCCGTGGTCAAGGCACTCATGCAGAAGATCTTGGGCGAGAGCCCCTATCAGAGCCCCACGGACATGGGCGTGAACATGGTGGGCTACGCGATCAGCGACGACGACGCCTGTCGCGAGGCGGCCAACATGGAGATCGTCCGCAGGTACTTCGGCGCCGCGGCCAACGTCAAGCGCACGGGTTGCGGCTCTGAGCAGGTCGACAAGCTCAAGGCCATCATGCAGAAGGTCGGCGTCACCAAGGATCAGTCTCCGGCTCGTTCCGCAGCCTTGCTTAAGGAGGAGACCACGGGGTCGCCCGCGGGAGCCATGGTGCTGCCCGATGGCACGGTCGTCACGGGCAAGACATCCACGCGCCTTGGTGCCGCGAGCTCGCTCATGATGAACGCGCTGAAGGCCGTTACCGGCGTCGACATCGAGCTCGAAGTCATCTCCAACGACGCCATCGAGCCCATCAGCCGCCTCAAGACGAGTCAGCTGGGCAGCGTCAACCCGCGTCTCACCCGGACGAGACCCTCATTGCACTGTCCATCACCTCCGCCACGAGCGAGGTTGCCGCGCGCGTGCTCGCCGGTCTCCCCAAACTGCGCGGCTGCGATGCGTTCTTCTCGGTGATCATCTCGAGTTCGGATGAGGCACTGCTGAGGAAGCTCGGCATCAACGTATGCTGCGAGCCCAAGTTCGAGCGTAGCGGGTATTACCACCGCTAAACCGTGTTCCCCATGACGGACCTCGAAGACTGCTGCCGGGAATACCTTGCCCATCTGGTGGTGGAGCGCAACCTCTCGCGGAATACGGTGGCCGCGTACCGCCGCGACCTCGAGGGGTATCGAGCGTTCCTGCTCGGGCGCGGTATCACAAGTCCATCCGCGGTGACCCGGCGTGATGTGGAGGAGTTTGTGGCCTCGCGTCGCGACGCCGGGTCGGCGGATGCGTCGGTCAATCGCGCCCTTTCGGCCGTCAAGGGCCTTCACCGCTTTCTTGTCCGCGAGGGGCTGGTCGATACGCATCCGACATCGACCATTCGACTCCCCAAGGCCGAGCAGCGCCTTCCGGACGTCATCTCGATCGAATGCGCAAACGCCCTGCTCGATCAGGAGTTTCCTCAAACCGCCGCTGGAGAGCGGGACCATGCGGTGCTCGAGGTTCTTTACGGATGCGGGATGCGGGTGAGTGAGCTCACGGGTCTCGACATTCGTGACCTATATCTTGACGATGAGTTTGTCCGTGTGGTGGGAAAGGGATCCAAGGAGCGCCTTGTCCCCATTACAGGCTCCGCGCTCAGGGTTCTGCACTCCTATCTTACAGATGGTGCCCGCAATGACCTGCTCCGTCATTCCCGCGGCACCGCCATCTCCCCGGCGGTGTTCCTCAATGCTCGTGGCACCAGGCTCTCGCGTCAAAGCGTTCACGGTATCTGCGAGCGCTACGGCCGCATGGTTGGCATCGAGGGCCTGCATCCCCACACTTTGCGCCACTCATTCGCGACGCATATGCTCGCCGGTGGCGCCGACCTGCGCGCTTTGCAGGAGATTCTGGGGCATGCCGATATCTCCACGACCCAGCTGTACACGCATCTCGATCAGACGCAGTTACGCGAAGTCTACCTTGCCGCCCATCCACGCGCCTAGGTTCACGGCCTGCCTTGGCGTCTGCGCCGCCGCATGGGGTGGGATGCTCGCCCACACGCCGCCCACAAGTCGGGCACAACTCGAAAATCGGTTCAACCTCAACTAGAAGGTTTAACCTGCGGATATCGCATCGACCCGTGGTGGTCGTACATTGCCCAAACACAAGATGTTGTGTGTGTCCAAACGGCTGTTCGCGTCCGTTTGATGGGGCGTTCGGGGCGCGTGGGGAGCTGTGGGGGAGAAAGTGGGAAAAAGTGTTGCGAAAGGGGAGAAGCCCCCATAGAATGAAAAGCGTCGACGGCGGGGTGGCTCCCGCATATGCCCACGAGTAAGCCTAAGGGGGTGTGCGCCAGTGTATTTCAACGGTACCTACGATCGAAATCTCGATGCGAAGGGACGTTTGTCGCTGCCGCCCGCCTTCAAAAAGCAGCTCGAGGGTCATGTGCGCGTCCTTCCCGCTCCTGAAAAGGAAGTCGATGCCCTGTACGTGTTCACTGAGGACACGTTCAAGGTCTGGGTTGACTCTGTGTTTGAGGCAAAGGGCGGGTTCAATCCCACCGACCGTTCTCACCGCATGGTCAAGGAGGCTCTGTACGGCGCGGCAACCACACTCGAAATAGACTCCGCCGCCCGCATCAGCCTTCCCGAGCATGACCGCAAGAAGGCTCACCTGGATCGCGAGGTCACGGTCGTCGGTGGCGACGACCGCCTGGTGATTTGGGATCGCGAGACCTATGCGGCACGTCAGGCTGAGACCGAGGATATCCTCGCGGGCTTCTTCGATTAGGAAAGGCCTTATGGACGCGAACGGGGGACAGGTACGTTGACACCTGAATATCGGCATGAACCAGTCATGCTCCAAGAAGTGCTCGAGCAGCTCCAGCTCGCAAGCGGGTCCGTTGTGTGCGATTGCACGCTCGGCGGTGCCGGTCACTCGGTGAAGATGGCGGCGCAGGTTGGACCCCAAGGGCTGTTGCTCGGGATCGACCAGGACGACATGGCGCTCGAGGCGGCGGGAAATCGGCTTGACGTCGAGGCCCCGGGTACGCCCCACAAGCTCCTCAAGGGAAACTTCGGGGACTTGGACGAGCTCCTGTGCACAGCTCAGGTGCCCGGCGTCGATGGATTCCTGTTCGATCTGGGTGTCTCGAGCCCCCAACTCGATATCCCTGGTAGGGGTTTCTCGTACAACGAGGATGCCCCACTCGACATGCGTATGGATCCGGGAACCAACACCCTAAACGCAGCTGAGGTCTTGAACACCTATACCGAAGCCGACCTCGCCCGGATTCTTCGCGTTTATGGAGAGGAGAAGTTCGCTCGCCAGATCGCGCGTGAGATCGTGCGTCGTCGGCAGGTGACGCCGCTCCAGACGACGGGAGACTTCGTCGAGGCGATCAAAGCCGGTATACCGGCGGCGGCGCGTAGGCACGGAGGGCATCCGGCCAAACGCAGCTTCCAGGCGATTCGCATCGAGGTCAACCATGAGCTCGATGTGCTCGAACGCGGCCTCGAGGCGGCGGTTCGTTGGTTGAACCCGGGAGGTCGCGTATGCGTCATCTCGTACCACTCGCTTGAGGATCGCATCGTCAAGCAACATTTCCAGGAGCTCTCCAAAGGATGCACCTGTCCGCCGGACATTCCGGTGTGCGTGTGCGGGAACGTGCCGATAGTCAAGGTCACCACCCGCAAACCGCTAGTTGCGACGGCCGAGGAGGTCGCCCGCAATCCACGCGCGAGATCGGCGAAGATTCGTTGCGCAGAGCGTCTATAGCTCCGCGTTCGCCATCCGTTCGTCTCGCGCCGCTCGTATTGTCACTGCTTCCGGGACGGAGGGTTGCATATCATGGGTTACCACACCTCAAACGCAGCATATGCCTATGATATGCAGCCCGAGACGTATGCCGGGCACGCTTCCGCCCCCACACCTTCTGCGCGTCCTCGCCTTGATGTCGTCACCGGTGCGGGCCGTGAGGCGAGCCAGGAGGTCAGCCCCCAGTTCACGCATTGCGTCAAGGTCTTCGCCGTGCTCGCGGTTCTGTTCGTCGCGATTGGCGTCTTCCGCGTGGCTCTTGCCGGCCTTACCACCGCAACGCTCAACAACGCCGCGACCCTCTCCAACGAACTTACCGAGGCTCAGGAGCAGAGCTCCGAGCTTGAGGTCATGCGTGCCGTGTATGGCTCGTCCACGCGCATCCGCGACCTTGCTGAGGGCTACGGCATGGTTACCGCGGACAGCGGTATCACGCTCGATTTCACCGAATATGTCGATTCGAGTGCCGACACCGGCGCGAGTGCGCTCTCTGCGCTCGGCCAGTAGTTGGGCGGCACGTCTTCATGTCTTCGAATTACGATAGGAGGCGGGGCTCCGGTCGCACGGGCGGCTCGCGTGGCGGTGCCCAAGATGGGCTCCGTGGCTCGCGCAGCCCGCGTGGTGCGCGCGGTGCACGTGAAGAGTCGCGCGGGCGCGACGCCCGCGGCTCACGCGACCATCGAGACGCCCGCGTCAAGACCGATCTGCTTCATTCCGACTTGGCGCATGAGAACATCTCGCGCCACGGCTTTCTCATGGGCGGTTTGGGGCTCGCCGGTCTGCTCATCACGGCGCGCCTTGCCGATTACCAGATCTTCAACGCAAACCGCTACCTCGCCGAGGCGGATGCGCGCCGCATGATAAGCCAAACGCTCTACGCCAAGCGCGGTACGATTTACGACCGCAACGGCACGGTGCTCGTCTCGAGCGTCGAGTGCAAGAACGTCTATGTGAATCCGCAACTCATTGAGAAGAAGCAGCGCAAGAAGGCGATCGCCGCACTCGTTGACGTTTTGGGCGTCGATGAGGAGTACGTGGCCGATCTCTTCGACCAAGACACGACCTTCGCCTATGTGAAGCGCCAGGTTGATGACGAAGATGCCGAGTTGCTCGCACAGAAGGAGATCGCGGGCATCGAGTTCGAGCCGTCAATCAAACGCGTGTATCCGAATGGCACGCTGGCGTCGCAGGTGCTCGGCATCGTGAACGTGGACAATGTGGGCGTTTCGGGCCTCGAAAAGCAATATGACGAGATATTGACGGGCGTGAACGGCTCGTTGGTTCGCGAGCGCGCCTTGGATGGCACGTTCATCGCCGGTGGAGCGTATAAGAAGATCCCCGCCCAAGATGGCATGGACATCGTGCTTGGGATCGACGCGAATATCCAGCGCGTCGCCGAGGACGCCATTGCCGAGGTGGTGGAGCGCGTGGGCGCCAAGAACGGTTCCGTTTGGTGAGTGATCCCACGACAGGCGAGATCATCTGCGCGTGCTCGTATCCCACCTATGATCCTACGGACTTGGCAAACGCCTCGAACGAGGATCTCAATCTGCGCGTGGTGACCGATGTCTACGAGCCGGGCTCGGTCTTTAAGTCCTTCGTGGCGGCCGCGGGAATCGAACACGAGGGGATGACCCCCGACACCGCCATGGACGTGCCCGCCATGGTCCGGGTGGGCGATGACGAAGTCCGTGACGCCGATAAGCGCGATTATGGCCTCAATATGACGCTGCGCGAGATGATGCGGCGCTCCTCGAATACAGGGTTCGTCTTGGTGGGCGAGAAGATCGGTGCGGACGACTTCGACCAGTACGTCATCAAGGACTTCGGGTTCGGCACCTCGACGGGCATTGATTTTCCGGGCGAATCGCTTGGCATCATCAAGGGTCGATCCGAGTATGATGGCGCGACCCTGGGTTCGATGTCGTTTGGTCAGGCGCTTGCCGTCGAGCCGGTGCAGATGGTGCGCGCCATGAGCGCGATTGCGAACAAGGGCGTCATGACGACCCCTCATTTCCTCAAGACACGTGCCGGGCAAGAGGTCGATTGGACCGATGGCGAGCAGCAGGTGCTGAGTGCTGAGACGCCGCCGCCGTTGCGGATATGATGCGAACGGTCGTCGATGAAGGTACCGGCACCGGAGCGCAGGTCTCCGGTTACGAAATCTCGGGAAAGACGGGAACCGCGGAGCGCGCCGTGGAGGGCACATTTGGCTATCAAGAGGGAAACTACATGTCTTCCTTCATGGGTTTCGCGTCCACCACTGATGCGCGCGCGATGTGCTACATCACGCTTGACGGCACGGCTGCCGGCTCCGATGCGGCGACTCCGGTGTTCAAGACGATCATGGAGACGGCGTTGCCGGCGTTGGGCATCAAGCCCACGCGATAGGGTTCACACAGCCTGCACCACATCGAAGGGCGGGCGGGGTACCATATCACGTTGCAAGGAACGCGATCAGGAAGGGTCACCACTTAATATGGTTGAGATCGCAGTCAAGTACCTCGAGAGCACCACGGGCGCGCGCCGCGTCGCGGGTGATCCCGATCGCGTATGCCGCGGCGTCGTCATCGACTCCCGCGAAGTCGGGCCGGACGCCATCTTCGTCGCGTTCCCCGGCGAGCGCGTCGATGGAACGATTTCGCCGCCGCCGCTATTGAGAAGGCGCCGCCGCCGTCGTGATGACGCGGGAGCCGACCAGACTCTCGTCGACGCCGCCCACGCGCGCAATTGCTCGTTGTTGACCTGCGACGACCCCACCGAGTTCCTCTTGCGCCTCGCCCAGGGCTACCGCGCACGCCTGCACTGCACCGTGATCGGTGTGACGGGCTCCATCGGCAAGACCACCACCAAGGACGTATTGGCCGCCTGTCTGGCAAAGCGCTTCCGCGTTCACGCCACCGCGGGCAACTACAACAACCTTATCGGCTTGCCGTTGACCATCCTGTCCGCCCCCGCCGACACGCAGATGCTCGTCCTCGAGATGGGTATGAACGATTTCGGCGAGATCGCTCGCCTCACCGCGTGTGCCCAACCGACCTTTGCCATCATCACCAAGGTGGGCACCTCGCATATCGGCATGCTCGGGAGCCGCGAGGGGACGCCCGCGCCAAGGCCGAGATTCTTCAGGGCATGCCTCCGAGTGCCGAGAACTTCGAGGGGCACCATTCCGCCCTCGTGCTGCACGGCGAGGATGATTTCACCCCGCTCATCATCGAGAAGTATGCGCGGCCTCGCGGCATCGATGTGGTGCTTGCGGGCACCTCGACCGATGATGACGTCTATGCGACCCATGTAGAGCTTGATGAGACGGGGTGTCCGCACTTCGACATCACGTTCGAGGATGGCTTGAGCTTCAAGACGCACCTGTCCATTCCGGGTGCCCAGTCGGTGCCCAACGCGCTGTTCGCCGCGACCGTTGCGCACCGTCTCGGCGTTCCGGGTTTCGAGATCGACGAGGCGTTTTCCTCGCTTGCACTGACTGGCCGCCGCGCGCAGGTCCGCCATGCGACCTGCGGTGCCCGCGTATCGACGATTCGTACAACGCCAGCCCCGAATCCATGGCAGCCGGCCTCAACTTGCTCGAGAGTCTTCCGTGCTCCGGCACGCGTATCGCCATCTTGGGCGAGATGGGCGAGATGGGCGAGGAGGCTCCGCGTCTCCATGCGCTCACCGGTGCCTATGCCGCCGCGAAGCGTCCCGGCCTGCTCATCTGCGTGGGCGGTGAGCTTGCCGAGGAGATGGCCACTGCCGCGCGTCTCATGGGTCTCGACGAGGGCGACGTGCACGTCGTTCCGTCGTGCGACGTGCTTATCAAGCGCTTCGCCGGGGTGATCGGCGAACGCGACCTCGTGTTGGTGAAGGGTTCGCGTTTCGTCGGACTCGACCGATTTGTGGAAGAGGTGTGCGCCGATGCTCGGTAACCCCGCGTATCCCACGTACCAAGTCTTTTTGGCCATTTTCATCTCGGCGGTGATCGCCGGGCTGATCATGCCGCTGTGGATCCGTTTCCTTAAAAAGGACGGCATCGGTCAGCAGATCCGCGCGGACGGCCCGCAGTCCCACCTGGTGAAGGCGGGAACTCCCACCATGGGCGGTGTGATCATCTTGCTTGCCGTGGTGCTCACCTGCTTCATCATGGCTAAGCCCACCATCGACCTCATGCTCGCCGTGGGCGCGATGCTCGCCACCGGCGCACTTGGGCTCTTCGACGATGTGACCAAGGTCGTGCAGAAACGCTCCCTTGGCCTCACGCCCGCGGGCAAGATGATCGGTCTTACGCTGATCGTCTGCGTCTTCTTCGTCATCGCGGTGAACTACTGCGATGTGGCCCCGGTGATACGCTTTCCCGGCGGTTTTTCCATCGACTTGGGAATCCTCACCACGACGCTGACCATCTCCGGGATGACGATCGATATTCCGTGGCTGTACCTTGTGTTCGTGTTCTTGCTGCTTGCGGGCATGTCCAACGCCGTCAACCTCACCGACGGCCTCGACGGCCTGGCGGGCGGTACGGTCATGATCTCCATGATCGTGATGGCCGCCGTGTGCTTTGTGTGCCACGACGCCAACCTCGCCATATTCTGCGCGGCATGCGCTGGCGGCTGCATCGGCTTTTTGTGGTTCAACGCCTATCCCGCGCAGATCTTCATGGGTGACACGGGCTCCCTCGCCCTGGGTGGTGCTTTGGCCGCCGTCGCCGTGCTTACCAACACCGAGGTCGTCTCCCTTGTCGTGGGCGGCTTGTTCATCACCGAGACGCTTTCGGTGATGATTCAGGTTGCGAGTTTCAAGGCTACCGGCAAGCGCGTGTTCCTCATGGCGCCCATACACCATCATTTCGAGAAGAAGGGCTGGGCGGAGACCAAGGTGGTCATCCGGTTCTGGATCGTCTCCGCGGCGTTCGGAGCCCTTGGCCTTGCACTCTTCTTCCAGCTGGGTTAGGAAGTTCATATGCCGTTGCCGCAACGTTTCAGCCTTCTCGTCCTCGGGCAGGGAGGGTCCGGTCTCGAAGTCGTCTCATGGGCCGTCGATCACTTGGGCGAGCGTGTCAGCTCGGTCACAACGTACGGGGGCGCGAGTTCGGAACCCTCAGATCGCACGCGTGCGCTTGAGGCGCGAGGCGCCCGGTTCGTCTATGGGACCGAGGTTGTCGAAGGCACATACGATATTTGCGTGGCGAGTCCGGGTATCTCCGAGTTTTCCGAGTTTTTCCGCAATGCCGGGGCGGTGAGTGGCGAGATCATGGGCGAGCCTGAGTTCGCGTGGCGCCTATCGCCCGAACGCTGGTGCGCCATCACCGGTACCAACGGGAAGACGACGGTGACGTCGCTCACCAACGAGCTCCTGCGCGCATCGGGCCTGCCGAGCGTCGCGGTGGGCAATATCGGCAACGTCTGCATCCACGATGTCGATCGCCGCGTTGAGGGGGAGTGGTTCATCGCCGAGCTTTCGAGCTATCAGATCGCCACGACGAGCGAGCTGCATCCGCGTGTCGCCGTTCTGCTCAATATCACGCCCGACCATCTGGGTTGGCACAAGACGCATGAGAATTACGCTCTGGCGAAGATCGGCTTGTTCCGCAATATGGACGAGAGCGATATCGCCATCGTCAACGTGGAGGACGAGGGCATTGCGGCCTTTGCCGACCGCGTGTATGTGCCGGGACGCCGCGTGCTCAAGCTCTCGCTTTCCGATGCCGGTGGCCGGATGCCGCGTTCGTGCGTGACGGGCATCTTGTTGTGCGCCTGCACGGCGAGGAAACCGCCCTCGTGCGCGTGGACGAGCTCAATATCGCAGGCGCCCATAACACGTTGAACGCTCTCGCCGCGTCCACGGCGGCACTCGCCTGCGGGGCGAACGCGGAGGGTATCCGTGCCGGCTTGGTCGCGTTTCAGCCGCTGCCTCATCGTATTGAGCCCGTCGGTGAGGTTGCCGGCGTGACTTATATCAACGACTCCAAGGCGACGAACACCGACGCGGTCGAAAAGGCCCTCACTGCCTTTCCCAACGATCGCGTGATCTTGTTACTGGGCGGTGCCGATAAGGGTACTCCGCTCGATGAGTTCATGTCCGTCGGTGGTCGGAGCACGCCACTGCCGTCGTGTGCTTCGGACGCCCGCGAGCGATTCCGCGCCGCCTTGGCCGAGGCTCCCGCTTCCACCGAGATCGATATCGCCGAGGCCGATGACTTGCGCGATGCCGTGGACGTTGCCCGCTCCCTCGCGCAGCGCGGCGACGTCGTGTTGCTGTCGCCTGCGTGTGCGTCATTTGACGAGTTTTCCGGCTTCGAGGAACGCGGCGATGCGTTCCGATCTTACGTGGCGGAGCTTTCCGCCCTCGAGGGGTAACGCACCGTGGATGAGCCCAACGTCGTCTCCGGCGTGGCCGACGATGCCAAAAAAGACAAAAGGCCGTTTGGCGCGTTCCGTCGCACGCGCGATGAGCGCTCGGTAACTTCGGGCGGTTCGAGCGCGTCTCAGGCGCGTCCCGGCAAGAGATCTCGCGTGGTGCCACGGCGACCAGTCATTCCGAGCTGGGGGAGAAGCTGATCGCCGGCGTTCCCGCGCGGATTATGCGTCCCCGCCTCGTGTTCATCTCGTGCCTGATCGCGATCTGCGCCTTCGGGTTGCTGATGGTGTACTCTGCATCGTCTGTCGAAGCCCTCAAGGAGGAGGGAAGCTCCTGGCACTACGTCTTTCGCCAGGCCATCTTTATGGCCATCGGGTTCAGTGCGTTCGCGGTTATCGGCACGCGCAAGATCATTCCCTGGCAGGCGTTTCGCACTCGTTTCGTGACGAGCGTGTGGTGGGCAGTCGTCGCGCTGCTCGTCATTGTGTTGGCGGTCGGTGCCGGTGGCGAGACGTGGGGCGCCTCTCGTTGGATTCCACTGGGCTTCTTCAACTTGCAGCCCGCCGAGCTCGCCAAGCCCGCGGTCATCGTCTACGCGGCAAACATCCTCGCCGCGTATTACGACGATGGCACCCTCGACACCTCGTCGTTCTTGTTTTACCTGCTGCTTTGCGTGGGTGTGCCCGCGGTGCTCATCTTTGCCGAGCCCGACCTGGGAACCACGATCATCATTGTGGCGACGGTCTTTGCCATGGCCTACATCTGCGGCATTTCATACCGCCTGATCGCCGGCGCATTCGTGCTGATGGTCTTGGCGGGTATCATTCTGGCCGTCGCATCGCCCTACCGTTTCGCCCGCCTCCTCGTCTTCCTCGACCCGTGGAGCGACCCGTACGGCGACGGCTTCCAGGCGACGGTCGCCATCATGGCATTCGCCTCGGGCGGTCCGTTCGGTCGCGGCATCGGTAACGCGACCATGAAATATTACTATCTGCCCGAAGCCCACAACGACTATATCCTCGCGATTATTGGTGAGGAACTCGGTTTGTTGGCATGGCCATCTTCGTCGCCGTGTTCCTTGCCATGATCGCCGCGGGGTTCTACATCGCGCGCCGCTCGCCGACCCTCCATGGCCAGTTGGTCGCTGCGGGCTGTTCGTTTGTCTTGCTCATCCAGTTCATCATCAACTCGTTTGGCATCTTGGGCCTTTTGCCGATGACGGGTAAACCGCTTCCGTTCGTCAGCTACGGCGGTTCTTCGGTGCTCACGTCGCTCATACTTGCGGGATTCATCTTCCGCGTCTCGGTCGAAAGCAACGTCCAAACCTCTGCCGACCGCCGTCGCGCAAGCTTCCATGTTATGGCTGCGGGTAACGTGGAGGAGGATTCCGGTGTGGGCGATCCTATGCCGCGCGGTCGTGGCGGATTGCGCGTATACGAAGGGGGCGCCCCATCTTTGCCCGATCGTCCGCGCGGTCCGCGTCCGCGTGGCGCGCGGAATGTCCGCGCATCGGAGCGGATGCCGCGCCCAGGTGGGTATCAGCGCGTGGATTTGGGCGGCGGTGCCTCCGAACGACTCCGTTCGCGTGACGCACGGCCTCGGGTGGATTATGGTGGTATCGCAGGCAACCCTCGCCCGCGCCGTTCCGGTGAGTCTGGTCGCGGTGATGGTAGAGGGCGAACGGGGAGGAGCCGTTATGACCGATAGCAGGCATTTGGTGGTCGCCATCGCCGCAGGTGGCACCGCAGGCCATGTGAATCCCGCCTTGGCACTCGCGGATGAATTGCGCTCCCGTGGGCACGAGGTTCACTTTTTTGGCGAGACGCGTCGTTTGGAGGGCTCACTTGTGCCCCAGGCGGGCTTCCCGTTCCACCCCGTTCACGTGACAGGCTTCGATCGACAGCGTCCGTGGACGCTCGTCACGGCCCTTATGCATCTAGCGCGTGAGGAGCACCGCTTGGTGGGCGAGTTTCAGTCTGGCTCCCTGCCCATGCCGGATGTTGCGATCGGTTTTGGGGCATATCTCGAGTTGCCGCTCGTGCGCGCCGCGGCTAAGCTCGGCATTCCCGTTGCCCTGCACGAGCAGAACTCCGTTCCCGGTCTTGCCAACAAGCGCTCCGCCAAGCTCGCGCGGCTCATCGCAACCGGTCAGCCGAGCGTGGGGGACATCCTTCGCGAGCATGCCGGCTCTGCCACGCGCATCGTGTTCACCGGCAATCCTGTACGCCGCAGCGTGCTTGACGGCGACCGCGCACGTGGCCGCGCCGCTCTTGGAATCGATGAAGACGCGACGGTGTTGTTGGTCTTTGGCGGGTCCCTGGGAGCCAAGCACCTCAATGAGCGGCTCGCGGAACTCAAAGGCGCACTGCTCGCGATCGAGGGCCTGCATGTGGTTCAGTCGACGGGCAAGGGTGGCTACGATGACGCCGTCGCGGCCCTCGATCTGAGTGGCGACGAGGGCGCACGCTGGCAGGTCCGATCCTATATCGACGACATGGGCGATGTCCTCGCCGCCGCCGACCTTGTCTTGTCCCGCGCCGGCGCATCCTCAGTGGCCGAGATCGCCGCCCTCGCGGTGCCCTCTATCCTCGTTCCGTACCCCTTTGCCACGGCCGACCATCAAACCACCAACGCCCGCTTGCTTTCCGACGCCGGTGCCGCTGTGGTCTTTGCGGATGCGGACATCGATGGCGATTCTTTCCGCGAAGAGCTGCTCACCTTGTTGCACGACCCCGCCCGCCGCTCCGCGATGCATGACGCCGCCTGCGGCCTAGCCCAAGATAAA
>ENA-OPZN01000093-OPZN01000093.1-human-gut-metagenome-genome-assembly--contig:-NODE-93-length-35043-cov-2.971990_pt1 | contig 35043 bp, 45 predicted proteins | sample MGYA00242483_ERZ504503 | MGnify/ENA primary metagenome ERZ504503 (study PRJEB26092, sample SAMD00036285) | human gut metagenome | host: Homo sapiens | study: EMG produced TPA metagenomics assembly of... | reverse complement strand
GATTTGGAAGTGCCGCAAAATACGTCGCTTCTACTGTGCGGGAGATTGCTATCGACGCATCCGTTTATGACAACAAAAAATCCGTTACCATTGTTGAGATTATGGGACGCCATGCCGGATGGCTCACTGCTGCCAGCGCACTGGCCAGAAAGTTCGAACACGACAACCCGGTTCTGATCTACCTTCCGGAAACAGACTTTGACCAGGATGCTTTTATTGAGAAAGTCCGTACGTCTCTGGAGACTACACCAAACCTGGTAGTATGTATTTCCGAGGGAATCCACGACAACACCGGTACATTCATCTGCGAATATTCCAATGATGTCGGAACAGATACATTCGGCCACAAAATGCTCACAGGTTCCGGAAAATATCTGGAAAATCTGGTGAAAGAACGCCTTGGCGTCAAAGTACGTTCTGTAGAACTCAATGTCTGCCAGAGATGCTCTTCTTCCATGCTTTCCAAAACAGACCAGAAAGAAGCCATTGCTTCCGGAGCTTACGGAGTAAAAGCTGCTTTAAACGGAGCCAGCGGAAAGATGGTTGCTTTTGAACGTCTGGACGGAGATGACTATCAGATTGATTATGTTTTAAAAGACGTCAACGTCATCTGTAATCAGGAAAAATGCGTCCCTGCTACATGGATCACTGCAGATGGTTCTGACGTGACAGAAGATTTTATCCGGTATGCTCGTCCGCTGATCCAGGGAGAAGTAACCGTTCCCACAGAAGACGGCGTTCCTAAATTTGCTTATAGAAAGTAGCTATTGAAACAAAAAGAGAGCGGCATTCGCTCTCTTTTTCTACTGAAATGCATTGTCATCAGAAAGTGTAATCAAGTGTAACCAAAAACAGAGTTCTGAAATACTTAACAAAACTCTTCCCAGACATGCAAAAAAGCCCTGAAAATCAAGGCTTCTTCGTAGTCTGCGGATGACAGGACTTGAACCTGCACGGGATGCCCACTGGACCCTAAACCAGCGCGTCTGCCAATTCCGCCACATCCGCATATACAATTTTGGAAAAAATAAAACAAGCAAAACTGCTTGTTCTACAATGAGCGTGCGGGGATTCGAACCCCGGACAACTTGATTAAAAGTCAAGTGCTCTACCGACTGAGCTACACGCCCTTATTAAATTACTTAAATGCCCAAAGTCGGAATCGAACCAACGACACGAGGATTTTCAGTCCTCTGCTCTACCAACTGAGCTATCTGGGCTTTTTCCTTATGCCTAAGGCATAAAAATTGCGGGGGCAGGATTTGAACCTACGACCTTCGGGTTATGAGCCCGACGAGCTTCCAGACTGCTCCACCCCGCGTTACCTAAATTATTATAAATACTTACGTTTCATTTGTCAATAAGTATTTAACTGGGCGAGGTGGATTCGAACCACCGAAGGCAGTGCCAGCAGATTTACAGTCTGTCCCCTTTGGCCACTCGGGAATTCGCCCATGGCTTTTTCAAGCAGTAATGATGATACCATAGAAAAAAGGAAAAATCAATACTTTTTTTGAAAAAAATTTACGGAATTCTTTGACTGATAATGTTTATCATGGACGAATGGCCCTGCATATGGTATAATTCATAAGATAGGCGTATTCCATTCATTTTTGGGTACGATTGGAGGAAGACTATGGATGAGAAAAAGGAAGGTGCGGGGGAACTTCCGCATTTATCTTCAGTGGCCCCATTTTTTTATCGGTCCTGATGGTCCTGCTGACAGCTGCTGTGGGGGCAGTTTCATTAAGAGCAGGCATTATAGTTTCATTTTTTACTCTTATCTATATTGGAATAGCGTTATGGATCTACTTTTCCAGAAGAAAGGGCATTCTTGCAGGACTGATCGCATTTTCACAGGCCTACGACAAGAGCAAAAGTAAATTTCTGGAAGAAATGCTGGTGCCTTACTGTGTGGCGGATATAGCAGGTCGTATTTTGTGGATGAACCAGGAAATGGAAGCCATTCTTGGGGATGATAAAGCAACCATCAAAAACATTACCCAGATGTTTCCGGATGTCACAAAGGAAATGCTTGCCACCGGTGGAGAAACTGTAAGTATCCACAGCTCTTTTAAAGGTAAGAAGTACCGTGTGGACATGAAAGAGATCCATACAGAAGAGGCTCAGGCAGCGGCAGCTGACTGTGGACTGGATGAGGAAAATTCCCTGGTAACAGCCATTTATCTGATCGATGAGACTCAGATGCTGTTATATAAGCAGCAGATCAATGACCAAAAACTGGTAGCCGGTCTTATTTATCTGGACAATTATGATGAGGCGCTGGAAAGCGTTGAGGAAGTACGCCGTTCTCTTTTAACAGCTTTGATTGATCGAAAGATCAGCAAGTATATTTCTTCCATGAACGGTATTGTAAAAAGTATTGAGAAGGATAAATATTTCTTTGTGATCAAGCAGCAGTATGTTGCAAAGATGCAGGATGAGCGTTTTTCCATTCTGGAAGATGTAAAAACAGTCAATATCGGTAATGACATGGCAGTCACTTTAAGTATCGGTATTGGTATGAACGGTGAAAGTTATGCACAGAATTATGATTATGCAAGAACTTCCATCGATATGGCACTTGGCCGCGGCGGTGACCAGGCAGTTGTAAAGGACTCCGATAAGATCCTTTATTACGGCGGAAAAGCCCAGCAGATGGAAAAGACCACCCGTGTAAAGGCCCGTGTGAAGGCACATGCTTTAAAAGAGCTGATGGATAATAAAGACCGTCTGCTGATCATGGGACACAGGATGGCAGATATTGATGCTTTCGGTGCGGCAGTTGGTATTTACCGTATTGCCATGTCCATGAATAAAAAGGCAAATATCGTACTCAATGATGTAACTTCTTCTGTACGTCCTATGATGGAACGTTTCCAGAACAATCCGGAGTACCCGGATGATATGTTCTTAAACGGTGCCAAGGCTGCGGAGCTGGTGGATGCAGGTACTATGCTGGTGGTTGTGGACGTAAACCGCCCAAGTATTACCGATGAACCGAGCCTGCTGCGTCTGATCCGGACCATTGTGGTTCTGGACCATCACCGTACCAGCAGCGAGGTGATCGACAATGCGGTTCTTTCTTATGTAGAGCCATATGCTTCTTCTGCCTGTGAAATGGTTGCGGAAGTATTGCAGTATATTGCAGACGGCATTAAAGTAAGGCCCTGTGAGGCAGATGCCATGTATGCAGGTATCGTGATCGATACCCAGAATTTTACCAACCAGACAGGCGTGCGTACCTTTGAGGCGGCAGCATTCCTTAGAAGAAGCGGCGCGGATGTAACAAGAGTGCGCAAGCTGTTCCGTGAAAATATGGTGGATTACCAGGCAAAGGCAGAGGCAGTAAGGGCGGCAGAAGTTTATATGGACGCATTTGCCATCAGCGTCTGCCCGGCAGAAGGTCTGGACAGCCCGACGATCATCGGTGCCCAGGCGGCTAATGAGCTTCTTGAGATCAAGGGCATTAAGGCTTCTGTGGTACTTACTGATTACAATAATACCATTTATTTCAGCGCGAGATCTATTGATGAGGTAAATGTTCAGGTCATGATGGAAAAACTGGGTGGCGGCGGTCACAGGACCATTGCAGGTGCCCAGATGCAGGGTGTTACCATTGAAGAAGCCAAGGAGCGCCTGAAAGCGGTTATCCGTCAGATGATGGATGAAGGTGATGTGTCTTAACAGACAGTATCAAAGATATTCAGAGATATAAGATATAGAGATATTCAGATGATATAGAAAGGAAGTTTTGTAAAATGGAAATCGTATTATTAGAAGATGTAAAGGCATTAGGTAAAAAAGGACAGGTTGTAAAGGTAAATGACGGTTACGCACGCAACTTCATCCTTCCAAAGAAATTAGGCGTAGAAGCAACCTCCAAGAACTTAAACGACTTAAAGCTTCAGAAAGCAAATGACGCAAAGATCGCAGCGGAGCAGCTGGCAGCAGCTAAGGAACTGGCTGAGAAGTTAAACAATGCTTCTGTGACTGTTTCTATCAAGGCTGGCGAAGGCGGAAGAGCTTTCGGTGCTGTTTCTTCTAAGGAGATTGAGAAGGCAGCTAAGGATCAGTTAGGTCTGGAGATCGACAAGAAGAAGATCGTATTAAACACACCGATCAAGGCAATCGGAAGCTTTGAGGTATCTGTAAAGCTTCACAAAGAAGTAACTGCAAAACTGGCGGTTAAGGTAGTAGAAGCATAAAGATAACACAGTCCAACACTACCCGGAAATGTAAGGAGATAAGTTTATGGAAGAGACCCTGATCAAGCGGGTGCTTCCTCACAGTATAGAGGCGGAACAGTCTGTTATAGGTTCTATGTTAATGGACAGGGAAGCGGTAATCGCTGCATCGGAGATCATCACGGGCAGCGATTTTTTATCAGCAGCAGTACGGGATCATGTTTGATGCATGGTGGAACTGTTCAATGAAGGAAAGCCGGTAGACCTGGTCACACTTCAGGACCGTTTAAAGGAGAAGGATGTTCCGCCGGAAGTCAGCAGCCTGGATTTTGTCCGGGATATCATTACCATTGTGCCTACATCAGCCAATGTTAAATCCTATGCTACGATTGTCAGTGAGAAAGCAGTTCTGCGCCGGCTTATAAAGACAACAGAAGAGATCGCAAATACCTGTTATGCAGGAAAAGAGCCACTGGAAAATATTCTGGCGGATACGGAAAAATCTATTTTTGACCTGCTCCAGAACAAGGGCGGACAGGAATTTGTACCCATCAAGCAGGTTGCCATCAATGTTCTGGAAAAGATCGAGGATGCATATAAAAACCAGGGAACGGTTACCGGTATCCCTTCCGGATTTATTGATCTGGATTATAAACTGTCCGGTTTCCAGCCTTCCGATTTTATCCTGATCGCAGCCCGTCCTTCTATGGGTAAAACGGCTTTTGTCTTAAATGTAGTTGACTATGTTTCTGTGCGTAAGAATCTGCCCTGTATGGTATTCAGTCTGGAAATGTCAAAGGAACAGCTGGTAAACCGTATGCTTTCCATGGAGTCCAATGTAGACTCCCAGAAGCTGCGTACAGGTACGCTGACAGACTCTGACTGGGATGCGGTTGTGGAAGGTATCGGCATTATCGGTAATTCCAAGCTGATCATTGATGATACACCGGGTATTTCCATTTCTGAGCTGCGTTCCAAGTGCAGGAAAATGAAGCTGGAATATGGCTTAAGTATTGTTATCATTGACTACTTACAGTTGATGAGCGGAAGCCGCAAAGGGGGAAATGACAACCGTCAGCAGGAAATTTCCGATATTTCCCGTTCTTTAAAGGCACTGGCAAGAGAACTTCATGCCCCGGTCATTGCCCTGTCCCAGCTGTCCCGTGCCTGTGAGACACGTACAGACCACAGACCTATGCTTTCCGACCTTCGAGAGTCCGGAGCCATCGAGCAGGATGCGGACGTTGTTATGTTCTTATATCGTGATGATTATTATAATAAAGATACGGAACATCCAAATGAGGCCGAAGTTATTATCGCCAAACAGCGAAACGGCCCTATCGGTACTGTAAACCTGATCTGGAAACCGGAGTACACCAAGTTTGTAAATGCAGTGCGTCCTCAGGGTGGAAATCAGGAAGGATAATGTATATGATCTGGCACTTGTATCAGTTGATGCAGGTGCCATTTATATTTTTAGTCATAATAGTCATTCTCAACGCATACATTGATAATAAACAGCGGCAAAAGGGCTGCAGTTAATCAGAATGATACGTGTTGTGAAGGAGAGAATGGCTATGGATGAAGTACATTATCTTATATCGGATGCATCCAGAAAGGTGGATGTGGAAGCCCATGTATTAAGGTACTGGGAGGAGGAGTTAGAACTTGCGATCCCACGGAATGAAATGGGACACAGGTATTATACGGATTTTCATATCCGGCTGTTTAAGCAGGTTAAAAATCTGAAGGAAAAAGGGTATCAGTTAAAGGCGATCAAACATGCTTTAGAACAGATAAAAAAGGACGGAAAGCTGGAAGGCGAACTGACAGATGAGATTTTAGAGCAGGATATGGATGCTGCTTTAAAAGAACTTAAGGAAGAAGAGAAAGAGGAAAATACAGCTATGGTAAGCACATCTGCAGATGGAAGTCCGCTGCCTGTAAGCGCAGAAGAGAAAATGGCCCAGTTTCAGCAGATGATGAACCTGATCATTGGACGGGCTCTTGAGGTAAACAATGAAAAACTGAGTCAGGATATCAGCTGCCTGGTAAAACAGCGGCTGGCAGGTGAATTGGAACTTCTTCTTCAGGAGTCCGGCCAGAAGGAAGAGGAACGTTTTCGTCTCCTGGATGAAACCATCCGTTCCTTCCAGAAAGCAGGACAGGAGGAAGCTGCTGCAACAAAAGTGCCATTTTTTAAAAGAAAACGCTTTGGACGGGGGGCTAAGAAGCTTTTTCACAGGGAAAAGAGAAGTTAAAGAAAATAAGAAAAATAATAAAAACAAAGAAAAAGAAGGACAAGCCAGGGAGCGCTGTTATGGAAGCTGTTTCTGGTTTGTCCTTTTTTGCGATTTTCTTAAGACTGTGAAAAATATCGAAAAATAGTAGGATATGTGCTATAATCTGATAAGCGCAAGCAGGCAGTAGAGCGCGCAAGCGCGTGGTCCTGAGTGAAACTAGTGGAAGCGAAATCTTCAGGGATTGGATTTACAGAAGCAACAAACAACAAGCGAGGATACATTTCATGAATGAAAAATATACATATTATCTGCGATATGCCTGCATATCCAGTGCGCTGGCGGCAGCGTTGGCGTTAGGAGGCTGTTCTTCAGGGGAAAGAGGAGTTGCAACTCAGAATGAGGCTGTAGCTGCAAATGCCCAGGACGGACAGGCAGCAGTTTCAGATGGAACAGATGAGACCATAGCACCTTTAGGAATGGATGGGCAGATCCTTCCTGGACTGGATGATGTAGAATTGCCGGAAGATGCACAGGCAGCGCCTCAGTATTTAAGAGAAGGTGTACGCCATGAGATCGTAAAGAAGTTACAGCAGCGATTAATGGACTTGGGCTTTATGGATAACGATGAACCTACTGACTATTTTGGTCAGGTCACTCTTACAGCAGTGAAACATTTCCAGAGACAGAATGAACTGCCTCAGGATGGTATTGTAGGTGATACCACCTGGAATGAACTGATGGCAGATGATGCCAAACATTACGCAGTATCAAAGGGAACCCAGGGGGATGATATCCAGAAGATCCAGCAGCGATTATACGAACTGGGCTATCTGGCTTCTGCAGACCAGGTAACAGGCAACTTTGACGATGCCACAGAAACCGCTGTTTTAAAACTCCAGGGCGTCAATGGCCTTGCAGAAGACGGCAAGGTAGGCCAGCAGACCTATAACCTGATGTACAGCGATGACATTAAGGCAAATATGCTTGCATATGGCGAAAAGAGCGATGTGGTATTAGCATGCCAGCAGCGTTTAAAGGATCTGGGCTATCTGACTACTACACCGGACGGTACCTACGGTCAGGACACTGTGATCGCAGTTAAGCAGTTCCAGGCAAGAAACGACCAGGTAGTAGATGGTTACTTAGGACCATCCACACGTATTGTATTAAACAGTTCTGACGCAAAGCCAAACGGCCTGATGATCGGCGAACAGGGTGATTCTGTTACCAGAGTACAGCAGCTGTTAAGCAAGTACGGCTATCTGCCGTCTTCCAATGTAACCGGCTACTATGGTGAAGCAACAGAAGACGCGGTAAAGAACTTCCAGTCACGAAACGGCCTGTCTGCAGACGGTAAAGTAGGCGTACAGACCATGGCAAAGCTGACCAGTGATAATGTTAAGAAGCCGGCGCCTACTACAGCAGCGTCAACTAAGAGTAATAAATCAAATAGCAGCAGCAATAAGAATAATAGCTCAAGTAAGGGCAACAGCGGTGGAAATACCAGCTCACCGGCTCCGAGACCAGCTTCCGGTGCAGGTGTTTCAGCTCTGATATCCGTAGCATCTTCCAAACTGGGAAGTCCATATGTATGGGGTGCAAAGGGACCAAGCTCCTTTGACTGTTCCGGTTTTGTATATTGGTGCTTAAAGCAGGTAGGCGTGAGCCAGAGTTATATGACTTCTTCCGGCTGGAGAAGCGCAGGACGTTATACAAAGGTAAGCAATTTCAATGATATCCAGGCAGGAGATATCGTAGTAGTAAGAGGCCATGTAGGTATCGCTGCAGGCGGCGGAACAGTCATCGATGCTTCTTCCAGTAACGGTAAAGTTGTGCACAGAGGTTTAAGTTCCTGGTGGAGAAGCAACTTTGTCTGCGCTTGGCGTATCTTTTAAATTAAGTTGTCCCGCGCCTGTCGGCGCGGACGCAGGTGGTACAAATTGCAGCAAATTTGCGCCGGCCGGGCGGCAGAAGGATATATCAATAAAAGGAGGGAACGATTTGATTGCAGACGATTCTGGTATGTGATGACGATAAACAGATTGTGGAAGCCATTGACATTTATCTTACAGGAGAAGGCTTTAAAGTTATAAAAACATATGACGGTTATGAGGCTCTGGAATATCTGGAGACCCAGTCCGCAGATCTTTTGATCTTAGATGTAATGATGCCGGGACTGGATGGCATCCGCACTACTTTAAAGGTACGTGAGACCAGCAGTATCCCGATCATCATTCTTTCCGCAAAGTCAGAAGATGCAGATAAGATCTTAGGTCTTAATATTGGTGCAGATGATTATATTACAAAGCCATTTAACCCGCTGGAACTGGTTGCAAGAGTTAAATCCCAGCTGCGCCGTTATACACAGCTTGGAAACATGAACCAGCAGGCGGAAGGACAGGTCTACAAGTGTGGCGGTCTTCAGATCAATGATGATAACAAAGAAGTTACAGTTGATGGAGATCCGATCAAGCTGACTCCTATTGAATACAATATCCTCCTGCTTCTGGTGAAGAATGCAGGAAAGGTATTTTCCATTGATGAGATCTATGAAAAGATCTGGAATGAGGAAGCCATTGGCGCGGATAACACAGTAGCTGTCCATATCCGCCACATCCGTGAAAAGATCGAGATCAACCCAAGAGAGCCAAAATATCTGAAGGTAGTATGGGGCGTAGGCTATAAGATCGAGAAACAGTAGGTGGCCTATGGAAAAAAGAGCGTTTGGTCTGAGAAAATGGAAGGTGCTTCTGTCAGTGTTTCATGTGATATTTCTTGTTATCACACTGGCAGGGATCAGCGCCATGTACTTAAACGGCGGATATGGAAAAGGGATCCGCTGGATCTATGATGAGACTTATGAAGACTCAGATGCCTTCTGTTCCCAGCTTGGCATAGATATCAGCAATATTTTTACCTATATCGGATATAAGGATATGTTTGAGACCAATGGTGTCCTGGATATGCACAAACCCATTGTGCGTATTATAGACGGTCCCGGTGTAGATGAGGATATGACACTGGATCAGATCGTCCGCTATGCCAAGATCCGGGGATATTATCTGGGAGAAGATTTTACAGTACAGGGATCTCCTATGGCCATGGATGATGATGACATGGAGATAACGGTAGAGTATAAATCCGCAAAAACGGACCTGGCAGATGTTGATGGCCTGGAGACCAGGATGACCAAAGAGGAAATGGCACTGGACATCCTGGACCGGTTGGGAAAATATTATACCATTTATTATAATTTCATCAGCAATAACACAAATGTCCGTTTCCGTATCCTCTATAAAAGCAATGATGGAAGAGAAGTGGTTTATACCAATGTTCCTTCTATGTCTTTAGATGAGCTGCGGGGATTTGGAAAATATCTGTTCATTCCCGGAAATACCATTCGTATGGAAAGCAATCTTGCAACGATCCCGGACAATGCGGCTTCTCTTCTGGAAACATGGAATCCCTTTGACAATGACCAGAATTATATGGTGGTCTCTGTGGATACTACCTATCCTTATTCTGATAATTATGCAGAGGAAGCCGGGGAATATAAAAGTGCCAGATCCACGTTTATCATGGGAATGGGCGGTGTGATCGTAGGAATTGCAGGATTTTTTGCTACACTGGTAACATTGGTCCTTTTATCCGGCCATGAAGATGGAGCAGATGGCAAGATCCGTCTTTTCCCCATCGACAGGATCTATACAGAAACCTGTGTCCTTTTGTGGGCGGTGGTGACAGCTGTGATCTTGTACTTCTGTAAAAGACTGGGGATGATGGTGATCGGCTTATTTGCCTCCGAAGAACACCTGGCATACTGGAGTAAACTGCTGAAATATGTGATCATCTACGGGTGCAGTATTCTATGCGGTTTCAGTCTTTTAAGAAGATACAAGGCAGATACCCTGTGGAAAAAGAGTATTGCAAAAAGGTAGTAAAGGCTTCTAAGGATTATATTGCAAAAGCCAGTTTTGTAGCCGGGATCGGACTTTGCTATCTTCTGTTTTTAGGAGCCAATGGCGTAATGCTGTGGGGCATTTTATTCCTGTTTGCCTATATAGATGAGAAACTGACTTTCCGTATTCTCTTTTATGTATGTGCTGTTTTATTTGTTGGTCTGGATGGATGGGTATTCCATAAGCTGTTCAGGAAAGCGGAGCAGAAGGATCTTTTAAATAATGCGATCACCTGTATTGCAAAAGGCGATACCGGTTTCCGCCTGGATACGAAAAAGCTGACAGGAAAAGAGCGGACAGTGGGAGACCACATTAATAACATTGGAAGCGGCTTGGACACGGCTCTTCAGGAGAAGGTAAAGAGCGAACGCCTGAAAGCGGATCTGATCACCAATGTGTCCCATGATATTAAAACGCCTCTTACGTCCATTATCAACTATGTGGATCTGTTAAAACGCCAGAAGATACAGGATCCTAAGATCGCTTCCTATCTGGAAGTTTTGGACCAGAAATCCCAGCGTTTAAAAACACTGACGGAAGATCTGGTGGAAGCTTCCAAGGCAAGTTCCGGAAACCTGAAGCTGGAGATGGCAGATATTGACCTGGTGGAGCTGGTACAGCAGACCAATGGTGAATTTGAAGAGCGTTTTGAACAGCGCCATTTAAAGATCATCTCTGATTTCCCAGATGGTATGATCATTATTAGAGCAGATGGGCGCAGATTATGGCGTGTTCTGGAAAATCTTTATACCAATGCTTTTAAATATGCCCAGGAAGGCAGCCGGGTATATGTGGATGTGGCTTCTGTAGATGGAAAAGCCATTTTCACTATGAAAAATATTTCGGAAAAGCCGTTAAATATCAGCCCGGATGAACTGACAGAACGTTTTGTCAGAGGAGATGTGGCGCGGACAACAGAAGGCAGCGGATTAGGACTTTCCATTGCCCGGAGCCTGACCCAGCTGCAGAAAGGTGAGTTTGTGATCACCATTGACGGCGATCTGTTCAAGGCTCAGGTTATTTTCCCGCAAGTGCGCCAGGAGACCAGGGCGGAAATGCGTCTGGAACGGGCTGCGGAAGAGAAGCAGGCAGAAGAACAGTCCGGGGAGAAAATGTCCGGGGAAATGCCTGTGGGAGAGAACCTGCTGGAAAGTGCCCCTATAACTGGGATGTAATGGTAGAAAATGACAAGAATTTAACAGCAAAAGAGGAAATCCTGATCCAGAATGGAAAACGGGAGCATAAACCGGAAACGTAAATAGAAAACATAAATAGTAAAAAATAAATAGAAAATGTAAGGAAGATCCTAAAAGAGACAGGCCCACAAGGAACCTGTCTTTTTTTAGATTCGGATTTAATGACCGGAAACTTTATAGCAGAGGTGTGACTTAGGAGTATCAGAGAGCAGGTATTCTTCTGTAGTCATGAGTACTGTGTGGAGCGGAGCAAAGTAAGAGATAATGTTTTCGGTTTCTTTGCGGGAAACTTCACTGAGTCCGGCTACGGCATCGGTCAGGTAAATGACTTTACAGCCGGCGTCAATGGCAGAAAGCACAGTAGAGAGTACGCAGCATTCTGCTACTACGCCGGAGATGACAAGATGCCGGGCTTTTTTGCGGCTTTTACAACCTCGGGGATGGCAAAGGAGGAATAGACACTTTTGGTGAATACCGGGTATGTTTTTACCCATGGAAGGAATTCCGGCATCATTTCATTGAGCCATGGATCAGAGTTTACAGCCGCATTAACTTTATTATATTCTTTCCAGACACCGTCCGGGTGTTCTGTAGCCAGATATTGGGTAAAGATGACCTGCTTTGTTTTTTGACTGTTTAATAGACGGAGGATGGAGGCAGATGCATGTTCAATGCCTTTACAGGCCCATTCCTGTCCTTTTGTATAAACATTCTGCATGTCAATGACTAACAGCAGGTCTGATGAATTGTTTTGTTCCATTCTGAAAATCCTCCGGGAGAACAGTATTAATGTATTTTCAGTATAGTTTTACACTTAAAATTTTACAAGCAAAACAATATGTTAATTTATTAACAATAAGACTCTGAATTGGCTCATTTCATTGACTTTGTGTAAGGATAATGTTATCTTTATCGTAAATTGTTGTTAAATTCATAAATGGGTGTACATTTTCCTGATTTAGAAGGAACAACATGAAAAAATCTGGTGGCAGATATACAAGGTACAAAGTGTCATACAGTTGGGAAGGAGATTGTGAAATGGGAGAAAATAAAATGCCGCATATCCAGCTTCCGGAGAATCTGGGAATCCGGTATGCAGTGCTGCCGGGAGATCCGGCCCGGGCAGAGCGGGCAGCAGGTTATTTAAAAGATGCAAAGCTCTTAACCTTCAACCGGGAGTATAAAAGCTACAGCGGTTTCTGGAATGGTGTGCCGGTTCTGGTCATGTCCACCGGAATGGGTGGTCCGTCTATGGCAATTGCTGTGGAAGAACTGCAAAAGATCGGTGTAGAAGCGGCTGTGCGGATCGGAAGCTGCGGTGCGCTGCAGCCGGAGGTCAGAGTCGGAGATCTGGTTATGGTAGAAGCCGCTGTACGTGATGAAGGAACTTCACTTGGATACGCGCCACTTAGTTATCCGGCTGTTGCAGACCACAGGCTGCTTACCGCCTGTGAGGAGAGCGCAAAGGAGGCCGCTGCCGGTTCCATACCGGCATTGCCAGAAGTCATGACTGCTTGTACCGGGATGACAATCCGGTTATTTATGAGGAATGGGCAAAGAAAGGCGTGCTGGCGTCTGACATGGAAACTGCGGCACTTTTTGTGGTTGGCAGGATACGTGGTATGAGGACAGCATCTATTTTAAATGTAGTGGCAGCCTGCAAGGGCAATGTAGCTGAAAACATCGGACGATACGTGGATGGTGAGACATTGACTGCCCAGGGCGAGGAATATGAGATCTTGACAGCGTTTGCAGCGTTAACAAGACAGTAATGCAGCAAAAAATACAGCTTCTGAAACTGGAGCGATCAAATGGGAAAGGATGTATGTTATGAAGAATTTATTCAAAACTAAATTTGATGTGGCAGTGATCGTATTGATTCCGGCCTGCATCGGTATTAACTATCTTGGAAAGCTGTTTGCCAGCGTGTTAAAGCTTCCGTTGTGGCTGGATTCCATTGGAACCTGTATCGGTGGATGCCTGGGTGGTCCCATTATCGGAGCAATCTGCGGAGCAGCTAATAACCTGATCTACGGATTTTCCGCAGGTGATAATATTACGTTGATTTATGCACTGACCAGTCTTGGTATTGGCGCGGCGGCAGGAATCATGGCACGTCTGGGCTTTATGAAGTCCTTCCCGAAGGCTATCATCACCGCCTGTGTGGCAGGTTTTGTGGCTGTAGCTATTTCAACTCCGTTGAATGTTCTGTTCTGGGGCGGTACTACTGGTAACGTGTGGGGTGATGCTGTATTTGCAGCAACCCAGGCAGCTAATATGCCGGTATTCTTAGGTTCTTTATTAGATGAGGTCGTAGTGGATGTACCGGACAAGCTGATCACGCTGATCATGGTATTCTTTATCTTAAAGGGTCTTCCAAATAAACTGACTACTCTGTATGAGGTAAATTCTGAGATTGAGACTCTGGACTGATCAAGAAAAGGAAATATAACAGAACATGAAAAGTATTAGCCTTTTTGTAGATAACGGGACTTACCTGACCAAGGTGCATCCCTTCACCAAATTGATGTACATAGCCGCCGCCATCAGTATTCCGCTGATTTCCGGGCGGCTGTGGATGTTTGGCGTGTTTATTGCGGTCAGCCTTCTTGTGCTGGCCAGTGGCAAAATTTTAAAAAAGACCCTTCCGCTGATTGCTTTTTCCTTTACGATCTTGCTGACCATTTTTCTGATCCATGGATTGTTCAACCAGAAAAACGTCAATGTGCTGTTTCAGGTCGTCGGATTGAAATTTTACCGGGAAGGCATATTTTATGCTCTTCATATTGGTCTGAATATCCTAAATATGCTGTTGTCTTTTGCAGTATTTGTGCTTTCCACAAAGCCCTCTGAATTTGTTGATGAGCTGGAAAAACGGGGATTTTCCCCACGGTTCGGCTACATTGTGACCTCAGTATTCCAGATCATCCCGCAGATGATGGGAACGATGAATACTATCATGGATGCCCAGCGCAGCCGCGGACTGGAGACAGAAGGAAATTTGAGAACCCGCGGGAAGGCATTTCTGCCCCTGATCTCCCCTGTGGTCATGAGTTCCCTGATCAATACCAGAGAGCGTGCCATTGCCCTGGAGGTGCGTGGTTTTGGCGCAGGAAAGAAAAAAACCTGGCTGACAGAGCGGACACGCCATAAAGGAGACCGTGAGATCACTATCTTTTTAGGTGTCTGCATTTTGGCGGCTGTGGTATGGAGGATTGTAGGATGTCTGTGATAACCGTTGAAAATTTGCGATACCGTTATCCCCACACGAAGGAACTGGCGTTGGATGGACTGGACTTTTCGGTGGAAAAGGGAGAGTTTATTGGCATCATCGGGGAAAACGGAGCTGGAAAGAGTACGTTAAGTCAGGCCATTATGGGGCTGGTGCCGCAGTTTTATAAAGGAGCTTACGGCGGAATGGTCACGGTAGATGGCATTGAGGCAGGCAAGACTCCGGTGGCACAGCTGTGCGGCCATGTGGGACTGGTATTCCAGAACCCCTTTAACCAGCTTTCCGGCGCAAAGGATAACGTATACGAGGAAGTGGCATTTGGCATGCAGAATCTGGGTGTGCCGGCAGAAGAAATGAAAAAACGGGTAGAGGAAGCCTTAAAGCTTCTGGATATCTGGCAGTACCGGGATCGCAATCCATTTGATCTGTCAGGCGGCCAGATGCAGCGCGTGGCTATTGCCAGTGTGCTGGTTATGCGGCCAGATGTGATGATCCTGGATGAGCCTACTTCTCAGCTGGATCCAGAGGGAAGTGACGAGGTATTTAGGGCAGTGGAAACCCTGACCGGCTCTGGTATCACCATTCTGATGATCGAGCAGAAGATTGAGAAGCTGGCGGCCTACTGTGACCGTATTCTGCTTCTGCACAAAGGAAAGCAGATTGCATTCGATACGCCGCAGAAGGTATTTTCTATGCCGGATTTAAACGATTATGGGATCCAGCGCCGGCATTTACCCGCATTTGTAAAGCAGAACAGGTGACTCTGGCAGATGGAACGTATCCGGTGACAGTGAAAGAGGCGGCTGAAGTGCTGAGAGAGAAGCGGCTAGGTGTATATGAGCATGCGAATGCGGAAGCAGGTGTGCAAAAAGCAGTGGGAGCGAGTGCGGCAGGCACCGGACAGGTACAGGCAAAGAACGCTGAAACAGGCGCAAGGTCCGGGCAGTCTGGGACTTGCAGGAAGGCTGAAAACGTTGCTTCTGTGGATAAGCAGTTCCGGATTGAAAAACTGGATTTCTCTTATCTGGCAGATATTCCGGTTTTAGAGGATCTGAACATGAAGCTGGATCAGCGTCCTACCGCCATCATCGGCCAGAATGGAGCAGGAAAGACCACGCTGGTCAAACTTTTAAAGGGTTTGTTAAAACCGGTTTCAGGTTCCATTTATTTCCACGGTGAGGACATTTCAGGCAAGACAGTGGCTATGCTGGCAGGAAGTGTAGGTTATGTATTCCAGAATCCGGATGACCAGATCTTCAAGTACAATGTTATGGATGAGGTCCTGTTCGGCCCGTTAAATATCGGCATGGATCCGGAACAGGCGAAGAAAGAGGCAGCCTGGGCGTTGGAACTGACAGGACTGTCTGGCAAGGAGAAAGAAAATCCCTATGATCTGGAACTTTATGAGCGGAAGATGACAGCCATTGCCTCAGTACTTGCTATGGACACCGATGTACTGATCCTGGATGAGCCGACAATTGCCCAGGACTGGAAAGGGCGGCAGATCATTGGCAGCATTATCCGCAGCCTTTCTGGGCGGGGCAAGCTGGTCATAGCTATTCTTCACGATATGGACTTTGTGGCAGAGAATTTTGAACGGGTTATCATCATGGCCCATGGTCAGGTGCTGGCAGATGGAACTGCAAAAGAAGTATTTGCCCAGGAAGAAGTGCTGAAGAAGGCACGCCTGCAGAAGCCATATGTGATGCAGCTTAGCGAGGCACTTGGATATGAGAAGAGCTATCTGACGGTGGAGGAACTTCTGAAAGATCGGATGTCTTTGTGTGCTGCAATTAAGCTTTGAAAAAATTCCATTACAAAAACTCCTGCCTAAAGCAGGGGTTTTTGTATTTGGACATAGAAAAACAGCGAATAAACAAAATGTTACCCACTGCAAAAGGAATCCTTAATTAAAAAGACAGGCCAATAAAGGACCTGTCTTTTTTGACCGTAAATCTGCAGCCCGCTTTCAGGCGGTGCTGCTTCAATGTGTAAATAGAACTTATTGATACTCGAAAACATTGATCCAGCTCTCTAACAGATCTTTCTCTTCCGGACGCTTATAAGCCAGCTGTGCGGCTGCTACGATTGGAAGCCAGCCCTGTACATAGCGTTTTTCTGTACCTGTCTTTTCACAGAACAGATCCATGTACAGTTCTGCTTTCTTTTTGTCCTTTAAGCTGAGCAGAAGATAGGTTCTGGCCACGTCGGCACTTGCATTACCCTGGGAAGCATGTACCCAGTCAATGACATAGAGCTTTCCGTCATCACCAACAATGATGTTGGATGGATTGAAATCGCCGTGGCAGAGTTTGGTGTGTTTTGGCATTCCGTCCAGTCTGGTCAAAAGCTCATAGCGTGTGCTTTCATCCAGCTGTTCCACGGATTTTAAGGAACGGATGGTCTTTTCTTTCAGTTTGTTGAGCAGTGGGCAAGCCTGGCTGTGGATCAACAGCTGCAGATCTACCATCTGGGACATGTACTCGTCCAGCTTGTCCGGATTTTCATCCATCAGCTGTTCTAAGGTCTTACCTGGTACATATTCCTTGATAATAGACCATTTTCCATCAGTTACCGTTACCCCCAAAATCTTTGGAACATTGAGCGCTTCAATGGTCTCCACTCTTGCATTACATAATGCTTCGTTTAAAACCTCAGCTTTCGGAAATCCTTCGCAGATTCCTTAATGGCAGTATCTCCGTCACGGTAGACGGTCTTTTTTGCACTACTGAAAATCATTTCTTTTGCCATAATCATACTCTCCTTCCACACATTATATACGGTACTGCTGCGGTGTGAACTGCCGCATCGATTATTATTTTACTACAGGTGTGGTTAAAAGTACAGCAGAAATTGATAAAAAAAATTAACGAAATTTATTTTTTATCAGGAACTGGAAAAGTGGGTGGACGCGCCGGGGGGGCGCGTCTCAGGTACACAAACTGTGAAAACCGGATCCGGATAAAATCTGGATCAAGGTTTATGGCGATCAGAAACGGAAAATCGCCGTTCCATATCCTCCTAACGGATAAGAAATAGAATATGGCTGTCCGTCACATTCACTCTTTACGGATGTATAAGTAGGGCACTGGCTGGGCTTATAAGCACCGTGAACATTATCCAGAAGGAGTGACAGCTTGCACCGTTTCGGTACACCTACACGGTAATCCGGGCGATCCACTGGTGTGAAGTTTACTACAAACAGCAGGTTTTTCTTTCCTGTCTCATCCTTGCGGATAAAGCTGAAAATGCTGCGGTCCCCGTCATTTGCATTGATCCACTGGAAGCCGTTCCAGTCGTTGTCAAGCTGGTACAGACAAGGATATTTCTTATAAATATGAAGAAGATCACGGACATATTCCTGAAGCTTTTTATGGCTTTCTTCTTCAGCTAAATACCAGTCAAGGCTGACTTTTTCATCCCATTCATGCCACTGGCCGAAGTCCTGTCCCATAAATAAAAGCTTCTTTCCGGGATGACCTAACATAAAGGTATAACCGGCCTTTAAGTTGGAGAACTTGTCCTCTCCAAGCCCAGGCATCTTATTGATCATGGAACACTTCAGATGTACTACTTCATCATGGGAGAGTACTAAAATATAATTTTCACTGGTAAAATAGGTCAGGCTGAAGGTCATGCGGTTGTGGTTGTATTTGCGGAAATACGGGTCCAATTTCATGTATTCCAGGAAATCATGCATCCAGCCCATGTTCCATTTAAAGGTAAAGCCAAGTCCGTCATTTTCCGGGTGGTCGGTGACTTTCGGCCATGCAGTAGACTCTTCTGCGATCATGGCAACACCGTGGTTGCGGCCCTGGACAACGGTATTTAAGTGTTTGAAGAATTCAATGGCTTCCAAGTTCTGGTTTCCGCCGTTTTTATTTGGCACCCACTGGCCCGGTTCCCGGCCGTAGTCCAGATACAGCATAGAAGCAACAGCGTCTACACGCAGGCCGTCTACATGGTATTCTTCTACCCAGTAGAGAGCGTTGCTGATAAGGAAGTCTTTTACTTCATTTTTGCCGTAATCAAAGACTTTTGTGCCCCAGTCCGGGTGCTCGCCTTTGCGTGGATCCTCGTATTCAAAAAGAGGATGTCCGTCAAAATCAGCCAGTCCATGGGCATCTTTCGGGAAATGGGCCGGAACCCAGTCAAGGATAACGCCGATGCCATTTTTATGTAAATAATTTACAAAATACATGAAGTCTTTTGGACTTCCGTAACGGGATGTAGGGGCAAAATAACCGGTCACCTGATATCCCCAGGAGCCGTCATATGGATGCTCCGCAATACCCATAAGTTCTACATGGGTATAGCCCATTTCTTTTACATAGGCAGCCAGCTCATGAGCCGCTTCCACATAGGTATAATATCCGTCTTTTTCTTCCCGGTCTTTCTTCTTCCAGGAACCTAAGTGGACTTCATAAATGCTGATGGGCTGTTTGGTCATATCTGCCTGGGAACGCTTTGAGATCCAGTCACTGTCATTCCAGGAAAATCCGCTGATATCTGCGGTAACGGAAGCAGTACCCGGACGGTATTCTGCGCTGAAGGCAAATGGATCAGCTTTGTAAAGGATCTTTCCTGTATCGGTGGTAATGGCGAATTTATAAAGCTCTCCTACCTGCATACCTGCATTAAAATACTCCCAGATACCGGATTGTCCTACTTTGGTCATAGGATTGGCTTCCGGGTTCCAGCCGTTGAAATCGCCTACCAGGTGGACTGCCTGTGCATGTGGTGCCCATACGCCAAAATAAATGCCCTTTTTGCCTTTATAGGTCATAGGATGAGCGCCCAGCTTTTTATAGATCTCGTAGTGAGTACCTGCGCCGAATAAATAGCAGTCCAGGTCGGAGATCAGGCCGGTGTTGGCGGAAGCTTTTTTAGAAGGTGTGCTTTTTGCTGCAGTTTTTGTTCCAGCGCTTCTTCTGGTGGTTTTATGAGCTGCGGTAGTTGTATTTTTCTTTGTCTGGCCTGCCTGCTTTCTCATTGTCATATTAATTTTCCCCCTTAATTTTAAGGACAGCACCCCAGTTGCCCTTTAATTTAATTTCCAGTCTGCCGTTTTGTACAGGCAGAACGTTATTTTCACAGGTTTCATTATCGCTGTTTAAAAGATCCACTGCTGTCTGTGCCTGGATCGGAACCGGGATGTTTAATGTGGCTTCATTGTCATCATTATTTAAAGCAGTGATGATCAGGCTGTTATTTCCCCATCTTGCGTAGGCATACTGCCTGTTGGTAAGAAGCAGTTCCTGGTATTTTCCTGTGTGCAGTTCTTCATTTTCTTCATGGATCTTTCCAAGTCTGGAAATGAAATCGGTAAGCTCGCAGTTTAATTCCGGTATTTTTTCAGCCGGAATGCAGGGACGCAGGTCATCATCACAGGTAGAAGTACGTTTTCCTTCGGTGCCCCATTCACCGCCGTAGTAAATAGACGGAATTCCCGGAAGAGTCATTAAACAGGTGTATACAGGATACAGATGCTCTTTTACCTTTAATTTGCTGGCAATGCGGTCTTCGTCGTGGTTGTCAAGGAAGGTATAAAGCTGTCTTCCAATGGCTTCCAGACGGCGGACATTATGTGCGATCTCAAAGAAGTTGTGGTCATTAAAGCCGGAGTAAATGCTCTTGTGCAGCTCGTAGTTCGTAACAGAATGGAGCATTTCCGGGTTCACCCAGCGGCTGTAATCACCGTGGATGACTTCACCCATAAGCCAGAAATCCGGTTTCATGGAAGCGGTCTTTGCACGCATTTCCTTCATGAAATTAAAGTCCAGGATATTGGCGCAGTCTAAGCGGATGCCGTCAATGTCAAATTCGTCCACCCAGAAACGGATCACATCAAAAAGATAATCTTTTACCTGCTGGTTATAAAGATTTAAACAAGGCAGTTCAAAATGTCCCTGCCATGCTTCATAGCCAAATGGATCCCCTAAAGGACTCTGCCAGCCGAAATTTACCCCTTTGTACCAGTCTTTGTAAGGGGAGTCCCATTTCTTTTCCTGGATATCTTTAAAAGCGAAAAACTCACGGCCTGTGTGGTTGAAAACACCGTCAACTACCACTTTAATGCCATTTTCATGGCAAAGCTTTGTAAATTCGCGGAAATCATCGTTAGTTCCAAGCCTACGGTCAACCAGTTTGTAATCTCTGGTGTCATATCCATGACTGGATGATTCAAAAAGAGGACCTATGTAGATGGCATTGCAGCCTAAAGAACGGATATGTGGGATCCACTGATCCAGTTCTTTAAACCGGTCTGTCACCTCTGTCTGCACGTTTATCTTTGGAGCTCCGGTTATCCCCAAAGGATACATATGATAAAAGATAGCTTGTTCATACCAGGTACTCATGTTGTCAGTCCTCCATGTTTTTGAATTTTCTCAGTAAAAACTGATAGCGCAGCTGCGCGGCATTCCATTCGTAAATATAGCAGTCGATCAGCGACGGCTCTGTGGCCTGCTCAAAATGGTTCTGGGCTGTTTCCAGGGCCCAGAGGGTGCGCTCAATATCATCCCACAGTTTCCGTCTTGTAAAAACCAGATCCTGGTTTACAGGTGCTGCGGCTGCAGCTTCGCGAATGGCTTTTAAAAATCCCGGCATAAATCTTCATCTCCCAACTTCTGACTGGTTTACTTTGGCATCAATTAGTATATCTGGGAAAAAAGAATTATGCATGGATTACATGAACTCCTCCAGTCTGTATCCCAGCTCCATAAGAGACCGGGTGGAGTCACGTAAGGTGAGATAGTAGTAATTGGCTGTCCCGTCCTGACGTACACCTACCAGACCCGCATCTTTTAAAATTTTCAGATGATGGGATATGGCAGGTCGGGAAAGGCTGGTGCGGCGTGTGATCTCGTTTACATTCATGGCATGACCTTCAAAGTCGATGGTTCCCTGTGGGTCCTCTGATCTCACGGCTGCTTCTGTAAGAAGTTCCACGATGGAAAGCCGGACCTTATCTCCCAAGGCAATAAAAAGGGGCATGCAGCAATGAAATTGCTTCTGCAGATCCTGTACCGTTGTCATAACCGTCCCCTCCTTTGGTTTAAATTTTTAAACTAATAGTATTTTACCATTACAGGGCATCGGGGTCAATAGAAAAATACCTCTTGACAGGAGGGGGAAAGTACGGCATAATAAGGTCACATTCTTTGAAAAATCTATTTTTCATTTTTAATTCTGTAATTTTTAGTGCGATTTTTCAGCACAGGATCCAGTTGTGAGTTTAATCAGATACAGGGATAAGTGGGTCATTTGTGAGTTTATGTTTTGGTTTGGGAGGTGAGAAATTCGGTTTATGGGAGTTTAAGTTATTTTAAGTCAGAGTGTATTCTGGGGGACATTGCTTTTGGCAGCATGGTCTGACTGGAAATATTACAGGATCCCTAACAGGCTTATTATTTTGGGATAGTGTCCGGGATCATGTCACTGGTTTTTCAGGCTGCGGATTTGGAAGCAGGGAGTAAGATCCCATGGCTGCTGCTGGCACTATCCGGCTTTCTGGTCCGGGGAGTGGCTGTGCTGGTTTTGGGGATATTTTTACACAGCCTGGGCATGATAGGAGCCGCAGATCTGAAGCTTGTGGCGCTTCTTGCAGCCTGGCTGGGCTTTTCGGAAACAATAAAAATTTTACGTGTAGGATTTATCTTAGGGGCTGTCTGGTCCCTTCAAAAAAATGTTGCGATACGGCAGCGCTTTTCAACGATTTCTTTATTTGTCAGCCTATATCAGGCAGATACTCAGCAATAAAAAAATAGAAAAATATTATGATCCGGTCCGGGATGGAACAGAATGTGTGATCCCTTTGGGAACCTGCTTTTGTATGGCAACCGTTCTGGTCTTTCTGGAAAAATGGATCTTTTAGGAGGAGAAGACATGATAAAAGTAATGGTCGTATATGACGAAGATCCTTTGTATGCAGGGCGTTTGGCCGAATATGTAAACCAGAAGGAGACATTTCCCTTTCAGGCAATGGCATTTTCAGACCTGGAAAAACTGAAAGCCTATGGCAGGGACCATGAGATTGCCATTCTTTTAGTGGGAGAAAGAGTAAGAGAGGAAGCAAAGGAGATAAAAGCCGGATTAAAAATGCTTCTCTGTGACGGGGAGTTTGTGTCACAGGAGGAAGCCTCGGTTTATAAGTTCCAGTCCGGTGACTGTATCTTACAGGAAGTGATGGCCTGTTACTGTACCGTTCCCCCGGAGCCGGGACTGGCACTTATAGGAAAAAGGGCACTGATCATGGGAGTTTATTCACCCATAGGACGCTGCGGAAAAACATCTTTTTCTTTAACACTGGCCCATACTGCTTGGAAAAGAGCCAGGGCGTTTCTTTTTATCAGCTTAGAAGAATATTCCGGTTTTTCAAAGCTGGTCTGCGGTGGATATGAACAGGATCTTTCCGATGTGTTTTATCTGTACAGGCAGGGAGATTTTAACTGGCTGAAATTAAAATCCCTGATCCTGTCCCATGGAAATGTAGATTATATCCCACCTGCCGCTTATGGGGAAGATTTAGACCAGGCCCAGCCGGAAGAGATCGCAGGTCTTTTAAAACAGATCGGGACAGAAAGCGGTTATGAACGGATCGTTGTGGATATGGGACACATGGGAAAAGGGGCTTTGGAGCTGTTTGCAGCCTGTGATGTTGTGTACATGCCGGTGTTAGATGATCCTGTATCCACTGCGAAGTTAGAGGATTTTGAAACCTATCTGAAAGAAGCAGGCCATAAAGGCATGGAAGAAAAGATACAGAAACTGCATCTACCGGAAATAAAAACAGGGATCCGGCGGGGCGGCTATATGGAGCAGCTTCTCTGGAGCGAAATGGGCGATTATGTGCGAAAACTTTTAGAAGGGGGATATTAAAAATTGGAAGGGGAACAGGGCAGTTTAAACGGAAGGCGGGAAGTGATCCGGGGAGAGTTAAGAAGAAATGTCATGGGGCAGTTAAAAAGATCAGATCTATTTTAGAGGATGAACAGCTTTATGAACAGATCGATACAGCGATCCGGCAAAAGGGGAAAGAAACTTATCTGCCTTTAAAGGAACGGCTGTGGCTGCGAAACAGTCTGTATGACAGTTTCCGTCGGCTGGATATCCTCCAGGAACTTTTAGATGATAAAGATGTAACCGAGATCATGATCAACGGGGCGGGAAAGATCTTTATAGAGAAAAAGGGAAACATGGTCTTATGGAACCGCCGGTTTGAAAAAACAGAGCAGTTTAGAGGACATTATCCAGCAGATCGTAGGAAAGGTAAACCGGATCGTCAATGTATCTTCTCCCATTGCAGATGCCAGGCTGGAGGACGGATCCAGAGTCCACATTGTACTGCCGCCTGTTGCACTTGACGGTCCGGTGGTGACCATCCGTAAATTCCCGGATCCCATTACCATTGAGAAGCTGATCCGTTTCCAGGCACTGACAGAGGAAGCAGCCCAGTTTTTAGAGCAGCTGGTAAAAGCGAAATATAACCTGTTTGTCTGTGGCGGTACAAACTCCGGGAAAACAACTTTTTTAAATGCTCTTTCCTCTTTTATACCGGAAACAGAGCGTGTGATCACCATTGAAGACTCTGCAGAGCTGCAGATCACCCATGTTCCCAATCTGGTGCGGTTAGAGACCCGCAATGCCAATACAGAAGGAGAAGGTGAGATCACCATCAGTCAGCTGATCAAAGCCTCTTTGCGTATGAACCCCTCCAGGATCATTGTAGGGGAAGTAAGAGGGGCAGAGGCCTTAGATATGCTTCAGGCTATGAATACAGGCCATCCCGGTTCTTTATCTACCGGTCACGGCAACAGTCCCCAGGATATGCTTTCAAGGTTGGAAGTAATGGTGCTTATGGGAGCAGAGCTGCCTTTAGATGCGATCCGCAGCCAGATCGCGTCGGCCCTTGATATTATGGTCCATTTGGGAAGATTAAAAGACGGGAGTAGAAAAGTATTATCGATTGTAGAAATAGGGGGATATAAAAATGGAAAAGTGGAACAGAAGCCACTTTTTGTCTATGACAGAGAGGAAAAAAGACTTAAGAAAACAGGGGAACTTAAGGCGAGGGAAAAACTTGCTGATGCAGGAGATTAACAGAAAAGGTGGAGCAGGTCTTCTGGCAGGGAAAAGCAGAAAGAGGATTTAAACGGCAGGGCAAGACCGCCGGATTACAGGGAATATCAGTTATCCCAAAAAGAATGGATGCAATATCTGATCATGGGAGCCGGGGCAGCAGGACTTTGTGCTTATACATTTTATCGCAGTGTACTTGCATTTTTATTTCTTCTTCCAGTGGCTTTTCTGTATCCGGTCTATAAGAAAAAGGATCTGAAAAAAGAACGGATCCGCAGGCTGACACTGCAGTTTAAAGAGGGGATCATGGTTTTGGCATCTTTCTTAAGCGCCGGTTATTCTCTGGAAAACAGTCTTTCGTTAAGTGTAAAAGAATTGGAAGGCCTTTATGGAAAAACAGGGATGATCACAGAAGAGTTTTCCTATATGGAAGCAGGGGTAAGGATGAACCGTCCGGTGGAACTGCTTTTAGCTGATATGGGAAGGCGCAGCGGTATTCAGGATGTGGATCAGTTTGCCCAGGTATTTGCAGCGGCAAAACGAAGCGGGGGGGAACTGACGGATATTATAAGCCAGACGGCCGGGATCATCCGTGACAAGATACAGGTACAGGAGGAGATCCATACACTGACAGCTGCCAGGGTATTTGAACAAAAGATCATGAACGGAATTCCTTTTGGGATCATATTGTATATCGATTTTACATCACCGGGCTTTTTTCATGTTATGTATGAAACCTGGCTGGGTCGTATTTTTATGACAGCGTGCCTGGGGATATATGTGGGAGCAGTATTTCTGGCAAAGAAGATCCTGGATATCCCATTATAAGGCAGATGAATGTATGAAAGAAACGAAGAGAAAATTTTATAAAAGATCTGTAAGTGGAAAAGCAGATTTTATGTGTGGGAGCCGGTATTTTTCTGGGAATTGCTGCATGGCTGGCACAGGGCATGGATCCTGTAATAGAAGCAGGAAATGTGATCCAAAGACCGGATATCGATGATGGACAGGTGGACCAGGAACTGTATGTAAAGGGGCTTGTGGATCAGGAGAAGGAAGTGGTTTTAAAACTGCCTGTTTCTGCAAGGCAGTATACAAAAGAAGAAGCATATCAGGCATATGAGGAAATCTTAAAACAGCTTCCGGAATGGATCAAAGGGGACAACCTTTCACTGGAAGAGGTAAGGCAGGATCTGGAGCTGCCTGCATACTGGCAGGGAGCAGGAGTGCATCTTAGCTGGCAGTCATCGGATCCGGAACTGGTGGAAAGCGATGGAACCGTGCATACCTGGGAGTTTGAAACAGGGATGCGGCTATCGATCAGTGGCCGGTCATCTTAAAAGTGAGGATGACAGATGGAAACTGGCCGGAAGAATATGAGATTCCCATTAAAGTCAGGCCTCCATTGTATACAGAAGAAGAACGTACCATACAGGAATTTACATCACTTCTCACATCAGAGGAAGAGGTACAGAAACATCAGGATCAGGTTACACTGCCCTCTGTATACAAAGACAGGGAGATCTCCTACAGCACAGCCAGGGAACCTGTATTTCTTCAAATGTGCTTTCTGGGGGCAGTTGCAGCGGTATTTATAAGCCTGAAGGAAAAAAGCGACAAAAAGAAAGCAGAAGAGGAACGGAAAGACCAGCTGCTTATGGATTATTCCGAGGTGCTGTCACGGCTGATCATTTTCTTAGGGGCGGGCATGAGTATACGCACTGCCTGGGACCGGATCGCAGAGGATTATAAAATGGCTGTGAAAGAAGGACGAAGAGGGCTGCGTTATGTATATGAAGAAATGTATGTTACCAGCGGTCAGCTAAAAAGCGGGGAGTCAGAAGCACGTGCTTTTGCGGAATTTGGAAACAGATGCGGGCTGCAGCAGTACAGGAAGTTTTCCGGGCTTTTAGAGCAGAATCGAAAAAACGGCTCTAAAAATTTAAGGGAAACACTGCGGTTAGAAATGGCAGATGCCTTTGAGCAGCGTAAGCACCAGGCAAAACGTATGGGAGAAAAAGCAGGTACAAAATTGTTGATCCCGCTGTTTCTTCTCCTGGCTGTGGTGATGGCGATGATCACGGTTCCGGCATGGATCGCGTTTGGTTAAAAGGAGGATATGAGATGGAAAAGCAAAGAGATAATCATATAGAACAGAATGTAACGGAACAGAATACAACAGAGCAGGGCGGAATTTATAGAAAGATCAGGGATTTTGCGCTGGATGAAACAGGTGTGGGGGTGATAGAACTTGTGCTCATCCTGGTGGTCCTGGTAAGTCTTGTGATCGTTTTTAAGAAGCAGATCAACACACTTTTAGAAAATATCTTCAAGCAGATCAATACAAAATCAAAAGAGGTTTATTGATGAGAGAAAAGGGAGAAGTTACCGTCTTCCTTGCGATGATCCTGGTGATGATCATGACACTTTTGCTGGTTATGGCAGAGTCAGCCCGTACAGCGGGGCAGCGGCTGTATCTCCGAGTAGCTTCAAATTCAGCAATGGAGTCTTTGATGGCACAGTATCACAGAAGCCTTTGGAATGAATACAGGATCCTTGGACTGGAAACGGACAGTAAAGGCCTTTTAGAGGAAGAATTTAAGGGCTTTCTGGAACCTTATATGAAGGCAAAAACTGGTATCCGTTGAAACAGAGGATGCAGTTGTAAAAGACATGGCAGTGCTGACAGAGGGAAAAGGCAGCTGTATGGAGCAGGAGATCCTTGATTATATGAAATACGGGCTGGCAGGTATACTCTGGGAGTCTATGACAGAAGGGGAAGCCAAAGAAGTTCGTGGGGATATAAAAAATGCGGCCAGTGTGAACCGTGTGTCAGATCTGTATGAAGAACACAGACAAAGAAGCAGCTTGCCCTTGAAAAAGCCCTTGAAAAATTAAATGCCAGACTGGAACAGCAGAAAACACACTGGGAAGAAGGACTGGACTGCCTGGAAAGTTTAAACGGCGAAGGCATGATCCGAAAATGTGAAGCTGTGATCAAAGACCTGAAGGCAGTTCCGGGACTGGTGGAAGCTTATGAAAAAAGGCAGACCAGATGGAACGCGCCCTTAAAAAAAGCAGGGAGAAATTTGTATCCGAGGAAGATCTAAAAGAGTCTTCCCGGGGACCTTTAACAAAAGAGATCCGGTCTTATGAAACCTACATTTCCCAGGACGGAGAACGAAGAAACATGATCCGGGGACTTACAGAAAAAAGCAGGGAAAATATCCGGTTTATGGAACAGCTGATAGAAGAGGCAGAAGAAGTGATCCAGTATATTGACGACTGGGAACCTTCCGATGAAGAGGATGATCTGGATGAAGAAGAACTGTGGGAACCGGTGATCCGCCATATGAGCCGGTATCCGGTTCTGACATTGGGAGTTTCTTTTGGAGTAAAAGACAAAGAAAAAGAGGGATGGTTAGAGAAAATCAAATCAATGAGTGGAAAAGGCATTTTGAAGATAGTATTACCGCCAGACTGCCAGGTTTCAGAAAAAAGACTGCCTCTTTTACAGGCACCGTCTGCTCTTTTCAAAAAATGACACTGCACATTTTCAGGGGATTTCCAGCTTGATGGATCGTTTAACAGTATCTGAGTATGGGGTGCGGTACTTTTCCCATTTTGAAAAAATAAAAGACAAGGATAATTTTTACGAACTTGAATATATTTTATATGGGAAGAAAACGGACAGGGAAAACCTGGAGGCATCTGTTTTAAAACTGGTTTCTGTACGCCAGGGATTGAATATGATCCATATATTATCAGATGGAAAAAACGTCAGGAAGCAGAAACGCTGGCAGCGGCTATAACAGGAGGTGGTAGTTTGCTTCCGCTGACAGCAGTGGTTAACTTTTTTTGTTATGGGTGTGTGGGCTTTGGCAGAGGCAATGGCAGATGCGAGAAGCCTTTTAGACGGTGGAAAAGTACCTCTTATGAAGACCGGCTCTGACTGGAAACTGAGCCTGGAAAATGTTTTGAAAACAGGAGCAGAAGGAAGACTTCCGGATCTTGAAAAAACGGATCCTGAAAATGAAATGGGACTGGATCTGAAAGGATATCTCAGGCTGTTTTTATTTGTAAGTTATGGTACGCAGCCTTTATTCCGGATGATGGATATAATGCAGATCAATATCCGCAGGGAACAGCCGGACTTTTTGTTAGAACAATGTGTCTGTATGGTGGATATGGAAGCTGTATTTTGTGGAAAACCTGTATTTTTTTCTTCAGGTCCGTGGAAAACTGCCGGAAAGAGCCTCTTTGCTGTAACGGGAAGTTATCTTTCTGTTCCCTGAATGACAATGTATCCGGACATATTCCGGGAGAATATTACAAAAGAAAGGAGGCCTGTGATGATGCCCTTTTTCAGGAGCAAATCTTATTCTAATTATTTAACACGACACTCCATTTATAAATCAAAAAAATTTTTCGCACCTCTCCAAGTACGAACCCATAAATATGTAGCACTTTTAAAACAGAAAAAATTTTCCGGAAAAAGGGCATTATCATGGGTCTCCTTTGGAGGACGGAGAAACATTACAGAGGAAAAAGAGGAAGTCTTACATTAGAAGCTGCCCTTTGTTTTCCGCTGGTGGTATTTTTCTGCGTGATCCTGATCATGCCTATGATCCTGATGGACAGGCAAAGGCAGATCCAGGCAGCAGTCGAGTCTGTGGGAGAAGAGATCAGCCAGTATGCCTATGTTTCTTATCTTTATAAATCCGGAAAGGGAGAAACATTAGATGTCAGTGGCACAAACGAGCGGGAAGGTAGTCAGCTTCTTGAAAAAGTAACAGCTGCATATGCTGTTGAGTCAGTGAAAAGAAAGATTTCGGAGCAATGGGTCCGGGATCTTAGTTTTTATGGGACGCAGATCACGGAAGATGAAATGCTTCAGATCATTATGAAATATAAAATGCCACTGCCATTTTCCCTGTTTGGCCAGGACAGTGTGGATGTGGAAACGGTTTGCAGCCGCAGGTTGTGGACAGGGGCAGATGGAGAAAGAGGAAAAAAAGAAGGCAGAAACCGGGGAACAGGATGAAAGAATGGTTTATATAGGAAAGTCCTCTACCCGGTATCATTTGCAAAAGCACCTGCCATTATCTTTTTCACAACCTGACCCAGATCCATTCAGATGATCTTGTAAGTATACGCAATCAGGATGGGAAAAAATATAAACCCTGCTCTGCCTGTAAAAGCAGTGAAAATGCCGGTCCGTATTATGTCCTTCCCTATGGGACCAGTTATCACAGCAGGGAAGATTGCCGGTCGCTTAGTGCATATGTACAGGAAGTGCCCTTGCGGCAGGTGGAATATCTAGGTCCCTGCTCGTACTGTGCGGGCGGAAGGTAAAAATGAAAAGGAGAATACAAAAATGAATATGAGAATGGGGATAGAAGCAGCACTGAGGATCTGTTTTTTATTATTTTTACTGTCAGCTTCCTGGCAGGATCTAAAGAAAAAGACTATTAAAAAAAGTACGTTCCAGATATGGGGAACGGTAGGGGTCATTCTTCAGACAGCACATATTTTCAGCCAGATTTTATGGGAACAGAAAAATGGGGATGCAGGTGATCGTACAGGAAGTTACGGGCCTTATGTTTGCAGCTTTATTGGGAATTTTGTTATTAAGCCTTTCTACTGCTACGGAAGAAGCTATGGGAAAAGGAGATGGCTGTTTCTTTCTGGTAGCAGGGATCTTCCTTGGTTTCTGGAAAAATATGCTGCTGTTATCCGGCGGTCTGTTTTTATGTTTCCCGGCAGCTGTTTATCTGATGATAAAGGGAAGAAAAGCGAGAAATACAGAAAGCATCCCGTTCTTGCCATTTGTGTTTCCGGTGGGACTGGGGGTCCTGTTTTTATGAATAAAAGAAGGGAAACTGTATTAAAAGATGAAAGAAAAAAGCGAAAATCCATAGAAACAGAATGGAAGGGAAGCCTTACAGTAGAGGCTTCCTGTGTTATGGCTGTGGTGCTGTTTTCGCTGGCAGCCCTTATAGGAAAAGCAGGGCAGATCCATGATGAAACGGCAGCAGCTATGGTGCTTCACGAAGGTGTAGAAAAATGCCGCCATGAAAAAATATACAATCAGAAGATGCGGAAGCGTTTTTTCAAAAGGAAATGCAGGGCTGATGCTGCGGTATACGGATCTTACTGTTTCCATACAGGAAAAGGGAGCAAAAGATGGGAAAAGTGAAAGGAGGGGACTGGGAAAAACAGATTGAGATGAAAGAATTCAGACCGGAAGAATTTATGCGGATGGTCACAGGGATAACCGGGGGTACAAATGAGAATTGAATATATACGGGAAATGAAGCGCAGCTATATGACAGTAACAGGGGAAGGAGTGGGGGAAAGCTATGAAACCGGCATGCTGGCTAAAAACCAGATCTCCGGTCTTCTGAAAATGAAGATAAAATACATGGATGGAGTACCTGTATATTGTTATGATATTACTTCCCGCCAGCCTGTAAGCCGGCTGTTTGAAAGCCGGCCTGCAGGTGAAAACCAGGTGAGAAGTTTTTTTTTTTTCTGCAGCTTTATGAAACATTAGACCGGATGGAAGCGTATCTTTTAGGTGATGGAGGGATCCTTTTAGATCCGGAACTGATCTACGCAGATCCGGAAACCTTTCAGATGGGCTTTTGTGTGGTGCCTGGAAGAAAGGAAGATTTTAACAGCCAGTTGTCTTTATTCCTGCAATATCTTATGAAGAACATAGATCACAGGGACAGGGAATGTGTGGTTCTTACCTATGGACTTTACCAGACCAGTATGAAAGATAATTATGGGATGGAAGATATGATGGCACTTCTTTCTAAGGAAGAGGCAAAAGATTTAAAGACGGAAAAAGATTTGCTTATGGAACGGAAAGGAGAAGGAAAAACAGAAACAAGACCAGAAATAAAAACAGAGAAAGAAGATATGGCAGAAGAGTCATCTTTGTATGGGCTTGAAAATGATGCACAGGAGGAACGGGAGCTATTTTCTGAAGAAAGAACGTTCGCAAACAATGGATGGAGCCTGTGGAAGAAACTGTTACTTCTTTTTTTTACTGCGGTTATGGCAGCGGGTGGTACCTGGTTTCTGTATGGCTGGTCTGTATTAAGAAAAATGTGGGTCTATGGGGCTGCAGGGGGCGGAATTGCAATATTAGGAACGGTTTTGCTGCATATGATGCGAGGAAAAGTCAGGGGTTTGCTTCCTGGAAAATATGGAGGAACCGGTGTGAAAGAGCCGGAAAATTCCTGGCAGGTGTTTTATGAAGAGACAGAAGAAGCGCAGAATGCAGAGAAAAGCAGAAAAAAATAAGACAGGGATCAGCGCCGGAAAAAAATACCGGGATATGTACCTGCAAGAGAAAAGACAGCAGAAAGACAGCAGGAAAACAAACAGAGGAACTTCAGGAAGAATGTCAGACTATGCTGCTTACTGTAAAAGAGGAGCCGGATCATATGCTGGTATCGGCAGGAGAAGAAAATGAAGATATTGCAGTGGGATATGTTCCCTTTGTGATAGGAAAACATACAGGGCTGGCGGACTATATTTTAAATAAAAGTACAGTAAGCCGTTTTCATGTAAGGATCACAGAGGAGGATGGGCAGTATTTTCTTACAGATCTGAATTCCACAAATGGAACAAAGGTCAATGGAAGGCTGCTGGCAGCCAACGAAAAAGTGGTGCTCAGTCAGGGGGATGGAAGTGTGGATCGCAGAGGAAAAGTACCTTTGGAGATAGAAAAAGTCATAAAACGACAGGAGGTGACAGAAACAGACATGGAGAGGGGACGTTTTTTTTGGAGATATTGCAGAAATGCGCTTAACAAGGGAAAAAAATTATGCTAGTATTATAAACAAGAAAGCGCTTATCGACACAGAAGAGGAGGAATTAAAAATGGCAGAAGATAATTGTATTTTTGTAAGATTGCAAGGGGGGTGATTCCTTCTACAACTGTTTATGAGGACGAGGATTTCCGTGTGATCCTGGATCTGGGTCCGGCATCAAAAGGACATTCACTGATCCTGCCTAAAAAGCATTTTGCCAATGTATGTGAGCTGGATGCAGAGACAGCGGCAAAGGTGCTTCCACTGGGAGCGAAGATAGGAGCTGCTATGAAGAAGGGGTTAGGCTGCGCCGGATTTAACCTGGTTCAGAATAACGGTGAAGCAGCAGGACAAACTGTAATGCATTTCCATATGCATGTGATCCCGCGTTATGAGGGCGGTCCTGCCAATATTGCCAACTGGGTACCGGGTACAGCATCCGCAGAAGAATTAACGGAAGCAGCAGAGAAGATCAAAGGCTGTCTGTAGTCACTTATGATCAAACGTATGGATGAAGAAGCAAAAGCGAGTTTTGAAGAAATGTATCTGACCTATCAGGATACCTTAAGACGTCTTGCTTATGCTTACGATATACCAGTGGATGATATTGACGATATCATTCAGGACACATTTGTTTCCTATGCAAGGTATGATTATTCCCTGAAACAACCGGAAGAGGGGAAGAAGATCTTGTTGGCAGGATCCTCAGAAGCCGTTGTATGGATTTTTCACAGACAGAAAAAAGAAACGATATTGTGAAGATCTGAATGGAGAAAACGTTTGCAGCCGAAGAGTACAGGATGCAGCTGCATCAGCCTGGGTTAGTAGACGTTTTCTCCGGAAAAGAGCGGTGCAAAGCGATCCTGGACGAAGTAGACCGTATGCCGGAAAACTGGCAGAAAGTTGCGGAGTTGAAATTAATAGAAGGACGGCCAACCAGTGAAGTCTGTGATCAGCTTTCTATTTCAGAGAAAGCCTGCTATTCACGGGTCAGCCGTATCAGAAAGTACATAAAATCACTTTTGAAACGGGAAGACTGGCCCTAGACAGGACCATGTTCTCCCGAAACAAAGGGAAATCCGTTGCTGGCCATGCAATGCATGAACAGTAACAATTTAAGAATGGGAAACGCAGGACTCTATCAAAGAGGTAATGGTTTCTACCGCATTGCTGAGACTGCTTTTTCCATTGCATTGATATAGGTTTCCCTGTTTTTGTAAAGATCAAACACAGCAGTGCTTAAGGCTTTATCTGAAAGATCTTCTTCTTTTTAAGACTTTGCTGAAGCCCTGGCGTGCGAAGGAATCTGCATTTAAGATCTGGTCACCGCGGCTGGCAGCAGCAGAAAGCGGGATCAGAAGGTTGGGCTTACGTAAAGCCAGAAGTTCGCAGATGGAATTAGCACCTGCACGGGAGATGACGACATCAGCAGCAGCAAACAGATGCTTTAAAGGTGCATCTACATATTCATACTGTACATATCCTTCGGTACCGATCAGGCTTTCATCCAGATTGCCTTTTCCGCAGATATGTATTACCTGGAATGTATTTAAAAGCTGTGGAAGGATCTTTCGTACCGCTGTGTTTACAGCAACAGATCCAAGCTTCCGCCGATGATCAGAAGGACAGGTTTATCTTCTGTTAAATGAGCGTAGGACAGGCCCGCTTTGCGGTCACCTTCTAAAAGTTCTGCACGGATAGGAGAACCTGTAAGAACGGCTTTGTCTTTTGGAAGATATTTCAGTGTTTCCGGGAAATTGCAGCAAACTTTTGCGGCAGATGGAATACAGATCTTGTTTGCAAGGCCGGGAGTCATATCGGATTCATGGATAATAACGGGAACCTTATAATGTTTTGCAGCCAGAACGACTGGTACAGCAACAAAACCACCCTTGGAGAATACAACATCTGGTTTATAACGCTTCATAAGGCGAAGTGCCTCAAAATAGCCTTTTGCTACACGGAAAGGATCAGAAAAATTCTTCAGATCAAAGTATCTGCGCAGCTGCCTGAGGAAATGCCGTCGTAAGGAATGCCGGCACCTTCGATCAGTTTGCGTTCGATACCCTGGTAAGAACCAATATAACGGATTTCATAGCCTGCTTTCTTTAAAGAAGGAAGAAGAGCAAGGTTGGGAGTAACATGACCGGCAGTACCGCCGCCGGTTAAAATGATTTTTTTCATAAAAACCTCCTGAGGGAAAAACATCTACTAATATAGTAAGCATTAACTGCAAAAAGTCAACCCTAAACCGAGAGGGAACTTAAGGTATTTGACAACTGAGGTGTAAAGTGGGAAAACAGGAAGATTGAACTTGGAA
>ENA-OPZN01000092-OPZN01000092.1-human-gut-metagenome-genome-assembly--contig:-NODE-92-length-35246-cov-4.329081_pt1 | contig 35246 bp, 26 predicted proteins | sample MGYA00242483_ERZ504503 | MGnify/ENA primary metagenome ERZ504503 (study PRJEB26092, sample SAMD00036285) | human gut metagenome | host: Homo sapiens | study: EMG produced TPA metagenomics assembly of... | reverse complement strand
GAGGTTTTCGATTAACCGAAGTCCGGTTTTCTTCTTTTTTAATGGTTTTTTCCTTTTTGTATTCAAAAACAATCTATTTGTATGTCACTGCTTAATTATCAAAACCTTACAACCGTACGACATGAACAAAGCCCGAAATAACGTATGAGTTCCGCTTCCGCCCGGGAAAAGACATGTTCTACGTGCAGTTTGAAAGAAATAACAGTGAAGTGCGCCTACTGGAATGCATTGAGAGCAACAAGGTGACCTGATGGGCGGACGAGGAATATACCTACACCGTCTCCCTCGCCGCGGCAAATCCGGGCAACACCGACGACGGCAACAGCAACTAACCGTGGACAACGAAAAGGGACTGAACAACCTCGCCAAGCTGGTGAATGAAAAAGGTCAGACCGACATCAGGAAGTATGCTGTCAGTAATTACAGTGAATTTTAAATAACGGGAGATAAATGCCGTCTCTCGGATATTTTTATTATTTTTGCAGCCGATTATACGATAAACATAAATAATAAAGATATTATAACCATGGAATTAGCAAGTAAGTACAATCCCGCTGACGTGGAGGGAAAATGGTACCAGTATTGGCTGGACCACAAACTTTTCAGTTCTAAACCCGACGGACGTGAACCTTACACCGTCGTCATTCCTCCCCCTAACGTGACGGGAGTGCTCCACATGGGACACATGCTGAACAATACCATCCAGGATATTCTTGTAAGACGTGCCCGCATGATGGGAAAGAATGCGTGCTGGGTACCGGGTACAGACCATGCATCCATCGCTACTGAAGCAAAGGTGGTAAACCGTCTGGCTCAACAAGGCATCAAGAAAACAGACCTTACGCGTGAAGAGTTCTTGAAACATGCATGGGCATGGACAGAAGAACACGGAGGCATCATTCTGAAGCAGCTCCGCAAACTGGGCGCATCATGCGACTGGGACCGTACGGCTTTCACCATGGACGAAACCCGTAGCAAGAGCGTAATCAAGGTATTCGTGGACCTTTATAACAAGGGACTGATTTACCGTGGCGTACGTATGGTAAACTGGGACCCGAAAGCACTGACTGCCCTGTCTGACGAAGAAGTAATCTACAAAGAAGAGCATAGCAAACTGTATTACCTGCGTTATTACGTAGCTGATGACGACATGAGCGGTGAAACAGGAGCTGAAGGTGAAATCGTACACCGCGACGCACAGGGCCGCCGTTATGCCGTAGTAGCTACTACTCGTCCGGAAACCATCATGGGTGATACGGCGATGTGTATCAACCCGGCAGACCCGAAGAACCAGTGGCTGAAAGGTAAGAAAGTTATCGTTCCGCTGGTAGGACGTGTGATTCCGGTTATTGAAGACAGCTATGTAGACATTGAATTCGGTACAGGTTGTTTGAAAGTGACTCCGGCACACGACGTGAACGACTACATGCTGGGAGAAAAATACAACCTTCCTTCTATTGATATTTTCAATGACAACGGTACACTGAGTGAAGCTGCAGGACTGTATGTAGGTATGGACCGTTTCGACGTACGTGCGCAGATTGAAAAAGACCTGGATGCAGCAGGATTGCTGGAAAAGGTGGAAGCTTATACAAATAAGGTAGGTTTCTCTGAACGTACCAACGTAGCCATCGAACCGAAACTGTCTATGCAGTGGTTCCTCAAGATGCAGCACTTCGCTGATATGGCATTGCCGCCGGTAATGAACGACGAATTGAAGTTCTACCCTGCCAAATATAAGAATACATACCGCAACTGGCTGGAAAACATCAAAGACTGGTGTATCAGCCGTCAGCTGTGGTGGGGACACCGTATTCCGGCTTACTACTTGCCGAAAGGCGGCTTCGTAGTAGCTGAAACTCCGGAACAGGCATTGGAACTGGCTAAAGAAAAAACCGGAGATGCAAGCCTGAAGATGGAAGACTTGCGTCAGGAGGATGACTGTCTCGACACCTGGTTCTCTTCATGGTTGTGGCCGATTTCATTGTTCGACGGTATCAATAACCCGGGCAACGAAGAAATCAAGTACTACTACCCGACTGCTGACCTGGTAACCGGACCGGACATCATTTTCTTCTGGGTAGCACGTATGATTATGGCCGGCTACGAATACATGGGCGACATGCCGTTCCGCAACGTATACTTCACCGGTATCGTACGCGACAAGATTGGCCGTAAGATGTCAAAATCACTCGGTAACTCACCCGACCCGCTGGAACTGATTGAACAGTTGGTGCCGACGGAGTGCGTATGGGTATGATGCTGGCTGCTCCTGCCGGAAACGATATTCTCTTCGATGAAGCACTTTGCGAACAAGGACGTAACTTCAACAACAAGATATGGAATGCCTTCCGTCTGGTAAAAGGCTGGCAGGTAGCCGACATCGAACAGCCGGAATATGCCAAACTGGCTACTGAATGGTTTGACTCTATGCTGGCTAAGACCGCAGAAGAAGTAAACGACCTCTTCGGCAAATACCGTCTGAGCGAAGCATTGATGGCTGTATATAAGTTGTTCTGGGACGAATTCTCAAGCTGGTATCTGGAAATGGTAAAACCTGCATACGGACAGCCTATCGACAAGGTAACCTACGACAAGACATTAGCATTCTTTGAAACCTTGCTGAAACTGCTCCATCCGTTCATGCCGTTCATCACAGAAGAGTTGTGGCAGCACATTTACGACCGTCAGCCGGGCGAAAGCATCATGACCCAGACGCTCGTAAAAGACATGCCTTACAACGAAGCACTGATTGCACAGTTTGAAGCTGTGAAAGAAGTAATCAGTGGCAGCCGTACCATCCGCCTGCAGAAGAACATCGCACAGAAAGAAGCGTTGGCACTTGAAGTAACTGGAGAAAATCCGGTAGCCGGCTTTGGTTCTGTAATTGCCAAACTCTGCAACTTGTCAGAAATCAAGCAGGTAGAAACCAAGTCAGAAGGAGCTGCTGCCTTCATGGTGGGTACTACAGAATATGCCGTACCATTGGGTAACCTGATTAACGTAGAAGAAGAGCTGAAGAAACTGGAAGCTGACCTGAAATATCAGGAAGGATTCTTGCAAAGCGTAATGAAAAGCTGAGCAACGAAAAGTTTGTCAGCAAGGCTCCGGCCAATGTCATTGAAATGGAACGCAAGAAACAGGCTGATGCAGAAACGAAGATTGCAGCATTGAAAGAAAGCATTGCCGCATTGAAGCGTTAAGTTTTTAGCCGAGGAATATTTATTTATAAGAGGCTGTCTCAAATAGAGAAATTGGACAGACATACTTATAATTTATAAGTTATAGTATAAAATCTCCTGCTTTTAGCCATATCATTAGAGTAAACTAAGGCTGAAACAGGAGATTTTTTATTTCTAAGTTTCAATCTGTAATATTTTTACTTTGCAATTCTATTTTGAGACAGCCTCGTGGTACTGTCTAGGAAGTATTGTAGTACTTCTTTGACAGTACTTATCAGGGTATGAGGTTTTGTATTGATGTCTGGGAAGACAGTGCGGTTTTTGTCGGATATTTTTATGAAATATAGGCAGATTCTATGTATTTTTGCTCATGAAACCTATGGCAGTTTTGTAAATGAAGAAATGTTTGATATATATTTATCTCCTTTGTTAACCAGTCTGTGCTGTTTGCAAGCGGGAGCTGTTTCCTCCGAAATCCGTAGTTTGTCCGTATCCGACGGACTTCCTGATTTGGTCATTAATACAATATACAAAGATTCAAAAGGTTATGTCTGGATGGGAACGAATACCTCAGTAGAGCGTTTTGATGGTATACGCCTGGAGCATTACATGGTAGAGGGCAGCAATGAGAACCTGAAGCGGGTGTTTGCACTGATTGAGATGCCGGGCGATGAACTGTGGGTTGGCACGGGCATTGGACTTTTCCGTCTGGCCGATGATGCCGAGAAGCTCGAACGGCTGGCTCCTGAAATGATTACAAGCGGGGTACATGCATTCTGTAAGTTGGGGGATGTGCTCTATGTAGGAACGGAAAAAGGATTGTATGTATACAAGGAAGGAGTTTTTGAGCATGTGCTGGTAGACAAGAATGTCTTTTCGCGTGCGAATTTTGTAACGGGAATGGTGGAAGGAGAAAACGGTATATTGTGGCTCTCTACGATGGGAGGCTTGAAATCTCTTCGTTTGTCCGACCAGTCCATCACTTCTTTCTCAGACAAATTGGCGAAGAACGGGCAGAACCTTTCTTTCTATAACATCACACGTATCGGCTCAAAGATTTTTATGGGTACAATGTCCAGCGGGCTGGTGCTTTTTGATACAGCCAGCAAGCACTTTTCACGCTATCTGGATGTCGGTTGTGGAGTCATCTCTGCCTTGTCGGGCGATGGGAAAGACCTGCTCTATGTAGGAACGGACGGAAACGGTGTGCATTTTATTTCTGTGAGTCGCCAGCGCGTTATCCGTACCTTCCGGCACGACCGTGAGGCCGATGGCCAGATTCGTTCCAATTCTGTGTACTCCGTATTGGTCGACCGTGACGGTTTGTTATGGATTGGCTTTTACCAGTTGGGGGTAGACTACACCTTGTTCCAAAGCGACTTGTTTTCCACCTATCAATATGAGAATTTGTTTGATTCCAGAGACATGGCCGTTCGTACCATTGCCTTTCATGGAAGTCAGAAACTGATAGGTTCGCGCGACGGCTTTGTGTTTATCGATGAGGCCGATGGCAGATTCCAGATATTCAAGGCGCCCCGTCTGCGGGCTTCCATCATTGTGTCAAGCTGTTATTTCGACGGGAAATATTATATCGGAACCTATGGGGGAGGTATGTATGTGCTCGATGGCGCCACACTGGAACTGCGGGATTTTGAGATTGCTTCCGAACCCTTCCAGCATGGACATATTTTGTGCTTCGTCCTGACGACCGGGGAAATCTGTGGATTGGAACTTCTGCCGGATTGTATTGTTACCGGAATGGGAAAATCGTGCGTCACTTCAAGAGCGACAGTTCCAAGCTGCCCGAAGGCAACGTTTATGAGATTTATTTTGATTCATCCCATAAAGGATGGATTTGTACGGAAAGCGGTATCTGTATCTGGGATCCTTCGTCCGAAAGCTTGAAGAACGATGTGTTTCCGGAAGGATTTGTGCATAAAGAAAAAATCCGTATGATTTATGAAACTTCCGACCATCAGCTCTATTTCTTGCCAGATAAAGGAGAATTGTTTGTATCCGACCTTACCATGAGTCATTTTAGCCGGCTCACTCCCGGAACGCTGTTGGACGGAAAGTCGTTGATGGCCGTGGTGGAAGACTCGGAAGGCTGGCTGTGGGTGGCAACCAATAAGGGTATGTACCGTTTCGACAAGAAACCAAGGTCGTACCTTTCAATTTTGCCGATGGTATTCCCAGCCTGATATTCATCAACTGCATTCCGATAAAAGATGAAGACGGAAACTTCTGGTTTGGTAACTCCAGAGGACTGGTGTGCCTGAACGGAAAAGACATGGATATGCTCCCCAGCCGTTATATTATTTCGTTGTCGGATGTGCTGGTCAACGGTAAGAGCATGCAGCATCAGCTTTCGGGAGAAGAAGGTCATTACGCGCTTACGCTGGAGAATTCGCAGAAGAGTGTAATCATTCAGTTCTCTGCACTTACATACAGCGACCCGAATAGCCTGATGTATGAGTATAAGTTAGGAGAGGAGGGAGAGTGGATTTCCTTGATGGGAAAATCGGAAGTATCGCTGTATGATTTACCTTCGGGAGTCACTTCTTTTGTTATCCGTCAGATTGGGTATCCCGATTCGGCCATGACCTTGGATATTTGTATTCCCGACCGTTCCTGGTATAAGTGGATATATTCTCTTGTGGCATTGTTGTTGGCGGCTGCAGGTGTGTATGTGTTCCGCCGTAGCCTGTTGCGTGTGGTATGGGCCGTTTTACGTAAGCTGAACGGCTTTAACGACGCGGAAATACCGACGGTTGTGGAGGTAGATAAGAAAGAAGAAGAGGCAGAAGAAGTCGTAACACCGGAAATAGAACCACTGACAGAGGAAGAAACTGTGTCGGAACCTATAGAGCCGAAGTCCGAGAAAAAGACTGCTTCTTCCGCTGATGACAAATACCGGACGAACAAGGTCAGCCCAGAAGAGTGCAAGCGGCTTTATCGTCTGCTGGAACAGGAGATGAAGCGCAACAAACCCTATCGTAATCCGAATCTCAAAGTGGCAGATCTTGCCGTGGCGATAGGCACTACCTCCCATTCACTTTCCTATCTCTTCAACCAGTATTTGGAAAAGAATTATTATGACTATATCAACGAATACCGTGTGGAAGAATTCAAGTCGCTTATCCTGAAAGACGAGTATGCAAAATATACCCTGACTGCCATGGCAGAATATTGTGGTTTCAGTTCGCGTGCCTCGTTCTTCCGTACGTTCAAGAAATTGGCTGGAATAACTCCGAACGAATACATCAAACAAGTCTCAGGTGAGCACCGTCCGGTAGATTGAGAGGCTTTTTAGTGTCAGATCTTGAAAAAGAATCCTATACAGAAGTGTCAAATAATAATTTGAGACTCTCGTATAGAAATGCAGGTTATAATCGCGTCCGCCCCGTATTTGCATTCTAATTAACCCCCACAGAATCTATTTCTGACCTTCTTACAGGCAGTTGCGAAAGGAAAAAACTTCCCCTCGCAACTGCCTTTTTGTTTGCATAAATATGCCGTAAATATATCGCCTTCTGAACGAAACATAAAGACATTATATACAATAAAAAATACTTTTTCCTTCCTTCATCACAACTTCCTGTAAGACAGTTATTTCCAGTGAAGGTACTTTTCCCCGGACTACGATACGAAAAAATCACGGCATGCTTTATCCGATTCCTCAAAAGCACCGCCCCGTTCGGGAAACGCAAGTGCGTTTTACCTCCAACGTACTTGCGTTTGGTTTGAAACGCCTTTACGTTTTGTCTCAAACGCCTTTACGTTTTGTCTCGAACGCCTAAGCATTTTGACTTGAACACCTAAGCGTTTGGAAGTGTCTGCTTTGGCGTGCAGACCGGCGCGCTTCGGCATTTTCCGGACTTTCCCGACTCCGCCCACAGAAAACAACAAGGTGCAGAATCGTCCATTCTCAGTGCGGACGATTTTGCACCCCGGTTTTTATCCGATATGCAACGTACGCATGGCTCAAAAGCTACCTTCACTGTAACTCGCTACGTCACAGAAAGTTGTGATGAATGAAGGAAAAAAGAATTTTTATATTACTTATGTTTTTCCGGAGTGGAGTGGAAATACATTGAGTATATTTCGCGTCTGATTCGTATATATAGTAAAAGTATGTATTTGGATAAACAATGAAAAGTATGGGTAGATTTTTTCTTTGCCTGGGTTTGGTGCTGGGCATGGCAGGGGGACATGCACAGACAATCGTGACGAATCCGGACCTTCAACGTACCGGAATGCCGCACAACGATGACTACACGGTACGCGTGCGGGTGCCGGACGGCGAATGGCAGGATTTGTTTGAATACAATGTGCAGGTGGATTTGGACAGGGTGCAGAACGCCTCAATGGTGCAGTTTGACATGGACGGGAAAGTGGAAGTGATGGTGAAAAAGAATAATGGAAATATTGATGAGGTATCCATCCGTCCGCGTCATAACCGGATTGCCTACAGGCAGCAAGGCAATGCCATTGTATTTACGTTAGACCGGCCCCAATACCTTTCTGTGGAATTCAATGGAGACCGGTTGCATAATCTGCATTTGTTCGCTAATCCGCTGGAAACGGAAACTTACACCGCCTCTTCGGAGAAAATAATGTATTTCGGACCTGGCATACATCGTCCGGGCGATTTGCCCAATAACCAGATTCGCGTGCCCAGCAATACGACGGTTTATCTGGCTTATGGCGCTGTGGTCAAGGCGAAGCTGTTGGTAGACCATGCGGAAAATGTCAGGATTATAGGGAGGGGCATCCTGGACCATCCCATTCGGGGCATTGAAATTACGGACTCCAGGAATGTGTATGTGGAGGGAATCACGGTGGTTAATCCTGAGCATTACACTGTCTTTGGCGGCGGCTCGGAAGGAATCACAATCAAGAACCTGAAATCTTTCAGCTGTAAGGGATGGAGTGATGGCATCGATTTGATGTGCTGCCGGAATGTGCTTGTTGACCGGGTCTTTATGCGGAACAGTGACGACTGCATTGCGCTGTATAATCACCGGTGGAACTGGTGGGGTGGTTCGGGCAATGTGGTTGTGCAGAACGCCGTGTTATGGGCCGATGTGGCACATCCGATAAATATAGGAGGGCATGGCGACCCGGATGCTGTGCCCGGCGAGGTGATAGAGCACCTGGTTTTTCGGAATATTGACATCCTGGAACACGATGAGGATGACCCCATGTACCAGGGATGCATGACGGTGTCGGTTGGCGACAGGAATCTGGCCAGAGATATTCTGTTTGAGGATATTCGGGTGGAAAATATTCAGGAAGGGCGCCTTTTCAATCTCTGTGTGAACTTCAATCCTAAATATGACAAACAGCCGGGCAGGGGAATCGAACGGGTGGTTTTCCGCAATATATGCTATGAGGGCGTAGGCGAGAATCCTTCTCAGATAAAAGGCCTGGATAAGAACCGGATGGTACGTGACGTGGTGTTCGAAAACGTGGTGATGAACGGAAAGAAACTGGATGGCTGCCATCAGATGAAGTGTAATGAGTTCATAGAGAACGTGAGCTTTAAATGACAAGTATATTAAGTAATATCATATAAATTAATTATAGACAGGTATGAAGAAAACGATATGGACGATGGCTGCTTGCCTGTGCGGATGTGCAGGCACCCTGACAGGGCAGTCGGTTTATCCCGGAGTGAATCCGGAAAAATTTCACGTGTCGCTGGCTGCTCCCATGGCGGCAGAGAGTTTTGAGTTGCAGGATGTGCGCCTGGGCCTATGCCAAGCTGAAACCCTTGGATGAGGCCACCCGGAAGCGGATGATACGCAATGAGTTCGGAGGAATCAATGAGTCATTCTATAATCTGTATGCCCTGACGGGGGATGAACGTTATCGCTGGCTGGCGGAGTTTTTTATCACAACGAGGTGATTGACCCCTTGAAAGAGAAACGTGACGACCTGGGAACGAAACACACCAATACGTTTATTCCGAAAGTCTTGGCTGAGGCCCGCAATTATGAGCTTTCAGGGAATGAGGAGAGCCGGGAGTTAAGTGAGTTTTTCTGGCATACGATGGTGGAGCATCACACGTTTGCCCCGGGATGCAGCAGCGACAAGGAACATTTCTTTGATACGAAGCAGTTCTCCAGACACCTGTCGGGCTATACGGGAGAGACGTGTTGTACGTACAACATGTTGAAGCTGAGCAAGCATCTGTTCTGCTGGAATGCCTCTCCGGAAGTGGCTGATTATTATGAGCGTGCCTTATATAATCACATCTTGGGGCAGCAGGACCCCCGGACGGGGATGGTGGCGTATTTCCTTCCTTTGTTGTCGGGAGCACACAAGGTGTACAGCACGCCGGAGAATTCATTCTGGTGCTTTGGAAACTGATGTGGGAAAAATAAATTTATAGAGGAAAGTGAATCAGTAATGTCAAGATGTAACAAGATGAAACATATTGTATTATTGGCAGGTATCTTATGTAGTATGGGGATGGGATATGCTCAGAAACTGACACATCCGGATTTGCTTTACACTCCGGAGCGGATTGAGCAGGTAAAGCAACGGATAGGGCAGGATGAACAGATGACTTCTGCCTGGAAAGAGATAAAACAGACGGCAGAGAAAGAGCTGAAAGGAAACAGCCTGAATAAAGCTGATTATCTTTCGCTTGCCTATCTGATGACAGGCGAGAAGGTATATGCCGACAAGTTGAAGGCAATTCTTTTGAAGACCATAGAAGCTGAAACCTGGGGTAGCGCGGAAATGCTTGCCCGCAAACCGGTATGGCGAAGTGATTTGGGACTGGCTCATAAGGCGTATCTGTCGGCTATTGCGTATGATGCCGTGTACAATGACCTGTCGGCTTCGGAGCGAAAGAAGATAGCGAAAGGATTATACCGGCTGGGGGTGGAACCTTTGTTGGGCGACTGGCTGCTGGAACCAGTCCGAATTCATTCGTTGAATTCTATGGGGCATAACTGGTGGACGTCGTGCGTGTGCATGGGAGGAATTTTGGCTTTGAGCTTGCAAAATGAACTTCCGGAGGCAAAGGAAGGAGCACAGGCTGTTTACGATTACCTTCCGGAATGGTTTAACTTTGCGGGAGATGTGTTGCAGCAGAAAGCGAAGACTTTTGATGAGGCTGGTGGCATGTATGAAAGCCTGAACTATGCTAATTTTGGTATACAGGAAGCCTTGCAGTTCTATGTGGCGTGGAAAAATACGCATCCCGGTGCATCTTTGCCTGACATACCACAGCTGAAAAAATCTTTCCAGCTTTTTGCGCATGTCTGCTATCCTCGTACGGGGATGCTTTACAGCATCAACTTTGGTGACAGTCACAAGAATATCTCGGCAGAAAGCAGTCTGATGTTACTGTATGCGCTGGGAGTGAAAGATAAGAATATGCTGTGGTACATGAAGCAGGTGGAGCAGGGGCAGCACCGTGACGGCTACTTTCTGAATCGTCCGATGGGCTTTTTGTACACACCCGAATTAACTCGTGTGCCGGAGTTGCCGGATTTAAAACTCTCACAGTTATTTGCTGATTTTGGTTGGGCTACCATACGTACATCGTGGAAGAAGGATGCCACGATGCTGGCCGTGAAAAGCGGGCATACATGGAATCATTCGCATGCCGATGCGAACTCGTTTATCTTATTTCATAAGGGAGTCGATATAATTAAAGATGCGGGGAATTGCTGGTATCCGAATCCGGCTTACCGCAATTATTTCTTTCAGAGTCAGGCACACAATGTGGTGCTTTTCAACGGGCAGGGGCAGAGTCGTGAACAACAGTATCATGGCTCTACGTTAAGAGGCTATCTGTATCATTTGCTTGACGGAGGAAATATCCGCTATCTGCTGGCAAATGGGACGGGACCTGTGTCGGATAATTTCAGCCGTAATTTCCGTCACTTCCTCTGGATGGACAATGTGATTTACATGATTGACGACTTGAAAACCCATCGCAGCGGAGAGTTCGAGTGGCTGTGGCATCCGGGGGGTGAATGGAAAAAGAGCGGGGCTGACGTGACGATTACAAAAGATAAGTCCTCGGTGGTGGTACGACCCCTGTATCCTCGTTTGCTGGCTCTCTCAGATTTTGTGCATGATTATCCGGATGATTTGTATTGGGAGGAGGTTACGGCGCCTGTGGAAGACCTGCAAGGAACAGAAAAGTATTACTCTTTCCATTTGCCGGGTGAATTCAAACAAGTAAAAGGACTTACTGCCATTATTTTAAAGGATAGTGTGACGCAGAAAGAACTACCGATGATGGAGCGTCGGGAAGGGAAGGACTGGATTGGACTCCGAGTAACATATAAGGGAAAAGTTACAGACCTTTATATTAATCAGCTTGCAGACGGACGTCTGATGCACAGTAACTCCTGGATTGAGGCTGACGGATGGTCGACAGATGCATATATGTTTGCCGTCTCTTATCCGGAAGGTATGGACCCGGCAGAAACGAAAGAGATTTTTATGGGTTACGGTAGTTCGCTTCGTCGAGGACAGACATCTTATTTCTCTTCTTTATCCAAGTTGTTTTATATTCGAAAGGACACAGGAAAGCAGGTGGATATCTGGATGGATGGACAACCGTATATGCATGCGAGATTTCGGGCAAAAGATTGTCCGAGGGTATTGAATGTCAATGAAAAGCATACTCTAGTGAACTGGAAGAGAGGCTTTATTGAAATACGGGCTGAGAAATAAAAAGAGGTTGTAGTTTATTTTATTTGAGATTAGAATAAAATTTCCATGGTAGTTGCGATAGATATTTTTGTATCGTGACTACCTTTTATCTTCTTATTGAATTTTTTAATTAAGGCATGTATATGTCGGGAATTTTATTTTATTTGTTGTCTCTTTGAAAGACGAAATGTAGAAACCTCCAAAAACACTTCTAATGCATGAAAGTAACTGATCTCTTAATACATCAATTCGGACTTAAACTGATACTCATTTTCAGTTTGTGGGTTAAAGTGTTGGTCTTGCCAGCCGATACCTTTACTTTCCGGAACATTTCCAGTGAAGACGGTTTGGCTGACCTGACAGTCAGTACCATCTATAAAGATGCGAAAGGGTATTTATGGCTGGGTACGGCTACTTCGGTAGAACGGTTTGACGGGGTACGTTTCAAGCATTATCCGGTGTATGGAAACAATGAAAAGCTGAAGTGGGTGAATGTCATTGCCGAAACGGGCGGAAACCAGCTGTGGGTGGGCACTGAAACCGGTCTATGGAGAGTCGGAGTAGAGAAATTGGAACCGGTCTATCGTGACAGCATACAGGGAATTGTACGTGAAATCCTTTCGGACGAGAAGGGAAACCTGTATATCGGTAGTGGTGACGGTGTCTGGATAAGGAGGGCAGATGAAAAGCTGGAACGGGTGATACTGGACGAACGCACTCTTTCGCCGGACAATGCCGTGGTGGCCATGTGCCGGGAAAAAACGGTGCATTGTGGGTGTTTACCAAAAGAGAAATGTATTGGGTTTCTCCCGACAGAAGCAGAAGAAACATTATCCGAATCCTTTAATGAATGACAAGGAACCTTGTACGTATCGGGGAGTTGTATCAATTGGTGATAAATTATACATCGCTACGTTGGGAAAGGGGCTTTTCTGCTTTGATAAACTGTCGGAGACGTTTTCTTCTTTTGTAGACGTGGGCTGCAACTTGATTAACAAACTGTCTACCGATGGGAAGGACCTGCTGTACCTGAGTACGGATGGAGAAGGGGTGGCCTTTGTCTCGGTGAAACAGAAAAAGGTGGTACGTACTTTCCGCAACGATCCTTCGCATGGAGAAAGCCTGCACTCCAATTCCGTGTATTCCTTATTGCTCGATCGTGACGGATGGTTATGGGTAGGTTTCTATCAGCAGGGGCTGGATGTGACAAATTACAATAGCGGGGCATTCTCAGTGTACGATTATCCTCCTTATTTTGATTCCCGCAATCTGTCCATTCGTTCCATTTGCATTTCGGGAAAGGAAAAATTGATAGGTACACGCAGTGGAGGGTATTATGTGGATGAGGTTCGCGGACGCTATCGTTTCTTTGCAAAACCGGAGATAAGGAGCAACCTGATTATGTGTTGCGAGAAGTTTGGCAACGAATACTATATCGGTACCTACGGAGGAGGGTTGTATAAATTCCATCCGGAGACGATGACCCTCAGTGATTTTGTTCCTTCCGAAGGAGAGGGCCCCTTCCCGAATGATTATATTTCTTGCATGGCAGAAGATTCGGAAAAACATATCTGGATATGTGCGTCTTCTGGACTGTATTGCTATGACAGGCAGGGAAAACAGTTAGGACATTACACAAGTGAGAATTCTTCTTTACCAAGTAATTCCGTATTCTATATGCTTTTTGATTCCAGTGGGAAGGCCTGGATCTGTACGAACAACGGTCTGGCCATTTGGGAACCAAGTGGCAGGAGAATCCGTACGGATGTGTTTCCCGAAGGGTTTATTCATAAGCAACGCATTCTGTCTGTATACGAAGATTTTGAACATCAATTGTATTTTGTGCCTGAAAAAGGAGAATTGTTTATATCTGACTTGCAGATGAACAGTTTTCGTTTCTGGTCTCCTTCTTCGTTGCTTTTAGGTAAGAATTTATCGTTTGTGGTAGAAGATAAAGACAAATGGCTGTGGATTGGTACGAACGACGGGTTGTATCGTTATGACAAGAAAGAGGTTTTCATACCCTACAGCTTTGCCGATGGAGTGCCTAATCCCATCTTCTTTACCTGTATTCCGGAAATAGATGAGCGGGGAGTAATCTGGTTTGGCAATTCAAAAGGGCTCATTTCTTTGCGTAAAGACTGGCGTATGCGTGAGAACAAGAATACGTACCGTGTAGGTATATCTGGAGTGTTGCTGGAAGGAGAAGAACAGGATAAGGCGTGAAGGAAACGTTTCCGGGGCAGTATCAGGTGACTCTTTCCTACTGGAGAAAGCACCTCACATTGTTGTTTTCAGATTTGACTTATACCGATGTGCCGCATACCTTTTATGAGTATAAGTGGGAGGATGACAAAGAATGGACACGGTTGGAAGGAAAATCAGAACTGGTGTTTTATGACTTGCTTCCAGGCAAGTATATGCTGAAGATACGACGTATGGGAGAACCGGATTCCGCGTCTGTGCTGACGGTGGATATTTCTATGCCAATGGGTTATCGCCTGTTGTTCGGAGGCATTGCATTGATATTGTTGGTGCTGGCTGCCCTTGGTTATTATCTGGTAAAGACAAGACGACGTGCAACGGCCGATGAAACGGGAGTAGGAAAGTTGTTGGCCGAAGATGAGGAGCCGGAAGAAGAGAAAAAGGAGAAGCATATCTCCTTGACTCAGGAAGAGTGCGAGCAATTATTGGTAAAAGTGCGAAGCTGCATGGAAATACAGAAACTGTATATAAATCCGGACTTGAAGATTGGGCAGCTTTCCGATAAGGCAGGGGTGTCGGTGTACTTGCTTTCTTATTTGTTCAATCATTATTTGAACAGCAGTTACTATGATTTTGTGAACAGTTATCGGATTGAAGAGTTCAACCGGTTATTGGAAAAAGGAGAGCATACACAATATACCCTGCAAGCCTTGATAGAGAAATGCGGTTTTAGTTCCAGAACTTCCTTCTTCCGCTATTTCAAGAAAGTAAACGGCATGTCGCCGGGTGAGTATATTCGTAAGTTTGATGAAAAGAAATAGCGGCGTATAAATTCGCTTGAAATATCTTTAGGTGGTTCCTCCAGTACCAAATAATTATTTGTACTGGAGGAATTTGTTTTATAAAAATATTGTAATATAAGCTGTTGAGCGATTTTCTTGTTCCATGCAAAAGGGTGGCCATTCTCTTGGCTGTATATATTTTTTCTTTGTGAAATACTGTCATATATTTGCATCCGTAATCAGTTAACAAAATGTAGATATGGAAAACATACTTGCACTTTCAAACCAATCAATCTCGGATGCTTATACGCAATATGCACGTTCCATCTTCCTTTATATATATTATAAAGTGGAAGATGAAGAACTGGCGCACGATTTGGTGCAAGACACCTTCTTACGTTTGATTTCCTATCGGGGAAAGATTTGTTTTCACACGGTAAAACATCTGCTTTTCATTATTGCCCGCAATTTGGTAAATGATTATTTGCGTCGGTATTATAAGGCTCAGGAAGTGATGGACGAGTTGTATGAAAATACGAAATCGGAAGTCTGTGAGATGGAGTCCTCGCTTTATGCGGAAGAATTATCGGCATGCGAACGGGAGGCTGTGGCTCAGCTTCCTGCGCGACGTCGTAGGGTATACGAACTGATTCGTTTTGAAGGAGAGGATACTGCTGGAATAGCTGAAATGCTGAATCTTTCGCAGCGTACGGTGGAGAATCATCTGCGGATGGGAAGGGCTGAAGTAAGAAGCTATATCAGACAATGCATATAAACAGTCATTTTAAATCATATAATATGGAAAATAAGAAAAGAAAATGGATTTGCGCCATGTTGGCGGTTTCTTTTCTGTTGGGTGCCTGTGAAAAGGAAGAAACGGAGGAGAACAGAATGGCGATGCGGTGGTATTCAGCGGAGTTATCCAGAAGAATCAGGAGGTAACGGCTTCGCGTATACTGACAAGCAGTTCATGGGCAGGGTTGACCGATAATCGGGTGGCCGTGCGCATAGGGGATGTGGTGAAGGAATATAAGGTAGACGAGGAAGGCATGATGACTTCCGAACAACCTTTCTATTGGGAAAATGCTACGGAATTGACGGTAGACGCCTGGTATCCGTATAACGATGGGGCTTACAGTGAAACCGTAGTGGTAAAATCGGACCAGAGCGACAACAACAATTTTATTGCAAGCGATTGTGTGGAGGCTATGCAGGGCAAGCTTCAGAAGGAAACTCCACAGCTGGTATTTGCGCATCGCACGGCAAAGTTGGTATTCAAGTTTTATCCTACGGAAACTGGTTATACGAACAAAATCGTGTACGACGGACTGACCGGAGTGGAAAACGATGCGAAGGAAGTCATTTTCAATCCCTCAAACGAGGTGTTGCTTGCTCCTCAAACGCTTCCGGCAGGAAAGGCTGTGCTTCGGGTTCTGATGAACGGTCACTGGATTGACTTCGGTGTTGTTTCTCCAGAACAGGATGTGGAACTGAAGGCTGGTGTAAGCCATATTTTCAAGGTTGAAGTAGATGAAATTGAAGGTGTTTCTATCACTTATCAGGGAGATGCAGCTTGGAATTATATAGAAGAGACATTAGCAGGCAATAGTCCGGCGCTTACACCGGGAATGGATGGTCAATGGGGTGTGGGGGGCAATACAGGTGCGATTACCGGTGAAAGCCCCATATTAAAGCCTGGGTCAGAAGATAGTCAATGGGGGATAGAAGATAAACCTGCAGAAATAACGGGGAAAAGTCCGAATCTGGAACCGGAAGTTGGAAGCGAAGCAGAATGGGGCACGGTTACCACTACGCTTACCGGAACAGTTGGGGGTAATTAAATATTATGATTTTAATATTAAAAATAATAACTTAAAAAGATAAACTAATGAAAACAAATGTATTCTTTAAATCAGCATTCGCAGTTAGCTCATTAATGATGATGGTAGGTTGCAGCCAGGAAAATGTAACAGAACAGGTGGAAAATAATTTGTGTACCATGATGGTGAATGTGACAGAGAGTGGTTTCTCTACTATGAATGACGATTCGCGTGTGGTAACAAGTGATGATTATAAGACTTCTTTTGAGGATAAAGACCAGATTGGTTTGTTTATAGTAGAAAACGAAACCGGCAAATTGCTGAAGAATATGGCTTTGACCAAGAACGGATCAAACTGGGACGGTACGGTTTATTATTATGATAACGCTGACTACATTGCTTACTATCCGTACGATGCAGAGTTGAAAGAAGTGACTTCTGTAGAAGACATTGAAAAGTATTTTAGCGATAACAAATATACAGACGATCAGAGCACAGAAGAAAATTACAGAAACTGTGACTTGATGACGGCGGTGGTGGAAGCTGAAAGTCTGACAGAAACTTCTCCGTTGAACTTGAACTTTACGCATAACAATGCATTGGTGGAATTCAATATACCTTACTATTCATATAGTACAGAAGCTGATGGTGCCGGATACAGATATTCAGTGCCGGTAGATTTAACATTAGAGTTGGGTGAAAGCGATACATTCAAACCTTATCAGGTGGCAGTAGGAAAGTATCGTGTGATTGTGCCTGTAGGTGAGTCATTGGCGTTTAGCGGACAATTTACAGATGCTAAATTAGATAAGCCAGTATATGTTAATGCTGAAATTAAGGGTGGGCTTGCTAAAAATGCCGGCATGGTTTATAATGTGACATATACTGGTAGTCCTACAGTAGGAACAATTGAAGAAAGACCCTTGGAACCGGGTGACTATTATTATGCCGATGGAAACATTGTGCCGAATGATTTACAGCTGTACCGAAAGAAAATTGTATCGGTGTAGTATTTGCTACAACTGCAAAAGGTGAAACTGCTTTGGATGGCACTACTACTTGCAACAATGGCTATGTGATGGCTTTGTTGGATGCTACAGGAAATACCGATAAAGAGACTTCATGGACTTATTATTGGGGACAGAATAATACTTCTATTGCGGGTTTGTATGTGACAGATAATTCGACTGATAACACATCATTGAGTGCGGTTATAACAGATGACTCAAAGTCGGGTTTTTATAATACGGATTTAATTGTAAAGAGTGGAAATTATACAAATAAAGTTGAATACATTCAGCATGCGGTTACAACTTTTGGTCAGGAAGGTTATTTTACTTCCAAGTATAAAGCTCCTGAATTTACTTCTGGTTGGTTTATTCCAAGTGCAGCACAGCTTGTAACCTTGATAAAGAATTTAGGAGCTAACGAAAGTGGTTATTTTTCTTATGATGGCTCAAATTATAATGTAACAGATTATAATGGTACTCAGAAGATTTGGTTTAATGATGTGGTTGAGAGATTGAACACTAAATTAAAAGTTGTGGGTGGCAGTTTTGAGATGAACAAAGGTTTTATGACAGTTTCTGTTGCAAGTGACTTTAAAGAAAGTCCAAATGTTCCTTTGTATTTGAATCATTCAAGATCTAATAGTAAGGCTGATTTCAATGTAGTAAACTTGACAGAAAGTGAAGGTAACAAGAAAAACGTACGCCTGATTCTCGCATTCTAAAAGAAGGATACAAGGTAATAAAAGGTCTTTTTAAGTTTTCAATAGGTAATAACAGTCATAACGTTAATAATTAAGTCAATTGTATGAATAAAGATTTCTTGAAATATCCTTTGAAAAGAATTCTGTATTCTTCAGTGATGCTGCTTGCATTGGGAGGAGGGTTTGCGTCTCCTCTTTATGCAGAAGTGTCGGAAGCACGTTCCGTCATGCAGTCATACAAAGTAGAGGGTGTGGTGCTCGATGCAACCGATATTCCGGTGATTGGAGCCAGTATCTTGGAAAAAGGAACAACCAACGGGGTGATAACCGATATAGATGGGAAATTTGTACTGAATGTGTCTTCGAAAGATGCCATTGTGGTAGTTTCGTACATCGGATACAAGACGGTAGAGTTGCCGGCTTCAGATGCACGCCTGAAGAAAATCGTGATGCGTGAAGATACGGAGATGCTCGAAGAAGTAGTCGTGGTGGGTTATGGTGCCCAGAAGAAAGAAACACTGACCGGTTCGGTAGCAGTAGTAGGCGATGAAATCTTCAAAGACAAAGGTACGGTGTCTAACCCCCTTCAGGCTATGCAGGGACAGGTGGCCGGTCTGCGTATCACACGTTCGTCGGCTGCGCCGGGTGAAGAAGGATGGGGCGTATCTATCCGTGGTGCCGTGTCAAAGAACTCTACTGAACCTTTGCTTATCGTTGACGGTGTGCCGGCCAGCAGCGTAAGTGAATTGTCGCAAATCAACTCAGCCGATATTGAATCTATCAACTTCCTGAAAGATGCTTCGGCGGCCATCTATGGTTCGAAGGCAGCAGGTGGTGTTATCCTTGTTACTACCAAACGTCCGGAATCGGGTAAGGCGCGTGTGGAATACAACGGTTCGTTTACACGCAAGATCGTAGGCTTGCAGCCGCGTTTGATGAGCCTGGATGAATGGACAGATGGTGTGATTCAGGCGCGTCAGAACGATGGATACGGTGAAGACGACAAGTGGATACGCTATGCTACACTGACTAAGCAGTTGAAAGGAAGCTGGATTGACATGAAAGACGGTACGGTACCCGATCCGATTCCGGGAGAATTTGTGGGAGTGGCGGATTTCGTGTTCCACGATATGAACTGGACCGATGTGTTGTGGGGCAATGCCAATTCTACACAGCATGACTTGAGTGTTTCCGGAGGTTCGGATAAAGTGACCTATCGTCTGTCACTCGGTTATCTGAACGACCAGGGAACCTTGCAGTGGGGTAATAACTCGAACGAACGATATAATGTACGTCTGTCCAACAGCTTCAAATTGACAGACAAATTTTCTATCGAGTCGAATGTGTCAGCCAGCCGTCAGCATCAGGTGTCGCCTACACAGATAAATGCCGTACTGGGTGTGTCTATTCCGCAGCCGGGTTTGCCGGTTTCTTCTATTGACGGGAAACCGTATGCCTGGGGAGGTATTCATGCACCGAACTGGCTGGTAGAAAAAGGTGGTGACAACAGACTGGTGGTAACTTCCATGTCAATCAGTGAGATGCTGAAGTATAATGTAATGGAAGGATTGGACATAGCGGCTACCCTGGGTTATACCACTAACACTGCGATGAGAGATGAACAATATCTTTCCATTGACTGGTATGACTATAGCGGTACATTGATTCAGAACGAGAACAGCCCCCTACCCCGGCACAGGACAAGTCATCTTATACCAAGAGTGCATCACGAAAAAGACAGCTATACAGCTTCCGTGTTTGCCACTTACAACAAGAAATTCAATGAAATCCATGACCTGACAGCCATGGTGGGATGGCAATATGACAGAACAGACTATGATTACAGTGCGACTAAAGCCATGAACGTGGAATCGGCCATTACTTCCTTGAATGGTCAGGGCGAAGTCTATATTGACAAGATTGACAAATGGAAAGAGCGTGATGTCTGTGTTCGGACGTTTGAACTATAACCTGAAAGAACGTTACCTGATTGAAGGAAACTTGCGTTACGACGGTTCTTCCAAATTTTGCCGGAAAACCGCTGGAGCATGTTCTACGGAGTGTCAGGAGGTTGGCGCGTGACGGAAGAAGCTTTCATGGAAGGTGTACGCGACTATATGAGCGACTTGAAACTGCGCTTCTCTTACGGTGAAGTGGGTAACCAGAGCGGTATCGGCCGTTACGACGGTGTGCAGCTGTATAATTACAGGACTGCCAGCGGAGCATATCTGGGCAATTCAAAAAGGCACATACGTAGAATCGGCCGGTCTGGTCAGCACTGAACGTACCTGGGAACGTATCTATAACTACAACTTAGGTGTGGATGTGGCATTTTTCAATGGCAAACTCTCCGGTAGCTTTGAGTTGTTTATGAAGAAAAACAATAACATGCTGGTGGAAAGACTTTATCCGGGTGTGTTAGGTGGAAGTGCTCCTGACATGAACACCGGAAAGTTTGAAGCGAAAGGTTATGATGGAAGCCTGACATGGCGCGACCAGATTAAAGATTTCCGTTATAACGTAGGAGCTACGCTGACTTACATGACCAACAAGTTGATTGACGGTGGTGAAACGGTGAAAGTAGCCGGTTACAATGCAGCTATCAATGGTTATCCGTTGAATTCCGTATTTGGTTATCGTTATGTAGGAAAGATTCAGAATGAAGAACAGCTGATGAAGTACATCCAGCGTTATGGAGGAAACAACTCCATCGACATGCCTACCAATTTGCGACTGGGAGATAACATGTATGAAGACGTCAATGGAGACGGAAAACTGACACAGGATGACCTGGTTTACCTGGGTTCGGATGACCCGAAATTTTCTTTCTCTTTCAACTTCGGATTTGAATGGAAAGGATTCGACTTCTCGGCTGTATTCCAGGGAGTGGGCAAGCGTACTATCTATCGTGGCATAGACGCGTGGAAGGTTCCTTTCAAATCCATTTGGTTGAATACGTCTAACCAGTCTGTAGGTAATGTATGGAGTCCGGAAACTCCGGATAATTACTATCCTACTTACTCGAATAATTCATCCATCAATAATTATAACTACATTGCTTCTACCTGGTCGTCCGACAACGGTTCTTATCTTCGTCTGAAGGATGTGGTGCTGGGATATACCTTGTCGAAATCAGCATTGAACAAGATAGGGAATTTCCTGACCAACCTGAGAGTCTATGTATCGGCTTCCGACATTTGGGAGAAATCGTATATCCGCGACGGATGGGACCCGGAAGCAAGCCGAAGCGTATCAGAAAAGGAGCGTTATCCGTTCAATAGAAATATAACAGTGGGTATTAATGCGGCATTTTAAACGAATGAGACAATGAAAAGAAATATATGGACATCAATTTTAATACTGCTTGCAGCATTCAATTTACAGTCATGTCTGGACTTTGAACCGGAAACGCAGCTTGCAGACAGTAATTACTGGCAAAGCCCGATCATTTCAAATTGTTTGCTACACAGTTCTATGGATGGACGCGTGATTTCAAGCATTTGGACGGGACTGCTCACAGTGACGGGCGTTCTGATTTGCTGACAGGACAGGTGCTGGACTTTTACAGTAACGGAACAAATACCGTACCGTCGAGCGATAAGAATTATACGGATAACTATAACCGTATTCGCCAGACTAATATTTTACTGGAGAAAGCAGAAGCTTATGCTACTGTCAATGACATCAAGACGTATGTGGGTGAAGCCAAGTTCTTCCGTGCTTACTGCTACTTTGACTTACTTCAGATTTTTGGCGACGTGATTATTGTAAAGACACCTTTGGACATTGATTCGCCGGAAATGAAGAAAGCGCGCGATTCCCGCAATGATGTGGTAGATTTCATCATTGAAGACCTGAATGATGCAATTGACAAGTTGCCCAAGCACAGTGAGATTGCAGAAACAGATAAAGGACGTGTGTCGAAAGAAGCGGCTCAGGCTTTTCTGTCGCGCGTGGCATTGTATGAGGGAACCTGGCAGAAATTCAGAAATGAAGGTCAGCAGAACAGTGAACGGTCTAAAAATTTGCTGAATATCGCAGCCAATGCAGCCAATGAAGTGATTAAGAGCGGAACCTTCTCTTTGTTCAAACCGTCGGAGTTAGGCGACTGGGCGTATAAGTACTTGTTTATTCTGGAAGATGAAAAGTCGAATCCGGCCGGTTTGATGAAGAGTAGCAACAATGAATACATTTTCTCCCGTCGTCATGACCCGGTGGTAAGTACCATTGGTTTTAACTTGACAGAGGGTCGTTTAGGAAATGCGGTATATGTTACTCGTAAGATGGCTAACATGTATCTGACTTCAGAAGGACTTCCCATAGATCCGAAAACGCATGACTATTCTATGATGAATTCCGAGTTTCAGAAGCGTGATAACCGTATGAAGAATACCCTGATGGAACCGGGAGAATATTTCTGGAGCCCGGGTGGAGGTCGTGTTGACTGGAAAGGTGGCGAAACAGACAAGAGGAATGCGGTGTTCAAGAACTTCAAGCCGCAGAAAGGTACAGGTTATTTTCCACAGAATGGTGTTGCGAACGCGACGGTGTGCCTACCGGAAATGAATCGTATGACTATCCGATTATCCGTTATGCGGAGGTGCTGTTGAATTATGCGGAAGCTGTGTTCGAACGGGATGATAAGATTGAAGACACTGATTTGCTGAAATCACTGAATTTAGTTCGTAAGCGTGTGAACTCAAAGATGCCGGATTTGACCAATGATTTTGTGGATGAGCATGGTTTGAGTATGCGTACCGAAATTCGCCGTGAACGTACGGTAGAGTTGTTTGACGAAGGTTTCAGAATGGATGACCTGAAACGCTGGAAAACAGCAGAAACTGAAATGCCGATGAACCTGTTAGGGATAAAATGGACGGGTACAGAATACAAGAATGCATGGACTTCGGCTGCTGGCAAGGCGAAAGATGCCGATGGCTGCCTGATTCACGAATCCGGACGTGTGTGGGAGGAAAAGCATTATCTTTATCCGTTGCCGACCGACCAGTTGCAGTTGAATACGAATCTGAAACAGAATCCGGGCTGGGAATAAGCTATGTGTAATTATGTAAAGAAAACAGGTTATGAGTAATAAATACGGAATAGTAAGTATAAGTTCATTCTTGTTGTGCCTAGGAACTTTATTTTTCTCTTCATGTGCAAAGGAAGATGTTTCGGCTGCAATGGATGAAAAAGTATTAATTTCTGGTATTGATTTGAAAGTGTCTCAGAAATTGCCGCTTTTAATCAATACCGATACGCTGATTGCTTATGAAGTTTCTCCGGAGGAAGCCTATAATAAGGACATTGTATGGAGTTCTACCGATGAGAATATTGCTACAGTGTCGGAAACCGGACGTATTGTGGCACGCCGGGTAGGAACTGCAGTAATTTCTGCCATGCCTAAAATAGGATATGCCGTGACTTCTACCATTGAAGTGGAGGTGATTGACCGTATCATCTGCATTTCAGATATTGTGTTGAAGAATAAACCGGAAGATTTGAGTATTGTAGCCACTTCGTCTGTGCAGTTGGAGTGGGAAACGGTACCGCAGGCGCCTACTTATAATACCTTGGTATGGGAAAGCTTGACGCCGGAGATAGCTTCAGTTTCCGAAACAGGACTGGTAACGGGATTGAAACCGGGAGAGGCTAAGATAAAGGTCACTTCTATGGATCCGGACCGTTTCTCAAAAGAGTTTACCATCACGGTGACACCGGTCATTCCGATTTCGAAAATTTCATTTGATGGAGTTCGTACGGAATTTGGTTATGGTGAAGTGGCTAAGCTGGATGTGAAGATTGAACCGTCGAATGCAACCTTGACTGCACTGAAATGGGAAAGCAACAACCAGAACATTGTAGCTTTTGATGAGAATGGTGTACTGACCGTTAAAAATACCGGAAATGTGATGGTAACTGCATCGGCCAGCTATGAAGATGGAACAAGTGTGTCTGGTTCTGTTGAACTTCAGATTCCTTCTGGAAAAATCAATGAAGAGTTTGACTATGGCATGACTTGGAAGGTGAACAAGGTCAATGGAGAAAACTTGCAGGTGAAAGACGGTCATCTGATTGTGACACCGGTGCTCCAGAAAGAGTACGACAATGGTAAGACTACCAGTGTGGGTATTATTCACGATGGAGATTTGAAGTTCAATGCCGGACAATATCCGATTTTTGCGGTTAAGTTTAAGGTGCCTAAAGATATTTATGACGCATCCAAGCAAATTGAATATTTTTTGGATATGTGGACGAAGAATCAGACACCAGGTGGTAAATATGGTGAGGATACAAACAAAGGTAATAAGCAGATGACATATTATTATGCGGGTGAGGATTACCATATTTATTATGCAGACTTTACGGCAAAACCAATCGGTACTTCTGAAAAACTGCCGGAAAGTGAAATTACCATGGAAAATGTGGTATTCGAATGGTGGAAAATCTGGCTTGAACCGGGACAGAGCTGCAATTTGGAAATTGACTGGATTAAAACATTCAAATCAGTGGATGAATTGAAAGCGCTGGCACCTGAGCAGAACTAAGTCAGAATGTTATTTAAAAACTTGATTTTGAATAATAATAAATGGAGAAACGTATGAATCTAATAAATAAGTTATCATTCATTTTCCTGTGGCTTTTCCTCTTTACCGGATGCAAAGCCGAATTTGAGAATGGAGTGAGTGATATTGACAGTTGGGACATGGCAGACGAGTTTGAACCTACCATGGTACATCCCGGGGTATTGCATACCAATGAGGACTGTGAGCATATCCGGCAGATGATTGAGGAGCAGAAAGAACCTTATTATACAACTTATCAGGAACTGATAAAAGAACCGAAAGCTTCGGCTGAATATAGCATTCAGGGACCTTTTGAGATCATTGCCCGTGATGGAACGTATGCCAGCACAAAGGGAAGGCAGAAAGTGATTTTGATGCGATTTACCTGAATGCTGTCATGTGGATGATTACACAAGATGAGAATTATGCGAAGAAATCATTGGAACTGATGTTGGCATATGCAGAGGTTTTGAAAGACATTGATGGAAATGATACCGCATTAATGGCTGGTCTTGAAGGAATCAAAATTGTCTATGCATTGGAGATGTTAAGCCATACGTATGATAAAATCAGTGAGACTGATATCCAGAAAGTAAATGATATGCTTCGTAATGTCTTTCTTCTGGTGTGGGAGGAGTTTTATAACACCAATCCTTACACGAATGGAAACTGGGGTTTGCATGTGACAAAATCTTATATGGCTGCTGCTATTTTGTGGGACGATGTAGATATGTATAAGAAATGTGTGAATTTTTACTTGTATGGAAATGATAATGGTACTATTTCACATTATATTGATGGAGATACTGGACAATGCCAAGAGTCTGGACGTGATCAACAGCATACTATACTAGGACTCGGAGCCCTATCTGCTATCTGTGAGTTAGCTTGGAAACAAGGAAATGACCTTTATTCTGCATACGAAAACCGAGTCTTATTAGGCTATGAATATACGGTAAAATATAATTTGGGATATGATGTACCTTTTAAAACTTGGACGGATGTCACAGGCAAATATTGTAAATGGGATGTTATTTCCAAAGAGACCAAAGATAAAAATGGAGGAGTGGATACAGAGCGAGGTAATTGCTGGCAGCCTGTATTTTATATGGTATACAATCATTATGTAAACCGGAAGGGATTAAGCATGCCTTATACTGCTGAACTTCTTGGAACTTATCAGGAGCTGGAATATGACGGAGGACATCCAAGTTACGGTCCGTTGCTGTTTAATGATTTGAAGTAATGTCTCAATATTTATATTTATAATTGGTGAAAGCAGCCGGCCATTTGTGTCGGCTGTTTTTGAAGTCAAGCCACAGATTATGAAAAAGAAAACAACAATATTAGTCCTCCTGCTCTGCCTGGCAAGTCTGACATGGGCGCAGCAGAACGAGTGGGAGAACCCTACGCGATACGAGTGGAACAAGGAGAAGCCGCACGTGGACTTTGCGCTGTATGAGAATGCGGAGGATGCGCGTACGGAAGATTACAGCCGTTCGCCGTGGATTCATTCGCTGAACGGTACCTGGAAATTCCGTTATGCTTCTTCGATAGAAGAGAGTGTGAAAGATTTTTATCGTACCGACCTTTCGGAGGAAGGATGGCTGGAGATTGCCGTGCCGTCCAACTGGGAGCTGAAGGGTTTCGGCGAACCGATTATCCGCAACATCCAGTATGTCTTCTCACCGAATCCTCCTTTTATTGATGTGGAGAATCCGGTGGGTACCTACCGCACATGGTTCACGGTGCCCGCGGGATGGGACGAACGTGAGGTGATGCTGCACTTTGGCTCCATCAGCGGCTATGCCCGTGTGTTTGTCAATGGGAAGCAGGTGGGCATGACCAAGGCTTCCAAGTCGCCTGCGGAGTTCAATGTGACTTCTTTCCTGAAAGAAGGGAAGAACCTGCTGGCAGTGCAGGTGTACCGCTGGCACGACGGTAGTTACATGGAAGACCAGGACTTCTGGCGCTTGTCTGGTATTGAGCGCGATGTGTACCTTCAGGCGTATCCGAAGCTGACTATCTGGGACTTCTTCCTCAGAGCGGGACTGGACGATAATTATAAGCACGGGGTGTTCCGTGGAACGGTTGACCTGCGTGAGTTCAGTGGCAACCGGATGAAGCAGGGAATGGTGAAGCTGGAACTGCTGGACAAGAACGGCAAGAAGGTGTGGGCGCAGAGCAGACGCTTCGACCGGGAGAAACAGGAGGAAACGCTTTCATTCTCCGGAACGGTCAGTCGGGTAAACCAATGGAATGCCGAGCACCCTTATCTGTATGACTGTGTGCTGACACTGGCCGATGCGTCGGGAAAACCGCAGTCGGTCACAGCCTGCAAGGTGGGTTTCCGCCGGATTGAAATCAAGAACTCGAAGCTGCTGGTGAACGGGGTACCGGTGTACATCAAGGGCGTGAACCGTCACGAGCACAACGACAGCCTGGGGCATGTGCAGAGTCGGGACATCATGATGACCGACCTGAAACTGATGAAGCAACTGAACATGAATGCGGTGCGTACGTGCCACTATCCCAACCATCCGCTGTTCTATAAGTTGTGCGACAAATATGGATTCTATGTGGTGGATGAGGCGAACATTGAGACTCACGGAATGGGTTCCGTGCCTTACTTCAAGGATACGATTCCACATCCGGCTTACCGTCCGGAATGGTATGCGGCACATGTGGACCGCATTACGCGCTTGGTAGAGAGAGACAAGAACCATGCGTGCGTCATCGGCTGGTCATTGGGTAATGAGTGCGGCAACGGAAAAGTGTTCCACGATGAGTACAAGCGCCTGAAGGCGTACGACCCCGACCGCTTCGTGCAGTTTGAGCAGGCATGGGAAGACTGGAATACGGACGTGGTATGTCCCATGTATCCCAGCTTTGGCCGGATGAAGGAATACCGCAATTCCGGCAAGACGCGTCCCTACATCATGTGTGAGTATGCGCATGCGCAGGGCAACAGCAACGGAAATATCAAAGACCTGTGGGAGGTGATTTACGACAGCCCGAACATGCAGGGGGGATTTATCTGGGACTTCATGGACCAGGGATTCAAGACGCAGACAGAGGATGGCCGTATATACTGGACCTATAACGGAAAGATGGGCAGTCGCCGCTGGCTGGAGGATAAGAAAACGGAACTGAACACGGGTACGGACGGATTGATTTCGGCCAACGGAGTGCCTAAACCGCAGGCTTACGAGGTGAAGAAGGTGTATCAGTATATCCATTTCAAGGCAGAAGATTTGTCGGATGAAAAGATTTCGGTGCGCAACTTGTATGACTTTACCGACCTTTCTGCGTATGATTTCCGCTGGCAACTCGTCAAGAACGGGGTACCGGCCGACTCCGGACGTTTTGAGGTGCGCCTGAAACCGCATGCCTCCAAAGAGGTGAAGCTGTCGCTTCCGGAGATTCCTGCGGATGGAAATGAGCATTATCTGAACTTGTATGCCTATACGCGTGAGGCTACGGAATTGATTCCGGCAGGCTTTGAGGTGGCTCGTGAACAGTTGAAGATTGGAACGGGGGATTTCTTTGCCGTGCAGCCGAAAGCAGAGGGACAGCTGACTGCCGAAGTGAAGGGGAATGTGCTGTCGTTCCAGTCGGGCCGGGTATCGGGTAAGATTGATTTGAAGAAAGGAGTGCTTTTCCAGTATGCGCTGGATGGCAAGTCTCCGCTGTCGCAGTATCCGGAACCGGCGTTCTGGCGTGTGCCGACCGACAATGACTTCGGCAACAAGATGCCGTTGCTTTGCGGTGTATGGCGTACGGCGCATGTAAACCGTTCGGTACGCAAGGTGTCAGTGGGCGAGCAGGATGCCAATGGAATCCGGGTAACGGTAGACTGGATGCTGGAGGATGTGCTGGTGCCCTATACGATGGAATACCAGATTTGTCCCGACGGTTCGGTGGTCGTGACAGGAAGCATCGACCTGACGGGACGGAAGCTTCCGGAACTTCCTCGTTTCGGTATGCGAATGGAACTGAAGAAGGACTATGAACGGCTGGTGTACTACGGTCGCGGACCGGAAGAAAACTATACCGACCGTTGCAACTCTACCTTTGTAGGACGTTATGAAGATACGGTCAGCAATCAGTTCTATCCGTATATCCGTCCGCAGGAAACGGGTAACAAGACCGATGTGCGCTGGGTTTCACTGCTCGATGCCCAGGGATTCGGACTGAAGGTGACGGGCTTGCAGCCGCTGGCATTTACTGCCCTGCACTTTACGCCGGAAGACCTTGATCCGGGACTGACCCGCAAGCTGCAGCATACAGTGGACGTGATTCCGCAAAAGAATGTGTGTCTGCATGTCGACCTGAAACAGCGCGGACTGGGAGGCGATAACAGCTGGGGAATGTATCCGCACAATGAATACCGTCTGCTGGACAAGAAGTACAGCTATAGCTATAAACTTCAGTTGGTAGACGGAGAATAAAGGCAATACAAATACTGAGAATATAATATTAAGGTGAAGACCGGAAACAGAATCTATAAAAGGAGGCTGCTTTCCGGTCTTTTTTTGTTTCTTACCTAAAAAAATGCATTCTTTTTTTAGGTAAATCATTTTCTTCATACGTAACTATCTACAAAAGCGTAAATTTGGATATGAAAATAAAGAACTTGATTTTCCTTGCCGGAATGGCGGGCTTATGTGCTTGCGTGAAGGGGACTCATACACAGAAAGCGTATGACTTTGCTCCTTTGGACTCCATCATTTCCGCCTGGATGGACAAAGGATATTATCCGGGCGGGGCAGTCTGTGTGATGAAAGACGATTCCGTTCTTTTCCGGAAAGACTATGGCGGTTTTACGGACAGCACGCAGGTGTATGTGGCTTCGGCCGGAAAGTGGGTAGCAGCGGCAGTGGTGGCAGCCGTGGTCGATACGACGGCTTTGGACTGGGATGACCCGGTAGAGAAATGGCTGCCTGAGTTTCGGGGAGATGCAAAGGGGAGCATTCCGTTGCGAAGGCTGCTTTCGCATACGTCGGGCATCCGGCCGTGATCTTCCTGAACCCCGGGTTGACAATTACAATCACCTGGATTCGGCTGTGGCGGAGATTCTGCCGCTGGATACGGTCTTTACACCGGGCACACGCTTTGAGTACGGCGGACTGGCGATGCAGGTGGCCGGACGAATGGCAGAAGTGGCAGCCGGAAAAGAGTTTGAGACCTTGTTCCAGCAGCTGATTGCGGCTCCGTTGGGTATGCGGCATTCACACTTTACCCCAGTCAACACCGACGGGGGACATGCACCGATGCTGGGTGGCGGACTTTGTACGACGCTGGCCGACTACATGCGTTTCCTGAAAATGATTTCGCACGAGGGAGTATATGAGGGTAAACGTATCTTGAAGGCAGAAACGGTGCGTGAGATGCAGGCCGACCAGGTAGGAAGCGCACAGGTGATGCCCGGAGAATATGTGGAACGGGCCCTTGGAAAGCATCACACGGGAGTTTACGGGTTAGGAGAGTGGCGTGAATTGCTGGATGAACAGACCGGAGAGGCGTATCAGATTAGTTCTCCCGGATGGGCAGGAGCTTATCCCTGGATAAACAAACGCGAGGGAGTGTGCGGCTTTTTTATCGCCCATGTGCAGGGAGGCTCCAGCAAGGAAGATGGCTTTTCGTCATTTTACGGCAGTCCGGTCCTGTCGCGTACGGTATCAGAAATTGTAGGAACGAATAATAAATGAAAGAAAGATGAAAAGAGGAGTGTGTATATTATGGATGGTAATGGCCTGGCTGCAGACGGTTTGTGCCGGAGAGTGGCAGTGGGCGGTCACATTGAAAGGTTTTGTATCGGACGAAACGAAAAAGGAACCGGAAGCCTTCTTGTGGGTTCCGGCACATTGCGAGCGCTGTCGGCCGTGATGTGGAGCCAGCAGAACATGACGGAGGAAACATTGTTTGAGATGCCGTCTTTCCGTGACTCGCTGGCTGAGATGGGAGTGGGACTGATTTGGATTGCTCCCGGAATAGACCAGCAGTGGGATGTGCGCAAAGGTACACAGAAAGTGTTTGATCAGATAATGAACGATCTGGCGGAAGTGAGCGGCTACACGGAACTGCGTGAGGTGCCTCTCATTCCTTTCGGACATTCGGCCATGGCCACTTTCCCGTGGAATTTTGCCGCTTGGAATCCGGAACGGACACTGGCGGTGGTGTCTTTCCATGGGGACGCGCCGCGCACCAATCTGTGCGGTTACGGACGTGAAAACCTGGAGTGGGGACGGACGCGGAACATTGACGGCATTCCCGGCTGATGATTGAAGGCGAGTATGAGTGGTGGGAAGCCCGGGTAAATCCGGCATTGGCTTTTCGGATGATGTATCCGGAGAGCTGCATCTCGTTTCTTTGTGATACGGGAAGGGGACATTTCGATGTGTCGGAACAGACGGCGTGTTACATTTCCCGTTTTATCCGGAAAGCACTGGAGCAACGCTTGCCTGCCGATGGAGGAAAGAAACTGAAGAAAGTGAATCCGGCTGCAGGCTGGCTGGTACAGCGCTGGTCGCCCGACGAACGTACAAGGCGTGCCACTCCTGCACCGGTGGCGCGTTATAAAGGGGATGTGCACGATGCCTTCTGGTATTTCGACCGGGAAATGGCGGAACTTACAGAACAGCGTTACAAGGAGCATAAACTGAAAAAGATGCAGTATTTAGGTATTTGCCGGCAGGGCAAGCGGGTGGATTATAATCCCAAATTGCATGCAGGGGTATTGCTGAAGTTCTTGCCCGAAGAAGATGGGCTGACTTTTCATCTGAATGCCTGCTTTACGGATTCGCTTCGTCAGGAAAGGACGGACGAACATGCTGAGGGAAAGATTCGTCTGGAACGCATTTGTGGACCGGTGGAGCAGGTGGATGATACCACGTTTACGGTCTGTTTTTACCGGATGGGGATGTACAATCCGCGCCGCACGTCGGACATCTGGCTACTGGCCAGCCATCCGGGCGACAAGCACTACAAGGGAGCCGTGCAGCAGGTGAATCTGCGTATTCCTTACCGGCTGACGGAAGGGAAACGCCAGCACATTCTTTTCCCGGGACTGGAAGACGTGAAGGCAGGAAGTGCACCGTTACCCTTGAAAGCGGTTCCGATTGTGGCTTGCCTGTATATTATTATGTGAAAGAAGGTCCGGCCCGCATCACGGTGAACAATACGCTGGAGTTTACTCCGATTCCGCCACGGAGCCGTTTCCCGGTTAAAGTGACGGTTGTGGCCTGGCAGTATGGATTGAAGGGAAAGGTACAGACGGCCGAACCGGTGGAGCGCAGCTCTATATCAATAAATAATACCTTCATGTAAACCGACATATAAATAGCCCTGACATACTTCCCGTGTGGTGAAGCATGTCAGGGCTATTGGTTTGTAAAGACTTTCAGTCCTTCTTATTTTTTCAGCATCTGGAACAGCTTGTCCAGTTTCGGCGACATGATAATCTCTGTGCGGCGGTTCTTGGCGCGACCTTCGGCTGTTTCGTTATCGGCCACCGGCATGTATTCTCCGCGTCCGCTGGGTTGTATCTGCAACGGGTTGACCTTGTATTTTTCAATCAGGATACGTGCTACGGAAGTAGCGCGGATAACGCTCAGGTCCCAGTTGTCCTTGAACTGTGCGGTATGAATCGGCTTGTTGTCCGTATGTCCTTCAATGCATACATCAATTTCGGTCTGCTTGTTTAACACTTCAGCTAATTTTCCCAAAGCCTCTTCTCCACGTTTATCCAGTTTGGCACTTCCGGACTGAAACAACAGCTTGTCGGACATGGCCACATAGACCTTGCCGTTCTGCTCGCGTACGGTCAGCTCGTCACTGCTGAAGCCGAGCAAGGCATCTTTCACACTGTTGAGCAGGCTCTGTACCGTGGCATTCTGCTGGTCAATCATGCCTTGCAGTTCCTGAATGGTCTTTTCACGTTCATCCAGTTCTTTCAACTTTTCGCCGAGCAGGGCGTTCAGCTTCTCCTGTTCGTTCATATTGCTTGACAGTAGCTGCTGGTAATGGCGGATGGAGTTCCCCTGCCGGTTGGTGTCTTGCTGGAGGCGGTCAATTTGTCCGCGCATCTTGTCCATCTCATTGTGGCATTCGTTCAGTTGCCCTTGCAGCTTGTCTCCCCTTGACAATGCTTCTATCCGTCCGTTTCTGCAAGGAGGAATTTTTCTTGGTGACGCACGAAGTACTGCTCATTATCAGTGCTCCGCCCAGTATGATTAAACCTATTTTCTTCATAATCTGCAAATTTTTTGCAAAGATACGGTAGTTTGCGTGAATCGTATGGGGATAAGGTTATTTTTGTCTTTTTATACATGAAAAACGTTTACAGGGTATGTGGACTTTTTTAGGAACCAACCTGGGTCATTTCTTAAAAATATAGTTAAATTTACCTCGACACGTACGTGACGAGGTCTTGACACGTTCGTGCTGATGTCTCGACACGTACGTGCGGAGAGGTTGACACGTTCGTGTCGAGGTATTTTTGTAAGTTCGTTTGCAGTTTGGGGATTAAGGGGTTGGGAAAGTGTGGAGGTATGTTTAGATGGTAAGGTCTGGAGGCTGTTAATATTTTAAATTTAACATTGGCTTTTCTCATGCTTAATCATTAAATTTGCAATTACTGCACGCCAATCAATCTTTATAGAGAATATGGATAGAGATAGCTGCATATTATTAAGGTAAATTTAAGGTAACGGATGAATAAAAGAAAAGAAGAGTAAAGAACATGGTAAAGCAGTTACAGATTTACTGAAACAGGAAGAAGAAAGCATGATAGAGTTGTTGAATCGGTTTAGGAAATTGGGTTATGGAATTGAATGATAAAATAGTAATCTATCGTTCGGAAGATGGAGAAACGCAGCTTGAGGTCAGAATAAATCAAGATACGGTATGGTTGAATGCCTATCAGATAGCCGAACTATTTGGGCGCGATTCAAAAACAATCCGTAAGCATATAGCGAATGCCATAAAAGAAGAACTTGCAGGCGAAGTGGTTGTCGCAAATTTTGCGACAACCACAGAACATGGTGCGATAGAAGGTAAAAACCAGACACATGAGGTACGCTTCTATAACCTTGATGTCATCATTTCTGTTGGTTATCGGGTCAAATCAAAAAAGGGTGTGGACTTTCGCCGCTGGGCTAATAGAGTGCTGAAAGAATATCTGGTGAAAGGCTATGTCGTCAATAAGGTTTTGACCGAACAGCGTTATACTGAATTGAAGCAATTGGTAACGGTTTTGGGCCGTACAGTCAAGGCGCAGGAGGCACTGACATCAGAAGATGCGCTTAATCTGGTCGAGGAAAAAGATGTCATGGTGAAGGTAGTGGTAAACCTGATTAATAAGAATAACTACGAATGAGGGTAATTATAGGTGGCTGGGTGATTAATAATGGATAAACAGAAGTTTTGCCTGTATCCATCTTATTCAATTTTACCGTAACTTTGCCGCGCATTTTGAAGAAGGTAAAAAAGATGGATAACAGTGTGACTAAAAAACGTGCCCAAAGTAATGAGATAGATATGCTGAACGGGCCGTTGTTCAAGAAAATTTTGCTGTTTGCCCTTCCGCTGGCAGCCAGCAGTTTGTTACAGGAACTTTTTAACTCGGTGGATGTGGCAGTAGTGGGCCACTTCGTAGGAAGCAGGGCACTGGCTGCCGTGGGAAGTAATGCGCCAGTCATCGGGTTATTGATAAACCTGTTTATGGGTGTTTCCATGGGAGCTTGTGCCATTATCTCCAACCACATCGGGCAGCAGGACGACAGGAGCATACGCAATGCCATCAGTACGGTGCAGTTGGTGGCACTTCTCAGCGGATTCTTTTTGCTGGTGTTGGGGCAGGTGGCTGCCCGGCCGATTCTGACATGGATGGGCACTCCGCCGGATGTGCTGGATGAGGCGGTGATTTACCTGCGTATTTATTTCCTGGGGATGCCTTTTATCATGGCATTTAATTTTGGCGCCGCCATTTTGCGAAGCATGGGCGATACGCGGCGTCCGCTGTATATTCTGGTCATGGCCGGTGTGGTCAATACCTTGCTGAACCTGCTGTTCGTGATAGGTTTCGGCATGGGAGTGGCAGGAGTGGCTGTAGCTACGGGTATAGCCAATGCGGTCAGTGCCACTTTAATCATTCGTTTGCTGCGTAAGGAGAAAGAACCTTTCCGGTTGCATTTCGACAAGATGAAGATTCACGGGGTGGAGTTGAGCCGTATGCTGCGCATCGGAGTGCCGGCTGGAGTGCAGGGCATGATTTTCTCCATTTCGAATGTGGT
>ENA-OPZN01000091-OPZN01000091.1-human-gut-metagenome-genome-assembly--contig:-NODE-91-length-35488-cov-3.346285_pt1 | contig 35488 bp, 36 predicted proteins | sample MGYA00242483_ERZ504503 | MGnify/ENA primary metagenome ERZ504503 (study PRJEB26092, sample SAMD00036285) | human gut metagenome | host: Homo sapiens | study: EMG produced TPA metagenomics assembly of... | reverse complement strand
ATTGGGGATATATCTTGTCTCTTCCGTATTATGGAATGCCATGTTTTGTCAGTAGGGAGTTGGGAGTCCTCAAGCCTATTTTTTTTAGTCAAAGAAATAAGCTTCTTGCCAACTGTGGATGTTTCCAGACTTTGCTTTTGCAGCCGGTCGTATTTATAGGATTATTACTTCTATTTCCTGTTGTAGTTTGTGGGCATTATTCTCTTGTCTGCCAATGCTTTTTTGCAAAATCTGCTTTTTTTCTTCTAGTTCTGCAGATAAGTGAAGGAGCTCTATTTTCATCTTATCTAGAATTGTTTGCTGGTAATAGATTTTGGCTTTGCTTCTCTGCCGGTAAATGATATATCCTGCAACTGATAGTAAGAATAAGGAGATGGCAATAATGATGATGATTGTATTCCTTTGCTGTGTAATCTTTAATAGTTCGTTCTCTTCCCGTATCTTGGCGTTGTTATACTTTTTTTCTATTTCCAATACTTTTGTCTCATTTTGAACTAATGTCAGTGAATCGAGCATGTCGGAACAGATTTCTTTGTAATGGAGTGCTTCCTTGTATTTTCCTTCTGCCTTATAAAGCAGGTAGTAAGCTTGATTGAAGTAATAAGCGATATCATTGTGTTTGGTTATCGTTTCAATCCATTCGTGTGCTTTTGCCAGTTGGTTGTCTTTTATATATATGTGTAATAGGGAGATAGAATCCTTATAGCTTTCTTTGCTGCCCGTTTCAATGGCTTTTAAGAAATATCTTCGGCATTCTTGTATTTTTCTTGTGCCTCATATATCACTCCAAAAGCATTGGCTACATCAGCTGTTAAATCTTTGTTATGCAGTAGTTGTGAGATGGAATCAGCCTTTTGAAGTAAGGGTATGGTGTAATTAAAAGAATCAGTGAGTGTACATTCACACGCTAAATCTTTTAAGGCGTATGCATAGCTTTTGTAGTTCCTTGCTTTCTTGAAGAAGTTACTGGCCTCTTTTCTTTTCTCCAGACGTTCACTGGTTATATCTCTAAAACCATACAAATCTGCCATATAGGCACAAATATACCCTGCCACATTATAGGCCTGATGTTCTTTGGCCAGTTGCAGTGCATCGGCATATATTTGCATTGCTTTATCATACTCCCCATCTTCTACATAAGCACGGCCCAGATACAAGTCTATTTGCGCCTGTTCTTCTGCCGTGCCGTGTTCGGTGAACCATTGTTGTGCCCGTTGCCATTGGTAGATAGGGAGTAATCCGGTGGCTGCTTCGTCCGTTACTTTACCGCATAGCATACACCAGTGGGCAAAGTCCTTATCAGTCAGTTCATCGGGGGCTTGTATGCTGTCCAGTAGCACGGAAGCACTATCGGCATACATGGGAATCAGTTCCTCTACAGATTGTAATAGCGGAAGTATGCTTGTCTCTTTTCTGCATCCGGGGAGGATGAGAATGAATAGTAGTCCTGTCAAAAGTAAAGCTTTCATAAGAATGTGTTCAGATTTTGCAAATATAGTCATAAATCCGGGCAACTTGTATCTGATAGAGGGAAAAGTCAGTTTTTATGCTTCCTCGTGGCTTCTCCTTTGGAAGTGAGGTGGGAAAGCATGAAAGCTCTTTGTCTTGTCAGTGAAATCTGTCTGTTGTATTTTGTTCTTCTGCTTTTCATCAAGTTTTATCACTAAAGTGAAGAAACTGTATCACTTTAGTGATGAAGCTTGATTACCTTAGTGATAAAAGTTCATCACTAAGGTGAAACGATTAAATGAAAAGGCAGAGATTGGGAGAAAATACCGGTGGAATCACTCAAGTTACAGGAACGGAATTCATTTTGTTTGCGCCATTTATAACGGTTGTAATGTTGTGCTTCTATTGAAATATCCTATGACAAAATGATGAAGAATTTATGAATAAATCAATCATGGTAAATAATTGGTTATCAACACTTAATAAGTAAATGAAGAATTTGAAGGAAATAATCAGCCAACAGGATACTGTAACTCCTTGTGTTTTGAATCCGTTGTTTTTACGCCACAAATCTTCTGGTCCATTTGCATGCATACATCCCTCTGACCACCAGGTAGCTGATGAGAAAGGCTGTTACGGCCATGCAAATAATGTGTATTATGGCAGGAATCCCCTGAGGCAACAGCGAGGCGAACAAGTCATATCCCATTTGCACGAAGACGAAATGACACAGATAAATGCCGAAGGTCATGGATGCCACTTTTGAAAGAACAGGCGAAGAAGGTATTTTAAGCTTCTGTATACAGACAAAAACAGGAAATGTCATCATAAATACATTGATGCCGCCGAAAAGCCATACTATTTCCAGATAGGCGTAGTTTCCCGGAAAATATTCCTGCATGATGAGGTAGCCGCCAAAAGTGATGGCGTACCCTGTCACAAACATAGGGATACCGATAGCCAGGGTTTTTCTCCAACTCCATTGCAGCGGGTATTTTACCAGATAATGGGCCAGTATCAGATAGCCGATAAATCCGGAAACATAATAAAATGAACCGAATGCATTCCAGTCGCACACTCCCAGGATATCCATATTTCCCCAGTTGCCGATATATCCCAGTGCGGGAGCGGCCATCTTTATGTAGGGAAGGAACAAGGAGATGCCCCAGATGGAAAGAAATAGCTTGATATCTTTCCGGGTAGCACGCTCCAGCCATGCATGGAAGATGGGGATGATGAAGTAGAGCCCCACCAGCATATACAGATACCACAGAGGAGTGGTGTCATAGTTGAAATTGAAAATGAATGTCCAAATCTTCGTGATAGTCATTTCCAGGGTGAAGGCGGACATGTCTATGGTAGGATTGTCTGTCGTGGTGATGTAATTCAGATAAATGAAATACAATACAGGCAGCATGACCGACCAGAAGATAAGCGGGACAACAATGCGGCCGATCCGCTTTTTGTAAAATTCACTCATGCCGTTTCGTACAGGAAACAGCAGCACTCCTGTCATCATCACAAACAAGGGCACGCAACAGCGTACGGCACTTCCCAATGCGCACCCTTGCAGAAAAGTAGGACGGTCTGTGTCAAAACGTGCCACAAAAGGGTCACAGCAATGGGCGAATACAACTAAAAAACAGGCGGTGACGCGTAGCAAGTCTATCCATCCGATGTTCTCTCTTTTATTTATTTCCATATTCTCTGTTGGGCTTATTTTTGTTCAAGCACCACTACTAAGGGACGGTGATCTGATGCTACCGGTTCATTTACTACCTGTGCGGAGGTTACTGTGAAGCCTTTCATGTTCTGTTTCAGTGCTGTAATATAATCAATGGTTTCTGTAGGGGCGGGAGCCGGAAATGTATGCTGGTTTACGTCAGAAAGTATCTGAAAATCCTGTTGCAAGTATTTTATGAATGCGGATTCGGGTTCGGCATTCAGGCGCCGGCCAGGAAAAAGGTTTTTGTGAGCGGCGGCAAAGTCTTTTATAAGCTTCAGTGAGGCCATGCGGTCTTCTTCGGTGAGAGACAGATGGGTGCAACAATAAATGTAGTTGTCGAACTCTGCCATAATCAGCGCACGTGCTTCTTCCCGTCCGGGAAGTGTCATGGTTTTCAGGCTGACGGGAATTTCTTTGGTGAGAAGTCCGATACCATATTTTCCTCCGTCGTAATCAATGGCAGGGGCAAAGTAAGCGTGCATTTGCGTACGTCCGGCTATCTCGCCCAGTACGTATTTTTGTCCGCTGCGGTGGGTCATGCTGTCCAGTTCCTGCAAGGCTACCACTTCGGGGTGGATATGATTGATTACATCGGCTATGCGTTGGAAGTCGCATACATCATCCATTCCGTTTGCATTTTTAATGTTATAGGTCATTAGCCGTAACGAATTTTGTGATTGTGCCGACAGGGCTAAAAGAAGGGTAAAAAGTAAGAGCAATGTCTTTTTCATATATTCATCAGGTTTTGATTGTTTAAATTCTCTCCAAAGATAGATAAATTCATTCTTTTTTTCTTTGCCCTCAAAGATAAAAACAAGAGAAAGTTTTTATCAGAAAGGAAATGTTTCTGTTCAACAACTTGCCGGGGCTTTATTTCTTTCCTGCCGGAGAAGCCTGTGTCATACGGATACTGCTTACCACGCCTGCGGCAATGGCAAAGAATATGGCTAATAACAAACAAGCCTGCGCCCGATGTCCTTCGGCGAACATACGGAACAACAAAGCAACCAGTGTGGTTCCCAAAGTCTGACCTAACAGACGCGCCGTACCTAGCATACCGCTGGCTCCACCGCTTCTGTGAGTGGGAGCGGAAGAAACAATGGTTACATTATTGGGCGTCTGGAACAGCCCGAAGCCCATACCACAGAGTGCCATTCGCCAGATGATATTCCATTCTGCCGGATGGGGGGGAAGCAAATAGAGTGTGAATAGGCCGGTAGCGAAGATGGCCATGCCGATGCCTCCCAGCAATCCGGGATGTACTTTCTCTACCAGTCTGCCTGCAAGTGGTGCGGTCAGGATGGTAGCCAATGGCCAGGGGGTAAGTAGCAAACCGATCTGTACGGCGCTGTATCCCAATATATTCTGCATAAAAAACGGTAAGGAAACCATAGCCAGCATCTGGGCGGTGAATGAGGTGATGGAAGTACCGATAGAAAGAGCGAAAATAGGAATCTTCAGTAAGTCCACAGGTAGGATAGGGGTCGTTTCCTTCAGTTGGCGGCGGATGAAATAAGTGCCGATTATGATTAACAAAACCAACTGGATGGCAATGAACTTTCTGTTTTCGGCGTGTGCAAAACCTTCCAAGGTATAAATTAACAACCCGAAGGTCAGTGCGTTGGCTATCGCACTGATTTTATCAAACTTGTGTTTTGTGTCTGAAGCCGGATTATGCGGTAAGAACCGATGTCCGATCACTAATGCAGCCAATCCCAAAGGAATGTTGATTACAAAAAGCCAGTGCCAGCTTCCCAATGCTAAGATACTGCCTGCAATGGATGGACCTGCGGCGGCCGAAACAGCTACCACCATGGCATTTACGCCCATTCCGCGCCCTAGTATCTGCGGCGGGTAAATTAAACGGATAAGGGCGGTATTGACACTCATTACACAGGCCGCCCCGAAACCTTGAATGATACGGGAGACAGTCAGCATCCAGAAAGAGTCCGAGAGGGCGCAGGCCAAAGAGGCGCCTGCAAAAATGGAGATGCCGGTCAGAAATATCCGTCTGTAACCGTAAATATCACCTAATGAGGCAAATGATAGCAAGGTCATGGTAATCACCAGTTGATAGGCATTGACAATCCAGATGGCATTGGAAGGGGTGACATCGAAATCGTGTGCCAGCGTGGGTAATGCGATATTCATAATGGTTCCGTCCAGTACGGACATCATGATAGCCAGCAGTACGGCTACCACTGCGAAATATTGTTTAGGTATAAATGCGGTCTTTTCTTTGCTCATGATGCAAAATTAACGGAAATCGGTCAGATTAGGTTTAATTTCTTCTAAATAATTGCTATTCCAATGTTAAAGAACCGGGAATTTATAGAATGGTTAAGGAATAATGCTTATCTTTGCAGCCGTTAAAAACAGTGGAGAGATTTGAGTAGCTTGCAACCACAGAAAAAAATGCTAAAAATACATTGACTTTCTTATTTACATTTATCTACTCTGATAACTTCCCAAGGTGGTTAACGAATTAACTTTTAATTTTTAATTCTTAATTTTCAATTTAGAATGGGATATTTATTCACATCCGAATCGGTGTCTGAAGGACACCCCGACAAAGTGGCCGATCAAATATCGGACGCTGTGCTTGATAAACTGTTGGCGTTTGACCCCAGTTCGAAAGTAGCTTGCGAAACCCTGGTGACTACCGGACAGGTAGTGCTGGCTGGAGAAGTGAAAACCAAGGCGTATGTAGATTTGCAGCGCATTGCACGTGAAGTGATTAACCGTATCGGTTATACCAAAAGCGAATATATGTTCGAAGGAAACTCCTGCGGCGTATTTTCTGCCATTCACGAACAAAGTGCGGATATCAACCGTGGCGTGGAACGCGAGGACCCTATGAACCAGGGTGCGGGCGACCAGGGAATGATGTTTGGTTATGCTACCAATGAAACGGAAAACTATATGCCGCTGTCACTGGACCTGGCACATAAACTGTTGATGGTACTGGCCGAAATCCGTCGTGAAGGGAAGGTGATGACTTATCTTCGTCCCGACGCCAAGAGCCAGGTTACTATTGAATACGATGATAACGGCAAGCCGGTACGCATTGATACGATTGTGGTTTCTACCCAGCATGACGAGTTTGTAACCCCGGCTGATTCTTCCAAAGAAGCTCAGTTGAAGGCCGACGAAGAGATGTTGGCCAAGATTCGTCAGGATGTGATTGAAATCCTGATGCCACGTGTCATTGCCGGAATTCATAATGAAGAAGTATTGGCTTTGTTCAATGACCGGATAGTTTATCATGTGAACCCTACAGGTAAGTTTGTGATCGGCGGTCCTCATGGAGATACCGGTTTGACCGGCCGTAAGATTATTGTGGATACATACGGTGGAAAAGGTGCTCACGGTGGCGGGGCGTTCTCAGGAAAAGACCCCAGTAAGGTAGACCGTAGTGCTGCCTATGCAGCACGCCATATCGCAAAGAATATGGTTGCTGCCGGTGTTGCCGATGAAATGCTGGTGCAGGTGTCATACGCCATTGGCGTGGCCCGTCCTATCAATATCTACGTAAATACGTACGGTCGCAGCAATGTGAAACTGAGCGACGGAGAGATTGCTAAGAAAATAGACGAACTGTTCGATCTGCGTCCGAAAGCCATTGAAGAGCGTTTTGAAACTGCGTAATCCTATTTATGAGGAAACAGCTTCTTACGGTCACATGGGACGTGAGCCGAAAGTGGTGACCAAGACATACGAATCCATGTATCATGAAGCAAAGACGCTGGAAGTGGAACTGTTCACTTGGGAGAAGCTGGATTATGTGGATAAGATAAAGGAAGCGTTCGGTTTGTAAGAAACGGATTCGAATATGGTGATGTATACGGGCGAATTCAATTCGTTCCTGCGGCAATGAGCGTCATTGGCTGGCAGGGGAGGATTGGATCCGCCCGAAAACATAAGGAATTATATGAATGATATAAAGAATGTATGTGTATATAGTGCGTCCAGCACAAAGATAGCGAAGGTGTATTTTGATGTAGCGGAAGAATTAGGACGTCTTCTGGCTGAAAAGAAGATCAATCTGATTAACGGGGCAGGCTGTATCGGCCTGATGGCGGCTACCTCCGATGCAGCATTGGCTGCAGGCGGTACGGTGACGGGGGTAATCCCTCATTTTATGGTGGAGCAGGGGTGGCACCATACAGGGCTGACCCGATTGATTGAGACGGAAACCATGCACGAGCGTAAACGGATGATGGCCGATTTGTCCGATGGTGTCATTGCATTGCCCGGAGGTTGCGGCACATTGGAGGAATTGCTTGAAATCATCACCTGGAAGCAGCTGGGGCTTTATCTTAATCCGATAATCATCTTGAATATCAACGGGTTTTATAATCCTTTGCTTGAAATGCTGCAAAGGGCGGTGGAGGGTAATTTTATGCGTAAAGAGCATGTTGCGATCTGGAAGGTGGCTTCAACAGCCGAAGAAGCGATAAATTTGCTCTATACAACGCCTGTTTGGAACAAGGAAATACGTAAATTTGCAGCGATATGAGTGAAACCTGTCATCCCGGAATAGCGTATATTCTCCAACTTTATACGGAAGAGCAGAGCCGTGTTGATACGGCTTTGACACACAGCGTGTGTCATATGTCCAAGGAAGACGGGATGAGAGGAATGGAGTTGCCCTATCAGCTGCGTTCGGACTGGATGGTGACCTGCGTGCTGTTTCTTTGCTTTATCCTGGTATCATACGTGCTGGCACATGGCAAGAAACATCTTGAACAGCAATTTAAGAATTTTGCTTTGTCTAAAGAGCATGCCAGTTTGTTTGATGATACTACCGCATCTGATGTGCGTTATACATTGGTGCTGATATTGCAGACCTGTATATTATCCGGTTTTTGTGTGTACGATTATTTTTCGGACCATGACCTGCTCCTTTTTCGTACGGTTCCTCATTGTTTATTGCTAAGTATTTACATTGGTTATGTAGTTTTTTTTTTCTTTGTCATCAAATGGCTTCTTTATAGCTTTGTAAATTGGATTTTCTTTAACAAAACACGCAATATTATTTGGCTGGAATCTTACTTTAATGTTGTAATCGGGGCCGGATTTTTACTTTTTCCAATTGTACTTTTGATTGTGTATTTCGATCTGTCACCGCAAATTGCTCCTTATTTTATCGGTTTTGTTATAATAATTGCTAAAATTCTGCTGTTTTATAAGTGCTTTAGTAACTTTTTCAACAAATTTTATGGCGCTTTCCATTTAATTCTGTACTTTTGTGCCCTTGAAATACTCCCTGATTTTGTTCTGTGGAAAGGGATTATCTTAGCGAACAACATTTTGATTTTAAATTTTTAGTACATTGAAAATAAAAAAAAGTCCTCGTATCTCAGCCGAAGCCGACTTCTGAAAAAGTCGCCATACTATGATATTGCTGAGAAGTACGGTGTGAAAATTGATTTCCGCCCGTTCATCAAAGTTGAGAGCTTGTCGGCAAAAGAGTTCAGACAGCAAAAAGTCTCTATTCTTGATCATACCGCTGTGATTTTTACATCGCGGCACGCTATCGACCATTTCTTCAATCTGTGTACAGAATTGCGTGTTACTGTGCCCGAAACAATGAAATATTTCTGTACGTCCGAAACCATTGCTTTGTACATTCAGAAATATGTTCAGTATCGTAAGCGTAAAGTGTTCTTCGGCGCGACCGGTAAATTCGCAGATTTGGTGCCTTCTATCGTAAAGCACAACACGGAAAAATATTTGGTGCCGATGTCTGATGTACACAATGATGAGATCAAGACTTTTATTGGATAAAAAATAAAATTCAGCATACGGAGGTAGTGATGTATCGTACGGTAAGTAATGATTTCACTCCTGAAGAAGAGTTCGATTACGATATGCTGTTGTTTTTCAGTCCTGCAGGAATCAATTCTTTGATGAAGAATTTTCCGGAGTTCGACCAAAAGGAAATTGCGATAGGATGTTTTGGTCCTGCTACTGCTAAAGCGGTAAAGGATGCCGGATTGCGGTTGGATCTGGAAGCTCCTACTGTAGAGGCTCCGTCCATGACTGCGGCATTGGATATGTTTATCCGCGAGCGTAATAAGGATTAATTTTTAGTTTATATCCCAAAACCGGGGGTTTTGTATCAATAAAGTTGTAACTTTGTGATTCGAAACCCTCGGTTTCTTTATTTTAATAAAAGAAAGAAGATTATGGTAGAATATACACTCGGTAAAAAAGAGCGTCTGAATAGTAAGACATTGATTGAGCGTCTTTTTTCAGGTGGAAGCAAGTCTTTTCCGGCTTTTCCGCTACGTGTGGTGTATATGTCGGTAGAGCCTGTGGAGGAAGATATGGCGGCAGCTTCCATTCTGATCAGCGTGCCCAAGAAGCGGTTCAAACGTGCGGTAAAGCGTAATTTGGTGAAACGTCAGGTACGTGAGGCTTATCGGAAGAACAAGCATTTGTTGCTGGATGCGCTGGCTTCCCGGAACAAAAGACTGATTATCGCCTTTATATGGCTGGATAACCATATTCATTCTTCTGCCGAAGTGGAGGAGAAAGTGAAGAAGCTGCTGTTTCATATAGTGGAAAGGCTGGAATGAAAAAGATACTTTCCTATCTGTTGCTGTTGCCTGTTTATTTCTATCGGGGGTACATTTCTCCAATGACTCCTCCTTCATGCCGTTTTGTACCTACCTGTTCGGAATATGCCATCGAGGCCATTAAAAAACATGGTCCTTTCAAGGGATTGTATCTGGCTGTCCGCCGGATATTGCGTTGCCATCCGTGGGGCGGGTCGGGCTATGATCCGGTTCCGTAAAATCTGTTGTCCTTATGTTGCTGGATATTCATACGCATCGCAATGCTGCTGTACCGGGAGAATGCATTTTCAATGTAGAGCCTGCATGGTTTGAACCTGTGGAAGGGTGTTATTATTCTGTAGGCATTCATCCGTGGAAAGTTTTGGAAGCTGGTCCGGAAGATTGGACAACGTTGGAAAAGGCGGTCTGTCATCCCTCTGTTCTGGCGATAGGAGAGGCGGGTTTGGACCGTTTGGGTCCGGCAGATATTCTGTTGCAAAAAGAGGTGTTTGTCCGACAAATTTTATTGAGCGAGTCAGTAGGAAAACCGTTGGTTATTCATTGTGTGAAGGCGTTTAATGAACTGATTGAACTGAAAAAGAAGTATCGTCCGCAGATGCCTTGGGTGGTACATGGTTTCCGTAATAATCTGCATATTGCCTGCCGGCTGATGCAGGAAAACATTTATTTTTCGTTGGGAGAAAGATATCAGCCTGATGTGTTGCGGCACGTGCCTTTAGAATGTTTATTGGCCGAAACGGATGAGAGCACGCAGGATATCCGTATGGTGATAGGACGGATGGCGGAAACGAAGAATGTGGAAGTTTCCTTTCTGTGCGATAGGATAGATGAAAATGCACGGAAAATCTTTTTTCGGCAATAAGAGTTGTTTCTTCAGATAAAGAGTCGTACTTTTGTGGCATTTAAAGTATAAATCAAACATTTAAATAGATAATCATTCGATGAATTTTGTAGAAGAATTAACATGGCGTGGAATGGTGCACACAATGATGCCGGGCACCGAAGAGTTATTGGCTAAAGAACAAGTGACAGCTTATCTGGGTATTGACCCTACGGCTGATTCTCTGCATATCGGCCACTTGTGTGGTGTGATGATGCTACGTCATTTCCAGCGTTGCGGTCATAAGCCGTTGGCATTGGTGGGCGGCGCGACCGGTATGATCGGTGACCCTTCCGGCAAATCGCAGGAGCGCAATTTGCTGACCGAGGAAACATTGCGTCATAATGTGGCTTGCATCAAGAAACAGCTGGCTAAGTTCCTTGACTTTGAGAGCGATGCTCCTAACAAAGCCGAATTGGTGAATAACTATGACTGGATGAAGGATTTTACTTTCCTGGACTTTGCCCGTGAGGTAGGGAAGCACATTACAGTGAATTATATGATGGCTAAGGATTCTGTACAGAAACGTTTGAACGGTGAGGCGCGTGACGGTTTGTCATTTACAGAATTTACTTACCAGTTGTTGCAGGGATACGATTTCTTGCATCTTTATGAAACAAAGGGCTGCAAACTTCAGATGGGTGGTTCGGATCAATGGGGTAATATCACTACCGGGGCCGAGCTGATTCGCCGTACCAATGGCGGTGAAGTGTTTGCATTGACTTGCCCGTTGATTACAAAAGGCCGATGGTGGTAAGTTCGGTAAGACTGAGTCTGGTAATATTTGGTTGGACCCCCGTTATACTTCTCCTTACAAGTTCTATCAGTTCTGGTTGAATGTAAGTGACGAGGATGCCGCACGTTATATAAAGATTTTCACTTCGCTGAGTCAGGAAGAAGTGGAAGCATTGACAGCAGAACATGCTGAAGCTCCGCACTTGCGTGTATTGCAGAAGCGTCTGGCTAAGGAAGTAACTGTGATGGTTCATTCGGAAGAAGATTACAATGCTGCTGTTGAGGCATCGGGCATCCTGTTTGGTAACGCCACTTCCGAAGCGTTGAAAAAGCTGGATGAAGACACGTTGCTGGCAGTGTTCGAAGGTGTTCCTCAGTTTGAGGTGTCACGAGATGCATTGGCCGAAGGTGTGAAGGCAGTAGACTTGTTCGTTGATAATGCCGCTGTTTTCGCTTCTAAAGGTGAGATGCGTAAGCTTGTACAGGGCGGTGGCGTTTCATTGAACAAGGAGAAATTAAGTGCCTTTGACCAGGTGATTACGACTGCTGACCTGCTGGATGAAAAATACCTGCTGGTTCAGCGCGGAAAGAAGAACTATTATCTGGTGATTGCCAAATAAGAAAAAAGAGAACTTCTTTTATAAATAAAAGGGGATATTCAGTAAATGTCCCTACAAACAAAAACCGGAAGAAGAAAACCTGTTGTTTCTCCTTCCGGTTTTGTTTGTATCTTTCTTTCGTCTTATTTTCCGTCTATCTCTTTCAACAGCTCGTCTACCGCAGCTTTCAATTGTGTGTCTTCACCTTTCACTACTGTTTCCGGTGAATTGGCCACTTTGATATCCGGCTCTAATTGTGAATTTTCCAGATAACTTCCATCCGGCAAGCGATAGCCGATAACAGGAATGCCGAATACCAGTGTCGGATCCTGCAATGTTTCCCAAGATACGCTGGTCATGGTTCCCGGTACAGGCATACCTACCAGTTTGCCTATTTTTTGATGGCTGTATACCCACGGAGTGCCGTGTGCGTTACTGTAGTTGGCTTCACACTGCACCATGATACTCGGCTTGTTCCAACGGCGGCTGGGCATATCGCAAGCTTCACGTCCGCGAACTACCTGTGTAAAGTATTTCTTTCCGCTGAACAGGATCTCAATATCCTCGTGCAAACGTCCTCCGCCATTGAAACGGGTATCGATGACGATACCTTCACGGTTATTGTACTTGCCCAGAATATCCGAATAAACGGAACGGAAGCTGTCATCTCCCATGGATTCAATGTGCACATATCCCAAACGGCCGTTCGACCATTTGTCTACATCGGCTGCCCGTTGTTTTACCCAGCGTGCATAGAGCAGATCGCTCATTACACCATTGCTGACAGGAACAACTACTTCTTCCCAACGTTCTTTGGTCTGCGGGTTATAGAGCGTAACCAGTGTTTTCTTTCTGGCTTTACCGTTCAGCAGAACAGAGTAATCGCTTTCGGGAGTGATTTCCTGACCGTCGATCTTTTCAATGATATTTCCGGCCTTCACTTTGGAACGGGCGTGGTCGAAGGGGCCTTTTTCCACTACTTCAGAAATCAACAGACCTTTGCCGTTATGATTCCAGTCATACAGTAATCCTAAGGTAGCGGTGGCATCTCCTTTTAGTTGCGGACGGAAACGTCCTCCGGTATGTGAAACGTTCAGTTCACCCAGATATTCGCTCAATAATTCCGCAAAGTCATAATTATTATCGATATGCGGCAGGAACTTGCGATAGGCTTTGGTCATGGCATCCCAGTCTATTCCGTGCATGTTCAGGTTGTAGAAGCGTTTCTGTTCTTGTTTGTATACATGGTTGAACATATAGTCACGTTCGGCTGCGAGATCCATTTTCACGTGGGCTTGATAGCTGATGGGCTTCAAACTTTCAGAATCAGTACCCATTTTCTGCATCGTGTTACTGCCTAGCAAGAACAAGTTCTTTCCATCCTTGTCCATTTCCATGTTGGCCCATCCGGCATCCATTTTATGGAGCAACTTGGTATCTTTCTTGCGCAGATTCATTTTCCACAGGTCATAGCCGCCTTCAAAGGCAGAGAGGTAATATAAGGTCTCGCCGTCTTTGGTGATAATGGCACTCCCCAAATCGGAAGAGTTGGGAGTAAGGCGTACGATGCGGTCCTCTATGTTGTTCAGTTCCACCACAATGTCCTTTACTTTTTCCTCTTTCTTCTTCTTTCGGATTTTTCTTGTTATCACCTTTCTTTTATCGTTTTTCTTGGTTTCGGTTGTGTCCTTTTGTTCTTTTTCCAGTTCTTTCTGCAATTCGTAATCTTCTTTGCTCAGGCGGAATTTGTCGTATGCATCCTGGTTCATAAATACCAGCATCACATCGTTCAGTGATCCCCATGAGGCATGGGCACGCATACCATAACGCTCGGTAATGAATAAAATGGCATTACCATCCAGTACCCAGCGGGGGGAGCCACTGGTATAGCCGCTATTGGTCAGATTGATAATTTTTCCTCCTTGTGCACTTACCATACCTATATCGGAATATGGATCATGCCGGTTTCCGATAAATTCCAATGTGAACCATTTGCCGTCCGGCGACCATGAATAGTCAAAGCCACCGCCGGTACTGAACCAGGTGGAACCGTCAGTGACCTGACGTACCTTTTTGGTTTCCAGATTAAGCACCATCAACCGGTTACGGTCTTCTATAAAGGCAAGTTCCTTCCCGTCCGGTGAGAATTGCGGATAGGTACGTTCTGTCTTGTCCGAAGGCAGGAGTACTTCTTCTTCAATGGCAGTCGCATTGGGGAAGTTGGCTTCCTCCTTACGTGCAATCTTGGCCATGTAAAGTTCCCAGTTTCCGTTGCGTTCACTGGCGTACGCCAAAGTACGGTTGTCCGGTGAGAAAGTAAGTCCTGCTTCACGGGCAGGGGTATGTGTGATTTGCTTGGTGGTATTATAATCGGCGGAAGTGACGAATACTTCACCTCGTACAATGAAAGCAACTTGTTTGCCGTCCGGTGATACGGTAGCTGAGGTTGCTCCGTTACTGAAATTCAGATCCGCTATTGTATTTTGGTCATCACGGATGATATCGATTTTGACTTTCTGCGGTTTATCTCCTTGTTTTTGAGTGTATATTTCTCCATCATACGTATAACAGAGAGTGCCGTTGCTGCCCATTGACAGGAAGCGGACCGGATGGGTCTTGAAATGGGTGACCGTTTTCAATGATTGAGGACTACTTATCGGAAAGGAATATACGTTGAATGTACTTCCGTCTCGTTCGCTCAGGAAATAAACGGTTTGCCCGTCGGGCGCAAATACAGGGTTACGGTCTTCGCCTGCATGGGCGGTCAGGTTGGTATGCTTGCCGTTTTCCGAATCATATACCATACGTCACGGGTGATGGACGAGGTGTGGTGTTTGCGCCATTCGTCTTCAAAACCTTTGCGGTCTTGGTAGAGAAATGTTTTTCCTGATTTGTCAAAGCAGACCATTTCTGCGGGAGTACCCAGCACCTGTTCGGTACGTCCGCCGGTTACCGGGACTTTGTATAGTTCTGTCATGGCCGAAGTAGGGAACAAGGCACTGTTGGCAGGGTCTTGGATAGAGGCCGAGAACAGGATATAGTTGCCGTCGGTGGTGAAGGTTGACGGTATTTCGGAAGCCGAATGGGTGGTAAGACGCCGGGCTGCTCCGCCATCGGCCGACATGACGAACAGGTCGAAATTGCCATTGCGGTCACTGGCGAAGGCAATCTGTTTACTATCCGGTGACCAGATGGGGCTGCACTCGTATGAGGCTTGTGTAGTGAGTTGGGTGGCAGTTCCTCCGTTGGCGGGTACTTTATAGATGTCTCCTTTATAACAGAATGCAATTTCCGTGCCGTCGGGGGAAATTTGCACGTCACGCAGCCATAAAGGTGTAGCTGCATAACTGCTTGCTGCAACAAAGCTTAAAGCAAGGCAAGTTAGAAGTTTTTTCATGTATTTATTTCTTTTAGTTTGTACGCAAAGTTAAGCATTTGCACTTTATTGCAAAAAAAAGTGCGAAAATATTTGGAATATATTGCAGGAAAAACGTATCTTTGCACCGCTTTCTAAGGAAAGCACATAATGATTGGACTATGGTGTAATGGTAGCACAACAGGTTTTGGTTCTGTTTGTCCAAGTTCGAATCTTGGTAGTCCAACAGTTTTCAATCCGAAATGAAACAAAAGCCCGTTAAACATACAGTTTGACGGGCTTTTTTCGTATCGATCATATCCTTTAATATAGTCAATACAAGGAGCAGCAGTAAAAAAACAATCGATGCCGTTAATTAGCGGCTTAGCACATTTACAATTTCCACCACATACATCTTGTGAAAACCACCGTGTGATTCCCCATACCATCGGTCCGTAATGCTCTTGTCGATAAAGTTTCCGGGCTTGATCAGATCGGCATACAGTTTCTTGCATTCAAAAGTCAACCGCGCCTGCTCAAAAAGTGATGCTTCCGTTCTCGGTGAACAAGGGCGATAGTCCTGTCGCTTTTACTTTATCCATGTCACGTCCCGATTTGGAACCGCATATCTTATGTATTTCTTTATGCTCTTCACCTAGAAAAGAGAGAGTGAGATAGTCATTCTGCTCTATAAAGTCGAATGTATAACGTTCGGGGGCGGATAAAGATAAAGGCTACCGGACGGTTCCATAGAAATCCTGCACCTCCCCAGTTTGCCGTCATGGTGTTGAATTTGTCTTTGGTACCGGCGGTTACCAACATCCATTCCTTGCTGATTGTCTCAAACAGATTGTCAGTCAGTTCGTTTACTTTTATTTCTTTCATTGTTTCCGTATTTTAGCTAGTACAAAGATATAATTTTTTCTTTTACTGTTTCAGATTAAATTTGCTAATTATTATCTTTGCGAGAAATATTAATTAAAAAAAGAAAGGACGATACAGTGGCAAATGATGTAGTTTTAACCCCGATGATGAAGCAGTTTTTTGAGTTGAAGGCAAAGCATCCCGATGCGATTATGCTATTCAGGTGCGGGGATTTTTATGAAACTTATTCAGAAGACGCTATTGTTGCCTCAGAGATTTTGGGTATTACGCTGACCAAGCGGGCCAATGGACAGGCAAAGAGCGTAGAAATGGCCGGCTTTCCTTTCCATGCATTGGACACGTATTTGCCCAAGCTGGTACGTGCCGGCAAGCGGGTGGCCATTTGTGACCAATTGGAAGATCCCAAGATGACCAAGAAACTGGTAAAGCGCGGTATCACCGAATTGGTGACTCCGGGTGTAGCCATCAATGACAATGTTCTTTCTTACAAAGAAAATAATTTTCTGGCTGCCGTTCATTTTGGGAAAGCCAGTTGTGGTGTGGCCTTCCTTGATATCTCTACCGGTGAGTTCCTTACCGCAGAGGGGCCTTTTGACTATATAGACAAGTTGTTAAATAATTTCGCCCCTAAAGAGGTGCTTTTCGAACGTGGTAAACGGGGGATGTTTGAAGGAAATTTCGGAAGCAAGTTCTTTACTTTTGAGTTGGATGACTGGGTGTTTAATGAAAGTTCCTCACGCGAGAAGCTGTTGAAGCACTTTGAGACCAAGAACTTAAAAGGTTTCGGGGTGGAGCACCTTAAGAATGGTATTGTAGCTTCGGGAGCTATTTTGCAATACCTCAATATGACGCAGCATTATCAGATCGGCCATATAACTTCTCTTTCCCGTATAGAGGAAGACCGTTATGTGCGGCTGGATAAATTCACGGTACGGAGCTTGGAACTCATAGGTAGCATGAATGAGGGCGGAACCAGTCTGCTGGATGTGATCGACCGCACTATCAGCTATGGGAGCCCGTCTGCTAAAACGCTGGGTAGTCTTTCCGTTGAAAGATGAGAAGCCTGTCAATGAGCGTCTGGATGTAGTGGAATACTTCTTCCGCGAGCCGGACTTCAAAGAGTTCATAGAAGAGAAACTACATCTGATAGGAGATTTGGAACGTATTGTTTCGAAAGCTGCCGTAGGACGAATCTCTCCACGCGAGGTGGTGCAACTTAAAGTAGCTTTGCAAGCCATAGAGCCGATTAAGAATGCCTGTTTGAATGCGGATAACGGGAGTCTCCGCCGTATTGGGGAACAACTGAATTTATGTCTGTCTATCCGTGAAAAAATAGCGAAAGAGGTTAAGAATGATCCTCCTTTGCTGGTGAATAAAGGCGGTGTGATAGCAGACGGGGTGAATGCGGAACTGGACGAACTGCGGCAGATAGCTTTTTCCGGCAAGGATTATCTGCTCAAAGTACAGCAACGTGAAAGTGAGCTGACCGGCATTCCCAGCTTGAAAATTGCTTATAACAATGTGTTCGGTTACTATATTGAGGTGCGTAACACGCATAAGGATAAGGTACCTGCCGACTGGATCCGTAAACAGACGCTGGTGAATGCGGAACGCTATATTACTCAGGAACTGAAAGAATACGAAGAAAAGATCTTGGGGGCCGAAGATAAGATTTTAGTGCTTGAAACAAAGCTCTATAACGAATTGGTGGTCGCTTTGGCAGAGTTTATTCCAGCCATTCAGATTAATGCCAGTCAGATTGCCCGATTGGATTGTCTGCTGGCTTTTGCCAATGTGGCGAAAGAGAACAATTATATCCGTCCTGTTGTGGAGGACAGTGAGGTGATTGACATCAGGCAAGGCCGTCATCCTGTCATCGAGAAGCAGCTTCCGGTAGGGGAGAAGTATATTGCCAATGATGTCTTTCTGGACTCGGAAACCCAGCAAATCATTATCATTACCGGTCCCAATATGGCGGGTAAGTCGGCTTTGCTACGCCAGACTGCGCTGATTACCTTGTTGGCGCAGATGGGTAGTTTTGTTCCTGCCGAAAGTGCGCGGATCGGTATGGTGGATAAAATATTCACCCGTGTGGGAGCCAGCGATAACATCTCTGTGGGCGAATCTACCTTTATGGTTGAAATGAATGAGGCGGCAAATATTTTGAACAACCTCTCTAGCCGCAGTTTGGTGCTGTTTGATGAGTTGGGACGGGGAACCTCCACTTATGATGGTATTTCCATTGCTTGGGCTATTGTGGAGCATATTCACGAGCATCCTAAAGCCAAGCACGTACGTTGTTTGCCACTCATTATCATGAGTTGAACGAGATGGAGAAATCTTTCAAGCGCATCAAGAATTACAATGTATCTGTGAAGGAGATAGATAATAAAGTGATTTTTCTGCGCAAACTGGAACGTGGCGGCAGCGAACATTCTTTCGGTATTCATGTGGCAAAGATGGCAGGTATGCCGAAAAGCATCGTGAAGCGTGCCAATGATATTCTGCATCAACTGGAAACGGACAACCGCCAGCAGGGCATTGCCAAGCCTACGGCTGAGATAGCGTCCGGCCGGAGCGGAATGCAGCTCAGCTTCTTCCAGTTGGATGATCCGGTATTGAGTCAGATACGGGATGAGATTCTGAATTTGGATGTCAATAATCTGACCCTCTTGAAGCATTGAATAAACTGAATGATATCAAGAAGATAGTAAAAGGCAAATAAATGCCTTCATTTTTCATTAACCGTTAATTACTAACCATTAATCATTATCATGAAACACTTACTAACCTTATGGATGTTGGCCTTGTGTCTGTGTGTTTCGGCCAAGGAAACATGTCCGAAAGTAATTCCCGCCCTGCAAGAGTGGAAGGGGGGAAGTGGAAAACTCGTATTGCCTGCTGAAGGCAGTATTGTTGTAGCTCCTGCCGATGAGGCGGCACTGAAAAGTGTGGCGACTGTGCTGGCACAGGACTTGAAAGATCTGTTGGATTGGAACTACACCATTAGGACCGGGAAACCGGGAAAGAATGATATTTATCTTTCATTGATGAAACCCGACAAACAATTGGGAAAGGAAGGGTATGTGCTGACTGCCGGACGCTATGCCGGTATTGAAGCACCGGCTCGTCAGGGAGTCTTTTGGGGAACCCGGAGTTTGTTGCAGATTCTTTATAATGAAAAAGGACAGTTGCCCAAAGGAGTTGCCCGTGACTGGTCGCAATATCCCAGTCGTGGCTTCATGCTGGATGTGGGCCGTAAGTTCTTCACAATGGATTTCCTGCGGCAATATGTCAAAATACTATCGTTCTATAAACTGAATGAATTCCAGATTCATCTCAATGACAATGGTTTTGTACAGTTCTTTGATAACGACTGGAACAAGACCTATGCTGCTTTCCGCCTGGAGAGTGAGCGTTTTCCGGGGCTGACCGCCAAGGATGGTTCTTATACCAAGAAAGAATTCACCGATCTGCAACGTCTGGGCATGGAATATGGTGTGAATGTGATTCCGGAGATTGATATTCCGGCTCATTCATTGGCCTTTACACATTATAAACCCGAGATAGGCAGTGATAAATATGGAATGGATCATTTGGATTTGTACAAGGAGGAAACCTATCGTTTTGTAGATTCTTTGCTGGATGAGTATCTTTCTGGTGAGAAACCGGTTTTCATAGGTCCCGACGTACATATCGGTACAGACGAGTACAATGCCAAGGAAGCTGAGAAATTCCGCTATTTTACAGACCGGTATCTGAAGTATGTAGAGAAATACGGGAAGAATGTCCGTATGTGGGGAGCACTGCGCTGGTTGAAAGGAAACACTCCGGTGAAAGCGGATAATGTAACTATTAATGCCTGGTCATACGATTGGATTGATCCTAATGCTTCTTTGAAAGACGGATATAAGATTATCAATACGTGTGATGCTTATCTTTATATTGTTCCGGCTGCCGGATATTATCGTGATTTCCTGGACACGAAATGGCTGTATGAGCAATGGCGTGTGGGTAAAGTGAATCCTAAGGAAGAGTTGCCTGAAGGAACTCCGGGACTGTTGGGAGGTATGTTTGCCGTATGGAATGACCATTGTGGTAACGGTGTGTCACAACAGGATGTGCATTTCCGTACATTCCCGGCCGCTCAGGTACTGGCCGAGAAGATGTGGAGAGGGAAGAATGAAATGGTTTCTTACGAGGAATTTGAGGAATTGTGCAAACAGATGCCTGAAGCTCCCGGTGTCAACCTGCTGGGGCGTGTGCAGGGTGAGGTAGTCCTTCCGGGGCAGAATGAAGAACTGTCTTTGAACGGTACGGACAGCATTGCCACTATGTTGCCGGAGGTAGGCTATCCATACGTGGTAGAATTTGAAATAAATCCGGACAAAGACCAAAATATCAACGGTATTTTGTTTAAAGGTCCTCATTCCACCGTATATGCCAATTGGGAAAATAAGGGAAAATTGGCTTTCAGCCGTGACGGCTATACGTTTGTATTCCACGCTGCCACACTGCCTGCCGGAGCATGGACGAAGGTACGCATAGAGGGAGACCACAAAGGTACTACTCTTTACATAAACGGTGAGAAAGCGGAACGTTTGGAAGGACGTGTCAAGCAGTTTTACAACTATACTCATAAACGCAAGGACAAGATGTATATGCAGGAAACTTTGGTGTTTCCCATGCGGCAGATTGGGGATGTGCAGAATGGGTTCAGAGGGAAGTTGCGGAATATAAATTGCACGCAATAAAGATATTTCTTCCCTTGCTGTGTAGGGGCAGGTTTTAGACCTGTCCCTATGCTCAATAGGAGTGAAATTTCTCCGAATGTTATCTTTAATAGTGTTATATTGTTTATTATCAAAGTTTTATATGCGGTAAATGTTATCTGTTTTATTTTCATGAAAAGGGCTTTATACCTTACTTTGCATTATTAAACTTAAGCAACAAACCCGATGAAAATAAAACAAATTCTACTTTGCATGCTTTTAGCCTGCTTTATTCTTCCCGCTTCCGCACAGAATAGCTGGGGTATTGTAGGAGGCGGACTTTTTTCTAAATCTCTGTCCAGGGATGCACGCTTCAGCCTGGGCGGTTATGCCGGAGGAATGTATGACGTTCATGTTAAAACTCATGGTATGTACAACCACAATTATTATTTACTTATGAAGAATTCAGATCCAAGACAAGACTTGGTACCGATTCTTTTTTTAGTAAATTCAATTTGGAGCTTCCTATCCTTGCTTCTTATAATGTTGCTTTGAATAACAAATGGAATTTGCGCATCAATGCGGGACCGTATCTGTCCTATGCTATGTTTGGCAGGGATAAATCCATTGATTACGCCTATGGCAACGGAATGCATTCTAGTTTGGGCTGGTGGCATCAGGATTTTCCAGATCATTTTACTTACGGCGGAAGGGCCGGGGTTTCATTGGAATCCGAGCATTTCATTTACACTATCGATGGTAAGTGTTCTCTTCGTAAGAGACCTTTCGGGCGGAGTGTCAGTTTATCGGCCGGTGTAGGATATAAGTTCTGAGTTTTCTGTATCTTTGTCACCGGAGAATAAAAATAGAGTTGCATGTATGTTTATATAAAACAGTTGGGTATTGTTTGCCTTCTATGTTGGCTTGGTCTTTCCTGTACTTTGCAGCGCACGGAACATCCTGCTTTGCGGCAAGCCGGATACTTGATGGAAGAACATTCCGACAGTGCGTTTTCATTATTGAAATCCATCTCTTCCCTAACCGGTATGAGCCCGGAAGACAAGGCCGGTTACGCTTTGCTGCTGGCTGAGGCTGCGGATAAAAATGGTTATTCACTGCTTCCTTGTGACTCATTATTGAATTTTGCTCTCCATGTATATCATGAAGAAGCCAAAGAACATGCCATAGCTCTTCTGTATAAGGGTAAAGTGCAACAGGAAATGGAAAACTATGCCGATGCCCTGAAAAGTTACCGTATGGCGCTTGAAATTCTTTCCGCCTATCCATGCGAATTCTATTGGAAAGGGTTTGTATATAATATGTTGGGTGGGCTGTATGGCAAACAGAACTTGTACGCACAGGCCAAAGATATGTATGTCAAGGCTTGTTATAATGATTCGCTGGCACGGCATAACCGTCATTTCATCAGTTCACTCAGCAACCTGGGGGTAGCTTACATCGGGTATGGAAATATAGACTCCGCTTTTATCTGTCAGCAACGCGCTTTGCAGCTTTCTCTTTCTACTGATAGTTTCCTTTTGCATTCTCTTTATGGAAATATAGGGGATTTATGCGGACGTACAGGACGGAACAGTATAGCTATTATTTGTCTGAAAAGGGCATACGATGCCTGTCGTCTTAGAGAAGACAGCTTGCAGTGTCTTTGGAATCTAGGGGAATTTTATTATAATAACGGGCAGCTTGATTCGGCTCTTTATTATTTGAACCGAAGCAAGGAGCTGTCGATATTCATATCCGGTATCTCTCTTTCTTTGACTTGTATGCCATAGCCAAGCAGCAGGGAAATGTGGAGAAAGCTTTGGAATATCTGGAAATCAGCACCCAGTTGGAAGATTCTATCTATTCCACCAATGTGGCTACGGAACTGGAGAAGAAGACCTATCGTTGGAATGCCGACGCGCAAGTAAGGAAAGAACAGTTCAAGGCTAAACGGAGGATATACACCATTGCGATGATAGCTGTGGTGTTGCTGCTGGTCATTGTGATTATTTATCAACAGATACTGAAGAACAAGAAGATACAGCAATCCAATTATAAATATCTGTTGCAGAAGCTGAAACAGAACCTGATGGATATGCAGCAGAATATTGCTCAACATGAAGAGGTGATAGCCGAATTGAAACAGAAACAAGAAAGCCGTGTCGAGGAAATAGAAGAGAAGGAACGGGCTATAGAGGCCATGAAGATGGAGAAGGAGAAATTGCGCAACTGGTTGTTCCGGCAAAGTGCCCTCTATACGAAAATAGACAAACTGGCCAACCAGCAAAAGCATCACAAAGAGCGTATTGCAGTGCTCACCAATGCTGAGCAACGCCAACTCAGAGTGATTATAGGACAGATTTATGCTGATTACATTAGAGCAACTGCAATACCCGGTATCCCAAGTGAACGAAGATGATGTCCTTTTGCTATTGTCTGCAATTGGCGGATTTATCTCCTTTTGCCATCGCTTTATGCTTTGGTAATAATGATGCACAGATTGTAGCGCAACGCAAATATCGTATGAAAAGTAAGATGGAATAACTGTGTGTTACAGAATTTGCATAATGTTTTTTAATAGATGTTTGTATATCAGGTTATAAAGGCATTTTGCTATCTTTGTGCGTAGAAAGCTAAAAGACAAAATCACTATGCGTTCATTTATTATATATTTAAATTTCGTCAGTTTGCTGGCTGTCTGTTTGTTTGCCTGTAACCACCATTCTTCCAATCCGATGTTACAGCAAGTAGATTCTTTGTTGGAAATGAAGCCGGACAGTGCATTGACTATTTTAAAAAATATATCTGTTTTAGAGGATTTGCCGGAAGTAGACAAGGCATACTATGCTTTGTTGCTGGCTGAGGCTACGGACAAGAACAAACTACCCTTATTGCCTTGCGATTCCTTATTGAATTTCGCCTTGGATTATTATGGAGATGATGATAGGGAGAAGGCTGTGTCATTGATGTATAAGGGAAGGCTGCTGGCAGAGATGGATGATGAAAAGGCAGCGATAGAGATGAATTTGAAGGCATTGGAAATATTGCAGGATTATCCGGTAGATACAAAATATAGAAGATTAATTTATAGTGCGCTGGGATTGTGGTATGGGAATTGTGAATTGAATGACAAGGCATTGGAGGTGTTGCACCAATCTCTTCATTATTCTTTTGATGCTAAAGATACTGCCATTGCTTATATTAATATAGGATATATTTATGGCATGAGAAATATGCAGGATTCTGCCATAACCTATCAGCGCAAAGCTGTGAAGTATGCCATGCGTTTCTAAAGATAGAAGCATGATACTTACTTCTTGGCATAATTTGAGCATTTTGTTATAGACACTTTGAAAATGTCGATTCGGCTGTTGTTTATGCGCATAAGGTTTTACAGCATTTATCTTATGGGAATGGAAAAGCAGATGCTTATTATAATATGGGGGATTTATATGTTGATTTGGAACAATATGATTCAGCACGCCATTATTTAGAAAAGAGTTTGTTTCTTTCTCCATCTCGCTCTATACCCTACTGGTCACTTGCCGTAATGGAGGCTGAACTAGGAAATTTTAAGTCTGCCTATCACTATCTGGATACGTTTGTTATGGTTCAGGACTCATTAGATAACAGTGAGCTATTGACGGAAGTGCAACATTTAGTCTATAAACATCAGACGGAATTAAGAGTAAAGGATGAACAGATAAAATCCAAAAGGATTATAAGATGGATTGTCTTTGTATCCGTTATTATTTGCTTTGTCGTTGCTTTGATTTACCAACGTTGGATAAATAAGAAAAATAACCAGCAGGCACTCTATCGGCAGTCATTGCAATATGCCCATGAGAAGCAGGATATGATGCAACAACGTATAGAGGAAAATGAATTAACTCTTGCACTGTTGCAAGACAGAGAGAACCAAAATCTTGATGAAATCGATAAAAAAGAACGATTGATTGCTCAGTTGAAGCAAGAAAAGCTGGAACTTCGCACATGGACGTTTTGGCAGACTCCTATATATAAAAAAGTGATGTCCTTATCCGAACAAAAGGAAGTGGATAAAAAGGCACGAAAAGTAATGACAGATGTAGAACGTGAAAAACTAAAGAAAACAGTATTTGAGATCTATGCTGATTATATTTCTCCTTTGCAAGCACAATACTCCCAACTGACGGAGGATGACTTGTTGGTCCTTTGCCTGCAAGAAGCGGGTATTTCTCCGTTGGCCATTTCTTTATGTTTCGGACATACGGATACGGTAGCCCTCAATCAAAGGAAATCGCGTCTAAAAAGAAAATGTCAGAGTGATAAACTGAAATATATTGTTTATCAGTGTTTTATAGAAATATTATGTCACAGCAAATAGTTGTACGTTCTTTCCTTTCCCTCTAACTTTGCGGCATCATTTTTAAACAAAAAGAAGTATGAAAGCAAAGTTATTATTGATGTTATTTTTAGTTTCCTTGAGTTTGGGAGTTTTTGCTTCGGAGCATCACCAAAAGAAGCCTCATGCAGTTTGCAAAGTTTATGAAAAGGTGGCTACTAGAATTCCTTTTATTTTTTCAGTACAAACCGAGGATATAAATGACTGCTTGTATCTCACATTTCAATTTTCATTAGATGATGCTGACATTACTATGCTAGATAAGGATGGTAATGAAAAGGTGTAGTTATGGATAACGCATTTGAAAAAAACAGCTGTACTTCCTAAGTGTGATAAAGGAAGTGCTTACTCGACTCAGATAAATTTAAGTTTTTTAAGTAATTCCAATTAAGGCTGTATGATAATATTTTAGTTGATAATCTAAGGTTATTGATAATGTGAAGTTCATATCTGAATCTTATTTTATTGCTCATGTTATGATAAAATATGTTATATGGTTGATTTTTAGTGTTGTATAGGTGAGTGGATGTTATATGGATAGAGCTTTATGCTTATATCTTCTTTCTAATTTTGCAACATCAAATAAAAAAAATAAGTATGAAGACTAAAATGATTGTAGTGGTGGTTTTGGCTGCGATGTGTGTATTGCCTTTGTCTGCACAGGTAAAAGTTGGTGTGGAAGGTGGAATGAACCTGTCTCATTATCTGGTTTCCGGTTCTGACGGATATAAAGCCGAGCAGGTAGGTGGAATGAAGCCCGGCTTTCAATTGGGGGTGACTGTGGACTACGAGATAGGAAAGCATTGGATGTTAATGTCCGGTTTGTCTTGGTTGCAGAATAGAAGTACCATGAAAATGATGGATCACATGGTTACTTATTTTCCTAAGACAGAGATAAAGATGAATAATCTGATTTTGCCGTTAAAATGGGATATAATATTCGGGTTTCGGATAAACTCAGCCTCATTCCGTCGGTTGGAGTTTATGCTTCTTACGGATTTGGTGCTGGAAACTGTTCTTTGGATGTTATTCACCAAGAGGGGGATAATATAACTACCGAGCCTGCAAAATGGAAGCCCTTGGATGGTTTTTCCTATAAAGCCGGGGAGCCCAATAATAGTGGTAATCTTCAGGCTTTCCGCCGTTGGGATTATGGGGGCATTGTTGGAATGAAGGCTGTTATTGCCGATCATTATACGATAAGTTTTGATTATAGGGTCGGAATAAAAAAGATACAGGCACAAAATGGTTTGCGGAATTCAACTTCCAGTTCTCCGTAGGCTATCGTTTCTAAACTGATTTAATTAAACTGGCAATCTGTCAAATGATAATGCCGGTGTATGAGGGTGTCCTGTTTAAAGGATACAGTTTGTGTATTTCATCGTATTCTCGTGCATCGGCATTTTGACAGATTGTCTTCTTTTTCTGGTTATTTATTCTTTTATGGATATATGTGAACGTATATGTAGGGAAATGCATACATACGTGTCCGACAGGGATCTTTATGCCTTTTGAGATCCCTCTATTTATTGAGCCAGCTCTTTCAATATCTCCTCTATTTTCTGAAAGAGTTGTCCTATGTGCGCTCCGTCCACAAAAGCATGGTTTACAGTGAAAGCGATGGGCATTACCAGTCTTCCTTCGCGTGGCACTACTTTGCCGGCATTCATCAGCGGATAGTCTAATGGATGGTCGGGAGCCATTTGTGTATAGGTGAGTGAAGTGAAATAAAGCTGAGGCGTGGCACTCAGTTGGATAATATCAAAATCTCCCTGTTCTTTAATGACTTTTTCGGCTCCATACGGGTCACCCTCTTCGGGGATGTTATGGACGATGTGATATGCTTCGGCATAAAACCGTTCAAAATCTGCATGGTAAGGGATGCGGACTGTGTAGAAAGTCTTGCCGGGTACAGCGATAGGTGATATGATGTCCACCTGATCGTGATAGACCACCTGTCCGTTTTTATCTGTACGGAAACGGAATTCTTTCACTTCATTGGCAGCACGTAGCACAGCATACAGGTAATACAGGAAAAAAGAGCGCTTGGCGGCTTTTGCAGCTGGAAATGCTTCAGTGCAATCCACTTCACTGGTAATGGATATCCATGAATTATGGAAGTTGCGGAAAAAATTATAATTGTCCCGGCGTTCCCAGGTTTCAATATCTATTATATGTTTCATTTATTTTACGGGTTTAAAAGAATGGTACATGAAGTGCGCTCCCAGCAGTATGAACGGAATGCTGAGCCATTGCCCCATGTTCAGAATCATACTGTCTTCAAAGGCTTCCTGGCTGGCTTTTATAAACTCCACAAGGAAGCGGAAGGTGAATATGGTAGTGAGGCAGTAGCCGAAATAGAAACCGGGGTATAGCGTGGTTTTGTACTTTTTATACAACCGCAAGCCTATGATAAAAATCAGAAGATAGGCGATGGCTTCGTAGAGTTGTGCCGGGTGGCGGGGTTGCATATCTTCGTGCGGAAAATGAACGCCCAAGGAACATGAGTTACCGTACCTACTATTTCACCATTCATCAGGTTACCTAAACGGATAAAACAACCTGCCAGCGGGGTGGCGATGGCTATATTGTCTAGTACAGTCAGGAACTTCAATTTTACACGGCGTGAATAGATCCATAAGGCGAGCATTAGTCCGATGGTTCCTCCATGGCTGGCAAGACCTTGATAACCGGTCCATTTTATCCCAGAATCGGTAATCTTGACGGGCAACAGCATTTCTACAGGGTGAGAGAGCCAATAGCCTGGCTCATAGAACAGACAATGTCCCAGGCGAGCACCGATAACAATACCCAGCAGGCAGTAAACGAACAGGGAATCAAATTTTTCGTAAGGAATTTTTTGGTCTTGGTAGAGTTTGTATATCACCCAGTAGGCCAATGAAAGCCCTGTAACGAACAATACGGAGTAATAACGGATGGAAATGCCGAAAATGGAAAAGATTTCTATATCGGGATTCCAAAGAATGGCTGACAGTGTATTCATATCTTGAATTTTTGTGCAACTTTGCGGTAAGTGGGCATATCCACATCCATCTTTTCGCCCAGTGCGATCATATCAAACAATAGTCCTTGTATTTCGGACTCGTGTCCTTTGGCTATATCTTTTGCATGGATGCGGTACTGTCCGGGTCTAATTTGTCAATCACTTTTAAGTTGTATCCTATCGGGTCTTCCGCATAGGTAATTCCCATTTTGCGGCCTATTTCAGAACTTTCCTTGGACAGACCGATGAAAGAGTCGCGTTCTGCTCCGGGATGTTGCAGAGGACCCATCGGGACATCATGGTAGGCACCTGTGCAGGCCATAGCCGAGATGAATGACCATTTGATGAAGGTGTCGCGATTGATATCATCCGAAATATCGGCTTTGATCCCTGCTTTTCTTAGTACATCGGCAATGGTTTCCAGACGTTCCGGAGCCACACCCTGTTGGGGACGTGCACCGAAAACCAGCCGGAATATTTTGCCCATTTGTGTGATTTCACCCGGTCCGGAAACGAAACCTACGATGTAGATGCATCCGTCCAATACTGTTACATGTGGAACGAGTTGCCCGATGCGGGGACCTGTACCGTAAACATTCAGGATGGGGATAATCAAGGTATCTTTATCCGAGGCTTTTTCCAACAGATCTTTGATGGAATCCAGGGAATAGCCCTTCACGCATACAAAAATTACGTTGGCCTTCTCGTTGTATTCCTCGGCTGTGCAGGCTTGTATAGGTAGAAAGTGATTACCTTTTAAGTCTGATCTTAGGTGAAGCCCTTTTTCACGAATGGCTTCCAGATGCTTGCCACGGGCAATGCATGTTACGTCTTTTCCTGCTAAAGCAAGGAAACCGGCGATGCTTCCTCCAACGCCGCCGGTTCCCACGATTAAATATTTTTCCATGTTAGTTGTATTTTGTTTTAGGAAACAAAACACTGACTTATCGGTCTGCCATCAGTTTTGCTGGTTTCCTGATGTTTTTCATGCATTGCATGACAAGTCTTTTGCGTTTTGATTTACCTTATACATTGAAACGGAAGTGCATGATGTCACCGTCCTGTACTACGTATTCTTTACCTTCCACGCCCATTTTTCCAGCCTCTTTCACGGCGGCTTCCGAACCATATTTAATGTAGTCTTCGTACTTGATTACCTCGGCACGGATAAATCCTTTCTCGAAATCGGTGTGGATGACTCCTGCACATTGGGGGGCTTTCCATCCTTTACGATAGGTCCAGGCTTTTACTTCCATTTCTCCGGCGGTGATGAAGGTTTCCAGTTCCAGCAGGTGATAAGCCGATTTGATCAGACGGTTTACACCTGATTCTTTCAGACCGACTTCCTGAAGGAACATCTGGCGGTCTTCATAGGTTTCAAGTTCTGCGATATCGGCTTCGGTTTTGGCGGCTACGACCAGAATTTCTGCATTTTCTTCTTTTACGGCTTCGCGTACTTGTTCTACATATTTATTGCCGGTAGCAGCACTTGCTTCGTCCACGTTGCATACGTACATCACTGGTTTGCTGGTCAGCAAGAACAGTTCTTTTGCGATTTTTTGTTCGTTCTTTGCTGTCAAATTGTACGGTACGCGCAGATTTGCCTTGTTCCAATGCGTCTTTATATTTAACAAGGATGTCGTACATTTGTTTTGCTTGTTTGTCACCGCCCGTCTGTGCCTGTTTTTGTACTTTTTGAATACGGCTTTCAATGGTTTCCAAATCTTTCAGCTGGAGTTCGGTGTCAATGATTTCTTTGTCACGTACCGGATCTACACTACCGTCTACATGAGTTACATTTTCATCGTCAAAACAACGGAGTACGTGCAGGATAGCATCTGTTTCACGGATATTTGCCAGAAACTTGTTTCCCAGCCTTCACCTTTGCTAGCCCCTTTTACAAGTCCTGCAATGTCAACAATTTCTACAGTAGTGGGAACGATACGTCCCGGATGAACCAGTTCGGCAAGTTTGGTCAGGCGTTCATCAGGAACGGTGATGACACCTACATTCGGTTCGATGGTACAGAAAGGGAAGTTGGCTGCTTGAGCCTTTGCATTCGATAAACAATTAAAAAAGTGTCGACTTTCCTACGTTTGGAAGACCGACAATACCACATTGTAAAGCCATTATCTATTTGTTTTTTTGATTATTATCTATCTATTTGTTTGCAAAGATAACCATTCTTTTTGTATCAGACTTCATATTGAAGTCAGATTTGGCTTTTTTATATGCGAAAAGGGGGGGCTTGTTACGAAACAGAAAGGGCAACCGTCACGGCTGCCCTTTCGTCGAGTTTTATGAAAAGTGTTAGATTGTTAGAATAGATTTATTTGTCCATAGTTACGGTCATTTCGGGTACTAATATATATTCTTTCTTTTAGAGTTCCATTTGTAATATTCAGTAGTCATACTTTTATTGCCATAAGTATAACGAATGCAGAGGTTATTTTCCCAGCGGTTTTTGTTACTGTTCCATTTTTGCGCCTCGTCCTCAGTACGTTGGTTGTTGGCGTCATACTTGTAATTGTGCTTCATATAATTAGTAAGCATGGTGCCTTCCATTTTAAAATCGTTTCCGAAACAACTACTCCATTTACTTCTTCTGCATTGTAAATCAGGTTGTCACCCGGATTTCCTGCAAAAACTGTAAGGTTAGCAATAAATAAAATTGCTACAAACGAGCATTCCTTTCAAAAAATTGATCTTTTCATGATTAATTGATATTATTAGATTGTTACTTTCATTATTGTTTTTAAAAGCGGTGACAAATGTTAACGAAAGAAAATTGAATATCCTAACATTTCTGCTAGAAAATGATGATATTTTTGCAAAATGTCACTGATTAAACAAATATTAAGGAATTGTATAATGGCTATTTGTTATAATTGTCTTGTCTTTGTGTTTTCCACTTATGTCTGGGATGGCAATGAAAAGCTCAATGGATTGGAAAATACCATTGAGCTTTTATGATATAAATACTTTACATATAGTACTATCTATTTTGCTAATAGTTGGTTTATGTATGCTTTAATGTGCTTCAAGCCAGTTGCTTCCCCAACCGCAGTCTGCGCGTAAAGGTACTTGCATACGGTAGGCATTTTCCATCTCTTCAATCACAATCTTCTGTACTTTTTCCTTTTCTTCGGGTAGAACGCTGAAATTTAACTCATCATGTACCTGAAGTATCATTTTGGACTTTATACTTTCAGATTGAAAGCGCTGGTATATGCGTACCATAGCTACCTTGATAATATCGGCTGCACTTCCTTGGATAGGAGCATTGATGGCATTCCGTTCGGCATATCCGCGCACAACCGAATTTCTGGAATTGATATCCGGAAGATATCGTTTACGGCCGAATATGGTTTCAATATATCCTTGTCCGCGGGCAAGGTCAATGCTTTTGTCCATATATTCCTTTATTTGGGGATAAGTTTCGAAGTAGCCGTCTATTAGTTCTTTTGCCTCTTTGCGGTCTACATTCATACGTTCTGCCAGTCCGAATACGCTGATGCCGTAGATGATACCGAAATTAGCTGTTTTTGCTTTACTGCGTTGTTTCGCGGGTAACTTTGTCTATACTTATCTTATATACTTTTGCTGCGGTGGCGGCATGAATGTCATCTCCTTCCTTGAAAGCCTCTATCATATTGGTATCTCCGCTAAGGTGTGCCATAATGCGTAGCTCAATCTGTGAATAGTCGGCGGAGAAAAATTCGCAGCCATCATCGGGGATGAAAGCCTTACGGATTTCCTTGCCGTCTTCGTTGCGGATAGGGATGTTCTGAAGGTTCGGGTTGCTGGAACTGAGCCGGCCGGTAGCAGTGACCGTTTGATTGAACGAAGTATGAATTTTACCTGTTTCTTTATTAATCAATAGGGGCAGAGCATCAATATAAGTACCGAGAAGCTTCTTCAGACCGCGGTGTTCCAATATCTTGCCTACTATTTCGTGTTTTCCTCGCAGACTTTCCAATATCTTCTTCACTGGTGACATATTGTCCGGTTTGGTTTTCTTGGCCTTCTCCACGATGCGCAGTTTGTCAAAAAGCACTTCACCTACCTGTTTGGGTGAAGCTATGTTGAAATCCGTACCTGCCAGTTGGTGCACTTCTTCTTCTATTTGGTTCATGCGGGCGGTGAAATGTTCCGAGGTCTGTTTTAAGGCTTCAGTGTCTACACGTACACCGTTGCGTTCCATATAAGTAAGTACGGGTACCAGGGGCATTTCTATTTCGTAGAAGAGTTTTTCCGCATCGTTGGTTTTCAATTCCTGTTCCAAGATGTTTTTCAATTTCAGTGTGACATCAGCATCCTCGCATGCGTACTTATAGATAGCTTCGGGGGAGAGGTCGCGCATATTCTTTTGACCTTTGCCTTTAGGACCAATCAGTTCTTCGATGTGGATAGTCTGATAATGCAGGTAGATTTCGGCAAGGTAGTCCATGTTGTGACGCAATTCCGGTTGTAGTACATAATGTGCCACCATGGTATCGAACAGGGGACCGCGCACTTCGGTTCCGTAGTTGCCCAGTACCAGCATATCGTATTTTATATTTTGCCCTACTTTCAATACTCCTTCTTTTTCGAAAGCCAGCCGGAACTCATTAACTATTTTTGCGCTTCAGCCCGATCGCAGGTACAGGAACATAAAATGCTTGATTTTCGGCATAGCTGAAGCTCATTCCCACGAGTTCTGCGGTGATGGGATCGGTTCCTGTTGTTTCTGTGTCTAGACTGAAAATTTCTTTTGTAAGTAAGTTTTGTAATAATTCAGTTCTTTTCTCTTCTGTATCAACGAGTTGATAGTCGTATTTTAAATTATCTAAACATGCTAGATTCGAATATTTCTCACTTTCCGTCCCTCCGTCGGTAAATTCTGCAAAGAGATTGCCTTGAGGAGAAGACGGGGGAAGCGGGGTGATTCACCGTTCGAAGCTGGTTCGCCGAAAAGGGAGAGTTGTCCCGAACCGTTCGGCGTATTTCCCTGCCGGGCGCTTCCTCCCAGTGTACGGTTTCGTCCTTGCGGGTCGTTTCCGGTCGCATCGGGGTATGTTCCGGCGAAGGCGGATTTCTTGTTTCGGTTGAAAACGCGGTCGATGAGGGTACGGAACTCCATCTCTTCAAAAATCTTCCGTAGTTCCTCTTCATTCGGTTCTTCTCTTTTCAGTTCGTCCATGTTCAAAGCGATGGGGACATCAATCTTGATAGTTGCCAGAAACTTGGAGAACTCAATCATTTTCCGGTTAGTTTCCACTTTGGTCTTCAAGGCTCCTTTCAGTTCGGCAGAGTGGGAGAGGAGGTTCTCGATGCTGCCATATTGCGCGATTAACTTTTGTGCTGTTTTCTCGCCCACGCCCGGACAACCGGGAATGTTGTCGGAACTATCGCCCATCAGTCCCAGCATATCAATGACTTGTGCGGGTGACTGGATATCGAACTTTGCCTTTACCTCTTCTATTCCCATCACTTCAAAACCGCCTGTATGCTTGGGACGGTACATGAAAACATTTCCGCCCACCAGTTGGCCATAGTCTTTGTCCGGTGTCATCATATAAGTAGTGATCCCCCGTTTGCCGGCTTCGGTGGCCAGTGTACCGATCACGTCGTCGGCCTCGTATCCCGGTACTTCCAGAATAGGAATACGGTAGGCCCGTATAATATCCTTTATAATGGGTACGGACAAACGGATTACTTCGGGTGTTTCTTCACGTTGTGCCTTATACTGTTCATAGGCTTCGTGCCGGAAGGTGGGACCGGCGGGATCAAATGCCACACCGATGTGCGTAGGATTTTCTTTCTTCAAGACCTCTTCCAGTGTATTGACAAATCCCAGTACGGCTGAAGTGTTGAAACCCTTGGAGTTAATACGCGGGCTTTTGATGAAAGCGTAATACGCACGGTATATTAATGCATAAGCATCTAATAGAAAAAGTTTGTCCATTCTTAAAAATCTTTAGTTTTTTTCATTGTAAAAGTACAAAAAAATACCGTATTCCGTCTTTTATTACTACTTTTGTGCACAAATTAACCTGCATGGACAAATTACAGCAAATCAAATTGCCTATTGACAAGGAGTTTGAGGAATTTAGAAGGTTGTTTGACTCTTCGCTCCAAAGTTCCAATTCTTTACTTAGTGAGGTGTTATCCTATATTAAGCAGAGAAATGGCAAGATGATGCGTCCCATATTGGCGTTGTTGATTGCTAAATTATTCGGTGAAATCAATGATTCTACGCTTCATGCGGCTCTTTCATTGGAGTTGCTCCATACGGCCAGCCTGGTGCACGATGATGTGGTGGATGAGAGTGACAAGCGCCGTGGGCAGTCTTCGGTAAATGCTATCTATAATAATAAGGTGTCGGTTCTGGTAGGCGACTATATGCTGGCAACCAGCCTGAAGCATTCTGCCATGACCCGCGAGATTACAATTGTAGATTTGGTGGCTTGTTTGGGACAGAACTTATCTGAAGGCGAGATTATTCAATTGGCGAATATTAATGCTTCTGAGTTCTCGGAAGAAGTGTATTATGATGTCATTCGTAAAAAGACGGCTGCATTGTTTACTGCCAGTGCGGAAGCGGGGGCTATTTCGGTGCATGCATCCGATGAAATGGTGAAAAATGCTCGTCTGTTTGGCGAAATGATTGGTATTGCTTTCCAGATAAAGGATGATATTTTCGACTATTATTCTTCTGATGAGATAGGTAAACCTACCGGGAACGATATGCGTGAAGGGAAGCTGACATTGCCGGCTTTGTATGTGTTGAATATGTTTGATGATGAGGAGATGCGGAAACTGGCGCTACGCATCCGGGCATTAGACGCTCCGGATGAAGATATTGCCCGTTTCATCGAATATACTAAGGTGAAGGGAGGGATAGAGTATGCCAGGCAGGCAATGGTGGATTATCGTAATAAAGCGTTGGCTTACTTCCACAATCAGCCGGTCAAGCTGTAAAGATGCTTTGGACTGCTTATATTGATTATGTGATTGAAGAGATAATAGTACGATTGTTGAAGATATGTACTCAAAAGTGACGTGTGCCTTTATACAATAAGGACCACTGCCCGAACTTTTTGGAGGGTACGCCTTTTCTTTGGTTAGTTTAAAATAATACCGGAATTAAGGAATAAAGGGCTCATTCCGGTCACTTAAATTGTGGTTGTTAT